>Ga0265316_10001411_pt1 | contig 25843 bp, 16 predicted proteins | sample 4522metaG_FD_202092 | JGI IMG/M metagenome (GOLD analysis project Ga0265316, IMG submission 202092) | Rhizosphere microbial communities from Carex aquatilis grown in University of Washington, Seatle, WA, United States - 4-5-22 metaG | ecosystem: Host-associated > Plants > Roots > Rhizosphere >... | reverse complement strand
ACACCCTGGCTGACCTGGAACTGTCGCAAGGCGATCTGGGTTACTCACCCAAGGTCAGCATCGAGCAAGGCATTCCCCGCTTCGTGGCCTGGTGGCGCGCCGACAACGGGAAGTAGCTAGCTTTCTTAAGCTAACCTTGCGATCCGCGTCCCCTGCCCACCCCGTAGTAGGTGAACCCGGCGGCGCGCAGGTCAGACGGTTCCCACACGTTGCGCCCGTCGACGACCACCGGCGTGCGCATGATGCTGCGAAGGCGCGCGAAGTTCGGCCGGCGGTAGTCGTGCCATTCCGTGACCAAGGCCAGGGCATCGGCACCCTCGGCGCATTGGTAGTTGGAAGCCTGGAATTCCACGCGTTCACCCAGGATCTTGCGCACCGCCGGGATGGCGACCGGATCGCTGGCAGCCACGCGCGCACCGGCGGCCAGCAAGTCCTCGATGAGCACCAATGCGGGGGCCTCGCGCACGTCATCGGTACCGGGCTTGAAGGCAAGTCCCCACACCGCGATCTTGCGACCGCTCACATCGCCGTGAAAATGCTTGAGCAAGCAGTCAGTCAGGTAGTGTTTCTGCCGCTGGTTGACCGCTTCCACCGCGGACAGGACTTGCAGGCCCATGCCCACTTCCTTGGCCGTGCTGATCACCGCACGCAGGTCCTTGGGAAAGCAACTTCCGCCAAACCCCGCCCCCGCGTAGAGGAACTTGCTGCCAATGCGCGCGTCGGCACCCAGACCCTTGCGCACCAGCTCGATGTCGGCGCCCACGGCATCGCACAGTCCGGCCAGCTCATTCATGAACGAGATGCGCGTCGCCAGCATGGCGTTGGCGGCGTACTTGGCCAGCTCAGCCGAGCGGCGATCCATCACCATGATGCGATCGCTCGAGCGGGTAAACGGCGTGTACAAAGCCTGCAGGGTGTGGAGCGCGCGCGGGTCGCTGGTCCCGATGATCACGCGATCGGGTTTCATGAAGTCGTTGACCGCGTCGCCCTCCTTGAGGAACTCGGGGTTGGCCGCCACCGCGAATTCGTGGCGGGCGTGCTGGCGCATGATGGCCTCGATCTTGTCGCCGGTGCCGACTGGCACCGTGGACTTGGTCACCAGCACGGCCCAGCCCGAAAGCGCGCGTGCGGCCGTCTCTGCGGCCTGAAAAATGTAGTGCAGATCGGCCGAACCGTCGGGGGCTGGTGGGGTGCCCACGGCCAGCACCACCACCTCGGCGCCGGTCACGGCCGCGGCCATGTCGGTGGTGAAGGCGAGTCGGCTCTCCTCCACGTTGTGAGCGATGAGCTTGTCCAGGCCCGGCTCATAGATGGGCACCTCGCCTCGCTTGAGCGCGGCGATCTTTTCCCCATCGATGTCGCAACAGGTGACGTCGTGGCCCATGTCCGCGAACCCCGCGCCCGCGACCAGTCCGACGTAGCCGGTCCCGATGACACATATCTTCATGGTGGAATCACTCTACCATCATCCCCCTATGGTTACAGTCCAACGGACCACGACCCGCCATCGAGGACACAGAGGTGAGAGGTGAGATCACAGAGTCGGAAAAGACGCATCCATGTATCGACGTGCCGAAAAGAATTTTCGCGGCTGGTGAAGAAGCTCGACGCCCCAGTTCTGCGGCAATCCGGCTCTGGGTCCTCCCCTCTCCTCTCTGTGTCCTCAACCGCAGGCAATAATATGCTTGAACCCGCTCAACTGGTTTGCGTAGTACCATGGCTACCAATGCAGGTGATGATTCTCGCGGCGGGCCGTTCGACCCGGCTCGGCTCTCTCGGCCTGGCGCTTCCCAAGCCGCTGCTTCCCGTGTGCGGCTATCCCGCCATCACCTACGCCTTGGCCTTGTGCCGCCAAGCCGGTCTGCATGACATCGTCATCAACTTGCACCACCACGGCGACAAGATCGGGAAGACGCTGGGCGACGGCTCGCAGTTCGGCGTGAACCTGCGCTACTCCGTCGAGGAAGAGCTACTCGGCACAGGCGGCGGAGTGGGCAGGGCCCGCTCGCTGTTTGCTTCCGAGCCGGTGCTCATCATCAACGGCAAGGTCGCGGCTGACGTCGATCTGCGTGCGGTCATCGCGGCCCATGGTCAAGCGCCTCGCAACACCATTGCCACCATGGTGCTGCGCACGGATCCTCATCCCGAACTCTGGGCGCCCCTTGGCGTGGATGCCGACGGCACGGTGCTGAGCATCCGCGGACAGCGCGCGGGTCGCGCCGCCTCATTGTCCCTGGCCCCGCGCATGTTCACCGGCATCCACGTGGTCGAGTCGGCTTTGCTCGACCGCCTGCCCACCGGCGTGTCCGATATCATCGGAGACGCGTACATTCCGGCGCTGCGGGCAGGAGAGCGCATCGGGTCCATGACCATGACCGGCTATTTCGCCGAGCACTCCAACCCTGAAAGCTATCTCGCGGGAAACCTGGCCTTGCTGGCCAACCCCGCCCTGCTCCCCCACCCGCCCGGGCCTCTGGTGGGCGTGGATCCCGCGGCGCACGTCGACGGTTCGGCCCGTATCGTGGCGCCGGTTCGCTTGGCCGCCGGCGCGGTGGTCGAGGCAGGCGCCGTGGTGGGACCCTGGGCAGTTGTGTGCGGCGGTGGCCGCGTGTCGGCAGGCAGCCAGGTGGTCCGCAGTGTGGTGTGGTCGGGCGCGACCGCGCAGGGAAACCTGGCGGGAACCATCCTGGCCCCTGAAGGCCCGTTTCTCGCCGAAACGACCCCTCCGCCGCAGACGGTGTAATCGCCATTCCGGCGGCCGGGGCCGGAAGCCGGATCCGGCGCTGGCAACCGGATCCGGTCACCGGTCACCGGCAACCGGCAACCGGCAACCCGCCACCGGCCTCCGGTCGCCTATCGCCCACCCGCTGCCGGCGGCAGGGCCTGTTCGCGCAAGCAGGAGGTGACCGCTTCCACCAGGCTGCGCTTATGGCGCGACTTGGGCAGAAAAACGTTGGCTCCTGCGGCCAGCGCGCGCTGCCGAGTCGCCTGCGAGGTGCGCGACGAGAGAACTACGATGGGCAAACCGCGCAAGGTCGGTTCGTGGCGAATCCGCGCGATCAACTGGAACCCGTCCACGCGGGGCATCTCCAGCGCCGTGACAACCGCGTCGAAGCGCCGCTCACCCAAGACGTCCCACGCATCCCAGCCGTCCTCCGCGGCCACGGTCTGGTAGCCACCGGCGTAGAGCAAGCGCGCAGCGCTCTCGCGCGCCATGCGCGAATCGTCGACGATGAGCACACGCGGTTGTCCCCGCCGCGGCCCCAGCGCCGCGGTTCGTGGCGGCCCGAAGGCCGTGTCGGCGAGCGTGCCCAGGTCCAGCACCAGTTGCGCCTTGCCGGCTCCCGACGCCGTCACCCCGCCATAGAGCGGAATCAGCCCCAGCAGGGGGCCGGGGGGACGAATCACCACGGTGCGCGGGCCAATGACCTTGTCGCAGGTGACGACGAAGTCGCGGCCGCCGTAGCGCACGTGCAGGGCCGCCGCCCGCCGGCCTGGAGGCAACTCGACGCCCAGCAAGGCATGCAGGCGCAGGAGAGGCAGCGCGGGCGCGTCCCCGGCCGGGTGCTGGGCCGGCATGGTCGTCACCACGGAACTCCCGGCCAGAACTTCAGGTCCGACCGGCAAGGCCTCGACCACGTGTGCGGCTGGCACGGCGTAGACCTGGCCGCCCAACTTGAACAAGAGGGCCTGCGTGATGGCACCGCTGAGCGGAACCGACAGGCGAAAACGCGTGAACACGCCGGCCTGGTAATCCAGTTTCACCTCGCCGCCCATGTGCGCGACGGTGCGCTCGACGATGTTGAGACCCATGCCTCGGCCGGCCAGCGCGTCTGATTGGGGCCGACTGGAGAACCCCGGCTCGAAGACCGCCGCGACCACGCCCTTGTCATCCAGCTCGGCAGCCGCAGCTTGGCGCCCGGTGCGCAGCAACGCCTGGCGGACGGCTTCCCGATCGATCCCTCCTCCGTCGTCCTCAAAGGTGAGGAACACGCAGTCGCCTTCCTGCACCGTCTTGATCTCGATGCGACCGCGCGGCGGCTTGCCACGCTCGGCACGCACCATGGCCGACTCGATTCCGTGCGCCAGGGCATTGCGCAGAAGGTGCAGCAACGGGTCGGTGAGCTGATCGACCACGCTCTTGTCCAGCTCGACCTCGCCGCCCGTGACCACCATGTCCACCGGGCGCCGGCAGCTACGCTCCAACTCGCGCATGGCCGACCCGAGTCGGCTGTACAGCCATTCCATGGGCACCAGGCGCGCGCGGCGGATCTGATCTTCAAGCTGCTCCGAGGTGTGGCGCAAGGAGCCCGTATCGGTAGCCAGTGCGCGGACCGTGCGGTCCAGGTACGAGGAAAAGTTATTGAAGGCAACCTCCACCTCGCCCAGGCGATCGAGAAGGCGCGTCCTCTCGTCCTGATGGTGAATCTCACCCGCGGTCAGGCCGGTTCCCAGTTCACCCAACGAGACGCGCATGGTATTGCGGGCGACGCGCAGGTCGCGCAGCACGCTCTCCAACTCGTGCACGCGCCGCTCGAGGCGCGTGCGCAGAATGACCAGATCGCCCACACCGTCGAGCAGCACATCCAGCCGCTCGGCCTCGACCCGAAGCATGCCCTCGCCGCTGGTGCGCCGGTCGGCCACCGCACGCCGATCAGTTTGTCGACGGCGCTCGGGCACCTCGCGCAGCAGGGCGGCGGGTTCTACCAGCTCGACGGCGCGCGCCGGCGGAGCCGCCAGACGGGCGCTGGTGAGCAGGGCTCGTAGCGAAGAAACCCCCTCGTCGATACGTTCCAGAATTCCGAAAGTGGGGGCCAGCTTTCCGATTCGCATCTCGGCGCACAGCTCTTCCAGTTCGTTGGTGGCCCGCGCGATGGCGTCGTGGCCTACCGAGCCCGCCGCACCCTTGAGTGTGTGCAGATGGCGAAATAGGGCATCTACGATCTGGGGGTCCACCTCCAAGGTGGTCTCCGCCGCGCGAGCCAGCGCCCGCTCCGCCTCTGCGATATGGCGCAGGTGCTTGTCCGCCTCGTCGAGAAACAAGCCGCGCAGCAGCTCGGCCTCGCTCGGATTCCACTCACCCAGCGGCCCGCGCCCACCGCCGTCCGAACCGTCCTTTTCCGACGATGCCATGGCTGAAGGAGAAACCAGCTAGCGTTCGCTCGTGCTCGCGCCCTCGGCCAGCACGGCCAGGACTCGCCGGAGCGCATCGCCGAGCGGTGTGGTTGCATTGTCCAGAAGCGGCGCCAGCGGCTGCAACAGGCTGGTGATCTGGGCGCCCCGCTCGCGCAAGGCTCGCGCCAGAGCCGCCTCATCTTGGCCAGCGAAGCGCAGGCGTGCCATCGTCTGCGTCAGCTCTTGCACGGCCGCATCCAGCGCCGCGGCGTCACCACCCGCAGCAGCGGCCGATGCCACCAGGGTCTCGGTCACACTGCGAATCTCCTCGATAGTGTGGTTGGCTTCGCTGGTTGACATCACAATAGTCTGGATGAAAGCACCGATGTCCTTGGTAGCCGCCGTCGAGCGCTCGGCCAGTTTGCGCACGTCCTCCGCCACCAAACCGAAGGCCTTGCCCTGCACGCCCGCACGCGAGGCCTCGATGGCCGCGTTGAGCGCAAGAATATTGGTTTCCGAGGTGACATCGTCGAACAGCTCGACGATTTGGCCGATCTCGTCGGAACGCGCCTCCAGCGCTTTCAGCTTGCGCGCGATCTCAGCGATGGCCGCCTGCTGGTGAGACAGGCCTTCGGCCATCGCCTGGTTGGCGCGCCTGAGCCCTCCCGCGGCCGACAGGGTCTGGTTGGCGCTGCCTGCGATCTGGCTGGCCTGCCCGCTCAGGGCGTCCAGCATCTCGTTGAAGGCGCGGGCCAGGGGGGCCAGGGCGGAACTGGTCTCCTCGGCACGCACCGTCAGATCGCCGCCCTTGGCGGCATTCACCGCGTACAGAAGGCTTTCCATTCCGTTGTTCTTAGTCATGGACTTGTCACTGTGCTGATGGCGTGGCGAACGTGATCGATGGCCTGCTGGGCGTTGATCAGCAGGGCGGGGCCATCGGCGTCGAGTACCGTGGCGGTCAGAAAAATCGGTCGCGGAGGCGGGGGCCGACTGTGCTGCTCGTCGACCCGGCCCACGCGCACCTGACGTTCCACGGCCAGCGCGGCGGCGATGGCAGGGGTATTGGCGTCGGGTGCGGTCTCGATCAGGATGAGTCTCTCGGCCGTCACGGGATCGGGCAGGCCGTCGCCATGGGCCTCACCGGCCTGGGGAAAGTACACACCCAGGTCCAGCACCGGCAGGACTTGGCCGTGCACAGGAGCGATCCCGCGCATCACGGGCGGGGCCAGTGGGACCGGCGTGAGGCCCGGCATGGGCAACATCTCGCGCACCACGCTGGCAGGCAGCGCGCAGCGCAGGCCGCGCAGGTGGAAGAAGACCACGTCCAGGTTGGAGGACGTCGCCACATTCACCCAACCATCGGCGCCACGCGTCTGCGAATGAACTTGCAGCGCAGGAGCCGGAACAACACCTGGGTTACGTCGTACGAGCCCATCTTGGACAACCGGATGAGATCGCGCACGGTGTTCTTGCCGTTGACGAGCTCGAGCATGGCCGCCTCTTCGCGCAACAACCGGTGGTCGTCGAAGGAAGCGATCTTGTCCTCGTTGCGTACGAAGACCATGTCGAAGTTGTCGATCTCCTGTCCGATCACGCGCCACTCGTCGACCCGCCGCAGGCCCTGCATGATGAGCCCATCGATGGGCAAGCCCAGGGTCGCTTCGCGCGCAGCCGGCGACGGCTCGGCCGCGGGATGGAAGGAGAAGTGACCCTCGCCCCAACGCAAACCCTCGAACACCAGGGCGGTGGTCTGTTGAGCCATGGTCTGTCTCAGCCCGGCTTCGCTGATGAGGCCCCGGCGGCACAGATCGGCGCCCAACAGCCCGCCCCCGGGGGTGGCGCTGCGCTGGGCGAGGACCTCATCCAACTGAGCCCGCTCGATCTGTCCACTGCGCACGAGAAAATGTCCCAGCAGGAACTCATCGGCCACGCCCCGGGCGCTGGCGAAATCGATGCGGCCCTTGTTCACGAAAATGTCTATGCTGGCGTCGCTGCCCACCAGGCGGAGCGCGCCGGAATGCTGCCGGTCTTGCAGCAAGAGCAAGACGTCGGCGATCGACACGACCGCCAGATCACCCAGCAGTGCAGCGCCGTCGGGACCGATGGGCAGGCCCGCCGGCTTGTCCCCTTGTGTCTTGGGCAGAAGTCCGCTCACATCCAGATGGTCGGACGTCTCGCGCGCCACGGGTTCCGGTTGGGGCCCGCGCTTCTCGAGCGCGTGGTTCACCACCGCGAGTAGTGCGTCCGGCGAGAATGGCTTGGGCAAAATGTCGACCACGCTGGCCAGATTGGAAAAACAGGTGCCCGCCTCCTCGCCCTTGGCGCTCATCACCACCACGGGCACCGAGGCCAGAGCCACGTTTCCTGAGATAGCCCGACACACGTCATCCCCGTTCAGATCGGGCAGAAGGTAGTCGAGCAGCAGCAGGTCAGGGGGATGCTCGGTTGCGGCCAGGATGCCGAGCTCGCCGCAATCCGCGGTCGACACACGGAAGCCCGCCTTGGCCAGTGTCAACTCCACTAGCTTCAGGATGGTCGGACTGTCGTCTACGACGAGGATACTCTCGCCTTGCATCGCTACCTGCTCCGCTCGCAAAACAATCGCAAGAAGGTAGCACGTCAGCCACGCAGAACGAAGGCCCCATCGCAGCCGAGGTAGGCGAAGGTGGTCGATGGTGGGCAACTCAGACCAGAAGGTGGCCCTTCACTCAGGAACGTCACCAATGATGACGATGTGAATAACACTCCATGGATGCAGCCACATGGCTCAGACAGATGGGCGACCAGTCGGGCGAGACCGACAGGCGCGCGCGCTTGTCGGAGCTGCTCACCTACATCGGTTCGGTTCCCGCCCTGGATGACCTCCTGTTCGAAGCCGCCGATCGCATCAGCGCATTCTTGAGCGCGGAACGCACCACGCTATTCATGTCTGATACCCAGGGCCAACTGCGGGCCGTGGCTTGGGTGGAAGACTCCGCACGCGAGTTGCGCCTACCACGCGATCCGAGCAACGTGATCGGCTTCGCCTACGCCGCCAAGGATCCGCTCAGCTTCCAAGACCTGCACGATGCCAGCGAGCTGGCGCGCCTGCATCCACGCCTGCGGCCCGACGACCGGCTAGACCAATGGTTGGGGCTCACCATCCAGGGCGCCATCGTGGCGCCCCTTCTGGTCGACGATCTGCCTTTCGGTGTCATGCTGGTGGTCAACCGCCAGGACGAATCCGGACTCTTTGTGCCGCGCGATCTGGTCTACGCCAGCGCTCTCAGCCGAGCCGTGGCGACCGCCTTGGCCGGGCTGCTGGCACCAAACCAAGCGGTCCCGCAGCCGACGGTTGCCCGCACGCCGGTGCCCCGCGCTGTGCTGGGGCACGCAACTCCAGCCGCGCCGGCCGTCGCGCGTCCCACGCAAGCAACCCCCGCGCCCGAGGCGCGCGCGGGCTTGGCCGCGCCCGAGCGCGCACGCAAGAGGCCGGCCGGCAAGTGGGACACTCTGGTCACTGCCGGCATTCTGCCACTAGAGACCTTGACCAAGGCCCTGTCCGCGGCGGAGCAATCGGGACAAGATCCAGCCCGCTATCTCATCGAGAAGGTCGGGGTGAATCGCGCCGACATCGAGAAGGCGCTCTCGACCTACTACAACGCGCCCTTCTACCGGTTCAGCGGCAACCAGCGCATCCCGGAAGACCTGCGCAGCCGCCTGCGCCTCGACTACCTCAAGAAAATGGGTGCAGCGCCCATCGAGCGGCGCGGCCCGCAGCTCATCGTAGTCATTGACGACCCCACCGATTTCTCCCGCTGCGATGCTTTACGCGCCATCGAGGCGGACCGCGAGGTGGTCTTTCACGTCGGCTTCAAGGACGAGATCGCCGCTTGCATCGAGTGCTCTTACGGCTTGCGCTCGGACGTCAATGTCTTGCTGCGAGAGCTGTCGGGTGACGAAAGCACGGGGGCCGTCGACGAGCCCAGCGACGAGGAAGATGAAGGCGAGGAGTCGGACAGCGCCATCATCAAGCTGGCCAACCAAATCATCATCGACGCCTTCCAGCGGGGCGCCTCCGATATCCACATCGAACCCTATGGCAAGGAGGACAACACCCGCATCCGCTTCCGCATCGACGGCGATTGCGTGCGCTACCAGGACATCCCGCCTGCCTTTCGCAATCCCTTGGTGGCACGTTTCAAGATCATGGCCAAGCTGGACATTTCCGAACGGCGCAAGCCCCAGGATGGAAAGATCAAGTTCCGCATGCGCGACCGGACCATCGAACTGCGCGTCGCCACTTTGCCCACGGTCAACGGGAACGAAGACGTGGTCATGCGTATCTTGGCCGCCTCCAAGCCCATCCCCCTCGACGAAATGGGCATGAGTCAGCGCAACCTCGACGAGATGAGGAAGCTTCTGGCCAAGCCCTACGGCCTGGTCCTATGCGTGGGGCCCACTGGATCCGGCAAGACCACCACGCTGCACTCCGCGCTCGGCAGCATCAACACCGTTGACATGAAGATCTGGACCGCCGAGGACCCGGTGGAAATCACCCAGGCGGGTTTGCGCCAGGTGCAGGTGCAGCCCAAGATCGGCCTGGATTTCGCCTCGGCCATGCGCGCCTTCCTGCGTGCCGACCCGGACGTGATCATGGTGGGCGAAATGCGCGACAAGGAAACCGCCAGTACCGGCGTCGAGGCGTCGCTCACCGGCCACCTGGTGTTCTCCACCCTGCACACCAACAGCGCACCCGAAACCATCACCCGCCTCATCGACATGGGGCTGGACCCGTTCAGCTTTGCCGACGCTCTCCTGGGCGTGCTGGCGCAGCGGCTGACCCGCGGACTGTGCAAGAAGTGCCGCCAGCAGGTGGACGCCAGCGACACCGAAGTGGACGCCATTGTGCAGGCCTTTGGTGAAGAAGAGGCCGCCCGACGGGGTTTCGTCCGTGGACGGGTGAAGATGTGGCAGGGCGCGGGATGCGAGGCTTGCGGCGACACCGGATACAAGGGGCGCCTGGCCGTGCACGAGCTTTTGGTCAACGACGATTTGATCAAGCAGGCCATCGCCAAGCGCGCGCCGGTCGAGGACGTGCGGCGGCTCGCGGTGGTTGGAGGCATGACCACCCTGCTCCAGGACGGCATTGAAAAAGCGATTGCCGGAAAAACCGACATGAAGCAGGTCTTGGCCGTGTGTTTGCGCTGATACGAAGTTTTCTGCACTCGCTCCTAGGAATTTCGACCTAATTCCAATAAGATCGCCGGTTAAGCACGCTGCTGTCCATGGACGGTTTTCCGCGACGCTTCGGCGGGTATGTATTAGTAAAGCCCCTGGCTCGCGGGGGCATGGGAGCACTCTACCTAGCGGTTCACGGGCAGCGGGGTCTGGAAAAGCTGTGCGCGGTCAAGACCGCCCTGCCCCACCTGGCGGGCCGAAGCTACGTCCAGCGCTTTAAGGACGAAGCCAAGGTGGTGGTGCGCCTCACCCACGGGAACTTGGTCAGCGTCTTCGACGCAGGGCAGGTTCACGGCGAGATCTACCTGGCCATGGAGTTTGTCGAGGGCAAGGACTTGCGCGCGGTGTGGAACCGCTGCGCCCAGAAGGGCATCGCCTTCCCGCTGCCAGTGGCCGCCCACATCGTCAAGGAGCTGGTGCGCGGCCTGGCCTATGCGCACAGCTTTGAAGGACTGCGCCTGGTCCACCGCGATGTATCGCCGCCCAACGTTCTGCTTTCCTATTCGGGTGAGGTCAAGCTGACCGACTTCGGCCTGGCCACGTCCACGCTGAAACTGGAGAAGACCGCGCCCGGCGTGATCTTCGGCAAGGTCAGCTACATGGCGCCGGAACAGGCGCGCGCGGAAGCGCTCGACGGTCGCTGCGACATCTATTCCGCCGGCGTCATCCTGTGGGAGTTGCTCACCGGCCGACAACTCTTCTCCGCCGGCGCGCGGGCCCCGGAGGGCGTGGGGCAGGACCAGGATGACTTGCTGGAACGGGTGCGGCACCCGCAGATCGTGCCCCCCTCGAAGCGCGCCATCCGCGTTCCGCCCGAGCTGGATGCCATCACCATGAAGGCGCTGGCGGCGAAGCCCGAAGAGCGCTACCAGACTGGCGAGGAGTTGCGCACGGATCTGGCCGCCTTCCTGGCCAGGAACGCCCCCGCCATGGACGGGCATCAGGTGGCGCACTTCATGCGCGAGCTGTTCGGGGACATCATCGCACGGGAGCGCGAGGAACGTCAGGCTCTCATGGCCAGCGCCTCGGCGCTGCTCGATGCGGCCGGCGACAGCCAAACCAACGCGATTACGCCGGTGGCGGCTGAGACGGCGACCCGCAGCGATCGAGCCGATACCGCGCCGCTGGGCCGACGGGGCAAGCCCGAGGTGGCCCCCGAAACCAGCCGCTTGTCCGACGAGGGATCGCGCATGGTGGGCGCCCTTCTGGCCGGGCGCTATCACATCAAGCGCCTGCGCGGCGAGGGGGGTATGGGGCGCGTGTACGAGGCCGAGCACATCGAAATCGGCAAGCGTGTGGCGGTCAAGGTCCTGCACCCGGCTTACTCGCGCACCCCCGATCTGGTCGAGCGCTTCCGGCGCGAGGCGCGCGCGGCCTCGCGCATCGAGCACCCCAACGTGGTCAACGTGACCGACTTCGGCACCACGCCCGAGGGCTCGCTGTTCTTCGTGATGGAGTACATCGAGGGGATCGAGCTGGGCTTGCTTATCCACCGCGAGGGGCCGCTAGCCATCAACCACGCCCTGCGCATCACCGAGCAGATGTGTGCGGCGCTGCAGGCGGCCCACGATGCCGGCGTCATCCACCGCGATCTCAAGCCGGAAAACATCCTGCTGGTGGGCCCGTCGAATGTGCGCACGCCCAGTGGGCACGGGGTGCAGTCGCCCGCGGAAGGCGTGGCCGCAGCGCCCGACCTGGTCAAGGTGCTCGATTTCGGCATCGCCAAGAGCGACGAAATCGACGACAGCCCGCGCATCGGCAAACGCCTGACCCGCCCCGGTGTGGCCATGGGCACGCCCGAATACATGGCTCCCGAACAGGCCGCGGGTCATCCCGCCGATCCGCGCTCCGACATCTACGCGGTGGGCTCGATCCTCTACGAGATGCTGACCGGCGTGCCCCCCTATGACGGCGAAAACGTCATGGAGATCTTGCACAAGAAGGCCAACCAGCCGCCGCAACCAATCCTCGAGCTGAGACCCGATGTGCCCGCGCCGGTGGTGGCCCTGGTGGAAAAAGCCATGGCCCGCAATCCGGGCGATCGGCCGCAAAGCATGGCCGAGTTGGCGCGCGAGATCCACGAAGTCGAGCTTGCCCTGTCGGTGACGCCGGCGCCGGTGCTGGTTACCAGGCGGCCGACCCTCGGCACGCGCTATGACCAATCAGCGGCCCACGGACAAGCCCTCACTGTCGCGGGCCGCCTGCGCGCCCTGGTCCGATCCTGGCGTTGGCTGTTGGCGGGCGGAGCCGGTGCCGGGGCGCTGCTCTGGATCCTGCTGGCGAGAGGATGTACGCAGTCGCCGGTGCCGGCCGCCGATGCGGGCGGGGCCGGCTCGCTGGTGCCGTCCGGGGCCGGTCAGGCGGAGGAGGCCCCGGACGCGCAGAGCCCGTCGGATGCTGAAGAGCCCGACGCGGGAGAATCCCAGGCCAGCACTGAATCAGTTCCCAGCGAGGAGAATCCCAAGCGCCAGGCCAGCCCACGCGCCAGAGCTGCTCGCAACGCGCTTAGCGCAGCCCAGGAGAAAGACCGCAAGCTCTTGCAGGACGCTCGCGATTTTCTGCGGGCGCAGCGTTTCGACGAGGCCCAAGCGGCCTTCGAGCAGCTGGTCCACTCGGGCAAGAACCGCGGGCCCGCCCTGGTGGGGTTGGCCAAGATCGCATTTCAGAAGCACGACTACCAGGAGGCTGTCAATCGGGCGCGCGAAGGCGCACGCGCGGGGGGCGGGGCCGAAGCCCGCGTGGTGCTGGGCGACGCCTACTTCCGCCTGGAGAAGTTCTCCGAGGCGCGCAAGGCCTACGAAGAGGCGCTCAAGCTGGACGCCGACAACCGGACTGCGCGGCAGAACCTGGATCTGATCCAGCGCCGGGGCAACTAGATGACCTTCGCGCCATGAGTGCGTTTCCACGCCACTTCGGCAAGTACCTGCTGTTGCGCCCGCTGGCCAAGGGGGGAATGGGCGAAATCTACATGGCCGGCCTGGGCCAGATCGGTGGCTTCGAAAAGCTCTGCGTGATCAAGAAGGTGCTGGCGGAAAAGGCCGACCCCAGCAAGGCCAAGCGCTTTCTCGACGAGGCCAAGGTGGTGCTGCGCCTCAGTCACTCGGCGCTGGTCAATACCTTCGATGCCGGCGAGGTGGAAGGCGAATTCTACATCGCCATGGAGATGGTCGAGGGCAAGGATCTGCGCGAGGTGTGGAACCGGTGCGTGCGCCAGCGGCAACGCATCCCCATCGAGGTCGCGTTGCACGTGGCGCGTGAGGTGGCGCGCGTGCTGGCCTACGTGCACAGCTACGGCGATCTCAAGTTGGTTCACCGGGACATCGCGCCGCCCAACATCTTGCTCGGCTACAACGGCGACGTGAAACTCACCGACTTTGGGCTGGCCCGCAGCGCGCTCAAACAGGAAAAGACCCAGCCCGGGGTGGTGTTTGGCCGCGCCGCCTACCTGGCGCCCGAGCAAGCCCGCGGCGAGGAGGCCGACGGGCGCACCGACGTTTACACCCTGGCCATCGTGCTGTGGGAGCTTCTTACCGGGCAGCAGTACCTGCCTATCTCGGGTCTGGATCCGTCGGCCGGCCTGGCGCTTGTCCGTCACCCCAAGCCCACGCCACCCTCGATACGCGCTCCGTGGATTGCGCCCGAGCTGGACCAGGTCGTGCTGCGCGCCCTGGCCCCTGACCGCCAGCAGCGCTTTCAGAGCGCCGAGGAGTTTCGCCTGGCCCTGTCGGACGTCATCGCCAAGGTGGCGCCCCGGACCGATCCGGCCCGCGTGGTCGAGCTGATGCAGGCGGTTTTCCAGGACGTCATCGCCAAGGAGCGCGCCGAGCGTGAGCATCTTCTCAAGGACGTCATCCCGGCCTTCCGGGCGTCCTCGTCCGCGCCGCCGGCGCCGGCTGCACGTAAAACTCCCGCGCAGCCCTCAGTCGCAGCCGAAAAGCCTCGCAGCGCGTCTCAGTCAAAAGGGCCGCCTGCAAGGACCGTGCATGCCACACCCAAACCGCCTAGTCCTGCCGAGCAAGAGAACCAGGAAGACGACAACGGCATGCGCTTGCCCGGTGTGACCCCCGTTCCGGTTGCGGTTGACGGCCGCCTTGCCCGCCGTGAGGCTGCCCTGCGCGTGCTGGCCGAGCTGGCCAGCGAAGACGCGGAACCGACGCCCGCGCCGGTGCAGGCACACAAGTAAGATCGGGGGACTACCTTTCCTCCCGCGTCTCGTCTAGATTCCCTTGCATCATGCACGCCATTGCCATCTGCGGAAGCCCACGCAAACAAGGCAACACCGAGACACTGCTGCAGCGCTGCCTCGATCGACTGGAGGATCGGGGCGTGCCAGGCGAGCTGGTGCCCTTGCGGGACAAGACCATCAAGGGCTGCCGCGCGTGTGCCACCTGCAATCGCCTCAGGGACAAGACCTGCAACCAGAAAGACGACGACTTCCATCCCGTGTTCGAAAAGATGCAGCAGGCGGACATCATCGTGGTCGGCTCGCCGGTCTACTTCGGCTCCGCCACGCCCGAAATGGTGGCGCTGCTCGATCGCGCGGGCTACGTGTCGCGCGCCAACGGCAACTTCTTCTCGCGCAAGATTGGCGGACCGCTGGCGGTAGCCCGACGGGCGGGGCACAACTTCACCTTCGCGCAACTCCTCATGTGGTTCATGATCAACGACATGGTGGTGCCGGGCTCGTCGTACTGGAACGTGGCCCTGGCGCGCGAAGCTGGAGAAGTCGCCCACGACAATGAGGCGCTGGCCACCATCGAGCGATTCGCCGACAACTTGGCCTGGCTGGCGGGACGTCTGGCCTAGTACCGTTCTTCCCTCGCTTCACTGCACCACAAGAGCCAAAGCGCAAACACGCACAGAAGCGCGTTGTACTCCCAAATAATCGGCCAGAACTGCGAGCGGGGCACGAGCGCCTTGGGAAGCGGTGAGGTCGTCGATAGGCACAGCAAGAGTGTCCCCATGAGCAGGGTTCCCCGCTTGGCCCGCGCCAGCAGCCAGACAGCGACGGGAACCACCAGCACGAAGCCGTAGCTCTTGAGCCTGGGAATGATGAGCAGGTAACTGAGCAAAGCCCCGGAAAGCAGGAACCAAGGGGCTTTCTCCCATGTCTGACTCTTGCGCAGGCGAAGGAAGCAGAGGCCGAAGACCCCAAGAATGGAGGCGGCCATCACAAGGTAGAGGACGAGCGGAACCCAGGGTCGAAAGGCCGAGCCCATCGTGTCGCGCAGCAGAGCCAGCGAGGAAGGAGCCGCGTGGCCGCGTTCGTCGAGGGCACTGGCCATGCTAAAGAATCTGGCCGTTCGGGCTGGCGACACGGCCAGCGAAATCCCCTGAATCGCCAGAAACGCTCCGACCGACACCAACAAAGGTCGGATCGCTCTGCGCCCCTCGAAGAGCAGCAGCAAGACCAGCACCATGGGCAGGAGTTTGGGCGCCGCTGCCACAGGGATTAACACCGCAAACAGCATACGACGCCCAGTCACCAGCGCCGCAATCCCCAGCCAAAGCAACAGTTGTTCAAAGCAAGTCACGTTGCCTGCGTAGAGATCCGAGAAGATCGTGGCGGAGAATCCCAACAAGACCACGACCAGCAGGATCAACGTCTCGCGCGAGTTGCGACAGAAGCAGCCCCAAATCAACAGGAGTCCCGCCAGCGACGCCAGTTTCGCAGCCAAGTACACGGCCTTCGCCGTGGTCAACGCAAGACTGGCGAACGGTGCGAACAGGGTCAGGAACAAGGGCGGGTAGACAAATGGCAACGGCATAGGCTTGCCCGCAACCTTGGTCAGTGACTGCGTGCTGTAGGGATCCAGTCCCGCGCGCAGGGCCCGCGCCGCATAGTAGTAGACTTCAAAATCCCATTGCGCCGCGATGACCTGCCAAGATGCAACCACACAGAGCAGCAGCGCCAGCGCCACCGGCCACCACTTTGCGGCTGGCGCGAGCGACAGGACACGGACTGTGCGGACACGCGCAGCCTCTTCTTCCAGTGGGGTCATGACCTGTGCCGCCTGCGGGCACGATGTCACGGTCCTCCCCCCCACCGCAAGCGCAGAGCGATCCGTCGCTGCCTTGACGATGGCGGGGCTCGCCGATAGGGTAGATCCATGCGGTACGTCGTAGCAGCGGCAGCATTGCTTGCGCTCTCTGCCGGCGTGGCGCGTGGGGATGACGAAGCCTCGGCCCGCGACCACTACGTGAAAGGCACGCGGGCCTACGAGCTCGGCCTGTACGACGAGGCCATCGCCGCGTACATGGCGGCGTACAAGACCAAGGATGACCCCGCCCTGCTCTTCAATCTCGGGCAGGCTCACCGGCTGGCGGGCCACACAGCCGAAGCGTTGCGCTTCTACAAGACCTATCTCTCGAAGGTGCCCGAGGCGGTCAACCGCGCGGACGTGGAGGCCAAGATCCGGGAGCTGAAGGAACTGGTCGAGAAGCAGAGGCCGCAGCCGCAGACGGAGCCTCCCGCTGTTTCGGCGATTCCTTCGCCCGTCTCGGGACCGGCGCCACCGGGGCCAGGGGCCACGGGCCCGGTGACGGACGTCGGCGCGGGCGGCCCGACCGCGGGGACCGTGCAGTCGACTCCCCTTGAGAAACCGCCGTCGGGCCGAGGCATGAAGCTGGCGGGGATCGCGGTGGCGGCCAGCGGCCTTGCCCTGGTGGGCACCGGCATCGCGTTTGGCGTGCTCGCGAAGCAAGCCGGCGACCAGCTCACCCAGCTCGACCAGCAGCGGGGCGTGTTTGATCCCTCCAAGGAAAGCGCGGGCCAGCGGGACCAAGTGATCGAGGGCGTGTGCATCGGCGTGGGCGCGGCTGCCATCGCCACCGGGGCCATCCTCTACCTGTTGGGCACGCGCGCTGGCCAGGACGCACCCCAAGCCATCACCGTTTCGCCGGTCCTGGCGACCCATTCAGCCGGTGCTACTTTGCAGGTGGGTTTCTGATGCGGACAAGGGCTCGCTATGGCTGGGTCGCTGGTCTGCTGCTGGCGGGCTGCTATTCGCCGAGCTATCACGATGGCGATCTCCAGTGCACGTCTTCCGACCAGTGCCCGAAGGACTACCACTGCGCCGTGGTGGATCACACCTGCTGGCACAATGGTCGCGATCCCGACGCCGGTCTCGACCTGGCCAACCCTGATGCGCCCCTGTCGCCCGACGCCGGCTCGCCGGGCAATTCCGACTCCGCCAGCGTGACCGTGCCGCTCGACCAGCTCGCGAATGCCTACGCCACGGTCGTCTGTGCCAAGAATTTCGCCTGCTGCACCCAGGCTGACCTCAAGGGAAAATCCCTGGCGACTTGCGAGTCGAATACGGCGAGCGCCCTGCAGCCTGGAATTCAGGCGATCGCCGACGGGATCGCTCGCAGCCGCACCATCTACAATGCGGATCGGGCGAGCCAGTGTTTGCAAGGGATTGCAGCGGTAGACTGTTCGTCTTGGCCGATGAGCGCCGGGACCAGCCTTCCCGCAGCGTGTGACGCCGTCATTGTGCCTCAGGTCGCTTCCGGCGGCGCGTGTCTGAGCGCCGCGGAATGCACCACCGGGTTCTGCTCGGGCGCGACCTCAAACACCGACGGCACCTGCCTGCCCAGGGCCGCCAACGGCGACAGCTGCTCACCGGTCTTGGTCCAGAATAGTTGCCAGGACGGGCTGTTCTGCGATTCCACCACCCGGTGTTCCGCCGTCAAGGATGAAGGAGCCACCTGCACGCGAGCGCGAGAGTGCATCAGCCAGACCTGTGGCGTCGCGGCTGGCGCCGACGCTGGAGCCAGCAATGTTTGTCTGCCGGCGGTGTGCTACTCGACGGGGCCGTTCCTGGCAGCCGGCTGCTCGATGGGCGGTCGCCCGGCGGCGCTCCCTGGCGTTGTCCTGCTCATCGCAGGCGCGGCTCTCCTGCGGCGCCGGTGGTCTCACTCGCTTCGCCGGCGCCCCCAGGGTCATAGGCTTGGCGGGAAAGGATGGCCATTTCCATCATGAGCGAACTGCCCGATTGCTTCTGCTGTGCGCTCTAGTCCATTGGACTACTTCGCTGAATCGGCTCGCTTCGCGGCCATGCGCCGCCTGATGATGGCCCCCAGGTTCGGCGCGGTTGCTTCTTCAAGAATCCTGCGTACTCTCGGCAAGTCGGGATCGTCGGCCGCGGCCCGCTCGACGAACCTCTGATAGGCCAGCACGACGCGTGTGGGGTCCTGGCCGTCGACGCGAGCCAGAACGTCGTAGGCGATGCCGAGATCCTTCCACAGCGCCGGACCGGTTTCGAGCCTGCGCAGACCCGGCCAGGCCGCGATGGCAAGCGCTCCATCACCGCCGGTCTTGGCCACTACGTCCTCAAGGAGACGAAGCGCCTGTCGCGCGGGCTCGGGGGCATTGCCCAGCTCGCTGCTGTAGAGCAGACACATATGCGCCCGCGCGATTTGCATACCCAGAACACGCTGGGCGACGGCGTTTTCCCAAGATTCTTCCGGCGCGCGCAGAGCCGGCACGACGTCGTAGCCGGCCATCGCCTGGCCATCCCGTTTCGCCCATTCTTGGTAGCTGGGAATCTTGTTCTCCCGAATCATCGCGTGAACCAGACCGTAGGGCACAAGCCGGTATCCGCCTTCCCAGCTTTGGTCCCAATCGTCGAGATGACCGATGACCATGACGGGGCGCTGGGGATTGTCATCAAGCAGCCGCTTGATGTTCCAGCCGTGCGGTCCATAGCCGCCTTCGGGCAAGACCAGATCGCGATGAAGGCGCCGCTGGCGGGCCGTGTACCAGGGAGCCGCCAGATAGGTGCGACCCAGGTGAATGACGTCGGGGCGAAGCTTCTCCACGTCGTGAAGGTAGAAGACGGAGTTGGTGACCTCATCGCCTTCTGTGATGGCGATGGCGTTGGGTGGCAGCGAGGCAAAGGCGGTCGTCACGAAATCGCGCAGCTCGGTGTTGTGGCGTCCACTGGCTTCCCCACCGTGGACGGCGACGCCAATGGCGAACAGTGCCGCCGCAGCCAGCGGGGCCCAGCGCTGCCAGCGAGCAAAGGCCGGCCAGCGCGTGCCCAATCTGTGCAAGAGAGCGGCGAGACCGAACCCAGAGGCAATCGCCCATAGCAGATCGGACTCAATACAGAATCGGCTGAGTACAGACATGTACAGCGGTCTGGCGGTCGACAGGTTGGACAAGCCGCTGAAAGCCAGGCTGTAGAGGCAAAGAACCAAGAGCACAACCAAGGCCGCCCCGCGCGTGGGACGGCTCTTTGCCCCGAGATATAGACCCGCGAGGGCGAGCAGAGGTCCCAAGCAAAGAAGCCGGGGAAATGCCTGCCCCCACAAGGTCCAAAGGGTCGGGAAGAAGGTGCCCTCTGTGACGAAGACAGCTTCTGTGGTGGGCTGGCCCATGCTGAAGGTTCCATAGGTGCGGCGCAAAATGTGGCCAACCAGACCGTCCCAGGTGCCGCCGTAGTCCCACGACACAGCCGCCCCTGAGCCGGATGCCAATACGAGGTACAAGTGGGGGGTTAGGCCGAGCAGCCCGACGATGAAGGCCAGGGCCACGCCTCTCACGCCGAGGCTGCTGCGTGCGACCCACAGCGAGCGCAAGACCAAGGGCGCCCCCACAAAGACAAACGCGTGGTGGTTGCACATGGCAAGCCCACTGGCCAAGAGCAACGCAAACACATCGTGGCGGGAAAGGGTGTGCTCGACACGCGACCAAAGGTACAGAGCCAAGGCCACGAACGCAGCGTTCAGTCCAAACACTTCCGCGCTTGTGGCATTCGACCAAACCACTGGGCTCGTGCCAAAGAGCGCGGCTGCCATCAGCCCAGCCGCAGCGTTGCGCGTCCACGACTGAACCACGGCACAGAGCAAGCCTCCGGCCGCTGCCATCGACACGGCGGAGAGCATATTCACCCGCCAAATAGGCGAGTGCCCCAGCGGAAGCGCAGCGAAGAGTCGGGCCAAGAGTGCGAAAAGCGGATAGCCCGAGGGATGGGGAACCCCGCCGGTGAGCGCGGCCGCCGCAAGTTCACCGCTGTCGCCGCCCGCCACCGAGGGAGTCAAAGTCGCGATGTAGAGCACCACCAAAACCAGGAAAGCCAGCCAGGGAGCGAAGCGAACCCACCCAGCCGGCTCGTCGGCAAAGGCCGGCACCCAGGGATTGACGTTGGCGCCTTCGGCGGCGATGCCCCTGCCCTTTTTCGGTGCCGACCTGCTTTTTGCCATGGTCATGTTCGCAAAGAATAATCAGGAGCCGACCGATGCTAGGGCGACGACCACGTGCCGGCGCCCACGTCGAGACTCCAGGTGGCCAGGTAGGTCGGCAGCAATTCCTTGCTGGTTCCGTCAAGGACCAATGGCTGGAATACAAACGTCGTCAAGGAGTTGTCCGCACCCGCGCCACTGGTGGCTCCACAGTTGTCCCAGTGATCGCCCCAGTACACATAGACCGTCCCTTTGCTTCCCACCACGGGCTGAACCCAGGTGGTCTGTGACAGCCAGGTCCTTTGCAGGGAGATATCGTTGCTGGTGTCGGTCACTGGTGCAATGAATCCCTGGTAGGTCCACGGCCCGGTCATGGCCGGTGCGGTGGAGTAGAAGTTGTTGTTGCACCGCCATCCTGTCTTGTAGGACGCGATCCAATAGTAGGTGCTGCCAACCCTGAACACAGTGGGCGCTTCTCCGCCGCCCGAGGTTCCATTGACAGCTGAGTACTGTTTGCCCGACACCCAGCTATGACAGTCGTCGGCCAGCGGATAGACCCAACCGCTCTCGGTAACAAAGTAAGCACCCGTGTCGTCGGCGTAGGCGCTCATGTCACTGTGCGAGGCACTCTGTCCGCTCGCGTTCTTGAGGATCCCTTGGTAGCTGTACTGGCCGTTGACTGTGGCCGAGGTCGCGTAGACGACTTCCCTGTCCTGCTCAAATGTAACGTCGTCTGACGCACGGGCGGTGAGAATGAATTCCCCTGTCTTGGGACACTTGATGATATGCGGCCTATCGCAATTGCGGTTGGGCCCCAACTCGCCACTGGGTTGCTTGGGAAAAACCATCCCCTCGTTCTTCCAGGTCGCCAGGTCCTTGGATGAATACATCGAAACGCCATTGAAGTCGTCGGGCGTCTTGCCCGGAGGGAAATATAGGCCGTGCATATAGAAGGTGTCGCACACCTGGATGATGCCGCCGCCGTGGGTGTTGACTGCATTGCCGTCGGTATCCTTGAAGGCGATGCCCGTGGCCAGAGGGCCGTTGAAGGTGCCCACAGGGCCTGACCCGGCGGCAGCACCGCAGCTACTGGTGCCGCTAGAGCCTCCCGTCGCGCTGGACCCGGCTCGGCCGCCAGAACCGCCCGTCGCGCTGGAGCCTCCCTTGGCCGTCGCCCCGCCGGAGCTACTGGTTACGCTGGAGCCGGCCGTCGTGCTCTTGCCCGCCGTGCCGCCGGAGCCAGAGGTCCCGCCCGAAGTCACGCTTCCGCCCGAGCCACCCAGCCCGATGGTGCTGCTGCCCGAGCCCGTCGTCCCGCCCAGAGCGCTTCCGCCTGACTCGGTTGTGCCGCTGGCTTCTCCTTTCGTACCGCCGGATTCTCCCATGGTGCCGAGACCGCTTCCGGCTGCTCCCGTCGTGCCACCGGCTGCTCCCATCGTGCCACCGGCTACTCCCGTCGTGCCACCCAACCCGCTCACACCACCCAGTCCGCTTCCGCCCGCGACGCCCACGGTTCCCCCGCCTGTCGATTGGGCCCCTGCTTGCTCAATCCCGCCTGATCCGCTGGTGCTCTGCGAAGAGCCTGTGCCGCCCTTTCCAGGATTGCTTCCTCCTGCGTCGATCACAGAACGGCCCACACCAGACGAGCAACCCAGCACCATCGTCGCAAGAACCATTGCGAGACATTCAATTCGCTTCATCAAGGTGCTTCTCCGCCTGCGAGTCGATCACGGGTGCCAAGCAAGAGATTTTGGGGTTCGGCGCGCGCAAATGCAACCGCCGCCGAAGCAGTGGGGAGGCCCCGGCGAGTGCGCGCGCCCGTGGGGCGACCTGCGGTCGCCCACACTTGGCCTGGCCGTGATTCGCTGCTGCGCCAATGGCGGGCTGCTAGGCCACGCCGATCAGGCTGCCGGCCCGCAAGTTCTTCTGTACGGTGCCTGGGTCCGCCGGCAGCAGCAGGCGTGCGTCAGGCGGTCCTTCGATTGCGGGAACCAGCGACTCGTTGGCGTTCTTCGTCCACAAGCCACTAGGCGTGTAAAGCGGCACCCGATTCTCCACCCGGCACGAGTGCCTCCAGGCAAAGCTGCTGGCCAGGAAGATGACTGGATGGTGCCGGTTCGTCCAAATACGGCGAAAGATCTTCGGTGTGCTGTAGAAGTTCACGCCCATGCGACGCGTGCCCACCTGCAATTGCTCAGGGGTCATCAACTTGGGCACAAACACGGCGGTCGCTCCGTCGTATTTCGACCAGTCGTAGCTGGTAATGCGCGACTGAGAGTGCAAGGTCTCGAACAGCTTGGTGCCCGGGAAGGGCGTCAGCGCAGAGAAGGATCCGTAGCCCACGCGATGGTCGTTGAGGAACTTCAGGGTTCGATCAAAGACCTCAGGATCGTCGTCATCAAACCCGAAGATCACGCCGGCCATGAGGACGACGCCGTGGTCGTGCAGGACACCGATGCTGGCACCGATCTCTTGGGGCGTGCTCGCCTTGTTCTTCGCCAAAGAGCCAGTGGCCCGTAGGTTGGACGCGGTCAGCGACTCGATACCGACGAAGAGGGCAATACAACCGCTCTCAACCGCGAGTTGCAGCAAGTCGCGGTTGCCTGCCGCCAGATGCAACGAAGCCTGCCCGATCCAGATGAGATTCAGCTTCTTCAGCTCGGTGAAGAGGGCGCGGCAATACGCCTCGTTGGAAAAGATGTTGTCGTCGAGAAAAAAGATGAAGCGCCTTCCCAGCGCCTTGATCTCTGCGATGACGTTCTCGACGGGACGGAAGCGATACTTGCGTCCCGTGAACAACGTGGCCGAGCAGAAGGAGCAATCATACGGGCACCCCCGCGCCGCCTGCACCGAGCCGATGGAAAAAGACGACCGTTTGGGGAAAAGATCGCGCCGCAAAGGTGGAAGCTGGGTGAGGTCCGCGTATTCCTGCCCGCGATAGATGCCGCGCAGGTGACCGGATGTCACGTCGGAAAGCACCTGCGACCAGACGTGCTCGGCCTCGCCCACCACCACGGCGTCGGCGTGCAGCAGGGCCTCATTGGGCAGCACCGAGGGATGAATTCCGCCCAACACCACCGTCTTACCAGCGGCGCGGTATCCGTCCGCGATCTGGTAGGCGCGGCGGGCCTGGATGGTCATGGCGGTGATGCCGACCAGATCGACACCGGGGTCGTTGAACCGAATGTCGTCTCCCAGATGCTCTTGCACGATCGACACGTCATGGCTCGGCGGCGTGAGCGCTGCCAAGAGCTGAAGTGCAGCGCTCTCGACCTTTCGTCCACTCAGCCCGACACGAGGATTTGGATCCGGATAGATGAGTTGGATTTTCACTTTGCGTACACAATCGCCCGCGACCGCCGATGTGGAACGTGGGAGCTGCGAAGCAGGATATCTTGCAGTTTTGCCTGCGCAAATGCAACCGCCACGGGTCCCCTCTTGCGCGCAATTGCTTCGGGGGCTCCGCGTCAATTGATCATAACGCAGCCTCGATCTGCGCCCATTTTCATGATTCCTTTCGGCGGGAATCGTAATCCCGCCCAGGTCGCGTCGTCCTCAGCTTACTCTTGCAGACACGCGAGAGACATCCACGTAGCGTTGCACGCAACAATCGTCCCGAACATGTTGAACAATGAGTTGGCCGTGCTGTCGCCAGCGGCGCCGGCTTCTCCCTTGGCTGTCATCGAACTCGAGGTCCAGTGGGTGGCTATTGACCATGGGCCTCCCATCAGGACGAACCCATCCACTGGCGCCGTTCAATCGGCCGATGGCGTTCACGGTCGAGGTGGAGAGCCATGCCTTGTAGGTTCCAGTACTTCTTGTCAATCTTGGAGCCCCCTGTGCCTCCGCCAAGCGAGCTGCACAATCCGCCTGGACCAGTCACGCACATGAGCGTACACGCTGTCACGTGCGACGACCCACACGACGGAGCTGACAGCCGCGAATCAACTTGTCGACGCCGCGGCTAGGAGTAACCTATCGGGGGATACCTATGCCTCTCGAAGCAGGCCAACTCTTCGGTAACTACCGCGTCGTCCGACTGCTCGGCGAAGGCGGGTTTGGAGAGGTGTACCTGGCCGAAAATCCGCTTATCGAGCGGCGCGCGGCTGTCAAGGTTCTGCACACGGCGCTGGCGCGGGACGCGGAACTGGTCCGGCGTTTTCTTAACGAAGCGCGGGCCGCCAGTGCCATCCGTCATCGCAACATCATTGAAGTCTTCGACGCTGGAGTGACAGCCGAGGGCGCGCCCTACATCCTGATGGAGTTTCTCGAAGGGGTGTCGCTGCAGAAACGCCTGGCGGATAGGGGCCGTCTCCCCCTGGCGCAGGCCCTGGAGATCGCGCGCCAAGCCGGGTCGGCCTTGGCGGCGGCCCACGCCGCCGGGATCGTGCATCGTGATCTGAAGCCGGAGAATTTGTTTCTGGTGCCCGACGCGGCGGCGCCCGGTGGCGAGCGGGTGAAGATACTGGATTTTGGAATCGCCAAGATAAAACGCGCGGGCGGCACGGGCGGAACCATGCGGACGCAAGCCGGACTGATCATGGGCAGCCCGGCGTACATGTCGCCGGAGCAGTGCAAGGACAGCGCGGACGTGGACTTGCGTTCGGACATCTATTCCTTTGCCATCATCATCTACGAGATGCTGGCGGGACAGACGCCGTACGTGGCGGGCTCTGGGACTGAGATGCTGATCATGCATCTGACGGCGACGCCCGCGCCCGTGCGCGAGTTGGCGGCGGATGTGCCGGTGCACGTTGAGGCGGCGCTCAAGCGGGCGCTGTCGCGATCGCGCGATGAGCGTTTCGAGAGCATCGCCTTGTTCATGGCGGCGATACGGGGCGAAGCGGACTCGGCTGCCCTGGATCGGCCTTCGCTGTCGGATGAGATGCCGTCTGTGGCGGCCAGTCCAGCATCTGTTCCCAACCGGACAGCGGCAGGCCCGTCGAAGACGACCTTTTCGCATGCCACCGGCGAAGTCAAGACGGTGGACGGCGAGGATGTGCTGCTGCAGGCGTCGCGAACTCCACGCTGGCCGCTGTATGTAGGCGGGGGAGCGGCGACGATTGGGCTGATGCTGTTCTTGCTGTTGCGACCCAGCCACGAAGCTGCGCCACAAGCGACGCCAGCGACAGCAAAAGTTGCGGCTCCCGAGCCCGCCGTCGTCGCTGCGGTGCTGCCGGCGCGACAGGAGGCGCCGCGCGACGCGGGCATGCCGGCGCCGGTTGTTCTTCCCAGCAAAGCGGCCAGTGGGACGGCGGCAGCGGTGGTGACCGAGGCGCGACCGAGTGCGAAGCTGGCACGGGCGGGTGGGTCGAATCGC
>Ga0265316_10001410_pt1 | contig 25855 bp, 26 predicted proteins | sample 4522metaG_FD_202092 | JGI IMG/M metagenome (GOLD analysis project Ga0265316, IMG submission 202092) | Rhizosphere microbial communities from Carex aquatilis grown in University of Washington, Seatle, WA, United States - 4-5-22 metaG | ecosystem: Host-associated > Plants > Roots > Rhizosphere >... | reverse complement strand
GCAAAATTTTTTTGCCCATCGCGCCTTGCCTTCCCTAACGTTTGCTTTTTAGGTAACGATTCTAGGCAAGGCGACTGAGGCAAAATAAATTTTGTCCGCCTGACTTGGCCTTATTTAGGGAAAAATTAAGACAGCAAGGTATGCAGGGTGGCGTAGCTTTCCGCCAGGATTTGCAGGAAAAAGAAAGCGTAAAGAATGCCGACGGCCGCGGCAAAGAGCGTGGATCTGCCGTAGCGGATTAAAATATAAACGCCAAACAGCGAAAAAAATGCCATCAGACCCACAATCACATAGTAGGCGCCCATAATTAGCAGATTGTTTACGCTGGTAGGATTCATAGGTTAATTGACATGAATGACAAGATTGAGCAAAATTGACAAGATTTCAGTACAGTCAAATCATGCCAATCTTTTAAATCTTGCTCAATCATAATAGCGTTCTCTGGGAATTATCAGGAGATGCTACGCCTAAGTGCCTGTATGCCGCCTCTGTTGCCTGCCTGCCTTTGGGGGTTTTGGTAATAAGGCCGAGGCGGATTAAAAACGGTTCGTGGACATCGGTTATGGTGTCTTCCTCTTCGCCCGTTGCCGCGGCCAGGGTGTTTAAACCAACGGGTTTGCCGGAAAACTTGTGGATTAAAGCTTCTAAAACCCGGCGGTCGTTTTTATCCAGACCCAAACCGTCAACCTCCAGCAGTTCCAGGGCGTCTTTGGCAGTTTGCAAATTAATTGTATCATTTCCGCGGACTTGCGCAAAATCCCTAACGCGCTTGAGCAGGCGATTGGCAATGCGCGGGGTAAATCGGCTACGCTTGGAAAGTTCGGCCGCGGCTTCGTCGTTGATTTCCGCTTTAAGGGTTTTACTGTTTCTGCTAATGATGGTTTGCAAATCCTCCTCGGGATAATACTCCAAACGATAGGTGGCGCCAAAGCGGTCGCGTAGGGGAGAGGATATTAGGCCAATGCGAGTGGTGGCGCCAATTAGGGTAAATTTTGGCAAATCCATTCTAATACTGCGCGCACCAGGACCTTTGCCCAAAACAATATCCAAAACGTGATCTTCCATAGCCGGATATAAAACTTCTTCCACGGCTTTGTTGAGCCTGTGGATTTCATCTATAAATAAAACATCGCCTTCGCTTAAATTCGTCAAAAGGCTGGCCAAATCTCCGGCGCGTTCAATAGCGGGTCCCGACGTAACCTTGATGTTGCCGCCCATTTCGCGAGCCACAATAAACGCCAGTGTGGTTTTTCCCAAACCCGGCGGACCGTAAAATAAAAGATGTTCCAAAACCTCGCCCCGCTGTTTTGCCGCCTGGATTATAATTTTTAAATTATTTTTCACACCCGTCTGCCCCACATACTCTAAAAGGCTCTGCGGCCGCAAAGTCTGCTCTATAATAATCTCCTCCTGATCCTCCGGCTCGGCGGAAAGGGGGGTGGGCTGATCGTTGTTAGATGTTATCATAAGTGCGTTATTCCTCTCCTTTTCGAAGATCCGCCGTAGCTTTAGCGAAGGTGGGTCAAGGAGAGGTTAGGTGAGGTTGTTATGAGGTCATTATACCAACTTTCAGGTGGCTTGTAATGCGCCCAGCCAGGCCAGCTGAAATATCATTTTTTGCGTTTCCGCGATTTTTTTGCTCTCTATTATTACGCCGATTTTTTCCGGAAAGGAGAAAATAGCGACTTTATCGTTGTAAATATCTATTTCATTTTGAAAACTAAAATTTTCCTTGGGTACAAAAATCATTTGCCGGCATTCCTCTTTATCTTTTTTGCTATATTCCAGGGTTTCGGGCGTGTTGGGAACTATGCATTTTGACCAAAGATTTTTTTTGACCCGCGCTTTAATATATTCTTTTTTAAAGTCCTGGGAAATTGCCCCCCACATTTCTGTAATGTTGCCATAAACTAAAATCGTTTTTTTGCTTTCCAGCGTGTCCCAATACATAGCTTCCAGACCCTCGGAGCCTTCATAGAATTTGACTTTGGGCTTATTGCCGCCGGTCTGGAATAATAAATTTAACTCCGGCAGGGATTTGGCAAAGGCCTGCTCGCGAATTTTAAACAAAGCCAAAATCCGTTCCGGCTGTTCGGCTAAGAACATTTTCTTTTTACCTTGCAATACAATCGAAAATAAACCTTTCTTTTCAAGATTTTCGACTATTTCATAAACTGTTGGTCTTTTTATATTTGCCTGTACGGCTAAATCCTGAATACTTGCCGCGCCAATTTCTATTCCAGCCAGATAAATTTTAGCCTCTTTTTCCGTAAGTCCGGCCTGGGTTAAAAGTGGAATCAGATTGATATTTTGCATATATTTGTTGTAAATTCTGACAACAAATACAGTATATTATAGTCAATAAAATAAGGCAAATAATAAAATAACTATAAATTGACGTTGAATAAATTGACTTTATTGAATTTTTTTAAGAAAATAAGTTGTTCTCTTATAAGGAGGAGAACTGATATGGAATTGAGTGATCGTTTGTGGCAAGGGATAAGTGTACATGTAAAATGTATAGTAGATTTTACAACGGTGGAGCAGGAAATTTACCTGATTCTTCGTCCCGTTACTTCAAAAAGGAGTTTCTCAAGACAGACAATAGCCGTGGCAGAGAAGGCCTTTGATACCGAGGCTGAAGCGCTAGAGGCCGCAAAGGAACAGGGACGAAGCTTGCACAAAACCAGCGTGACCTATCGGAATACAGGGACAACGATCGCAATTGCGCGTGGACAGGATGGCCGCGTCGAAAGGCTGGTGTGTCGCTTTACGTCGGAGCAGTTCCTCGATCTGACTTTTACCGGCTATCTGTGCCCGGAAGGGTGGGGAGGTGGCCACAGGCTCAAGTAGCGGGAAAACAAAAAGGCCAGTTCTTGCGCGCAAGAACTGGCCTTTGTTTTTTATTAAAAGATGACCTTTATCACTATTGAGTTTTAGTAGCAGGGATTTTTATGCCGGTGATGGGAGTGCCGGTGGAGGAGATAAAGGTTTCGGTTTTGTGGAATAGGGCGGGCGGTTGGTAGACGGAATTAAAGGTTGAAGTTGAGGTTTGGCCGTTTAGGGTAACAAGTCTCGTCCATGTCGCTTTCATACTGCCGTCGGGTTTTCGGTCAAAGACGACGGGTTTTTCCAGAGTAACCTGCCGGCCGTCATTGGTGCCGTAAAAATCAAACACCAAAGTATTGGAGTCTTTTTCGTAAGGCCAAATTAAAATTGCGCCGGGAGTGTTGTTAATGAATTTTAAGTCGGCAGAGCCGGGATATATAGTAGCGTCCGTGCCCTGGGGCGAATAATATTGTACGGCGTAAGCGTGGTTGCGCCGGTCGGTTATGGGCAGGCCGCCGGCCATAGCGGCGCGGAAAGTCGTGGTGGAAACCTGACACAGGCCGCCGCCAAGTTCGGGAATGGTTCCCTCACTGCCTTTAATAACAAGTTCCGGCAAAAAGCCGGCTTCGGCCGTTACCGGACCCAAACTGTTGTCAAAGCTGAATTCCGCGCCTTGTGGAATTATCAGACCCTGAAATTTTGTAATGCCCACGGCAATGTTATGTCTTCTGTTTTTTGGGCTTCCGGCGAAACTGGAAACGCCTTCGGCAATCAGCTGGTTAATGCCCAGGCTGTTGGTTTGGGAAAGCGAATTTTGCGGCGGAGTTTGGAAAACTGTCAGCCCGCTGGAAGTTTTGTTTGCCTGCAGGGCGTTTATGGCGTCAATGGCGCTTTTGTAAAGGTCAACTTCCAGGCCGGTTTGGGGCGGAACAAACGCGGTGGCGCGGTTGTCCTGGATTGTGAGTTGCGGCTCCCGGGATTTAACGTTAATTTGGTTTGATAAATTTAAAATGTAATCATAAATCGCGCCGAAATTATAGTCGTAGGTTTGTGCCGCAACTGATTTGTCGGGATTTTGACCCAAAAAACTCCGTAAATAATTCTGGAAATTAACCGGCGGGGAAACGAGCGCCGGGTTTGAAGCCAATGATTGCTGAGCCTGCCAGCCAGCGATTGTGTCTGAACCCACGTTAAAAGTTTGGTCGTTGTAACTAAAAGAAAAATCTCCACCTGCGGCAAAAACCGCTTTTGACGGGATAAAAGCGAGTAGTAGAAGAATAAATATCGTCAGGCTATAGCGTTTCATCTTTAGGATTTTTTTAGTGCAGTCTCTCCTCCTGGAACAGGAGGAGTACCCGCCGCAGGCGGGGGAGGTGGTAGATAATTATGGTTGTAATACCACCCCGTCCCGTCTCCGACGGGACACCCCTCCTATATTAGGAGGGGAGCTCCGCAGATTGTTCTAATTTACAAAGTTGATTATGGCAGTTTTTTTTGGCAAATGTTTTTTTATTTTATCCGCCCATTCAATCAGAGTTACGGTATCGGGCCTTCCCCAAACTTCCAACAGGCCAAGAGCTTTGACTTCGCGAAAGTTTTTGGTGCGGTATAAATCCAGATGATACATCCAAAGCTCTTTTTTTGTTTTTGATTTAAACGGGAATGCCTGGAGCAAAATAAAAGTCGGGCTGGTAATTTTTTGCTTTATCTTAAGTTCTCGCCCTAAAGCCTGGGCAAAAGTTGTCTTGCCACTGCCTAAGGGGCCAATAAGGGCAAAAACCTCGCCGCCTTTTATATCGCCGGCTATTTGTTTGGCTAAAGTTGGTATTTGATTTAGGGTTATATTCATTGGTTGGTAATAAGTAGTAAGGCATGGCGGCCGGTAAAGTAATAAGTAATAGGATATAGGTTACTTACAACTTATTCCTTAAAACTATACTGGCCGCCACAACCTACAACCTACTACTTTCCCCCATACCGGCGCATACCTTACAACCAAAGCCTATTATTACCATTTTACACTGGATTGACGGCCAAGGCAAAATTGAGTATACTGTTAAATCGCATTAAAGATAAGAATTGGGAATAATGGAACTTTCTATAGAACAACAAATTTTTGAACAAATCAGAAAAAGCAACAAGATTCTGATTGTATTGCCTCAAAATCTTTTGGCGGATTCTTTGGCCTGCGCTTTGGGGCTAAAACTTTTTTTGGCCAAACTGCAAAAAGACGTTTCCATAGTCTGCTCCGGTCAATTGCCGGAAAATATGGATTTTTTGCCCGGCTCAAACAACATTCAAAGCCAGATTGTTGCGCGCAAAAGTTTGGTGGTTACGGTGGACACTTCGGTAAAAAAATTGGACGAAATTAGCTATCAGACCACGGACGAAAAAGCCCAGATATTTTTAAAAGCCAAAGACCGCGAATTTACCGCGGACGACGTGAGTTTTTCCGCGGAAAAATTCCCGGTGGATTTAATTTTTGTTTTGGGCGCCAAATCTCTGGAAGACCTGGGCGGACTTTATGAGCAAAATGTAGATTTATTTTTTGAAACGCCGAAAATCAACATAGACAACCGCGCCGACAACGAATATTTTGGGCAAATTAATTTGGTGGACATTACCGTTACTTCCGCCGCGGAAATTTTGGCCGAACTGCTCCAAAAATACGAGGAGCAATTAATAGACCAGGATATTGCCACCTGCCTACTTTTGGGAATTATTTCCTCCACCCGCAGTTTTCAGCACGTGCAAACCACGCCGCGCGCGTTTTTAAAAGCCAGCGAACTCGTGGCCTTGGGCGCCCGCCAGCAGGAAATTGTCAAAAATATTTACAAAACCAAATCCCTGCCATTGCTTAAACTCTGGGGCAGGGCTTTGGCCAGAATGAAAATTTTGGAAGACGAAAAAATAGTTTATTCAATTTTAAGCTCCACGGATTTTGAAAAGTCCGGTGCCGAAGGGTTTTTGCTTTTGCCGGTGCTTGGGGAATTTATAGACAATATAAGCGGCTATAAAATTATCGCGCTCTTGGCCGAACCCGCGCAAAATTCCGAGCATCTGGTTTTGGCCGTGCACGAGCAGGTGCCGGCGGAAAAACTGGCGGAAAACCTGGGGGCCGGAGCCAAAATTTTAAGCCAGAACATCGGCAGTTACAAAATCATAGAACAGCACTTTATAGCCGAGACCCTGGAAAATTTGGAAGCGCGGTTATTGGAAGTTGTAAAAAACCAGCCATAAGACAATTTCTACTCTTATTTTAAAGGGTTTTTGTGAGTTGGTTTTTGTGAGTTTGACTTGACAGGATTAAAAAAATCAGGTATAATTATAAGTTAATTTTGAGATTGGGAATTTAGCTATTAAAATTCGTTTAATGATTAAATTGCCTGTCCCAAATTGTTTGGGGTATGGTGCGCCGTGGCTTTCACGGATGGAGTTAACGTTCTCTCAAATATCCCAAGGAGGGATTACGCCAATGGAAAACCCATTGCCCGTTTCGAACAACCCCCGAGAAGGTAAGCAGGGCCGCAGGCTCTATTACCGGATCAAGACATCCATTCAGCAATCCGGCCTGTCCATCGCCGAGCTGCAACCTGGGCTGGAATATCCCGGCACGGGTTTGGAAGATGACATTGCCGCCATTTTGAAGAAGTATTCCAAGTTGGCTCGCGGCATCGTCACGCCTGACCCCGCTTCACTGACCGGCCTCATCCGCACGGGGTGGTCTGTCAACGTCAAGAATGGCGTTGCACAGGACTTCCCGGAAGGTGATGTCGAACTGGCCAATGTCGACTACGTCTGCCCGCTCGGGCCGGACGACGGCAACTCGATCAGCTACGACACGATGATGCAGCGGGCGATCAGGCTCGGCGCTATCGGTAGTCTCGGCTACGCCGCCAAGCTGCTCAAGGCCCAGGAAGAAGGGAAGGAAATCTTCCCGGTTGAGTCGTGCGGCGAGCATTATTTCATTATGCCGCGGACTGAGCTGCTCGATGTCAACCGTGGCCGCCGCGTGGCTTACTTCTACTGGGTCGTCAAGTCTCGGCGGTGGGTGCTCGACTTCGGTTGGGGCGTCGGCAACTTCAGTCGCCACGTTCGGTTTCTTGTCCCCCGCGAGAAGAAGCCCTTGGCCGCTTAGACCCTCGGCTCTGCCGCTGGGTTCTGGTTTCTTGGCGCTTCGCTTTGCCCCGCATTTTGACTTCGGTCAGGATGCGGGGTGTTTTTTTTGTTCAAAATTTGGATAGTTTGGTATACTACAAGCAGATGGGATTTGTGCCTGCGGCTACGGCTTCAGGTGACCACATCTCGCATTATCAAAAAATCAGAGTATCGGCGGCTACGGTTTCCGGTAGAGTATTTTTTGATAAATCTTTAAAGAAGATACTCGGTGCAAATTACTGGTGGGCTTTAAGGCCCCAAATAAAATACAGCCCTGAGAGTATTCAAGGGGTAGTGGATCGGATGGTATTTTGCACATTCCTGCTCGATGACAACCGTAACCGCAACGTGGCTTACTTCTACTGGGACGACAAGTCTCAGCGGTGGGTGCTCAACTTCAATTGGGACGACAACAACTTCAATCGCAACGATCGGTTTCTTGTCCCCCGCTAATGTCTTCTTACTCCTCCACCTGCGGGAGGAGTTTCTTTTACCTGTTGCTTTAGCCAGCCGCCGAGCATTTTACCGGCTTCAACTAACGGAGTGGAAATTGCTGCAAATTGTTTATTGTTTAATGCTTTAAGTTCCCACGCTAATTGTAAAAAGTATTTGAGGGTGTCTAACTTTACACTGGATTTTTGGATTAAGGCAGGCTTATATTCTTTAGCCGTAAAACCGGCAGTAAGTATAAGTTCTATGGTGTCAGAAAACAAAACATTGATTTTTTCAGCTATGGAATACTTTACGAGCTTGGGGAGGTGGGGTAAATAGCCGTGCCAGAGCTTATAGGCATCGGTAATTTTTTGTAGCACTGGTAAATTGCCGAAATTTCCGTTGGGGGGGGGGCGTATTAAATGTCATTTTTTTGAGGGTTTAATTATGAAATCGCAATTAAAAATAAGTTACGAGGAAATCATTTCGCTCGAAAATTTGTTTACTGCCTGGCAGGAGTTTTTGCCGGGCAAGAAAAAGAAGCAGGATGTGCAGGAGTTTGGCCTAAGGCTTACTGATAACATTTTACAGCTTCAAGACGAACTTGCCAATTTTAGCTATGTCCACGGCCATTACAAAGCATTTAACATTTCCGACCCAAAGCCAAGAAATATCCATAAGGCAAGCGTAAGGGATAGGGTTTTGCACCACGCTATTTATAGAAAGCTCTATCCATTTTTTGACAGGATATTCATCGCTGACTCATATTCCTGTCAAATCGGCAAAGGGACATATAAAGCCATAAAACGGTTTGAGAAATTTGGCTTGCGGGTTGGCAAGAACAACAGCCGAACAGTGTGGGTATTAAAGTGCGATATTAAAAAGTTTTTTGCCAGCATTGATCACAAAATGTTACTGGAAATTTTAGCCAATTATATCTCTGACAAAGATATCTTGTGGCTACTGAGACAAATTATTGGAAGCTTTGATAGTCCATCGCCTGGCGTCATTCCGAGTGCAACCGAGGAATCTCTAATATTGAGATCCTTCGGCTTCGGATGCACTCAGCCTCAGGATGACGCCGATGAGAGCGAAAATAATCTCAAAGGCCTGCCGTTGGGCAATTTGACTTCACAATTATTTTGCAACGTCTATATGAACGAATTTGACCAATTCGTAAAGCATAAATTGAAAGTCAGGCACTATGTTCGGTATGCAGATGATTTTGTATTTTTATCGGATAGCAAGGATTTGCTACTTTCCCTTGTGCCTAAAATTTCGGCGTTTTTGGGAGAGCTGTTAAAATTACGGCTGCATCCAGGTAAGGTTTTTATAAAAACGTTAGCTTCGGGCGTGGATTTTTTGGGCTGGGTAAATTTTCCGCATCATAGAGTGTTGAGAAAAAATACCGGCAGGAGAATGTTTAAGCGAATTTACAGCCATCCCACAAATGAAACTTTGCAGTCTTACCTTGGCCTTATGAGCCACGGTAATACATATGGGCTTAAACAAAAACTGCTGAATTGGTATGGGTTATTGGCAAAACATTAGTAGAGTAGCCGTATAGCTTAAATAGAAATTTTTACTTCAAGGAGTTTTATTTATTTATCACTGATGGTATAATACTGTTATCGGATAAATCCAAAGAAACAAAAATGCCCAATAAATTTTTAGCCAGTTCGCCCAAGGAATTGCAGGAAAGCTTAAATGAGTTAAACCGCAAAATGCAGGAAGAGGAAGCCCAGGCTCAGGCTCAGTCTTTAAGTTTGCCTTATATAGATTTGCACAATTTTCCCGTGGATTTGTCGGTTTTGGGTATGTTTACCGAGGAAGAAGCCCGCGAGATGTGCGCCGTGCCGTTTTATAAAGATCTTAAAGATTTGCGCATTGGCACGACCCAGCCGAGCCACCCTCTGCTTTTGGAAAAAATTAAGGAGCTGTCGGAAAAAAATAAAATCACCCTGTATTTTATTTCCAAAAAAAGCCTGGAGCAGACGCTGAAGTTTTACAGCAAGGTTCTGCGGCCCAAAGCAGTGACCGAGGAAGTTTTGCGGGTGGAAAAAGAGGAAAATTACGGGGAACTGCTTAAGCTCCTGCAATCGGAAACCGAACAAAAGAAAAAAAACGCCAGCCAGCTTTTGGAGGTGATTTTTGGCGCCGGAATGTTTTACAAATCATCCGACATCCATTTGGAACCCGAGGAGCATTTTTTTAAACTGCGCTTTCGCGTGGACGGCGTTTTGCAGGATATGCTCCATTTGAGTAAAGACCTCCAGCGTCCCATTGTGACCAGGCTTAAAATCCTGTCCAAATTAAAATTAAACGTGGAAGACGTGCCGCAGGACGGGCGCATTGGTTTTTATTATTTGGGCCGAGCCATAGACGTGCGTGTTTCCGTTTTGCCCAGCGCTTACGGCGAGGAAATTGTTATGCGCCTTTTGGGCACCGGCGCCAGCACGCTCAAGCTAAAAGATTTGGGATTTTCTGCCCAGGCATTGGAAGTGGTGGAAAGGATGTTGCAAAAACCCAACGGCATGGTAATAACCACCGGTCCCACCGGTAGCGGCAAGACCACATCGCTTTACGCTTTTTTAAACGAGCTTAACCAGCCGGGCGTAAAAATTATTACTTTGGAAGATCCGGTGGAATATAAATTGGAAGGGATTGTGCAAACGCCCATAGACCACAATCATGATTTTGATTTTGCCAAAGGCCTGCGCGCGATACTGCGGCAGGACCCGGACATTGTAATGGTCGGCGAAATCCGCGACCAGGAAACGGCTGAAACCGCTCTGCAGGCCGCGCTCACCGGCCATTTGGTTTTTTCCACGCTTCATACCAACGATGCCGCCGGAGCAATTCCACGCCTTTTGAATATGGGCATCAAACCATTTGTGGCCGCGCCGGCTTTGTCCGCAGTTCTTGCCCAGCGTTTGGTTCGCCGCCTCTGCCAAAACTGCAAAAAACCCGCGGCGCTTTCGCCCACGGTTATGGAAAAAATAAATTATATCTTAAAACAAATCCCGGCCGTGGCCAAAGTCCAATTGCCCAAGGAACTGCAATTTTATCATTCCGCCGGCTGTGAGCAGTGCAACAACCTCGGCTACAAAGGCAGAGTGGGTATTTATGAAGTTTTGGAAAACACAGAAGCCATTCAGGCTTTAATTTTAAAAGAAAATTCCTCTATGGCCGAATTTAAAAAAGTCGCAGTAAGCCAGGGAATGATAACCATGGTTCAGGACGGCCTGCTAAAAGCCTTGCAGGGTATGACGGATGTGGAGGAGGTATTTAGGGTGGCGGGGGAGGGATAAATAAGTAAAAAGTTGAAAGTGAAAAGTATAAAGAGCAAATAAAAACCGCTAAAACAAGCGGTTTTTATTTGTCTTGTGTTGACAAAAATACCAAAATAGCCTATAGTTACAAGTTAATCTGCCAGCCTCGACTAGACTTTGGTTATAACGAGTCTAGGCGGGCCCAAACTGTGGCAGGTTATATTTTAGCTCTTTAAAATTGTTTGGAGGATATATTTATTACCCCCGACGTAAAAAGTCGGGGTGAGAAGAGAAGAAATTTTTGTGTTCCTTGGGCGAAATTAAGCTACCATTTTTATGATACTTTAATTTCGCCCAAGGAGATTCCTGCAGGACTTCTTTGGCGCACTTGAAAAAAGGATAAAGCAATGAAAAAACATCAACGGCTTTTAGGGATCATCGCAGTTCTCGTATTGGTAGCAACCGGCGCTCTCGCTCAGACGCCGACACCGGCACCGCAACCGGTCGGCGGAGGGTCAAACACGACCTCCGCAGTTTACATCAACGAGATCGATTTTGCCAAGGGAACTGACCTGACGGCGAATGTCGGGACTTCGGGGATTACGATTCCCGTGGCCGTCCGCCTCTCAACCGGCCAGCAGGTCTTTGACCTGCGCGGCCTCCCCATCATGTATCAGGTCAGCTCGCCCACTTTGAAGCAGGGCGACTATCAGCTCTCTATGGAGGCTGTGGGTTCGTTGCTGCGTGTTTTCTCAAAGGTGGCCGGGCCGGTGATTCTCACGCTCAAGGCGCCGACCACAGCGCTCGGTTCGCCGAGCGTTATGTATGCCCAAGTCGTGATCAACTTTTTTGACACGCCGTCGGTGTTTCAGGACACGCCGATGCTGGTGGTCGCCAGCACTCAGAAGGCGACCACCGGACAAACGGCCAACCTGACCGTGGTCATACCCCCTGGAAATTATCCCGCGGGGGACTACCATCTGGGTGTGATCGACGACAAAGGGAACCAGCTCTACGAGGTTCCCTTAGGCCAAGTGATCAACCCCGGGCAGGCTGTTCCGTTGGTGGGGCATCAGGTGCTTCCGTTTGACAGGGGCGGGTGGTTGTATGGGACGTATCAGTTGTCCGATTACAAGCGTCCAGGGCTGTCCGTCGGCTACGGGAGTGGTTACGCTAACATGAAGTACGCTGGTATTCGGAACCTCGACGCCAGCATTGACGACATGGGCAACATCAATATGGATGTCAACACCGGCAACGTGGCTGATTACTATCGGGCATTTTTGGTGACTACCGATGGCTTCGCCGTCGAACTGCCGGTTCCGTCCCCGATGCCCAAGGCCAATTCGGGCGTGCGCTTAACGTACTATAAGGGGTCAATGGCCAACGCCCCGCTCTTTACCGCCGGCGAATACACGCCGGTGGTGGTGGAATACATTGGCGGGATTGGTGGCGGCTCGGTCTTGGTTCACTCCTTACCGAATGCCATCCATTTGGACGGCGACAGCATCCCATTCCCCAATTAGGTTTTCTCCGATGCGCGGCCGCCTTTGTTTAGGCCGCCGCGCATCCACGCGCTTTTTTCTTCTCTATAGTTTTGCGGAAGCCGCCGATCATTCCCTTTGGGTTTGACGGCGGTTTTTGTTTGGTTGGGCAATATCATCTATAATATAAACATGACCACTCCAAAACAGGACAGGTATATGTTAATAGATGGCAATGCGCTTATTCACCGCGGGTATCATGCTATTCCGGCTTTGAGCACCAAAAGCGGGGAGCAGACCAACGCGGTTTACGGTTTTAGTTTGATTTTGCTTAAGGCTATGGCCGACATCAAGCCCACGCACATTGCCTGCACTTTTGATTTGGCCGGTCCGACTTTTAGACATCAGCAGTATAAAGAATACAAGGCCACGCGGGTTAAGGCCGACCAGGAACTTTATAATCAGATTCCGCGGGTTAAGGAAGTGGTGCGCTCGCTGAATATTCCCATTTTTGAAAAGCAGGGTTTTGAGGCGGATGATTGCCTCGGCACGCTGGCCAAAACTTTGCACAAAAAAGATCCGGAGGCCGAAGTTATAATCGTAACCGGAGATTTGGATACTTTGCAGTTGGTCAATCATGTAATAAAAGTTTATACCATGCGCAAGGGCATTACCGACGTGGTAATTTACGATGCCAAGGCGGTGCGCGCGCGCTACGGTTTGAATCCGGATCAGATGGTTAGTTACAAAGCTCTGCGCGGCGACCCTTCCGACAACATCCCCGGAGTAAAAGGAATTGGAGAAAAAACCGCCTCGGAGTTAATTCAGGAGTTTAAATCTTTTGACGGACTTTACAAAGCGATTAGCGAACAGGCAATAGGCAATAGAATTAAGCCAAGGATTTTGGAATTGCTTAAAACGCAGGAAAAAGAAGCGTTGATGTCTTTTAGGCTTTCGCAAATTGATTGCGATGTGCCGCTTGATATTAACATTCCCAAATACGATTTTGACGCGGCGCATTTGCAGGGGACGGTAAAACTTTTTCAGGAGCTGGAGTTTAGGACGCTTGTGAATAAGTTGCCGAAATCGGACAAAGCTTCAACAATTAGTCCCTCTCCATCTACCACCCCGTCCCGCCAGGGCGGGACACCCCTCCTGTTCCAGGAGGGGAATACTGCAGCTCCGCAGTTCTTCTCGAAAGACATGCGGAGCTCTCCTCCTAATATAGGAGGAGTACCCCCGACTTGTCGGGGGGGAGGTGGTATTGGCAAGCAGAATTATCAGTTGATTGATACTCAAGAAAAACTGGAAAAAGTTATTAAAATTTTATCCTCTGCCAAAGAAATAGTTATAGACACCGAAACCACCGGCTTAAATGTTATAGATGCTAAACTCGTCGGCGTTGGTTTATGCGTAAAACCCAGCGAGGCTTATTACGTGCCTGCGGATTCATTTTTGGGTTCCGATGAGTTAAAGAAAATTTTGACCGATGATAAAATCAAACTTATTGGCCATAATATCAAGTATGATCTGCAAATTCTGCTGTCTGCCCACTGCCCACTATTCACTCCCCACTTTGACTCCATGATCGCTTCTTACTTGCTGAACGCCGGAACTCGCCAGCACGGGCTGGACGCGCTGGCTTTTAACGAGCTTGGATATCAAATGCAACCCATAGAAGATTTAATCGGCAAAGGAAAAAACCAAATTACTATGGATAAAGTTGAGCCGGCTAAAGTTAGCTGGTATTGCTGTGAGGACGTGGATATGACTTTGCGTCTAAAAGAACTTTTTGAGCCGCAGTTAAAAACAGAAGGTTTGGAAAAAGTTTTTGACGATATTGAAATGCCGCTGGTGGAAGTTTTGGCGCGGATGGAATTAAACGGGATTAAAGTTGACGCCAAATTTTTAAACCGGTTAAGCGGCGAGGCGGAAATAGACATCAAAGAGCTGGAGAGCAAAATTTACAAGCTCACGGGCGAGGAATTTAATATAAATTCGCCCAAGCAGATGAAGGAAGTTTTGTTTGAAAAGATGAAGCTTGAGCCAATCGCCAACCGCAAAACCAAAACCGGGTTGTCCACGGCCGCCGGCGAGCTGGAAAAAATGAAGGGCCAGCACCCGGTTATAGACAAAATTTTGGAATATCGCGAACTGGCCAAATTGCAATCTACTTATTTACTGGCATTGCCGGAATTGATAAATAAAAAAACCGGCCGGATACACACGAGTTATAATCAGACAATTGCCGCGACCGGCAGGCTTTCGTCAACCGATCCAAACTTGCAAAATATTCCAATTCGCGGGCAGGGTTTGGGGAGTAAAATCCGCCAGGCTTTTGTGGCGGAAAAAGGGTTTAAACTTTTGTCTATAGATTACAGCCAAATTGAACTGCGCATTGTGGCGCACCTGGCCAAAGACCAAAATATGCTCCGCGTGTTTAAAAATGGGGAGGATATTCATACCAACACGGCCAGGGAAATTTTTGGCTCTCATGTTCCCCCCTCTCCCTCCTTGTCCGACGAAGCTTCAGCGAAGTTGGATGGGAGAGGGCAGGGTGAGGGTGAATTTGTAATCACGCCCGATATGCGGCGCGACGCCAAGACAATTAATTTTGGAATTTTATACGGGCTTTCGTCATTCGGCCTTTCGTCGCGCATCGGCGAAGTTTCCCGCGCCGAGGCCAAAGAATTTATTACAAAATATTTCGCGGCTTATCCTCAGGTGGAAGAATATATAGAGCAAATTAAATTGCAGGTTAATGAAGAAGCTTTTGTCCGCAACGAACTTGGGCGCATTCGCAAATTTCCGGAAATAAAATCCTCGCAATTCTTTATTCGAGCCGCGGCCGAACGCGCGGCCGTAAACTTCCCTATCCAGTCCCTTGCCGCCGACGTGATCAAAGTGGCGATGATCAATATTCACAAGCTAATAAGCGAGTCAGCTAATAAGCAAATCAGCGGTGCAGATTCCCCTCCTGCCGGAGGAGGGGTTAGCTCGTCCTCCGTAGCCTTGGCGAAGGAGGAGGGTGGTGGGAGTGAAATTAAAATGTTATTGCAAGTTCACGACGAGCTTGTCTTTGAAGTGGCCGAGGACAAAGTGGAACATTGGGCCAAAAAACTCATCCCTCTAATGGAAAATGCCATCAAATTATCAGTCCCGGTAAAAGTAGAGGCCAAGGTCGGGGATAATTGGGGGGAGATGAATAGTATTGAACAAAATTGACCAAAATTAAGTAAAATTGACAAAATTACCTGTGTCATCCCGGAACTTTTTGCGCATTTGATTATCACCAGCCGCAAAAAATATCCGGGGTCCAGAATTACGAATTAGCAGGCCAAAAATTATGATTATCGCCCATGCCTTAATCGGCTTAATGCCCGTGGAACATTCCAGATTCAGCTGGTTTTGGCTTGTTGGTTCGATAATTCCGGACGTTGATCATCTGTTTATTATTTACAAAAATAGGCTTTTTTCTTTAAAACGTCTTATAGAAGTAGAGCGGTTTGAGGATAAATATAATATCCGCTTTAAGACCAAATACGTACATTCCGTATTCGGCGCGGTTTTGTTAAGCATCCCGGCATTTTTAATAAACCATCGAGGCGGAGTTTATTTTTTCTTCGCCTACCTTTTACATTTAGTTCTGGACTGGCCTGACCGGGACGAAAAGCAATATTTGTATCCATTTAAAATAAAGTTCCGCGGTTTTTTGCCAATACTGTCCAAATGGGAAATTTTATTTACTTTGGCGCTGGTAGCGGTTTTGGTCAAAGTATATTTATAATCTATGAATTTTAACTTTTCTTTCCAAATTTTTGCCTGGGTTGCCTGCTGTTTGTTGGCTCTGGAAAGCTTGGCGGCCAAGATAATTAGTAAGCACAAAATCAACAATCCTTGGCTGTTTAACATTGTTTGGGTATTTTTTGTGGTTGTCCTAAATAGTGCCATTTGTTTGTGGGGCGGGATTGGTTTGCCGAAAACTTGGAACAATATTATTTGGGCCGGATTATTTTTTGCTTTAAGTTCGGGGCTGTTTACTTTAGTTGTTTACAAATTCGATGTGTCCGTGTTCGTTCCCCTTGAAAACTTTAGGACTGTTTTTGCGGTTTTATTGGGGATGTTGTTTTTGGGTGAGGTTTTAACCAAAACGCAATTATGGCTTATTTGTGTTATGGTTTTTGCCGGAATTTTTGTAACCGCGGATGAAAAATTTTCGTTTAGGTCATTTTTTAACAAGAAAATTTTTTTAATATTGGCGGAAATGGCGTCTTTGGCTTTTATGGCCATGTTTTTAAAAAAAGCGGCGGCGGAGAATAATTTTTGGACTTTAAATTTTTGGTATAACTTAATCGGCATGCTGTTTTTGTTATTTACCTGGCCATTGTTTAGCAAAGATATCAAAAAAATAGATAAAACCCACATTGGCGGCATATTTGTTTTGGCCTTATTTGGCGCTGTTGGAACCTTGGCGGCAACCAGGGCTTACGCCAGCAACATCGGCATTAGCGGGGCGATTATTTCCATCCCACTGTCCGTGATTGTGGTTATGCTAATTGCGCCGTTTTATCCAAAATTGCTTGAGCATCATACCGCTAAGGTTTATATCATTAGGATTGCGGCGGCCATTATTTTGGTTTACGCGGGAATTAAATTAATATGAACATTTTAGACATCTATAAAAAATATCAAATTATGCCGAACTTGGCTGAGCACCAGCTTAGGGTGGCGGCGGTGGGGGATATGATTTGCGGGAATTGGAACCCTCACCCCGACCCTCTCCCAAAGGGAGAGGGAGGACAGCATGTTGACCGGGAAAATATTGTGGCGGCGTGTTTGTTGCATGATATGGGGAATATTGTGAAGTTTGATTTTAGTCCGGAAAACTTAAAGCGTATTCCCGGCCTTGTTAATGTTGCCGATATCCCGCGATGGGAAAAAGTAAAAAACAATTTTATTAAAAAATATGGCACAGACAGCCATGCGGCAACGGTTGAAATCGTCAAAGAGATTGGAGTAAGTCCGAGGGTGTTTGAGTTGGTAGACAGCGTGGGTTTTGAGGAGGGGATTAAAACTGCCGGAACCAATGATGCCGCAAGGCATATTTGTTCTTATGCCGATCAGCGGGTTATGCCGCTTGGCGTGTCAAGCTTGGAAGAGAGGTTTGCCGATTTGAGGATTCGATATCACAATCATCCCGAGGGTCAATATAACCGTGAGGATTTTGAGAATGCTTTGCGCCGCACCGAAAAATGGATTTTTGAACATTGCAATATCAAACCATCAGACATTACCGAAGAGGCGATTACGGACAGGAAAGAAAAATTGAAAAATTTTGATATTTAGTCTGCGATGCTTGCACTGCGAAGTCCCGCAAAGCGGGACGGAGCAGTGTGGATAACTGTGAGGAAGTTTGAGTTTTCCCCGATTTTTAAAGGCCTTGACGTATGGTGAACGATAGTATACTATTTAAATATCAACTTTTTCCAAAATGGAACAGTTCAATAATTCCCATTTTGGAACTAACTTAAAAGGCTTATAAATAAGCGAATATGCATTTTTTACATATTGGCTTAAACAAAAGGAGTTTTATGCCAGAAGAAATAAAAAAAGGTGAAATTATAATTTATAAAGCGCCAGAAGGCCCAGAGTTGCAAGTGCAGATGGATGGTGAGACTGTTTGGCTTACCCGTTCACAAATGGCTAAACTATTTGATCGGGATGTAAATACTATTGGCGAACATATTCATCTTATTTATGCGGAAAAAGAATTGGAGCAGGAAGAAACTACGCTTAAACAAGGGAAAACCGGAAATTCCGGTATTGCGTTATTTAAGCCAAATATTTATTATAATCTTGATGTAATTATCTCTGTCGGCTATCGTGTTAAATCCAAACATGGCACGCAGTTTAGGGTTTGGGCTACACAAAGACTGCGAGACTATTTGCTCCAGGGCTATGTGGTCAATAAAAACCGCTTGGACCAGTTGAAGCAGGAACATAACAGCCAGCTTAAGGAGCTACAGCAAACGGTTAAGCTTTTTCAGAATGTTATAGAGGCGCGGAGAACCGAAGGGTATGAGAAGGAATTTTTAAATATTATTGTTGACTACGCAAATACGTGGACGGTTTTGCACGAATATGACGAGGGTAAATTAGGAATAACCGATGTCAGCAAAAAAACCGCGCGGCCGTTGGATCACGCGGAAATTCAAAAGACCATTGCTCGGTTTAAACAGCGCCTTGCCGTAAAAAAAGAAGTCAGCGATTTGTTCGGCCAGGAAGTGGGCGGAAAATTGGAAGCGGTTTTGGGAAGCATTTATCAAACTTATTCCGGAAAAGAATTATATCCGTCTTTGGAAGAAAAAGCCGCGCACCTTTTATATTTTGCAATTAAGGACCACCCTTTTGTGGACGGCAACAAACGCATTGGCTGTTTGCTGTTTTTGCTGTTTTTAATTGAAAATAACTATTTGAACAATCGGAAGGGCGAGCGCAAAGTTAACGATACCGCTTTAGTCGCGCTGGCCTTATTGGTCGCGGAGAGCAAGCCAATTCAGAAGGATGTAATGGTTAAGTTGATAGTAAATTTGATAAATAAAAAGTGACGCCGCGTAAGCGGCGCCATCCCGAGCCCCTTCCAAGCACCTATATGTCGGGCGAGGGATCTCTTAAAGAATTTCCTAAAAGATTATCGGCTCATTCTATACGAGCCTTAAAAATCTTATTAAAGGTCGCAAACAAAATCAATCAATAAACAATATATGCCACAAGAATCACCTATGCCGGCGATATATTCGCAAAACCTCAAAACCAAAGGTCAAACCTATTTTTTTGATGTTAAAGCGGCTAAGAACGGCAATAAGTATTTGAGCATCAGCCAAAGCTGGATTAAAGACGGGCAGGGCCACCGCAGTACTCTTACTGTGTTTAAGAACGACCTGGACCAGTTCAGCCAGGCCGTTGCGGAACTGCAAGAAAAAGTAAAAACAATAGAATAATGATAATTTTTCAGCGCCGCTTTTAATTTTAAAGCGGCGCTGATATAGTAAGTTTATGGATGATCAAAAACAAAAAATCGGGACAATAGAGGAGTTGCGTAAAACCCACCCCAAGGCGTTTATGCGCTGGACAAAAGAAGAAGACAAAAACCTTTTGGATATTTATGATTTGCACAAAACCGAAGGCACGAATGACTTTGAGGTTTTTTTAGAACGCGCGTCAGCGCAATTTGGACGCAGACCCAACGGCATTCGCGGCCGATTGGCTAAATATTTTCCGGATATCACCGGCTGGGATTACGAAGCCCAGAAAAAGCGGGATGAGGAGAGAAAAAATAAAAAGGAAAATCAAGGTGCGACACTCTCCTCCTTAACAAGGAGGAGTACCCCGAGTGCAGCCGAGGGGGGAGGTGGTATTAATAAAGAAGTATCAGATGATTTATCCGGGTTCAAATTCTTTGATAACCCCGAGGCTCAATCCGCCCTGGAAATAATGCAAAACACCCGGGAAAATTTATTTTTAACCGGCGAGGCCGGCACCGGCAAATCCACTTTACTGCAAAATTTTAGAAAAACCACGGGAAAAAATATTGTGGTGCTGGCACCCACGGGCGTGGCGGCCTTAAACGTTCAGGGGCAGACCATTCATTCTTTTTGCGCCTTTGGTCCGGACATTACGCTTCAAAAAGTAAAAAAACTCGGGCCGTCATCGGGAAAGCATAAACTGCTTCAGCAATTAAACACTATTGTTATAGATGAAATTTCCATGGTTCGTGCCGACCTTTTGGATTGCGTGGATAAGTTTTTGCGAATTAACGGCCCGGCAGGGGACTTGCCTTTTGGCGGATTGCAAATGGTGTTTATTGGCGATTTATATCAACTTCCTCCTGTTGACCGTGATTTCGGCGCGGGCGACGGATTAATAAAAGAGTATGCCAGTCCGTATTTTTTTGATTCGCGCGCGTTTAAAAGCGCCAAGTTTAATTTTGTGGAATTAAAAACCATTTACCGCCAAAAAGAGCAGGTGTTTTTAGAAGTTCTTAATGCAGTGAGAAATAATGCCGCGACATCGGAGCATCTTAGCGTCATAAACTCCCGCGTACATGAACAGGAAGACCATTTTACTTTTGAGAAATTTTCAATTTATTTAACGCCGATTAACCGCCGCGCGACGGAAGTAAATAATTATTTTTTACAGCGGATAGAATCACCGGTTAAAATTTACACCGGTTTGGCGCACGGCAGTTTCCGGGACAGAGAGCTTCCCACGGACTTGAATTTGCAAATAAAAATAGGCGCGCAAATAATGATGCTCAACAACGACCAGCGCAAGCGCTGGGTCAACGGCACTATGGGTAAAATTATTAAAATAAGAAAGTCAGTGGCCGATTCCCCTCCCTTCAGGGGAGGGGTTAGGGGAGGGTATGAACATGCGGACATCAATCCTTTTGCCATTCCGGCCTCCTCGGAGATCCGCCGAAGCCTTGGTGAAGGTGGAGAGCCGGAATCCAGTATTGGTTTTGCTGATGATGGCGAAGATCAAAGTAACTCGGATGTTATTATTGTAGAACTTGAAACCGGCGAAACCGTGGAAGTAGAACCCTACACCTGGGAAATGTTCCAGTTTGTTTTGGATAGGTATACCCAAAGCGTGGACAGCAAAACAGTCGGCACTTACACCCAATATCCGTTTAAACTGGCCTGGGCCGTAACCATCCACAAAGCTCAGGGTAAAACTTTTGATAAAGTCTACATAGACCTTTCCACCGGCACCTTTGCCCACGGCCAACTCTACGTAGCCTTGTCCCGCTGCCGCACTCTCCAGGGCATTACTCTTAAAAGGCCGATTTATTCCTCGGATATAATTTTAGATCAAAGAATTGTTAGTTTTTTAAACTATTATGCAAAAAAATAAAAAAATCACGGTTCAAGGGAGCCAAATCAGCGTTATTATGGAGAAGCGTAATGGTGATTTTATCTCTTTAACCGATATGGCCAAATGCAAACCTTATGACAGCGGGGTTGTTATTTCAAACTGGCTAACTACGAAGCACACCATACAATTTATGGGCGCTTGGGAGCAGTTATATAATCCTAATTTTAATCTTATGGAATTCCATAAGATTAAAAACGAAGTTGGTACTAATGGTTTTATTGTTTCCTCATCTTTTTGGATTAAGCAAACAAACGCTATTGGGGTTAAATCAAGTGCCGGTAGATACGGAGGAACTTTTGCGCACAAAGATATTGCTTTTGAATTCGCGACTTGGCTGTCGCCGGAATTTAAGCTTTATTTAATTAAGGAGTTTCAGCGCTTAAAAGATGTAGAAAATAAAAGTTTAGAGCTTGACTGGGATATTAAACGCGCGTTAGCCAAAATTAATTATAAAATTCACACCAACGCTATTAAAGAGCATTTAATGCCCCCGCATATTTCAGAGCAATTGGCCAGTATTGTATATGCTAGCGAAGCGGATGTTTTAAATATGGCCTTGTTTGGGAAGACGGCTAAAGATTGGAGAAACAGGCATTCGGGCCAAGATGGAAATATACGCGATTATGCTGATGTAACACAATTGGTAGTATTGGCTAATTTGGAAGGAATAAACGCCGAGCTTATCCGTCTTGGGTTGCCTCAGCATAAGCGTTTGATGCAGCTAAACGAAATTGCAATTACGCAAATACGCGCGCTTATCGGAAATTCTTCTGTAAAAAAATTAAAATAAAGCTTTACGTCCAACAAAAAAATCCCGCCCCTCGACTTTGCTCGGGACGGGATTTAAATTTACTTTAATTTGGCAATGGCTTTGGCTAGACGGGATTTCTTGCGGGAAGCGGTATTTTTGTGGATGACTCGGGTTTTGGCGGCTTTGTCCAGAGCGGCAAAAGCGGCTTGCATGGCTTTTACGGCATCGGACTTTTTGCCGGCAGTAATAAGTTTTTTAACTTCCTTTACCGCGTCTTTGAATTTGTCTTTGGCTTTTACGTTTCTAAGATTGCGGGTAACAGCCTGTCTCATGGCCTTGGCGGCCGATTTGGTATTGGGCATAAATAAGTTATGGGTGAATAGTTAAGAGTAAAAAGTTTCCGCCGGAGGCGGATCCGCCTCCGGCGGAAAAAGTTGAAAGTGAGTCACACGGATCCATAAAGCGCAGCAAGCTTTATTAGGATGAGTTGATTTTATCAAAGTTGGCGTAAAAAAGCAAGAGGAATTAACAGGTTTAAATTAATAGATGGGACGGGCGGGAGTGGTGTCACTCCCGTCCGTTTTGCAGGTTAGCGCGGCGCTGGCTGAGTGCCTTGGCGGCAAGGGTGGTGCCATCAATACGATGTATGGACCCGATTTCTCCCGTGGGGTATAGGCGGTTTCCAGATGCCGATGTCAAACGGCAGTAAAAGATCGGATCATTATACCAGTAGTCTTGGATCTTCCGTCGGGTTACCCGTTCCAATTTTTCAATCATGGTGAACACTTCATCCCCTATTTCAACCGGCCGCCGGGTCTGTGGGTCAATATAGAGCGTGCCGCCGAAACAGAAACCCTGGCCGACGCTAATTACAACTTCTTCTCCAAAGAGGTCCTTTACTATAAAACATTCAGGGGTTGTGTGCGATAAATGCATCCGGCCGTCATCCTTAAGGTCCGCAATTGCGCTTTTCATAATCCCTCCTGGGAAAACAGTAGTATAGCAAAATTTGGCGGAAAGAAAAATAGTCCTATAATTTTTTTGAAAAAATTTTCCAATTTTTAAATTTCGATCTGCAAATCAAAGTTTAAAAAAAGGAGGGGAGAGGTGCGGTCTCCCCTAATGCTTGAACAAGAAGACTCTGTTCAAACGCAGTTCGTTTGCGGGGCCGAGGCGGTAGCTCAGCGCCCAGAAGCCCAGGCGGTCGTTCTTGCGAACGAGCGGGCCGGCCAGCGGATTCCATTTGCCGTCTTGGCGGAGGAATCCGGTGGAGATACCGGCTTCCCATCCTTTGCCCAAAGTGCGGGTAAGGTTGGCAGCATCGGCGGTGGTATAAGCCTTGGCAGAACCGCGCAGGGGCTTGAAGTAAGCAATGTAGGCATCGGCCTTCCATGCTTTCTTTTCCCAAGCGATGCTCGCCGCGGCTTTGGCTCCCAGCTCTTTGTCTTCCTTTGCCGCTGTTGCGCAGGCATAAGGAGTAACAATTTTGAACTGATAGCCAACACAGGCCGACAGCTCGTTGTTGCCGGGGGCGCCGACGTAATACAAATCGGTCGCCCACTTCTTACCGTTATGCGCCCAGTCGGCGTAACGGTATTCTCCCTGGCTGGCGGAACGGAATTCCACCATGTCATCAGCAAAAGCGATTACCGACAATCCCAGCGCAAGTACGAATGCGTAAAATTTCATGAATCCTCCTCAGGATTTTCCAAAAGCTGACCGCTTTATGGCTGGTCAGGCCGGCTTGCTACAAATTATCAACCTCTTCTTTGCTCCAGATTTTCTCCGGGTCAACGATGAGTTCAATTTCGTCCTCGGTGTTGATATAGGGCGAATATCGGCTTGGCCGGTTCTCGTGTTTGGCCGGGTTGCCGGGGGCAAAGATTTGGTAAAGCGCCTCAACCGGTATTCCGACAACCTTCCCGTGAACCCGCATTATAATAAGGGCGTTCATGGGGCCAGTCACTGGCAGGTTGAGTTTTAGTTGAAGATCAAGCAGAGGGACTTGTTTACCTCTGAGGTTGATTGTGCCGTGCGTCCTTTCCTGCATAGCGCCAATCTCTTGAATCTTCGAAACTTCCATCGCGTATTTTTTGCCGCCAAGCCCGAAGGCGAGGTAATCTGCGTTAGACCATTGATGATTCATAGTCCCTCCTTGAGTTGGACTGTTAAAACTGGATTTGTTTTAACCGGTAACTATACCATAAATTATATAGATAGTCAATAATACTGACTATCAAATTATTAAAATAAGCCTATAAAATATGGCTATTTATTTGTTATTATTTAGTTGTCAGAAAAGTTGACAGAATTGGAAAAGGGGAACATAATGGAAATAGGGAGTTTGACGAGGGATTGTTAATAATATATAATCATATTAAATATTATTAAATCATAAATATATGAAAAACATTACCAAGGCGGTATCAATTACTATGCCGGTTGAGATGTATAAGGGTGCCGAAGAATTGGCAAAAAAAGAAAACCGAACCATGAGCGAACTGCTTAGAGAAACTATCCGCAAATATATACAGGCAAAACAGGGGTGGGAGGAGCTGGCTGCTTATGGAAGCGAGCGCGCCAGGGAGCTTGGAATTAAACCCCAGGATGTAGTCCGTCTTATCAGGGAAGGCCGAGCGGAGTATAAAACCGACCAATCAAACAAAAAATGAGAAAGGTTGTTTTAGACACGAATGTTTATATTTCCGCACTGGCCTTTGGAGGCAAGCCATTGGATATTTTAATTTGGGCCGAAGTCGGGCTGTTTGAATTATTTGTTTCAAGCGCTATTTTGTTTGAGTTGCGTGAAAAATTAGTGCAAAAATTTGGTTGGTCTGAAAAAAGAACGCGGTTGGCTATAGAAAGAATTTTTAATATTGCCAAGGTTGTCGTCCCGCAAATGAAAATTAGGGAATGCTTAGATCCGGATGACGACAAAATTCTCGAATGCGCGGTGGAAGCCGGAGCGGATTATATTGTTACCGGTGATAAACGGCATTTATTAAAATTTAAAGAATTTCGCGGCATAAGAATTATTTCTCCCGCCGAATTTTTACAAGATTTATGGAGCTAACAGGAGTTTTAGGACAAACCGGACTGAATGATAAAGAGGCGAGCGTTTATCTCGCTCTTTTGGAATTGGGGACGGCGACGGTGCATCCGATAGCTACAAAGGCGGGGATTAAGAGGCCGACGTGTTATTTAATACTTGATGAGTTGCAGGCTAAGGGTTTGGTTAGCGTGGTGCCGAGGGCGAAAAAAGTTTTATATACCGCGGAGAGTCCGGAAAAGTTGAGCAGTGATTTGTATAAAAAACAGGAATTGGTTAAACGGTTTATGCCGAATATGATGGCGCTTTACAATGCCAAAATAGACAAGCCGGGTGTATTGCTGTTTGAAGGCAAAGAAGCGGTTAGAGAAGTCTACGAAAGAGTTTTGGCGGCCAAAGAAGTGGAGTTTTTTTCCACCATACGCGATATAGTAACTATTTATCCGGATTATCCGAAAAAATTAAACAGCAAAGCCATGTCGGGCGCGGTAAAAGTGCGGGAGCTTTTAACCAGAAGCGAGGCGGATTTTGCATATGCAAAAACTATGGAGCATGGGCCAAATTTTATTCAGCGATTTGCTATGGGACAGGGGGAATTTTTAACGGATAATTGTTTGTACGACGGCAACGTAATATTTTTTAGTTTTCAGCCATATATTTTTGCGGTACAAATTAAAAGCAAGGGTATTTATCAGTCGCTTCGTAATTTATTTGAATACGCCTGGCAGGCCGCGGAGCCTTATGAAAAAGTTTTGGAAAACAAGTGAGTGCATAAAAAATACCCATTGCTCAACGCAATGGGTATTTTTATACAGGGCATAGATCCTTCTCCCTCAGATACATTAGACTTGTCCCTTAATAACATCTCTGGCATACTTAAGGTATGCTACAAAACAAAAAACAAATATTCTCGCAACCCCGCGTTACTATGGCAGTTTTAGGG
>Ga0265316_10001409_pt1 | contig 25869 bp, 19 predicted proteins | sample 4522metaG_FD_202092 | JGI IMG/M metagenome (GOLD analysis project Ga0265316, IMG submission 202092) | Rhizosphere microbial communities from Carex aquatilis grown in University of Washington, Seatle, WA, United States - 4-5-22 metaG | ecosystem: Host-associated > Plants > Roots > Rhizosphere >... | reverse complement strand
TCCGAGCGAGGAGCGAATTTCAACACTTTGGCTCAAATGTGCAAATCCCTTGGCAGTGACGTCGATTCTGTATGAGTTAAAGGGAACGTTAGAGAAGCTGAACTGGCCAGCGGCGTCGCTTATTGCGGTGCGGTCGAGTCCGCTGCGCTCATTGGTGAGATTGACGGTTGCATTGGGAATTACGGCACCGCTTGGATCGTTGACTGCGCCGCGCACGGCTCCGGCGCTGCCGCTCTGCGCTAACGCTGCGAGCGCGGCGAAGGCGAGGGCGATGAGGGGAAGGAGGCGCGTAATAGCGCCGCGAGATAACGTCATGGCAAAATCTCCTGGACAATGGCTGAAGAACGGGGAATGCGAGCCGCGAGACGGATCGTCGCGGCATCCTCAGTGCATTTGAGGGAACATCGGTCCGCTTCAAAATCAGGATGTGAAGATGCTGCCAGGCATCGCCCGCAGAATGAAGAACTGGGTCGATGCGAGGGCCTGAGTTGGAAACGGAAAGATGCTCTAGCAGGAGATGGGAGGGGGGCGAATGAAGAGGCGTATCTGCCGCTGGCGGGCGATGACGATGGGTTCGGCTTGGGGCATGGAGACCCCCAATTGCACGATCACAATGACGGCAATGGGAGCAGCAACGGGCACGACTGTGTGCATCACAATGCACAGCTGGCAGTGGTCGGCGTCCGATTGATTCGGGTGCAGGTGCGTAACCTGGGCAAAGGCCAGCGAAGCCAGCAGGACAAGACACAGGGCCGTGACGGCAAATTTAAAGTTGCGTCTTGTCGTGCCGCGTTCTGCGCTATGGAAGCTGATGACCATGCCTAGACCTTCAAAACGTCTCCATCGCGAGCGACCATCTGGTAGAGCACCGGGTTCACAAAGAAGCCAAGGAAGAGACGCGAAATCAGGCCCGCGACGATGACGATGGCGAAGGGCTTTTGCGTATCGGAGCCGATGCCCGAGGAAAGCGCCGCCGGCAAAAGGCCCAGGCAGGCAACCAGGGCCGTCATCATGATGGGCCGCAGGCGCAGCAACGATGCCTCGCGAGTGGCCGTGCGGATGTCCATGTTCTGCTCAAGGCGCAGCTTGTTGATGTAGGAAACAAGAATGACCGCAGTCTCCACCGAAACGCCGATCAATGCCAGCATGCCCAGCGCCGAGGAGGCGCTGAACGCTGTGCCGGTAAGCTTGAGCGCGAGCAGGGCGCCCACCGGAACCGTGAGGATGACGCCAAGAACGATGATCACCGGGAACTTGAAGTTGTCATAAAGCGCAAAAAGGATCATGAAGATGATGAGCACGGCCAGCGGCCCGATGAATGCCAACTGGTGCTCTGCGGCGAGAAACTCGTCGTACTCTCCGCCCCAGGTGAGCCGATAGCCGGGAGGCAGGCTTTTTTGTATGTCCGCGATGGCCTGCTGGCCGGCGATGACGCCGCTCTGCAAGTCCCGCCCGTCAATGCTGTACTGCACGCCGATATAACGCGAGTTGCTTTCGCGGTAAATGAAGGCCGCGCCGCCGGCCTCATGGATGTTTGCCAGCGCGCTCAAGGGGATCTGCTGCCCCGAGGGCGTTCCCACCAGCAGGTTGCCGATCTGCTGTTCGCTTTCGCGGAACTCCGGCTTCATGCGCACAACGAGATCGAAGAGTTTTTCTCCCTGGATGACCTGGGTAGCCGCCTGGCCGCCAACTGCCGCCTGAACGACCGCTTCTACGTCGGCCACATTGATGCCGTAGCGCGCGATCTTGTCGCGATCGACGTCGATCAACAGGCTCGGCTGGCCCAGTTCGCGAACTACAGTGAGATCGGTAAATCCCGGCACCTGGCTGAGCCTCCGCTTGATTTCGAGCGCTGTATTCTGCAGCACATTCAGATCCGGGCCGTAGATCTTTACGGCGAGCGCGCTCTTCAAGCCCGTCAGCGCTTCGTCAACAGCATCCTCAGCGGGCTGCGTGTAGTTGAAGATCACGCCGGGAAATGCCTGAAGCTGCCTCTGAATGTCCTCAGTCAGTTCCGCCTTGTTGTGGATAGAGCCGGTCTTCCAGGCGGAGTCGCCGTAGGGCTTCAGGCCCACGTAAAACTCGTCGTTGAAAAAACCTGTGGGGTCAGTGCCATCGTCGGGACGTCCAAGCTCGGAACCGACATCGGTGACCATCGGATACTTGAGAAGAATGTCGCGAACCTGCGGCGAGAACTTGCTTGCAGTGTCGAACGAAACCGTGTAGGGCATGGTGGCCCGAATCCACAACGCACCTTCGTCGAGATGCGGCATGAACTCGCCGCCGATGAAGGGAATGAACAGCAGCGTTGCCAGAAAGATCACCGTGGACGCGATCATGGTGGCCTTGGGGTTTTCGAGGCACCAATCGAGCCAGACTGCATATTTGTCGCTTACCCACTTGAAGGGTTTGTTCTCATGCTCGTGAACGCGTCCCTTAAACAGGTAGGCGCACATGACGGGAACAAACGTAAGCGTTAGGAGCAGCGCGCCGACGAGTGCGATCGCGACTGTATCTGCCATGGGTTTGAATAGTTTTCCCGAAGGCCCGCTGAGCGCGTAAATAGGCAGGTAACCAGCAATAATGACCGCGACTGAATAAAAGATAGGGCGATCGACATCTTTCGCAGCCTTCAGTATTACTTCCTCGAGGTTGTAGTCCTGGCCTTCGCGCGCGCCGAGTTCGCGGAAGATGTTCTCGACCATGACCAATGTTCCGTCAATGAGGATTCCAAAATCGATGGCGCCGATGGAGAGAAGATTGGCCGGGATTCCTTGCGCGTGCAGGAAGATGAAGGAGAAGAGCAAGGCGAGAGGAATCGTGAGCGCAACAATCACCGCGGCGCGGAAGCTCACCAGAAAGGCGAGAAGCACGACGAAGACCAGCACCATTCCGAGCAGCAGGTTGTGCTCCACCGTGCCGATGGTCAGCTGAACAAGATCGCTGCGGTCGTAGTAAGGGCGCACCTTCACATCCGGCGGGAGGACGTGCTCGTTTAGATCCTGAGTCTTGGCTTCCACGCCTTTCAGCACGTCCTGCGCCTGCTCGCCGCGGCGCATCATGATGACGCCTTCCACGGCATCATCGGTTTTATTGAAACCGAACTGGCCCAGGCGTGGGGCGTTTCCAATGACCACATCGCCGATGTCATGGATGTGCACGGGCACGCCATTTTGCGTGGCCACAATGATGTTGCCGATGTCGGCGGTGTCGCGGACGAGGCCGATGCCGCGAACGTAATAAAACTGATCGCCCTGGGAGTAGAACCCGCCCCCGGCGTTGGAATTGTTGACGGAGAGCTGCTGAATCACGGTTGGCACCGTGAGGTGGTAGGCGTAGAGCTTCGCCGGATCGAGCAGCACCTGGTACTGCATGACCGTGCCGCCGAAGCCGGAATCGTCCGCGACTCCCGGCACCTGCTTGTATTCGCGCTCGACGACCCAATCTTCAAAAGTCTTCAATTCCTGCGGCGAACGGTCGGGGCTCTCAAGCACATAGCGATAGACAAGCCCGGACGGGCTGGCAAGCGGAGAAAGCGAGGGAGTGACGCCTTGTGGATAGGTGACCTCGCTCAGCCTCTGAAAAACCACGTCGCGCGCAAAGTAGTCATCGGCGTCATCGTTGAACGTGAGGATGACATCCGAAAGCCCATATAGGGAAATGGAGCGCATCACGGTCAGCTTGGGAACGCCGTTCATCTCCACTTCAGTGGGGACAGTGACGAGCCGTTCGATTTCCTCGGCCGCATGGCCGGGCCATTGAGTAATGATTTCGACCATCGGCGGAGAGAGGTCGGGGTAGGCGTCAACCGGCATGTTGTGGAAAGCGACCGCTCCGGCGATGCAAAGAGCAGCCACAAAGAACAGGACGATGGGCCGCTGACGAAGCGCGAATTGAACGACGCGATGAATCATCGGATCCAGCTCCCTAGTGTTGAAACGAATTCGCGAACTGGAGAAACAGGCTGCCGTTCCCCACAACCTTCTCTCCAGCGGAAATGCCCTTTACGATTTGCGTCTGGCCATCCTGGACTTCGCCCAGCTCGACGTCGCGCCGGATGAATTGGTTTTGGCCGTCGAGGACATACACAAAGGGCTGGTTATCGTCATCGCGCAAGATAGATGCATTTGGCACCGCGAGCGCATTCTTAAGCACGCCGGCCGTTACCGTCACCGTGCAGTACATATCCTTCTTCAGTTTTTCGCCGGGGTTGTCCACCACGATGCGCGCCTGCAGCGTTCGGGTATTTGGATCGAGCGCCGACGAGATATAGGAGATTTTTCCGGGGAAGCTGTCAGGATACGCGTCTGTCTGCACAACCACATCATCGCCGCCGCGGACATACTGAAGGTCAGCCTGGTACAAGTTCGCGAGAATCCATACGGTGCCCAGGTTCGAAATCGTGAAGGCCTGCGTCTGGCCGGCCTGCACCACCTGGCCGGGCGAAACAAGCCGCTCCACGACTTCACCGCTTATCGGCGCCAGCACAGGAATCTGCGCCGACGACGCAGTCTTTGCCAGCTCAGCCGGGTTCCTGATGCCGAGAATCTTCAGCCCCTGCTCGGCGGCGCTCAGGTCGGCCTGGGCCTGATTACGATCCGACTCTGCCTGCTCCAGATCCTTTTCAGCGTTCGCGTGGTGTTGATACAGCTCCTGCGCCCGGTTAAAGTTCTTCTCCGCCAGGCGATAGGCATCGGCAGCTTTCAGATACGAATCGAGAAGCTGCGTATAGTCGGGGCTGCTCACTTCAAGCATGGGCTGGCCGGTCCTTACGTGGTCGCCGGGCACCACCAGAATCCGCGTCACCGGCCCACCAACCTGGGTGATCACCGGTGTGGTGTTGAACGCGTTGTACTCCACCGCGCCCGTGAGGCGAAGCGTGTGCTTCAACGCGGCTGGTTCAACGGTGACCACCTGCACGTGCTCCATCTGATCCTGCGGAATGGTAAAGAGCTGCGGAGTCGCGGAACCAGGGTCGCGCTGCGAAAACGAAGTCATGTGCTCAGCATGGTCTTTGGAGTGACATGCCGAGAGCGCGAGCAGGCAGGCGAAGATAAATGCGCTCCCGATTCTTCCGCCAAGGCAATTGATTCTTTGATTCTTCATGGAATGCTCCTGGTTCCCACTGCTTCGCGAAGCTGCTCCAGCGCCACCAAATACGATGACAGCGCCTGGCGATAGCCGAGCTGTGTCGTCCGGTAGGTGCGTTCGGCATCGAGATAGTCCAGCAGGCTGGCCGCGCCGTGCCTGTAGGCGAAATCGGCGATGTCGCGCGATTGCTCCGCCTGATCGAGATAGCCCGAGCGATACAGCGTGACGATCTGATCGTTGGCGCGCGCGCTTTCATACGCGTCTCTCACGTCTGTCAACACCTGCCCGTTGGCGGATTTCTCCTGCTCCTCGGCCTGCGTGATGGCAAATGCGGTGCGCGCAATCTCTCCCTGGTTGCGATCGAAAACGGGTATCTGAACCTGCCCGAAAAGCGAAATCTGATTGAGATCGGCAATGTGGGTGTAGTTGATTTGGCCTGTAACATCTCTTTTGCCGATGGCCTTCTGCAGCGCGTGCTGGCTATTGGCGGCGGTTAATCCTTGCTGCGCCGCGCGCAGGTCCGGCCTGTTTTCGAGGGCCTTCGCCTGAAAGTCATCGAGCGAGCCCTTCATCGGCTGGTAGTTGAAGGAACTGGCAACGTCGTAATCAGGCCCGACCGATTCGTATCCGAGCAACTGCCTCAGGTCAGAAAGCCCCTGCGTCCGGGCAAGCTCGGCCTGAGAGACATCCATCTGGAACTGAAGCATCTGGAGCTTGACCTTTAGAAGATCGTCCTCGCCGATGTCCCCCGCCTTGTATCGCTCTTGGGTGACATCCACCGTGTTCTGAAAGCTCTTCAGGTCCTGGTTCGCCAGGTCCAGGGTCGACTCTGCGAGTTCCACAGCGATGAACTGCGAGGCAACATTGAAGGTGAGCGTGCGCTCGTTGTCGGCAACCTGCCAGCGTGTCTGGGCCGTCACGTCTTTCGCTGCTTCAAGGCGGTGCTGGCGTTTCTTGCCGCGTTCGAACAGATAGCTGACGCCGAGATCGAACTGCGCCGTATTGTCGAGGTAATCTGCGCTGAATTGATCGGGTTGGAAGACGGGTAAAAACTGCGCGTCGCCGATGAGCACTGGGTTCGGTCGCAGATTGGCGGTAGTTTCCTCGGCCTGGCTTTGCTGAATGGTGGTTTGCGCGGCCAGCAGGCTGTGATTGTGCTCGATTGCCTTCTGGATGGCATCGTCAAGCGAGAGGGTCGGCGCACCCGGATTTTGCGCGAGGGTGATCGCTTGCGGGGGTGACGGCTGCGTTTGCGGCTGCGGCGTTTGGGCCGTCGCAAATTCAAACAAAAGCAGCGGAACCAGCGCAAAAGAACAACGTGGAAGTTGTAGACGCATAGGCTCTTTGACTCCAGCATGGTTGAGAGAGGCTGAAAACATGCCGCAGGACAAGACATCGCGGCATCCTCAGTGCATTGAGGGAGCATCGATCCGGTTCAAGTTCAGGATCTCCAAATGCTGCCGCGCATCGCCCGATGAGTGAAACAGTGGGTCGATGCCAAGGCCTCAAATGGAAACGGAAAGATGCTCTAGCAGGAGACGGGCGGAGGACGAATGAAGAGGCGGATTTGCCGGTGGCGGGCAATGACGATGGGTTCGGCCTGTGGGGTAGACGCTCCCAATTGCACGATCAGGATGATGGCCGCAGCGGCAGCAACGGGCACAACCGTGTGCATGACGATGCACAATGGGCAGTGATCCGCGTCAGACTGATCAGGATGAAGGTGCGTGACCTGAGCTACGGTCAGCATCGCCAAAAGGACCAGACAGAGCAACGCCACAGCCGGCAAAAAGCCTGGCCAGACGCCGCGTTTGCCGCGGAAAAGTGTCTTAAGTCCTGTCAATCAATCAAGCCTTCCACGCCCATTCTACAGAAAGCACTCATCATCTTGGACGCTTTGGGCCGGCAGGAGTGTACTTAAGTTACGATTGCGAGCCCAAGGCCCGGGAAAACGGCGGCGCGGGGCGAGCGTCTAAACTTCAATTGCCATGGTTTGTTTTCTTCCACTTTGGAGAGGTTGGTGCGGGCCGGCGCTTTCGCTGGCTATTCTCCTCGTTGCGCCCCCGGCCATTGCCGCGCAAAGCGACCCGCAGAGCGTAACGATCCAGACAGCGCCGAGCCCGCCAAGCGGCCAGAGCTCGAAGCCTTTGCCTCTGAAGCCCGCGGTTCCCGGCACTGGGCGAAATCTGCGTCTGATCCTAAAGGACGGCTCCTACCAATTTGTTCGGGATTACCAGATCGCGGGCGACCGTGTGCGCTATCTGTCACAGGAGCGCGGCGAGTGGGAGGAACTTCCCGCGGACCTTGTGGACTGGGACGCGACAAACAAGTGGGCCAGGGAACACGCCGAGTTGGCGGACGAGAACTCATCGCCGGCGATGAAAGAAGCCGCGGACATCGACGCGGAAGAGACCGAAGAGCGCGCCGACGAAAAAGCTCGCAGGCCGCAAGTAGCTCCAGGCGTCGAGCTCCCCGACGAGGACGGCGTCTTTGTGCTTGACACGTTTCACGGCACACCCGAGCTCGTGGAGCTGAAAGCGAACGATCTGTCGCTGAACTCGAAAAACCGGAAGGGTGTTGCGGTGCTGAACCCGCTGGCGTCCCAACACGCCAGCCTTGAACTTGAAGGCGCGAACGCTCGCGTTCACCTGCACGTGAACGATCCGGTGATTTATCTATCCCTGAACGTCGAGGAGGGACAAGAGCCGGTGCTGTCGCACCCCATAACGGTGAATACGGGCGGCGCAAAGGCCGTGAACGGCGGCAAGCACGGCGCGCACTCACCGCAGTCGGGCTTTGTGATCGTGCGCGTCGACGAGCGGCAGCAAGTGCGGATTGTGGGCGCAATCCACATGAGCCCCAGCGGAAATGTGACGCAGGATGAGGACACCATCCCCACCAAGGCGGAGGTGCTGCCCGGCAAGCATTGGCTCAAGATCGAACCGGCTCAAACGCTCACCATGGGCGAATATGCGCTGGTAGAGATCATTTCTCCGTCGGACATCAGCGAATCGGTGTGGGATTTTCGCGTGGACCCGCGGCTGGGTGACAACCCCGGCTCAATCGGGCCGATCCTGAATACAGGGAACAGATAGTAATTTTGGCTAGTCGAAGGCGTCTGCTAGACTGTTGAGCAAATTTGGTAGTGAGGTGATTTATGCGTCTCCGGTATGTTTGCACTGTTTTAATTCTCAGCGGATGTATGCTGGCAAGCTCTGCGCAAACGGGTTCAACAAGTGCAAAGGTGGCCGCAGGCACCCAAATGTCACCAGTGCAGGCGCAGGAGGAGTTGCTGAACCTCTTCCAGCAGGAATTTATGGGAGTCGCGCAGGCAATGCCTGCGGACAAATACGGCTTTGCGCCCACTACGGCCATCTTCGCGACCTCGCAGGGTGCGAAGTTTGACGGGGTTCGCACGTTCGCGCAGGAAATATCGCATGTCACGACGGCGAACTACTACTTCGCTTCGAAGATTCTCGGGGAGAAGATGCCGGTTGACCCGAAAAGCATCGACAACCTGACGACGAAGGAGGATCTCCTGAAGGCTGCTGCGGATTCATTCGCCTATGCACACAAGGCGCTCGCGACGATTACTCCCGAGAATGCCTACACCACTATTGACGGTGTCGACGGTCTGCACACGCGGTCGGTCATCGCATCCTTCATCTCTGCCCACGGATATGACCACTATGGGCAGATGGTCGAGTATCTGCGCATGAACGGCATTGTGCCTCCGGGCTCGAAGTAAGCCCGTGCTCGATCCAGAGGGCCCTGTCCGAATTCACGATCATCCTCACGGAATCACTGAACGAGTACCGATCCCACTCGGTCAGATGACCGACCGACTGGCTGGATTGAACGCACTCAGCACAAATCCTATGCGGCCAGCTTCCTTTGCCTCCGCCACCGGCTGACGACAAAGTGCCCGAGCAAAATCGAGCATACGATCGCGGTGATGATCGCATCCACTGCGGGCATGGCGCGCGGACCCCATATCGCATAGCCGCGTCCATCGAGATAGGTCATATACGCGACGGGAACGTTTCCGATGGAGTTGATGATGGCGTAGCGCGAACTGCCGCTTTTGCCTGAGCCGCCGAGGAACTCGAGCGCGACACCGGTGAAGAGCGCGTAACCGGCGCCGATCGTGAAGAGAAAAAGAACCGTGCCGGTGAAGTAGACCGCGGGCCGCAGAGGGCCGATGGCAAAGATGGCCAGCGTAGCTGCGTTGATCAAACCGACCAATAGAAATGCTACTGAAGCCCGCACGCGGATGGGAATGAGTGATGCAGCGAGCGCTCCAGCCGAGGTGAGCAGAGCCCCGGCCACGCCGTTGATCCACGCAACTTGATGGCCCGTGACGTGATAGTCGCGCGCGGTTTGCGTGAGCAGTCCAATCATGGCGCCGCTGCAGCAGGGGCAGCCGACGAGGAGCGTGTACGGAATTGCTTCCCAGCGCAAAAAGGTTGACTTGAACTCATGCCAGATGCGCACCGAGGTTTGGTGCGCGCCGTGCTCCTTGATCATCGACTGCGCGGGCGCGGCGAAGACGGCAAGCGAGGGCAACACGATCATGGCGGCGACAATCCAGCCCAGCGTCCCGAGCGAAAATCGGCCGGAGTAAGTGACCAGCACAAAGACTGCAACAGCGCCAAAGGCCAGCGAGCCGACCTGGTAGAAGCTGCCGGCGCGTCGGCGGCTCAACTCGCTCTTGAGCGTGCCCATGATGCCGCCGCAGGCAGCGGCCACGAAGACGCCAAAGCAGGCGCTCAAAAACAGGAGGGCCACCGCCCACGGCGTCACAAGGCTGGATTGATGGAAGGCAGCTATCAAGGCGATGGCGGCAGCAGCAGCCGCAAGCAGGAGCCACGTCCGGCGGCGTATCCAGAAGTCGGTAAGCGGGCCCCAGAGAAAGTAGATGGCGTGGGGCAGCGAGAGCAGCGAGGCAATACTGGCCGCGCGCGCAGGATTGACGCCTTGGTCGCGCAGCAAATAGGTGAGAGCGCCGCTGACCAGCCCCAGAGCGATGACCGCCTCGGGCGTGATGAGCAAGGCGAAAAGCCAGGGGCGATCGTGCGGCGTCGCCGGGGATTGGGCCTCGACCTCCGACCGAGCCGCTGGTGGCATGAGAGTTAGCGTAGCATTCAGCCCGGATTTGGTCAGGGTTTTTGCGGCGTGTGGGCTAGGAGTCAGGAACGGCCACTACTTTCGGCTTTTCCTCGATTCCCACTTGTCACGCGCTTGACTGTTCTGAGCGCCAAGTTCAGTTGCGATGAGCTTGCGAAGCCACACCTGTGCGGTGTCATTGTCTCTCTGGCGATGCCACACCATCCGCAGGACGAACGGCGGCAATCCTAGTGGCTCGGGGCAGGACCTCAGGTTGAGGCCTGTGCCGAATTTCCGAACAATGGATTCCTGGATGCATGCCACCAGATTGCTCGACGAAACGGCATGCAGCACAGAAAGGCAGTGCGGGAGCGCCAGTCTGAGGCGGCGTCGAAGCCCCCTTGCGGCGAGCTCGATATCGATCAGCCCCCATAGCTGATTGCGATAGATGACCGCGGCGTGATCCAGCCTTGTGAACCTGTCAAGCGTAAGTTTGTTCTTCCACATGGAATGACCACAACGCGCAATCACGACGTTGTTCTCCTCCGAAATCGATTCCATGACGAGGCCTGGGGCCAATTGACGCGCATCCGGAAAATAACCGATCGCCAGATCGAGGGCTCCGTTGCGAAGCTCGCTCTCGGGCACTGTGAACAACCAATCGAGCCGCCGGGTTTGCATTTGCAGTTCACCTGAAAGCATGGAGCGAGCGAGCAATGGAACAAGGCGCAGTTCCACGTCATCGCTCAATCCGATTCGGAATCGATGCGCGCTTACCGAGGGATCGAAGGAATGAGGCGCTTCAAAAGTCTGCCGAAGCTGAGCAAGTGCAGATCGTATGGGGCCGGCGAGCTGGTCGGCGCGGGGCGTAGGCATCATGCCCTGCGCGGTGCGCACAAACAACGGGTCTCCAAGACGTGTTCTCAGCCGGGCAATGGCATTGCTGAAGGCCGGTTGACTCAACCCAACTTGTCTTGCGGCACGGCCCACATGCCGCTCGTCGATCAGCGCTTCAAAAGCCACGAGGAGGTTCAGGTCGATTCCACTGATATTCACAGTGCGAATATTACATATCATGCATATCCATTTCACAAATAGCCAAGCGATGCTTTATACCAGCAGTATGTTCACGCGTGCTACTCTCGTCGCGCTCCTGCTGATTGCGGCGGCTCTCACTGCGCCCGCTGCCCCTGCTTCAGAAACCACTTCCCTTCAGGTCTTCAAACAATGGCTTGACGCTTTCAATTCGGGCGATTCAGCCCGGATGACCGCGTTCTGGCAAAAATACGGACGCAACGGAGCCGATGATCGCGTTGCCGGCGATATGCGCCTCCGGACCATGACCGGAGGGATGGCCATTTACAAAGTCGAGGAAGATACTGACACTCATCTGGTGGCGTTGATGAAGGAGAACCGCGGCGCCTACTCCGAATCCACGATGGATCTGGCGTCAGTAAACCCTCCCGTGATCGCAGGCATGATGGGGCACCCGGTACCGCCGCCGGAGGGCTCGGGAAATCCGGCTGTCAATTACGACCAGCTTGCCGGACTGGTGCGGGACCATGTGGCGTCGATGAATGGGCCGGAAGCCTTTTCGGGGGCAATTCTTATCGCCCACAACGGAACAACCGTGCTCGATCAGGCATGGGGTATGGCGGATCAGACCAACCACATCGGGAACACAGTCGACACGCAGTTCTGTATCGGTTCCATGAACAAAATGTTCACCGCAGTGGCTATACTCCAGCTCGCGGAACGTGGAGAGCTCGCGCTCGATAAGCCGATTGCCACCTGGTGGCCCGATTATCCGAACCGTGACCTCGCCTCGCGTGTCACGGTTCGAGAACTGCTCAACCATACCGGCGGCACGGGAGACATCTTTACTCCGGAGTATGATGCGCATCGCCAGGACACGCGCTCGCTCGCGGATTACGTCAGGCTCTTTGGAAACCGGCCTGTCGCCTTCGAACCAGGCTCCCGCATGGAGTACTCCAACTATGGCTTCATCCTCCTGGGGCGATTGATCGAGCTGGTGAGTGGCGAGCCCTATCAAAAATACGTTGAAGAGCATATCTATAAGCCTGCGGGGATGATGCACACCGACTCGCGCCCCGAGGCCGATCATGTGAGCGGTCGTGCGATCGGCTATACCCTCCGGGGAAATGCACTGGTGCCCAACACAGACGAGATGCCCTGGTCGGGCACTTCAGCTGGAGGAGGATATTCCACTGTCCGCGACCTTTTTCTTTTCGCTGAAGCTCTGCGATCCGGCAAGCTGTTGGATCTCAAACTTCTGCGGGAGGCAACGCAAGCGAGTCCCAAGCGCCCCGATTATGGCATGGGCTTCTACGTTCTGCCCGATGGAGGATACGGTCACGGCGGTGGCGCGCCTGGAATCAATGGCGAACTGCACATCTTGCCCCACAATGGTTATGTGCTTATCGCTCTGGCCAACCGGGATCCGCGAATGGCGTCCGATATGGTCGATTTCATCACCTCGATTCTGCCCGTCCACGATATCGGCTCAAATAACCCCGCCTTATAGCCTTTGGGAACTCGGAAATCGTTGACGACCCGGGACCAGATTGTCTCCGCGACTGTTTCTTGCCTCCCTCGCTTGAGAATGGAGAATGGAGGCGGCAGCGCACTTCCCCCCAATTTGCAACATAAATAACTGCATTTACAGGGTTTAGCTTGAATATCCAGAAGGGTCCCGAAGTGGGAAATCGAAGACGGCCGGCGCAGCCTCCCACCAATGCGGGATACCTGGACGACTCAAGTATGGGCTAAGCTCAGACGATTACTGCGGGAGAACCATGGACACGCCGGTGCAGGATTATTACGAGTTTCTTCAAATCAGCCCCAACGCGGATGCTGAGACGATCCACCGCGTCTACCGGTTCCTGGCGGCGCGGCTGCACCCGGACAACACCGAAACCGGCCACGAAGAGAATTTTCGCCTGTTGAAGGCCGCCTACGACGTTCTGTCGGATTCCCGGCGGCGCGCAGAATACGATACGGCCCGCACCAAAGCCCAGGCGCCACCCGAGCCACTCGCCACGACCATCGATTTCATGGACACGATGGACGGCGAGTTGAACCGGAGACTCGCGGTGCTGGCGGTTCTTTACTATCGCCGCCGCACAAACCCAACCTATCCTGAAGTTCCCCTCGCCGAAGTTGAAGAGCGGATGGGTTTCCCGCGCGACTACCTGGACTTTACGATGTGGTATCTGCAAAGGAAGGGCTACGTCACCAAGGCAGACAATGCGCAGTTCACGCTTTCAGTGGACGGTGTGGATTTTGTCGAGACGCAACGCGCGAACCTTCCAACCCTGCACAAACTGCTCACCAGCGGTTCGGGATCGTCGGTCGAAGACCTTGCGCGCGCGCCCCGCAAAGAAGCGCCCGCGGCCCCGCCCGAGCCTGCCGCTGCTGCTCCAAAGCCCATGTATGTGCGGCCCGAGCCCAGGCCGGCCGGAAGATACCAACCTCTGCGCACTCCCGGACCGATCGTTTTGCCGGCGTCAATGAGCAAGCTGGAAGACCGTCGGCGCCTGAACAGGCCAGACCGCCGCGTCGGCAAGCCCGATCTGCGCGACAAGAAAGTGGAACGGCGCTTTCACTTTACCGATCGGCGAGAGGAAACGCTGGTCCAACCCACACCACCCGGAACACCGCTACTCGCGAGCGGCGATTCCTAGGGCCTTCATCTTGCGGTAGAGGTGACTGCGCTCCAGGCCCAGCAACTCGGCGGCATGGCTGATGTTGTTGTGCGCCTCTTCAATCTTCTTGAGAATGTATTCGCGCTCATACGCGTCGCGCGCCTGCTGCAGGCTTGAGAACTCTTCCGTGGCACGCGAGCCGGCCCGGTGCGTGAGCGGCGGCAGATGCTTGCGCTCGATGCGCTGCACGCGCGGATTGAGAATGAGAACTCGCTCGATCAGGTTCTTGAGCTCGCGCACATTCCCCGGCCAGTGATACTGCCCGAGCGCTTCCAGTGCCTCGTCGCCGATCTCCACGCGCGGGCGGCCGTATTGGCGGCCAAATTCCAAAAGGAACTCGCGCGCCAGAAGCGGTATATCCTGCTTGCGCTCGCGCAGCGGCGGCACAAAAAACGGCACCACGTTCAAGCGGTAGAAAAGGTCTTCGCGAAAGTTGCCTTTGGCGATCTCTTCTTCGAGGTCCTTGTTGGTTGAAGCGATGACGCGCACATCCACGCGCAGCGGTTGCGTTCCGCCCACGGGAGTGAACAGCTGATCGTCGAGGGCGCTCAGGACTTTGGCCTGCGTCTTAAGGCTCATGTCGCCCACTTCGTCCAGGTAGAGCGTTCCACCATCGGCACGCTCCAGGGTGCCGCGCTGCTCGGGAGGGCCGCCGGGTTGCGCGCCATGCCGATAGCCGAAGAGCTCCGCCTCAATGTGCGCTTCGGGGATGGCGGCGCAGTTGAGCTCAATAAACACGGCGTCGCGGCGCAGGCTTTCGGCGTGGATGGAGCGAGCGATGAGTTCCTTGCCCGTGCCTGACTCGCCATAAATGAGCACGCGGCCGTTGGTTGGGGCCATCAGCTTGATCTGCTGGCGAAGCGCTTTGAGCGGCACGCTTTCACCGGTCAAAACTGCGGCGGCGCTGAACTGGCGCTTGAACTCCTCGTTCTGAGTGCGCAGGCGCCGAGCTTCGACGGCGTTTTTGAGGACGATGAGGGTTCGCTCCAGCGAGAGCGGCTTCTCAAGGAAGTCGTAAGCGCCAAGCTTGGTGGCCTTCACGGCAGCTTCAATGGTGCCGTGGCCGCTGATGATGACGACTTCTGGACGCATTTCGGGCGTTAAATCTCGAATTTCAGCGAGCAGCTCAAGACCATCCCGGCCGGGGAGCCAGATGTCGAGCAAAACCACGTCGTAAGGCGTGTCGCGCAGCAGCACAATGGCCTCGTCGGCGTCGGACGCGCCGGCAACGCCGTAGCCTTCTTCGCGCAAAATTTCCTCGAGCGAACTGCGTATCTCCGCTTCGTCGTCAACCACCAGGATGTGATTCATGAAGCTACGCCCTTCACCGTTTCAGCATCTTCCGCGCCGGCCGCGTGCGACGGCACCGGCTCAACCAGGGGAAGGCGCAGCAGAAAGCGCGCGCCCTTGGGAACATTGGCTTCAGCGCTGATGGTGCCTCCGTGCTCCTGAACGATTTTAGCGGCGATGGATAGGCCCAGGCCGGTGCCGCGACGCTTGGTGGAGTAGTAGGGCAAGAAAAGCCGTTCACGGATTTCGTCGCTGAGCCCGGATCCGGTGTCGGAGACGGTGATTTCAGCGGCGGCGCCATCTTCGCTCAGTGCGGTGCGCAGTCCCAGAACGCGCAGCAAGCTGCCCTGCATGGCTTCGGCTGCGTTGTCAATCAGGTTGGCGAGAGCGCGTCGAATGGCTTCCGGATCGGCAAGCACCGGCGGCAAATCGGGTTCGAGATTGCGCTGCACCGTGATGCCTTCAAGCCGGCCGCCAAAAAGCGCAATGGCTTCTTCGACGATCTGGTTCATGTCGCAGGGTCTGGGCTGCGGCGCGGGAAACTGCGCCAGAGCGGAGAACTGATCAACCAGCGTGCGCAAGGTCGCCACGCAGCCCAGAATCACTTCGCTGCATTTGCGAATGATATTCGGCGAATCGGGCTGGCCGCGATCGATATGCCGGGCGATGCGATCGGCGCTGAGCGCGATAGGCGTAAGCGGATTCTTGATCTCGTGAGCCACCTGCTGGGCGACTTCTTTCCATGCCAGCTGCCGCTGCGCGCGCAGGAAATCCGTGGTGTCTTCGACGACCAGCACCGATCCGGTTTTTCCGCGGCCAAGATTGAGCCGCGCGCTGGTGATGGCCAAGTGGAGAGTGCGCCCGTGAGCGTGAAACTCCAACTCCGTCGACGCTGCGCCCATCCGGCTGGCGCGGCGAATCAGCGTGGCCAGCTCATCGGCGCAGTCGGCAGGCAGCAGCGAAGCGATCCGGTCGCCGGCCAAAGGCGCATCCAGCCTGAGCCCCATCAGCGCGGCGAATGCACGATTGGCCTGTAGCACCACACCGGCTCCATCCAGCGTGACGACGCCCGAGGGAATGGTCTCGACAATCGTTTCGAGCTCGCGGCGTCGCTCCTCCACCGCCAGGTTGGCCGCTGTGAGTTGCGCCTGGGCCGTCTGCGCCAGGTGCCGGCTGGTCTCCAGGTCAGACGCCATGTGATTGAACGAACGCACAAGGTCGCCCATCTCTCCAGTTGCAACGTCGGTCACGCGCTGCTCGTACTTGCCGGCGGCGATCGCATCCATGGCGTCGGCCAATGCCTCGACTGGGTGCGTAATCTGCTTGGAGAGAAAAACCGCGAGCCAGACGCTGGAAAAAAAGACGAAGACCGTAACCAGAAGCAACGTAAGCGACAAAGTTGCGCGAATGGCCCTGCGCGAGCGAAAGAGCTGCCAATACTCGTCAGCGCCGGAACGAATGCGCGCGGTGGTTGCGTTAAGACCCTTGGGCATGGGCAGCACTGCAACTACCGTCTTGCCCGAGGCAGTCGTGGCTATGCCGACTGCGTATTCCCGGCCCGCAACATCGACCACCGGATTGTCATTTCGCTTCGCAGCGGAGAGTAAAGCCCCAGAAAGCGGCCCAAGGAGCGGAGTTTCTCTCCATTCCGACTCAGGCGCGGACGCCCGAAGAGAGACTCGACTCGACTCGGGCGGAGCCTGGAAGTTCGCGAACATCAGCTTGTCACTGCCGTAGACAAGCAGAAAGCCGCCTTGCAGTGAAAGGCGGCGTGAAGTCATCTCCTGTTGCAAAGCCTGAGGGGTTCCGTCGACCGCTCCGCTTTCGACCACCGACGCCGCTTCGCTGCGCGCATTGCTGGCGACGTACTCCACCAGCTCCTGCACAACTCTCGTCGAGTCGTCGCGCAACTGCGAAGCGTCAGGCGAGAACCAGCGTTCCAGCGAACGGTTGAGCAGCAAATAGCTGAACACGGCCATCAGGGCCGCGGGCATGAAGGTGATGATGACCGCGCCCAGCACCATCCGCGAACGCAGGCGCGCGCCCAGCCCGCTGCTTCCCTGCCCCACATAAACCTTGAGCACAGTGCGAAAAAGCAGGACGAGCAGCAGAAGCAACAGCAGGAAGAGCAGCAGCTCCAGGGCAGTGAGGACCATGGTCTGCGCGTAGGTTGCCGGATTAAGAAAATCAACCTTCGAGGTGTTGAACCAGTTCAGCGTTCCCAGCAAAACGAAGACCAGCACCGCCCCGCCTGTGAGCAGAGCGATCGATCTGCGCCGCGGATCGGCGAGGAAACGCATGGGCCGATTATAGAAGCAACGGAGAATCTGCCGCAGCGAATAAGGAAGGGCGGGTATCGCTTGCGCCGCAGGCGCGAAGGGACGTTAGCCCCGCGCTTTCACCGGGATCCCCCAACAACAGGTCTTTTTCGTTGGGGTGGCTCGCCGGCTGTCGTGCGGGTGTCCTCGCCCGCACTTCCCTTCCGCAGCCGGGAATCGTGAAAGGACGAAGCGCTTGCGCCGTAGGCGCAAGGGATGTTAGCCCCGCGCTTCAGCGTGGGGAATGCGATCAGATATTGATTCCAGGAGTCCCGTAGGACGACGCCGTTCACCGTGACCCCGTCAAATCTGCGAGCAATCGAGCGGGCTAAGGGTCAGGTTGGTGATGCTCGTGACGATTGCGTCGAAAGCGAAGCGCGGGTCAGACGATAGCTTCTTCCACGCTGGATCGTTGCGAAAAACATCCCACCTGGCCTCAAGCTCCGCCATATCGGCAAAGCTGAGCATATAAGTCAGATTTGGCATGCGCGACCCAATGAGCGTGTCGCCGAAGAACACGGGATGAAAGCCTGCGTTCAAGAAGATTTCGAATTCGCCGGAGTGAAACATCTCCACTTTGCGCACGTGTTCGCCGTCGCTGGGGCTCTCATACGTGCGCAGCTGAAAGATGCGCTTGCCTTTGGTGGCAGCGGCGGGGGGCGGGGTGAGCCTGGGCCATCCTTTAAAGGCCGCGAGCAGCGAAATCTCCGCGCGCTGAAAAGAAGGCGCCGCTGATGTCGCATTCCAGAAAGGGTCGGCGGCCTTCAGGAACTCCACATCCTCAGCCAGGCGTAGATCGAGTTCCGCAAGAGTCTCGACGGACGCGCCGGGAATCAGCAGGTAGTACGCGGGCGTTTCCGGTCCGATATCGAGCTTGAACGCCCCCACCGGTCCCAGCCCCATGCGGGCAAGTGCGGGAATCAGAGCGCCGGAGAAGTAGCCCTCCGTGATTTTTAACTGTGACCCGCTGAGCAGGTTATACCGGCGCAACTGGTAGAACTCGCGGTGTGCACTCGCTGGAGCATTATGCGCGGAGCCCCCGCTCGACGAGGCGCCGGTAGACGAGTTCTGGCCAACAGCCTTGCCAGCCGCGGCTAACGTTGATGCGGCAATCGATGCGGCGATAAAACGGCGGCGTCTCACTCGGCCCTCCGAGACCGATTGTAAGCGGCTGCGCTGCACCTGCGCCGCAATCGGGAGCCGTCGGTCACGATCCGCCCGAAGGGTGCGGGTATTGAAGGCTGCGGAAAAACTCCGCCGAAGGAGCTTTGTAACAAGGGCACGGCTTTAGCCGGGCCAAGACCATCAGCAGAATAAGCCGGGCTTCAGCCCCTGCCAAACCTTCCTTTGCCAAATTTGCCCTCCCCAACTCCCTACGCGCAACTATCCACCCGCACTCGTGTTTTTCAAATCCAGAAGCTCTGTTGAGCTTCGCCAGTTTTTCGGCAACTCCCGCCGAAACCTGCGCCGCCGTTCCCACAAGGACGGCGGCATTTTTTGTCGGCGCGTTTTGGGGGCTGAGAGTTGAGGAAATGTTGTTTCTCAGGAGCACGAAGTGTCAGGGCACGACTTCAGTCGTGCCACAAGCATCGCGAATCCATGTGGCCTTCAGGCCCTGAGGTTTTGGGTGGGCGCCGCCTCACCCGCAAATACCATCGAAAGCCGGAATTCGTGTGGGATCGGATCGGTTGCGCCGTAGGCGCAAAGGATGTTAGCCCCGCGCTTCAGCGTGGGGATAGCGATGAGCAATTAATTCTCGGAGTCCCATAGGGACAGCGCCCTTTTGAAAGGGCACGACTTCAGTCGTGCCGCAAAGTCCGCAAAATAAATGAGGGCTTTAGCCCCTGAGGGATGCTCTAAACAACCGTTTTGAGATCTGGAGCCTATCGCGCGATCAGGAACATCACCCAACTGAACACCACGACCGAGCCCACGAACAGCGCAAAACAATAAGCGCCGTAACGGAACATGCGCTTCGGCGTATCGCGCATGGTGATGCCGAAGACGGTCGAGGCGAAAAGCGCGAAGAGCAGTACCGCGAGAAAGTGGGAGGGATGCATCAGGATTTCCTCCCCGTGCGCAGGTTGTGCGCGTCAACGGCGGCGATGATGTTCAGCAGGCCTGCCACGACGATGAACTTGGTGCCGTAGTCCGCGACGGTGGTCTGCACGGGCGTTCCGCCCCAGCCGGCGGCGCGGCTCAGGAAGTAGAGCAGCCCGCTGCCGAGATCTCCGGCCACGCCGAGCATGTCCAGGATGTCCTGCGCGCTGGTGTAGAGCTTGCCCTGCATGGCGAGGCCCAGCGCGAACATGGAGATGATGGAGACTGCGAGCAACGCGCCGCGAATGGGTTTGCGAACGATGAAATGTCCGGCGCCGGGCACCAGCCATCCCGCAATAAGCGGTAGGTAGACGAATCCTTGGCTTGAGGGTTTTGCCGCGGCAGGCTTGCCCGCCGCGTTGGGCTTGTTCGGAGTGGTTGCCATTTCTTTATCGACTATACAAGAGCAGGCGGCGGGCATCTTGTGAAGCGCGCTGATGCGCTGTCAAGCATTGACCGCCGCCAATTCGTCGCAAACCGCTGAAAATAAGACCAAAAAATCGTCCGCCAAGTTTGCCGATAATTTCGCCGAAATCTCTACACTTGTCTTAGGTGAGCGAAATGCCGGACCCTATATTTTCCGCCGCCGGGATGCAGGATTCGACAAGGAGTGATTTTCCTGCCTCAGAACTGGTGCAAATGCCACTTAACTCTTTTATCATCAACATATTTTGATCAAAACCGTCGACAAATTTCGCCGATTTTGGTCGATTTCGTTGCTTAAAACAGCCCGAATCAGCCCGATGATCAGATCTGCACCAGCTCTTGCTGAATTCGTCCCGTGACCCACGCTTTGCCGGGCCTCGTGATCATGTTGATCTCGCTGCGCACGCCGAACTCGGGCAGATAAATTCCGGGCTCGACCGAAAAGCAGGTGTGCGGCAGGATCAGTCGCACATCGTGCGTTTCCAGGTTGTCCAGGTGCGCGCCCGAACCATGAATCTCGTGGGCGATGTTATGGCCGGTGCGATGAACGAAGAAATCTCCAAAGCCGGCTTCGCGAATCACTGCACGTGCAGCGTCATCGGCTTCGAACCCGGCAATCGGCCGATTCTCGGCGAAGGCCTTTTCAACCGTTTCAATCGCCGCGTCGCGCGCTCGGCGGACGGTATCAAAAACGAGCTGCTCTTTTTTCGCTGGCTCGCGTCCGACGACTCCGGTCCATGTGACGTCGTAGTACACGCTGGTCGGCGTATCGAGACGGCCCCAGATGTCGATGAGCAGAAAATCGCCCTCGCGAATCGGCGAGGCGTGCTCGGCGGTAGGCTCGTAGTGCTGGTCTGAAGTGTTCGCGTTTACGCTGACGTCGGGACCGTTTTCCCACACCAGGCCTTCGCGGTGCATGGCTTCGCGCAGCCAGACGACAAGATCGAATTCGGTGAAGTGGCCGGTGCCTCCGCCGGAAGGAGGACGCAGGCAGCGCGCAATCTCGGCCCACGCGCCGACGAGAATCAGGTCGATGGCGCGTTGCGCGGCGGAATGGCTGGCAATCTGATCCTCGGTCAGGACAGCTTCAAACTGGCTGACCAAATCGGCGGAGGTGACGATCTCTTTGCCGAGCGAGCGCAGAAATTCAACCGTGCCGGCATCGACCATGGAGACGTACATGATGTCGTTGTTCGGCGAGTACTGCATCGCGATTTTCTTCTGGTTCTGGAGCAGATTCTCGAGCCCCGCATGCAGTTCCTGCCAGCTGGAGTATTGAGTCTTGGCTCCGGGCAGCGCGTCGAGGCGCGCCTGCTCGATGCGATGGACGAGCTTGCGCGGCTCGCCCGATGCAGGAATGAAGTAGTACCACCGCCGCGTGATGTGGGCGTTGGGATCGAGCGAGAGGATGCGATGTGCGATGGGATCGCGATGGTGGTGATCGTAGAAGAGCCAGCCGTCAACCGCGGATTCGCGAAGGGCTGTTTGAATGGCGTCGAGATTCATATCGGTGATGATAGCTCGTATAAGGGGTCGGGGCGCCAACTCATGTGATTGCGCTCAGGCGAAGAGAGATATATTCTTCTCGCCAGACAAATCGAGAATCCAATGGAAACGAATATGAGACGTAACTTCGCAATGCTTTTGGTGCTATTGGGCACTATGGCTGGGGCCTGTTTCGCGCAGGATTCGAATCCGCGACTCGATGCGCTCAAGAAGTACATCCTTGAGAAGGACCATCCAGAAGTATTTGGGGACGCCGATTACAAGACACGGATCGAAAATGTGCTCGACATCGACATCGACAATGACGGTTCAAACGAGTTCGTCGTTTTGTATTTTCCTCACTACCGGCAATCGCCACCGATTGTGATCTACAAAGTGAGCGCGGACCTTGACGTGAAAAAGGTTGCCGAAGGGTTAGCTCCCGGCCCATTACAACCGCTTTCCGGCGATTTTCTTGATTCGCACAGTCTGGGAATGGCGGTCGACTTCGAGGTCGACAGCAAGAACGCAACCCCACAAGATCTCTTTCGTGTCACGGCAAAAAACGGTATGAACGGTTTTGTAGCGTATGACAGTTTTTTTCACGCCGATGGCCGGAGAGGCTCGCCCTCGTTTGTCGACATGCGCGGAGTCAAAGTGCCAATGGACAAGCACGACTGTGGAGGGTTTGAATTCTCGCGAGTGAGAGAGATCGCCGCCGGTGGGCTTAAGGAAGATCACAAGAGGAACTATCTCGCCGCCTGGGTGGGAGATGAGATTTGGGTCTATCTCATTCGGGGCATTTCGCCGGAGGGATTGCTGGACAAACAACTCTCGGTTATCAAAGCTCCAAAGGGTTTCGCTGGATTCGAGCCGGACCACGGGCTTAGCTATAAAACTGAAACGGGAACGGCGATTCTGACCTTGAAGTAACGCCGCAAGTTATGCGGTGGCGCGGCGTTTCGCGTCCAGTTGCTTGCCCTGCAACTTAATTGACACATGAACCAGCGTAAGCGCGGCCGGAGTAACGCCGGGAATGCGGCTGGCCTGGCCAATGGTCATGGGCCGGATGCGCTCGAGCGTCTCCCGCATCTCGCGCGACAGGCCGCTGATGGCGCCGTACTCGATCCAGTCGGGAATGGTAACGGACTCGGCAGCCTTCAGCCGCTCGATGGATTTCTTCTGCTGCTCCAGGTAGCCGGCGAACTTGATTTCTGTTTCGACAGCGCGCGCTTCGTTGCGCATCATCGCCCGCGCGATATGCGCATCTGAATTGTCATCCTGAGCGGAGGTCGCCGCAGCGACCGCAGTCGAAAGCCTGCCCTGAGCGAAGATCGCTGGAGCGATCGGAGTCGAATGGGGACCCGCTTTTGAAACGGCCGCAAAACCGGCCAGCAACGGGTCGTGCGCAAGATCGTCGTGTAGCGCCGCGAGAACCGGCTCGATCGTTACTTCAGGGCGCTTGAGGAGCTGCGCCCAGGTGATGCCCGCGGTTGCGGGAAGTTCGCCAAGGCCTGCGGCCCGCAGCCTTTCGGAGTTGACCTTGCCAGTTGCCAGGAAGCGCTCCAGAGCCGCCATGCGCGCCTGCTTCTGCTCGTACTCGGCCCATGCTTCGTCGTTGATCAGGCCAAGCTTTCGCCCATATGGGGTGAGCCGCCGATCGGCATTGTCGATGCGCAGATGCAGGCGGAACTCGGCGCGCGAAGTGAACATACGGTAAGGCTCGTTCGTTCCCTTTGAAATGAGATCGTCGATGAGGATTCCCGTATAGCCCTCGGTGCGATCCATGGTGAATGCCGGTTGGCCTTTGAGCCAGAGGGCCGCATTGATGCCGGCCATGATGCCCTGGCATGCAGCTTCTTCGTAACCGCTGGTTCCGTTGATCTGCCCAGCGAGATAAAGGCCCGTCATGCACTTCACACGGAGTGTGCGGTCGAGCTCGGTGGCGTCAACGGAGTCGTACTCGATGGCGTAGCCGGGGCGCAGCAACTCGGCCTGATCGAGGCCCGGGATGGAGTGAACCATCTGCCACTGCACTTCCATCGGCAGCGAAGTGGACATGCCGTTGATGTAAACCTCATGGGTGTTGAGGCCCTCGGGCTCCAGGAAGAACTGGTGCTGGGTCTTGTCGGGGAACTTGACGATCTTGTCTTCGATAGACGGGCAGTAGCGCGGACCGATGCCCTGAATGCGGCCGGAGTACATGGCCGAGCGATGCACGTTCTCGCGGATGAGTCGGAGCGTCTCCGGCGTCGTGAAGGCGATGTGGCAGGAGACCTGCGGCTGGACGATCTTCTTCGTCCGGAAGCTGAAAGGCGTTGGGTCTGCATCGCCGGGTTGCTCCTCAAACACCTCCCACTTGATGGTCCGGCCGTCGAGACGCGGAGGCGTCCCGGTCTTAAGCCTGCAGGTGCGCAGGCCAAGAGCCCTGAGGGCTTCTCCAAGGAGGACGCTGGCAGGCTCGCCGCTGCGGCCGGCCGGGTAGCGCTCTTCGCCGCAATGGATGAGGCCGTTGAGGAAGGTTCCGGTGGTGATGATGGTGGCGCCGGCCAGGAGATTTCGGCCGTCGCGTAGCTTGAGGCCGAGAACGCGGCGGTGTGGGCGCGTGGGCCTCGGGTTTTCCGTCAGAGCATCGAGTCCCTCAGTCCCTAAGTCCCTCAGTCCCTGCTCGTGTGTCCCCTGCTCTTCCACGACGAGGTTGACGACTTCCGCCTGGCGAATGTGGAGGCCGGGCTGGGACTCCAGCACCTCGCGCATCTTGACGCGGTAGAGCTGCTTGTCGCACTGGGCGCGCGGGCTCCAGACGGCGGGGCCGCGCGAGGCGTTCAGGAGGCGGAACTGGATGCCGACAGCGTCAGCAACTTCGCCCATGATGCCGCCAAGCGCGTCGACCTCGCGGACGAGATGGCCCTTGGCGACGCCGCCAATGGCAGGGTTGCAGCTCATTTGGGCAATGAGGTCGAGGTTCATGGTGATGAGCGCGGTCTTGAGGCCCATGCGCGCGGCAGCCATGGCGGCCTCGCAGCCTGCGTGACCAGCGCCCACGACAACGACATCGTATTGTTCGGTAAAAGCCATCTGACTTCATTGTACGGATTGGTATGCGTGCAAGTGTATTTGGCGCGGCAAAACGGAAGGGGACCTATAATGAAGGCAAAATTCAAACAAAGGCGGGTGGAAGAACTCCTGATTCCATGACGATTTGCTCCTGCGGCAACGAGGCAGCGGAGAAGGGCGGGCTGTGCGCCCGATGCGCCGCATTGAAAGAACTGGAGCTGGAACCAGGCGCTACGAACGAAGAAATCAAGAAGGCCTTTCACGAACTTGCGAATGCATGGCGGCCAAACCTGTTCCCGCAGCAGCTAAGGGCGAAGGTTGAAGAGAAGCGAGAGACGATCGATGCCGCGTATTCCCTCCTGTTGGGTTGCATGGAACAACCGCAGTCCACTCCCGGCTCCGGAGCCGAATTGCCGTTAAAGCAGCATGGGGAGGATCAGGAATCCGCGGAGGCAGCGGACAGTTCGACTGAACCCGCTCGGGATGGGCAGTCAGGCACAAAGTGGCGCGGAATGCTGCCGCAACGAGTGTGGACTGTACCCATGCCGATTGCGTTGGGGTGCGGCGTGATCGTCTCCGGGATTGTGGTTGGGTGTGTACTGCTGCAGCCTCTTGACGCCGCCCTTGAGTCGAATCCCGTGACTGCGAGGATCGATGACGAATGCAAGGCGGCCGTCAGGACGGCATTTGCGGAATTCAAAACCAGGGTCTGGGAACAAGCTGTATCTTTCCTGCACTACCGAAATCCTCCGGAACCGATTCACCCACCAGCGCCGAGCCAACAAACCGATCAAGCCGAGCCTAAAGCACGCAGGCCGGCCCAGCGGAATCCAGATGAAGCGCGACCAGACGTGCGATATGTGTTGCCTCTTATTACTGCCGGGCTGAGCAAGAGCGAGGTAATCGCGGTTCAAGGAAATCCGACGGAGACGACAGACGGCATGCTGGTCTACGGGAGATCCGAACTTTATTTCCGCGATGACAAATTGATCGGGTGGAAGATCGATCCTGCATCTCCGATCCGCGTGAAACTCTGGCCCGACGCGAGTGTCGATCCGGATCTCGACTCGTTTGGCGTGGGCTCAACAAAGAATGAGGTGATTGTGGTTCAAGGCACGCCGACGTTTCTATCCGAAAACACTTTCGGCTACCGCAGGTCCGAGGTCTACTTCAAGAACAACCGGGTCGTAGGCTGGAAAGCTGATCCGTCGTCGCCTTTGCGCGTCGAGGATCGGTAAACGCAGAACCTCTTACCAGGCAACTCTATCGGC
>Ga0265316_10001408_pt1 | contig 25871 bp, 17 predicted proteins | sample 4522metaG_FD_202092 | JGI IMG/M metagenome (GOLD analysis project Ga0265316, IMG submission 202092) | Rhizosphere microbial communities from Carex aquatilis grown in University of Washington, Seatle, WA, United States - 4-5-22 metaG | ecosystem: Host-associated > Plants > Roots > Rhizosphere >... | reverse complement strand
CGTCGGAGAAGACGTCGGACGAGTCGGACTCCGAGCCTGGACCGAGTCGCACTTCGGCGCGTACCGCGTGCGTCTCCTTCTCCAAGGCGGTGCGGGCATCGTCGTAGTAGCCCACGTCGTCGAGGAGTCCGCGCTCCCTCGCCCCCGGTGCGCTGTACGGCCCGTCCTCGGGCACGTTGGCCGCCAGGCTCGGGCGTCCGGCGCGGATTCCGTCGAGCCAAGCCGCTCGTATGCCCGACAGGCAAGTCTGAAGAGATACTCGCGCCTCGGGGCTCGGGCCATCGCGCGTGAACGGCTCTTCCGCGCCCTTGTATCTTCCGACTTGGAGAAAATCGACCTCCAGCCCGAGCTCGTCGGCGAGAAGCTTGTGGAAGTAGAGCATCTGCGCCGCGATCCCTATGGCGTCGACGCTCCCCCCTGGGGAGGCCCAGACCCGCCTGCAGCCGCGCGCCGCGAGCGCCATCGTCCCGTTACCCAAATCGTCCGCGTGACACCAGACGGGAAGCTTTTCGCCCAGCCGCGCCAGCATGGCGCCGATCTCCGTCGCCTGGGCCAAGCCCACGCGTGTCGCGCCGAGACGCACCAGAACCCCCCGCACGTGCCGATCGCGCCCGAGCGACTCGACCTGCGCCACGAGTTCTTCGAACGAAGCGCCCTTCGAGGAGAGTCCGAGAAAACCAGGCGGCGGCTGCTCGGGCAAACCCTCCGACAGATCGAGCACGGCGATCGCCGGCCCGCTGCTCGGCTCCGCGCGGGATGTCCCGAGCGAGCTTGCGCGCGGGCGCCCTTCACAAGCGACGAGCGTGAACGCCACCGAGAGCGTGGCCCACGCGCCGGCGCATCCGCGCAGAGTGCGGGCGCACGACCTTCGCATCAGATCCCATCGCCCGGGTCGTACGGCTTCGCGCTCGCCGCCGCCGCGGTCGTCGTCGTGGGGGGCGTCGTCGCGCCGGGCGTCACCGCGACGGAAGGCTCGGCGCGCGTTTTGACGTGTGCCGGGTAGGTCCCCTCTGGAAAGCGGTCGGTGACGTCTTTGTACGCCCGCTGCGCGCTTGCGCGATCGCCATTGGCCCACTCGGTGTCGGCGACGCCAAGAAGCGCGGGCAAGTACGACGGGTTCACCGCGAGCGCACGCTTGTAGGCGGCAATCGCGCCGGAAGCGTCCCCCTCGGCGCGCGCGACGTCGCCGATGCCGGCGAGCGCCTCCGAGTCACTCGGATTGCGAGTCACGAGCGTTTCGTAAATGCGTTTCGCGCGATTGAAGTCCGCTTTCTTGAACGCCTGTGCCGCCGCCTGCATCGCGCTCGACGGATCACCCGCCACTCCAAAGCCGGAAGCCATCCCGGCGCCGGGGGAGGCCGGGAGAGCAGGAGACGCGGCCGGATTTGGGCGCGGCACGTTCGAGGCGGCACTTCGTTCGGCGGACGCTTTCGGGGGCGGAGTTTGATCGACGAGGGCGTGCAAATTCGGCGAGCACGGATACGGCCGCGTCAACGAATCCAGTTTCGCGAGCTCCGCCTTCGCCGCCGGCGCATCCCCCGACTTCGCGAGCGCGTAGACGAGAGCAGCACGCGCGCGTCCGGCATTGGCCTCCCCCGCCGCGGCCAACCGGAGCCTTTCGATGACCGTCGCCCAGAAGGGCGCAGGTTCCGCCAGATCCAGCGCCGCGAGCACGTAGGCCGTCTCCGGCTGATGTGCGATTGCCGACAGCGTCGTGACGTTCCTGCGCGCGTCTTCGCGATCACCGGCGAGACGGAGGGCATCGATTTTGGCGCGCGCGGCGGCGGGGTCTTCCGGGGCGACGGCCACGGCCTCGTCAGCAGCCCTTCGTGCGCGCGCGGTCCGTTCGTCGAGCTGCGCTTTGGTCGTGCGCAGCTCGTCGGCGCTCTCCGGCGACAGAAGCCTCAGCTTCAACCAAAGAACGTCTGCCTTTGCGGCCGCCACCCGCGCCTCGTCGAGGAGCACACGAGGATCGCGTTCGGCCAGGGCGCTCGCCTTGTCGAACGCCTGTTGCGATGTCTCGAGGTCACCATCGACCATCGCCTTCTCCCCCTCACCCAGGAACGACAGAGCGCGTCCGTCGAGTTTGGTGGCGGCCCCGGCGGAGGTACGAGCGAGGAGATACGGCTTGGCGACCACCCAGCCGACGACGCCGACCGCAAGAAGGAGCACGAATGCCACCACCCAGCCACCCACTCGCCGCCGACCGGGAATCCCGTAGGTCTCATCGTTCGACGACGGAAACGCATCGTCGGCGAGCCGCAGATCCTCGTCGAACGTGCTGCGGCGCACGGGATCGGTAGGCGGCGGAAGCAACGACGAGACTCTGTCCTCGGCGGCGGAGACGCCCAGCGGTACCGGCGGGGCCGATGGCGGCCCCGGAAAACGCTCCGTCGGGCGCGGCGGCGGGCCAGTCCGGACCGGCACGTGCTCGGTGGGATGAAGCGGGCCGGACGACGGCTCCAGAAATGCCGCGGGAATCGTCCGAGGGGGCGGGTTCGGTGGCGGTTCGGCAAGCGCGTGAAACGATTGCGTGCGCCGCATGGGAGGAGGCGGCGGCGTCTGCGCGTGGTGCGCGACGTTGTTCGTGGCGGCAGGCGGCGGACGGCTCGAGGCTCTCCCTTCGAAAAAGGGCTCGAGCTCGGTGATCTCCCGCAGCGGCCGCGGAGGCGCGTCGCCCAAGATGAGGAGGTCGTGACGCGACACCTGCTTGGCGAGGATGGCTCGCTGAAGCTCACGGAGTGTCAGGAACGTGAGCTGCGGGCCGCTGGCCGTTCGCACGATCCATCGGTCGCCCGTCGTGTCCCCTGTATCCGGCCGGCGCACCTTGAACTGGTGCCCGCAGGTGGTGCAGCGCACGGTCGTGCCGCGCCCGCTGACGAGCGCGTCGTCGAACTCGTATTCTGTCTTGCAGCGCTCGCACTGAACGTCCATCGATCGATCGCCCTGTGCCCAGCGAGCTCGGCACACCCAGACACACACACAACGTCCGAGCTGCCGCCCGAGCTCGACCGCTCCGCCCGCGTTTTGAACAGGGCGGCGTTCACGCTAACACGCGGCGTTGCGGCGTGTCGATCCGCGACCGAAAGTGGCGATCGTCGGCCTCGCTCGCAAGGACGGCTCGCTCGCCCCGCCCGCGCGCCCGCGTTGGGACAAGCGGCCCCGCGTTCGCGGCTCGCGTCCAGCGTTCGCCATCATCACGTGTGCGCGGCCAGAGTCGGGTTGCTAAGGTTCAGCAGCAGACCGGGTGAGGAACCTCCTGGCGCAAAAGGGAAGCGGTGGAGTCATGAAGCGACTTATGCTCGGCGCGGGCCTCGTCGTCGGCGCTGCCTTGCTTGGCGGGTGTCCCGTCTATTCGGCCACGAGCGACTATGCGTCGTGCGGTTCCGACGGGCAGTGTTACGACTGCCCCAACGGCAGTACACCTTCGGACAACACCTGCATTCCGTGGCAGTGCGGCGACTCGAGCGACTGCCCGACGGGCTACGTCTGCAGCGGGAACTCCTGTGTGGCCGCTCCCGATGCCGGCGACTGTAGCTCCGGTTGCCCCAGCGGTTTCATCTGCAAGCTCGCCGGGGGACAAGCCCAATGCGTCCCCGTGAGTGGACTCGGTGCCGACGCCGGAACCGCGAGGGCGTCCGATGCGGGCAGCGCCGTATCGAGCGAGGCCGGACAGGAGGTCGACGCGACGAGCGACTCGGCTCGCGCCGATGCCAACTGGAGCGCCGCGCCGGAGACCTCAGCCGGCGCGTCCGATGCGTCCACGGGTCCGAACGTTCTCGACGCCATCGGCGCGTCGGATGCCGCGTCGACGCCCGACTCAGTGTTCCTTTCGGACGCGCCCATCGCTGCGATCTCCTCGGACGCGTCCCCCGTTTCCGATGGGTCTCTCGCGAGCGCGTGCAACGCGGACTCCGAGTGCGGCGGCGCCGGTGCCAAGTGCATCGACGGCTTCTGTGTGCCCCAAAGCCGGCTCTGCTCAGACACCTCGCAGTGCGTCACCGCTGGCGAGTCCTGCGTGGACGGAGTTTGCGAGCCGCATTGCAGCTTGGCCGTTCCATGCCCCGGCGGCTACGAGTGCGACTTTCGGCGCGGCGTCTGCAACGTGAACCCCGAAGCCTGCTCCGGCTCGGGCACTTCGACATGCCAGGGCGGCAGCACGTGCGTGGAGGGCCGTTGCGTTCCTCCCTGCGCAACCGGCGATGGAAGCCCGGGGGCTTGCCCCAGTGGTCAACTTTGCGTCAACGGCGGGTGCATCCCAGACCAAGCTGCGCAGTTCGACTGCTTGAACGACGGGCAAGGCGGGCAACTCGCGACCGCCTGTGCGCCGACCTCGATCTGCCTGCACCACGACTGCTATGCGGGTTGCAACCCCGACGCGGGAGCTACCGCCTGCAGCGATCCGACGGCGATCTGCAAGGCGGTCGTCATCGCCGCAGGAACGTACGACGTATGCGCCTCATCGGCGAACCTCGGGAGCGACTGCGATCCCGCCGCGGGCAAGTATTGTCCGAGCGGCGTCTGCATCGACGGCTTTTGCCAATGACGATCAGGTAGAACGACGTCCGGTGACGCAGCCCACGTTCACCGTCAATTCGAACGTGCTCTCACTCCAGTATTTGTCGATCGCATCTTGTACGTACGAGAGGGCGCCTTCCGGGTCTTCGAGGCGATGGTGCCGCTTCACCTCCGGAACGATGAGCAAGCGCGCAACCGGATCCTCGAAGAAGTCCCGTCCGCTGCGGAAGCGCAGCACGGTCGTGCGGGTTGCGACATCGACGAATTCGAAGCCGGCGTCCTCGAGCTCTACGCTGAGTCCCTCGGCGGTGGGGCGAACTTCCGGCGCCCGCTCGACGGGGCTTTCCGCCTCGCCCTCGCCGTTCTTGAGCGCGAACTCGTGCAGCAGGTCGGCAAGCTCTTGGAAGCTCCCGCGCAATGGCATGGCGACGAGCACCTGTCCGTGGGGCGCGAGGAGCCTCGCGAATTCGCCGAACAGCCACGCCCGCTCTTCCTCATTCACGAACGGATGAACGGCGACCCCGTGGGAAAAAGCTGACGCGGGAAGAGGTGTCGGGAACGCGTCGAGCAAGCGGTACTCGGCGACCATATTGGGCATGGTCGCCGCCTTGGCGCGCGCAAGCTGAAGTGCGGCCGGGGACGCATCGGTTCCCAGAATGTGAGCGCCCTCGAGCTTGAGCGATACACCCCGGTCCGGGTACCCGGTCCGACAGTACAGGTGAACGACGCGCGCCTGCTCGCTTTCGACGATCATCTCGATCAAGAGTTCGCCGAAGTGCGACAGGTATCTCGGGACGACAAACGTCTCGAAGATCGCAGCCTCCGCCGGGCCAAGGCGCAGCGGATCCCTGGATCCGCCCCTCGTTCCCGGGAGCCGACGCCGGCCGCCGGGATCGGCCGTCACGACGCCTCGTTGGTCAACAGCGAGCGCGCCTCGGCCACGAGCTCCGCGATGGTGGCCTCTCCGTGCGTGCCTCCCTCGTCCTCGAGCTGAACTTTGCGCGGGTCGCGCGCGAGCGGCTCGAACAAGGGAAGAGCGGCCGGGTCGCCAGCTTCGACGAGCGCTTCGATCGCAGCCGCGACCGCGTCGGCGTCACGGTGGGCAAGGAAGCGGGCGAGCACCTTGTGCGCACCCGGTTCGGGCAGCTCGGCGAGGAGGTAAGGCAGCTCGGCGAGAGCCGGGTTGCCGACGGGCAAGCGTTCGAGTGCACGCTCGACGCCCAGGGCCACCTCTTTGAAACGATCCCACGCCAAGCCCGAGAGGGCTTCCGCGGCTGCGCTGCGCGCCTCGGGCTCATCGCAGCCCAAAATCTCGATCAGCAGGTCGACCACGGGACCTCCTTGCATCTCCCCGAGGAGCGCGGAGATCCGAACGAGGCGAAGCGACGCTTCGTCCTCGTCGAGCTCGTCGAGCGCGAGCGCTTCCCTCGCGGCGCGTTCGAGCAGCGGGAGCACCGCAGCCGAATCGGCGTCAACGAGCTCGTCATGTGCAGCGCGCGCGGCGCGCTCCGCATCGAACAGCACCTTTAGGGTCGTGGGTAGGTCGCGCGAAGTCATGGGTCTCGACGGATACTCGCCACCGACTGGGGCCGCAAGCATCGGCGGGGACGGACGGCTGCGCGCCATTACAATGGGGGGCGTTCGTGAGCCCCGTCCCAAAGCACGCGTTGAACATCCCGTCATCTCCCGCCGTGCCGTCTCGCGGTTGGAGCGATGGGGCCGTGCGCACGATCGTCCGCGCCGTCATCGCCGTCGCATCGCTTACTGCTGGCTGGGGTGCGCCGGGAGGAGCCCCTCTGCACTTGGCGGTCGCGGGAAACACGCTTCCGTCGGCCGCTGGCCCCGGCGCCGCTGGGCCCTGTCCGGTTCGCTTTCTCCCCGACGGTGAGGCGTGCGTGCGCCTACCCGAAGACGACGAGGGAGCGCCCGAGGCGGAATCGGCACAAAACGGTCATCATGACATTCGCGGTCGCTGGACCACGTACGACGAAGTCCCGCGCCGTCCCGATCGCCCGGCAGACTACGACGCGTACCGCTATCCGGTGCCTTGTGATCGCGGATGTGTCGTCAGCGGTTTCGATCTCGATCGGCCCGACGGCCTGCAGCGACGCGGCCGGCGACTCCACCAGGTCGGTCACGGCGCCGTCGACCTGCCTCAATCGAAGGGAACGCCCATCCGAATGGTCACGCTCGAGCACCAACAAGGCGAAGCCGAAGTCGTGTACGTCGGGCCGCTCTTCGGCACGACGGTGATCACGCGCCATTCGCTTCGCGAAGCCGGCCAGCTTCACGATTACTTGTTGCTCTTCGGACACCTGGACGCACAAGCGCCCGGGGTGCACACAGGTGCCCACCTAAAGGAGGGTGATGTCCTGGGATTTGTCGGCGACACAGGTTCCCCCGAGCTCGTGCACCTTCATTTGGAGGTGCGCCGCGTTCGCGCCGGACTGGACGCGACCAAGCTTGCCCCATCGGCAGCCATCGCCAACGAAAACAGTGTGGTGTGCGACCCGAGAAATGTCTTACCCTTGAGGTGAAGTCGGGTGGCCGCTTTGGCGCTCGGGGCGACGCGGTCCCGGCGACGAGGCGTTTGCCCTGCCCTTCTGATCGGAACCGCACGGTGCGGTACCGGGACCCCCCGGACTGGAATTGGCTCACTTGGCTTGCGCGCGCCGCCCTTGCGCGCGAACATGAAGACGTCCTTGTCGTCCTTGTCGCACCCGGCCGCTGCACGTCGGTCAGAGGATTCGGCGCCCAACGAGCGCGTCGCCACGGGATACGTGTGCTCACGATGTCACCGTAGTTTCGACGAGGAGTCGGGACTGCAGACGTGCCCTGACGACCGCGCCGCGCTCCTGCGCGTCGCAGACTTCGTTGCCGCGCCCGGCGATACGATGTTGGGGCGCGTGCTCGCGGGCCGCTTCACAATCTTGGCCCGACTCGGCGCCGGCTCGATGGGGACGGTCTATCGCGCGAAGCAGGCGCCCATCGGCCGTGAAGTAGCCATTAAGATTTTGCGCAGCGATCGCGCGATCGACGAAGTCAGCCGGGCTCGGTTTTTGCGGGAGGCCCGGGCAAACAGCCTGCTCACCTCACCGAATACGGTCACCGTGTTCGATTTTGGCCAGAGCGAAACCGGGGACTTCTATTTGGCGATGGAGCTGCTCGAAGGAGAGTCCCTCGGTCAGCGCATCAAGCGTGTCGGTCGTATCGGCGTGGACGATTCGATTGAGACTGCCAAGCAAGCGCTTCGATCGCTTGCGGAGGCCCATGCGAAAGGCATCGTTCACCGCGATCTGAAGCCGGACAACCTCTTTTACGCGCGCGTGCGGACCAACGAAAAATTCGAGGAGATCGTCAAGGTTCTCGATTTCGGAATCGCCAAAATGCTCCAGACGGATGGGGAGCTGGCGATGAACGCCATCGAAACGCAAGCCGGCACGGTATTCGGGACGCCGCGCTATATGTCGCCTGAGCAAGCTCAAGGCAAGCCGTTGGACGCGCGCAGCGACCTCTACTCGTTGGGCGTCATTCTCTACCATATGCTGACGGGGCGGCCGCCATTCACCGACGACGACGCCATCGTCGTCATGGCTCGCCACATCAAAACACCGCCTCGGCCTATGAGCGATGTCGCGCCGGACGCCCGCATCCCTCCGGAGGTCGAGAGCTTGGTGATGCGAGTTCTCTCGAAGGAACCAGAGAAGCGTCCGCAGACCGCGGACGCTCTCATCGCCGAGCTCACACGCGCCAAAGAAGCCGCTTTGCAAGCGAGCGGGGTACGGGCGTCGCTCGATAGTGGGCCACAGAGCGCGGCAGAAAGCCGCAAATCCCTTCCCCCGGCGTCGCCTCCTGCAAGCGCGCTGACGTACGATACGCTGAGCGTTCCGGCGGGTCTTCCGACTTCGTCTCGACGGTGGATGATCGTAGTGGGCGCGATCGGGCTCGTCGCCCTCTTGGGTACCACGGTCTTTCTCGCAGGATTCCATCGGACTCCACGGCCGGCAGTCGCCATGCCCGCCTCAACCGTTGCCGTAGCCGCGCTACCGCAACCGGTTCCGCCACCCCCGATCGCAACCGCGGCGACGTCCAAGCCGGCGCCGACCTTAATCGGGACAGCGTCCGCGTCCGGCCCGGCCAATCCGGTTCGACCGGAAGTTTCCCACCCGGAACGTCGTCCGGCAAAGCCTCGCCCGGCGTACACCGCGCCGAGGCCTGCTGGATCTTCGTCGGTTGGCTACGGCTACCTCGAGTAGCCTACTCGTCCGCACCGAAGCGCCCCGCGTCCACCATCAATTGATGGGTAAATCGATAAGGTGCTACCCTCCCGTCCCGGATGGAGCCCACCCAAGTGGATTCGCTCGTGCAGCGCCTCGTTGCCAACCCCCACGACGAGGAAGCCCTCTCGAACGCACACCAAGCAGGCGCATCGGATCCGAGGTCGTACGCCTTACTGCTCGAACGAGTCGGCGCAGAGACTCGCGACCCGGGGTACGCGTCCCACTGGTTGAGCGAAGCGGCGAACGTGTGGTCGACTACTCTGGGTGACGCCCACCGCGCCGCACGTGTGCTGATGCAGGCGATCGACCGCGACCCTACGCAGCGCATCGCTGCCGATCGCCTGGGGCAGCTCTATCGCGACAAGGGCGACGTCAAAGCGCTCGTGGCCCTGCTCGAACGCCGGGCCAAGGCCCTTGCTCCCTTGTCGGGCCAAAACGGGGAGATTCGGAGCGAGCTCGCCGCGATGCACGAAGAGTTGGGCCGACTTTGGGGGGAGAGCCTCCAACAGCCCAAGAAGGCGGCCGAGAATTTCCGCCGGGCATCCGATCTCGATTCTTCGCGCGGGCACGCAGCGCGGGGGGCTGACTCTCGCCTGGCTGCTGGGCAGCGCAACGACGTCCCTTACCGCGAGCCGCCCGAGCCGTCTCTCGAACGCGACCCGACGCGCCAGCTGGCGCTTCTGCGCGACCAGGCGGCGACGCTACGAGCGTCTGGCGACCTGCCCGGCGCGTCGCATGCCCTTGCCCGAGCGAGACAGATCGATGAGCGCGACGCAGTTCTTCAGCAGGAATTTGGCGCGTTGATCGTCGAGCGGCTCGCGGCGGGCGAAAACGTGCCCGCGCAGGAGCGGACGTTGGGAGCCGAGCTACTGGTTGGGCTCGCGGAGGTTTACGATGGCGAGCACGGTCTCGCATACTCCGCCGGTGCCTTGGAGATCGATCCCGGGCACGACCGGGCGCTCCAACTTTATGCCTATTACGCGCGGGCTCTGCAGCGCGAGGACGACGTGGCGACACGGTATCTGTCGTATCTCCACGTGAACCCTAGCGGGGCGATGGCGTCCGACGCGCGGTGGCTACTCGCTGCGAGCTATGAAGCGGTCGGGCAGCCGGAAAACGCGATTCAGATTCTTGAGCCCCTTCGGGCGCAGGGGGATGCCCAGGCCACCGGAAAGCTCAGCGACCTTTACGGGAGGTTGGGGCAGCCCATGCCGCCGGTTTCCCCAGCGCCGCCTCCAGGCGCGGCGAGTGCGCGGGGCGGCGCGTCCACGGACCGCCTCCAAGGCCTGCTCCACACGGCGCAAACTCTCGCGGCCCAAGGCGCTCGCGGGGAGGCCGCGAAGAAGTATCGAGAAGTCCTCGAATCCGACCCCGCCCACCCGGAGGCGCTGTCGTGGGTGGAAGACTACCTGCGCACGAGGCGCGACTATGCCGCGTTGCGAGAAGTGCTCCTCGCTGCGGTCGGAGCCCCGGGGCAAGCTGTCGAGGAGAGGAAGGAGCGCCTGCGTGAAGTCGCAGGCCTCTGCGAGAGTACTCTCCGCGACGCCGACGGCGCGATAAACGCCTGGCGACAGCTTCTTTCCATCGACCATGGCGACGAAACCGCGCGTCAGGCACTGACCCGGTTACTCGAGAAGACGCAGCGGTGGGACGAACTCGCGAACCTCATTGAGCAAGAGGCGACTGTCGAGCAGGACATCGAGAAGAAGATCGCGCTCGAAAAGAAGCTGGCGACATTGCACGAGAATAAGCGCCGCGATCCGGGGGCAGCGGCGGAGGCCTGGGCGCGCATCGCCTACCTCACCCCCGAAGACGATCACGCCGTGTCCACGGCGTCGAAGCTGTTCGAGCAAGCGCGCGCTTTGGACCGGGCCGCGCAAGTCGTTGCCGACAACATTGCCACGATCCAGGATCCGATCGCCCGAGGAGCTCTGCTCGAGCGGCTCGGGCGGCTGCGCGAGCAACTCAAGGACCCGAGCGGCGCGGGCGAGGCCTACGGAGCGGCGGCCGATCTTCAGAAGGCCGACAAGCTGTGGGAAGCGGCGGAGCGCTGCTTCGTTGCAGCCGGACGCTGGGATCGCGCGGCACAGGCGGCCGTCGAGCGCGCGCATGGAGCCACCAATCCGAAGGTGCAAGCGCAGCACTTTGCACGCGGTGCCGAGCACTTCGGGCGCGCCGGAGACGAAGCCGGGGTACTGGGTGCTCTCGAGCGCTCCACCGATCTGGATCCGACGAGCGACGAACACGCCCAGCTCTTGACCGAGCGTTACACTGCCCTCGGCAAGTGGGCGGAGCTCGTGCGATTGCTCGTGACGCGCGGGGACCGACTAACCGACAAAGCGAAGCGCACTGCCGTGCGCAGGCAGGCGGCCAAACTGTATCAAGGCCAGCTAGGCGACGCAGAAGCGGCGCGTGAAAGCTGGTGGAAAGTCATCGAAGACGGTGACGACAAAGAGGCGATCGAACAGCTCGTCGAAGACGCCGTCGCACGCGAAGACCACGCGGAGGCCACCACGCTCCTGCGGCGGTTAGGCAAGCTGGCGACCGACAACGAGGAACGCGTTCGCATAGCCCTTCGCGAGGCGGAGATACTCGCCGAGGGCGTGGGCGACGTGGACGCCGCGATTGCGCGTTATGAAGGCGTTCTGTCGGAAATCGACCCGGCATGCCGGCCCGCGCTTCAGGCGGTCGCCGATTTGCAGGAAGCGCGCGAAAACCCCGCCGCCGCTGTCGGTGCACTCGAGCGCGAGCTCAAGTTGGTGACTGACCCGGGCGAACGCGTGCAAATCGCCTGGCGTATGGCGCGTTTGTACGAGCAGCTTGACGACAATAAGAGCGCCATCCGGTCCTTGGAGTTGGTCCGCGAACTGGACCGCGAGGATTTCGACGCACTGACCCGGCTTTGCGAGCTGTGCGAAAAGGCAGAGGAGTGGGACAAGACAGCAGAGCTCTTGGCTCAGCGCATCGAGGTCGAAGCGGACGACGCGGAAACGAGCGCACTTACCTTGAAGCTGGCCGCGGTGCTCGGTGACAAGCTCGATCGTGGCGACGAAGCGCTTGCCGCGCTCACGGAGTTGGGCGACATGGGGGACGAAGCGGTCCGCGCGGCTTACGTGAGCCTGGGCGATCGTCTTGGATGGAGGGGCATCGTCGCGACCAAGCTCGTCGACTGGTGGCTCGACGCGGAACAGAGCCCGAAGCGAATCGCCTATCTGCGTGGCGCCTTCGAGCGTTTCGTCGAAGTCGGGCGCGAGCAAGAGGCCGTCCGCGTAGCCTGCGAAGTCGCTCGGAGCAATGGCGCGGACCGTGCGCTGGCCGAGCACCTCGAACAGCTCGCGATCAAGACGCACGATCTGGACGCCCTCTCGGTGGCGCACGACATTCTCGCGCGCGACACGACGGGGATGCAGCGCGCCCGCGAGCTCGCCCGTCAGTCAGAGGCTCGGGCTGGATGCGGGGCCCCGGCGCTGGAAGCCATTCAGCACGGCGAGGCCGGCTTGTCCGGGGTTCCGCCGGAAGAGGCGGAGGAAATCCTCGAGCGCCTGGCCGCCATCGCGCCCGATCCGACGGACATCGTCGATCTCTACGAGAGGCAGATCACGCGCTGCAAGACGCCGACCGACCGCGTTCGAGCGCTCGCGCGAGCGGCCCAGGTGGCGGGTGCGAACGGAGGGCTCGAACGCGCGCGTCGCTTCTTCGATTTGGCCCTCAGCGGTGCCCCCAGCGAGGAGATGCTCACGACGCTCGAGCAGGCAGCCGTAGACGCGGATAGGAAGGCTCACTCTCAGGATTTGCGCCGCACGCTGTGCGAGGCGATGGCCGGGGGCGGACAGGGAGCACGCGACGGCGGGAGGACGCGCGGTAGCCTGATGCGGCGGGCGGCATCGATCGTATACGACGGTCTAAACGACGCAGATCAGGCTTTCATCTGGCTGGGCGACTCGCTCATCGCACACGTCGAGCCGGCAACTCTGGACGGTCTCGAGCAGCTCGCGGAGGAAGTGGGTGACCTGCGGCGCGCGGAGGCCTCGATTTCGCGCGCACTCGGGGAAGTCTTCGACGGACCCCTGGTGCGGCTGCTCCTGGCGAGGAGAGCCAAGCTCCGGCGTGAGAAGCTCGACGACCGACCGGGCGCCGCGGCAGACCTCAGAAAGCTGCACGAGCTATCTCCGGCCGATCAGACCGTGACCGAAGAGCTCACCACGCTACTTACCGAACTGGCTGACCACAAGGGCATGGTTCAGCTCTACGAAGACCTGATCTTGCGCGGCAAGGACGTTGCCCTGCGCGTAGACCTCGCTCGCAAAGTCGCTCGGATGTGGGAGGATCTGCTGGCCGATCCGCGCGAAGCGGCCGACGCCTGGCGACGGGTGCTTCGCATGAAGGCGGGAGACGCGGAAGCTGTGGAAGGATTGGAGCGCGCGAAAGCCAACATGCTCCGGAGGCCGCAGCCCGGCTCGGATGCAGAGGCAGACCCTCCCCCTTCGGCGCCGCAGTCACATGCCGGGGAGGCGACGAAGGAGAGGGCACGCGACAACACGCGCGCGGTGGCGGGAGAACGCGGCTACCGCGAGCAATCCGATACGGCCATACCGGAAGACGAAGACGAAGGCGAATCGGCCGATGCTTCCGGTTCGACCGAAAAAGGACCACTCGAAGCGGAGCTTGCCACCGCCGGGCAGGCCGATTCAACCGAGGACCAAGAGAAAGAACCGGAGGGCGTGGCGGCCGGCGCGCCTAGCAAACCCCGCGAAAGCACGCCGTCGACGGACACTGCCACGGAGCCTTTGTCGCTCGACTTCGAACCCATGGATCAAGGTATCTCCGTCGAGGGCGAGGTCGTGATCTCCGAGGATCTCGGAGACACGATCGACTTCGAGGAGCCTTCGCCGGACCACCCGGATTCACCTCGAACGGTTCGGAAGAACGGAAAGCGAACGCTTCCGCCCCCTCTTCGTCGAGGGTAACAAACCGCGCCGAGGCGTCGCGCTCAACCGTCGCCGGCTGCCCAGACGACTTCGTTATCCTCGATTCGCATGGCCGCACCCAAGACGAATGCGTCGTTGCGCGTGCCATGTCCGAAAGGCGCACCCGCCAAGACGGGGATCCCGAGCGGGCGGGTGCACCGGTCGAGGACCTCGTCGACGGTCGGGCCTCCGTCGACCGCTGCGCAGCGCTCGAAGCCGCCAAAAACGATTGACGACACCGCGTCGAGGTGGCTGCCGATCAAAAGCGACGTGAGCATGCGGTCGATCCGGTAAGGCGCTTCGGAAACGTCCTCGAGCGCGAGCACGCATCCTGGCGGGAGGCTCAGGCGGTTTGCGGCTGCCATCGCGTGCACGAGCGACAGATTTCCCCCGATCACCGGCCCGACCGCTCGTCCCGAACGGATAACCCGGAGGTCGGGCCAATTCCTCTCGAACCGCGGGCGCTCGAGGGACGCTAGCCACGCGGCGCGCTCCCCCGCCGAGGATATGCGCCCGAGCCCGGTCACGTTCGGAGCGTGAGCCGATGCAATGCCGTTCCGCCAGGCGAATGCGTGAAGCGCAGTGATGTCGCTGAAGCCGACGATCCACTTCGGCCGCTCGATAAGCGATTCCCACGGCAGTGCGTCGACGAAGCGCATCACTCCATACCCGCCCCGGGCAGCAACGATAGCTTTGACCTCACGGTCGAGCATGGCGCGTTCGAGTTCCTGCCGGCGCCGCTCGTCGTCTCCGGCAAGGTACCCGAATCGTGCGAGCGCCCCGGACCCCATGTGGATGCGATAGCGCGCGCGAAGCCAGGCGAGGCCGCGCCAGAGCTCTTCGCGCGGTACCGGACCGGACGGCGCTACGACCGCGATGAGATCCCCGGGCGCGAGCGGTGGCGGAACGATCAACGGCACGACGCGAGCATAACGCCATTGAACGTAGCTGCGCGGCGGCCATAATGGCTGGCCCGTGGCTTCGATCACCGAGGCAGTCCACCGCTCGAGCAATCGTGCGCTCGCGCGCGTCGATGGAAATCGACCACAGTCGCGTGGATTGTTGCGGCGTTTGCTCGGCTCCGCAGAGCACACGCTCGACGAGGCGCTCGAGCGCTTGCTCGGCGAGCGTTACGAAGATCGTCTTTCGCGCGTGCAATTGACACTTGGGCCCGCCGGAGTGGATCCGTTCGGGCTTGATCCGCAGTGGGCCAAATACGCGCTCCTCTCGGTCGCAGCACTCCACCGCAGATACTTCCGCACGGAGGTGCACGGAATCGAGAATGCCCCGGCGGGACGCGTGCTTCTCGTCGCCAACCATTCCGGCCAGTTGCCCATCGACGGCGCGCTCCTCGGCGCCGCGATGTTCATGGACGCAGAACCCCCACGAATTATCCGCGCCATGGTCGAAAAGTGGGCGGTTAGTCTGCCGTTCGTCTCGCTTGCCTTTACCCGCGTCGGTCAAGTGGTGGGGGTGCCCGAAAATGCAAAGCGCCTACTGTCCCAAGGCGAGGCGCTCCTCGTATTTCCAGAGGGGGCTCGTGGCATCGCAAAGACTTTCGACCGGCGCTACAAGCTCGCCGAGTTCGGTCTGGGGTTCATGCGATTGGCCATCGAGACGGACACTCCCATTGTACCAGTCGCGGTTATCGGTGGCGAAGAGCAATACATCTCCGTGGCCAACGTCGAAAGTGTTGCGAAGCTCTTGCACGTGCCCGCGTTCCCGATCATCCCTCAGCTCTTACTCCCGGGCGGGCAGCTCCCGCTACCCACGAAATATCGCATTTGGTTCGGGGAGCCCATGCGATTCACCGGCGATCCAGACGATGACGATTCGGTCATGGACGAGAAGGTTTGGGTCGTCAAGCAAACCATTCAGTCCATGCTGAACCGTGGCCTGAAAGAGCGAAAGCACGTGTTTTGGTGACCCGATGACGGAAAACATCGCTCTTTTCCCGTCGAAGGCTCCGGCGCCGTTGCGGACGGCGACCAGCGGCCCGAGTGCGGCGGCGCGAGCGGTCCTCGTCACGGGAATTTGCGGGCGGCTGGGCAAGCATCTCGCTCGCGTCCTGCACCGAGATCGGCGAATCGTCGGTGTCGACCGCCGGCCCTTCGCCGACAAGCCGAAGGACATCGACCACGCCCAAGTCGACATTCGTCGCAAGAAGCTGAAAGACGTCTTCCGCGCCGGAGACATCGAGGCGGTCGTTCACCTTGGCGTCATGCACGATCCTCGCGCGTCTGCAAGCGATCACCACTCGTGGAACGTGGCGGGCTTCGGCAAGTTGCTCGAGTACGTGGTTCAGTTCCAGATTCCAAAGCTCGTCGTGCTCTCCAGCGCGAACGTATACGGACCGCAACCGAGCAATCCTCAGTTTCTCACGGAAGACGCCCCCCTGCTCGGGGGCCAGAACTTCAGCGATATACGGGATCTCGTAGAAGTAGACATGCTGGCCCAAAGCTTCTTTTGGAAGCTGCCCGAGACGGAAACCGTCATTCTGCGGCCGGTCCATATCTTGGGAACAGTTCGCAACGCGGCTTCGAACTTTCTGCGTCTCAACCCCGTGCCCACGATCATGGGATTCGACCCCATGACACAGGTCATTCACGAGTCCGATGTCGTCGGCGCCATACAGCTCGCTCTGCGGCCTGGGATCCGAGGCATCTTCAACGTCGCGGGTTCGGAGCCGGCGCCGCTGTCCCGCCTCATCCGGATCCTGGGACGGCAGCGATTGAGCGTGCCGTACTCGGTCGGGCGTTCCGTGCTGCGACGTATGTGGTCCTTGCGCCTCACGACATTTCCACCGCCGGAGCTGGATCACATTCGGTACGTTTGCATGGTCGACGACCGCCGCGCGCGGCAGGTCCTGGGCTTCGTCCCGGGGAAGTCACTCGAAGAAACGGTTCTTTCCGTCGACGAGGGTCGCTGGTAAGGCCTCTTATGGCTTGTCTTGGAATGGAGAGAGCAGCCTAGGGATAGGCGTTCCCCATGCCCGGTGCGCCAGCCCGAGCAGGTCCAGAGAAGCGGACCGTGCAAGAACGATCGCCGACGCAGCATAGGCCCCGGCGCCGGCCGTGATTTCGGCAACCAGCGACACGGCGCCAACGTGAATCCCCGCTGCGGCAAAGCCCAGTCGAGTGACCATCACCGAAGCGACCATCGGCACACACGCCGCTAGCGGCGGCACGCATTTGGACGCCAACAGGGCGACCGTGACCCCATCAAGAGTTTGCAACACCGCCATACTCGCCGCCGCGTGAATGGTGAAGGCGAGGCCTACGCCCGCGCACGCCCAGAGCGGTCCCTTACGTCCCACCGTGAGAAGGAGTACGACAAGAGAAACAAGCTTCAGCACTTCAAGGGCGGCGTCGAGGCGAGGGCAGTCTCGCGACAGCAGATATGACGAGATCGTCCAACCCACCGGTCGGACGACGCTCATGGCGGAAAGGAGCGACAACATCGGCGCCACGTCGCTCCATTCCGGCCTGAGAAGTGTCCTGACGAGGGACGGTGCCACGGCACCCAGACCGACAGACAACGGAAAGGTCACGAGCGTCAGGAGGGCGGTTGAGCGCACCAGCGCCGCCCTTCGTTCCTCGGGGCTCATCGCAGAAAAGGATGGGAGTAGAACGTCGCCGATTTGCTCTCCAACTTGCACGGCTGGCGCGTCAGCGACGTTGTACGCGAGATTGTAAGCTCCGACAACATCGGGGCCGAAGAGACTCGAGACGATGGCATTGTCGACTCGGCGCGACGCGAAACCCGCTCCCACTCCAATAGACATGGGCAGACCGAACCGCAGCATGTCGCCCAGGGTCTTCGCTGAAAGGGCCGTACGGGAGAGCCAGTCGGAGGGCGGAACTGACCCAGCCATTGCAGCGAGCCGCACGACGCTGCGCACGAGATTCCCCGCGACGATCGACATTCCCCCCCAACCCAATGCAGCACTACCCACCGACGCCGCCGTATAGGCGACTTCGCCTGCGGTGCGACAGAGGCCGATTGACCGAAAACGCATGCCCCGGGCGAGAACGCGCTCGGGCATGTAGGCGAACCGCTCGAGCAGACCTGAAAGGAGCAGCCCGGGGAGGAATCGTTCGAGCGACGGTGCTCTCAGCCACACAGAGAGTGGGTGCTGCAGCGCGAGCACTGCGAGCAGAGCCGCGATACCGAGGGAAACGTGCAGGACGGTTGCGTGCCAGGCAACGTCACGGCCAGCCGTGGGCCGCGAGATATAGTATTGCCCTGCGCCCACCGTGGAAAACTGGTTGGCCAGCACGACGGCAATCGCTGCATCGGAAACCTCTCCGAGCTCGTCCCGCGCTACCAAATAGGTGAGGACGAGCGTGCCAATCAAGCCAAGGCCACGGGACCCGACGCCGGTCGCAATCGTCCAGGCTGCTCCGCTCGCGGCGTTTGCGGCGACCGAGCGACCCCGTGGGTGGCGCGAGCCAAGGTGTCTCAATCGAGGGCTCGCTGCTTCACGGCGCCCATCCCTTTCGACGAGCGAAACTGCCCCATCGCGCGTTCGGCCAACGATCGCGCCGCTTCCACTGCACGAGCGCGAAGGCCGGGCGCCGTGGCGCGAAGGGTGAGGAGCGGTCGCGTCGCGAGCGCGAGGTCACGCTTGTACCGCGATGCTCCGCCGAGAAAGTCGTACTCCGTGCGCCCTTCCTCGATGCTGGAGCGAATCGAAAGTGCGTGCATTGCAATGCCCGGGCGAATCGCCTTTGGAACGTCTACACGACGACCGCTCTGGTAGAATTGGACTCTTCCGGCGTACACGAAAGAGTACGTCGCCCCAATGGCTTCCCCACGCGCTCGCAGCCATTGCAACTCCAGTGAAATGCCGTCTTCGCCTGCGAGAAGCCGGGGCATGATCTCGTCGTGAAATCGCGTGAACCGGGTGCTCGCGAGGACTCCGTTGCGGCCGGACGCGGCCCAGCGCTCGCGGTGCAGAGCCCACAGAATGCGCTTGCCCTCTGCGAGTTCTGACAGCGTTCGGGCTCGGCAGAGCTCCCAGTTGTTCCGGCCGGCCCACTTGTCGAGCTCGCGAAGACTTCGCATCACTGCGTAACGCCGCGTCGAGCCAAGCGCTCGGAGATACTCCTCCCAAGTGGGCGGCAGGGGCACGTACGGACACTCGCCGCTCTGTCCACTCGTCACTGCGATGCCTTTCGCGCGCAGCGCGACGACGAACGCTGGCACCAGCGGATCGTCGCCGCTCATCGCCGTCATCCGAAGTTCGTCCCACTCGCCAAGAACACCGTCGCACAGGACCCTGGTGGTCTCACGCGCCACTTCGGCTTCTTTGCCTCGTTCGACCAGTGCACCGACGTATTCCGAGCAAATTTCGTCGCGCTCCTGCTCGCCCGTCGCAAGAAGCTCGAGACGGCGGACCGGAATGCCAGGCCGATGTGTCGCCATTCGTCTTGCGAGCGGGACGAGGCCCACCAGTTGGCCGTCCTCTTCCACGATCACGACCCGCATTTGTCGCCCGTCGGCATGCCCGAACTCGCGCCACCACGCGAGAAGCCACAGGGGCGTGTGCACCGGTTGCGCGTGAGAGGCGACCGCGATCAGGCCTCGCCACCGGGGCGCGAGACCTTCGAGCTCGGCGAGATCGTCGATGAGGCGAGCGCGCAGCATGTTCAGTACCCCAGCCACGGGAGCGCCAGGGCCGCTCTGAAGTAGCGATCGCCCAGCGACAGGTCCATCGAGACTCGCCGAACATCGAGGGGGTCGAACGCGTGCAGCACGCTCATTCCCGTGCCGTTCGAGAAGCCCAATTCGTACCCCGCCCGTCGGACGGCTCGGCGGACGTGCGGCGTCGAGCTGACCGGGTTACCCACCGGGTATGAAATCGCGCGTACCGGCTCGCCGAGCACCCTCTCGAGGGCGGTGCGCGATCCGCGGAGCTCCTGCGCGAGTTGTGCGGCGTCGAGCGTCTGGAGCACCCGGTGCGTTTGGGTATGAGACTGCACGTCCATTCCCGCGCGGCGTAGCGCGACGACGTGGTCCCAAGTCATGACGGTTTCGTCTGCCAAGGACCGTTCCTCGGGCGGTTCGAGCCGAGCGCCGGCTGCCCGTTCGACGCCGCTCATGAATCGTTCGAGATCGAGCCCTGGCGTGATCTTGACGAAGCGCTGCACGCGTCGAATCGACCTCGAACGCTCCGATGCTCCGGCCAGCGGCAGCACCGTGCGCTCCGGATAGTCGATCTCGATCCGGTCCAGGACCGACCGCTTCATCGCCAGGGCGATCCGGTCCCACCAGAACAATCGGCGTCGCTCGACGTAGTCCGTTGCCACGAAGAACGTCGCGCGAATGCCGTATCGCCTCAGAATGGGGAGCGCGAAGTCGTGATTGTCACGGTACCCGTCGTCAAACGTGACGAGAGCCGCATTATTTGGCAGACGCTTCCGGCCTTGCGCGAAGAGGAGCAGGTCGTCCAGTCCGACGGCTTCAAACCAGCGGCATACGAAAGACAGCTGCCTTTCGAGCAGTCCTTGTGTCACGTCGAAGACGCCGTCGTCGAGCGTCGATGCCGCCCCCGCGGGCGCGACGCGATGGTACGTGAGGACGGTGAGCCACATCGGCGCGTTTCGCCGGAGAGTCATCACAAACTCGGGAACGCTGAACCAGTCGAGCACGGCCGCGAGGGTGGTTCGAGTCATCTGTCGGTCGTCTGTGCAAACGCCCGACCGACGTGAGCACGCCCTCGCTAGATACGCCGGTGGTCGCTAGCGGACCCGTATCGCCACCGTCCCATGGTCGTCACAATGCGTCTCGTGGGGATGGTGCAAGTGACCGTCGACCACGTAGTCGACGTGCTTGCCGTGTGGAATGGCGTCGTGACCGCAGCCGGGACCGTGACGATGGAGGCCGGAGTGTGCTCCGCAATCGTGACCCTGCGTGCACGCGTCCGGGTTTCTCTCGCTCACGGCGATGATGTGTTCTTCGAAATGGTCACCCTCACCGTGATGAAGGTGGCCATCGTGTAGGTAGTCGCGGTGACCATCGTGATCGACGATCGGGTGGCCGCAACCTTCTTTGTGCAGGTGATCGTGTCTCTCATGAACGCGGTGGGGGCCCATGCCTTCTCCTTCCAGCTCTCGTGAGAGAAATCGTGACGTCCCATCTGCAACGAGCAAGCGAGCTCGCCGCGCGCGGCACGCCGTGCCGCCGGTGCTTTCTGCGGCGGCGGCCAGGTCTTTTGGCGCGCCGCAGCTTGTCGAGCGACTGATTCCTGCCCATAATAGGTCGACTTGAACGCGACTTTCAACATCAGGTACATCGTGCGACTCACCCTCATCGGCGCGTCCGTGGCCGGCCTGTTCTTTTTTCTTGCGTTTCTGGTCGCCCGCCCGGTTCCGTCCACTCAGAAGGCGCCAGGGCCAGAACAAGAGCTGGTGGGTATTCTTCAATACCTCGAGTCGGACTACCCAGCCGCGGTCGCCTCGAAAGACGTTGGTGAACTCTCGGAGCAGCGGTCACTTTCGCGCGATGCGCTTTCGTTGGCCAAGCGATCGATGGAAGCCACTCCATTCGCAGCGCGCGTAGAGTCGATTGATGCCCGCGTGCAGCAAGGGTCCGACCCAGCCGGGGTGAGCGCTGACTGCGCGTCGCTGGCGGACGATATCATCGTCGGAGCGGGGATCTCGCGAAAACCCTCGATGCCACCGGATCTCGAGCAGGGCGCGGAGCTTTTTGCTCAAGCATGTGCCGGGTGTCACGGCGCTTCGGGTCATGGCGACGGCCCGGCCGCCGCTGCCCTCAATCCGAAGCCAGCGAGCTTCCACTCGACCGACGTGATGGCGAATCTCACGCCGTTCAAGGCGTTCAACGTCATTCGATTCGGGATCAAGGGCACGTCGATGCCCGCGTTCGCGAGTCTGGACGAACGGCAGCGGTGGGCGCTTGCGTTCTATTTGTTCTCGCTGCGTCAGCCCGCTTGCGACCACGCACCGCCGCGGATGTCACTCGACGACCTCGCCAATCGAACCGACGACGAACTGACGAGGGCGGCAGGGGGACACGAAGTTCCCTGCCTCAGGCGAAGGTCCACGCCCCTGGACGCGCCCGCCCTCCTCGCTGCCGCCCGCTCGGAGGTCGAGGTCGCTGCCCGCTTGGCCAGCCGCGACCGTGCCGGCGCTGAGAGGGCCATCCTCGACGCCTATCTTAACGACGTCGAGCCGATAGAACCTTGGCTGCGTGCCCGGGATCCCGAAGCGCTCACCCAGCTCGAGGCAACCTTCACGACCACCCGGGCAGCGCTTCAGCAGGGCGATCCCAATGCCCAGGGGGACGCGGCCCTCCTGACTGCACTCCTCGAGCGCGCTTCGGGGGCGCGTGCTGTCGCCGCGAAGGGATCGGCGTTCTGGTTTGCTCTACTGGTAATTTTGCGCGAGGGCTTCGAGGCGGCGGTTATCGTCGCCGCATTGCTGGCTGTACTGAAGAAGCGAAAGCAAGTGTCTCGCGCCCGATTCGTCCACGCCGGGTGGACGTCCGCCCTCGTGGTCGGCGCCATCGTCTTCGTGCTCGGGCGCAAGGTTCTGGCTGGGGCGATGGACGAGAAACTGGAAGGCTGTCTGGCTTTCGTTGCCGTTGCGATGCTGCTTCACGCGGCGCTGTGGCTCAACGCGCGATCGAACACGCGCAAGACGATGGGGGAACTTCGAGAGCGAACCCGAGGCGCGCTCGATGGAGGTGCGGTCGGCCTCTTCGCGATTGCGTTCCTCGCCGTCTTCCGCGAGAGCTTCGAGACGGCGGTATTTCTCGAGGCTTTGTCCATCGACGCACCATCGGCGGTTGTTTGGGGGGCATCGGCTGGCGCCCTCTTGCTCGTCGCTCTCGTGGTCGCGGTCGACCGGCTCGGCCTGCGCCTGCCGATGCAAACCCTATTCAAAGTTTCCACCCTTGTACTGGTCGCTACGGCGGTCGTTCTTCTAGGTCAGGGAATCCACTCGTTCGAAGAAGTCGGGCTAGTCCCGTCCTATCCATTGGGATCATTGCGCGTCGAGCTACTTGGGATTTACCCCGATCGAATCGGTATACTCGCCCAGGCTGCGCTGTCCGCCGCGCTCATCCTCTGGAAGTTTTTGACCCGCTCCCACGAACCGCGGCTACCCGGGCTGCATCCTGCTGGGTAACCCTGCGTCCATGCTTGATGGAGACAGCCTTTCCTCTCCCTTTCTTGGATGGCCCGTGGATGCGAAGGCACCCCTGGCCGAGAAAATCGTAGATCCCGTGCACGACTTCTTGCTCGGAGTAGTCCGCCCCTCGACGGACGACCTGGTAGAGAATCTCCTTCATTGCGCCCAGAATGAGATAGGCGAACATGCGTGCGTCGCCCGGCGCGACGACGCCAAGAGTTTGCCCCTCCCTCAAGCTCTCACTGAGAAGATTCTCGACGACCTCGTAGAATGACTGGAGCTTTCGATCGAACGACGGGTCGAGGCCGACCGCATCGCTGAGAAGAATCTTCGTCGTGGGCCGGTCTTCGAGAAGCGTTCCAACGATACGTCGGGTGTTCTCGTGTACTTGGTCGGCGACCGTTCGGCCACGATCATTCGGGTCGACTCGCACGATCGCCATCGCAATCTGCGCGAACGCTCGGTCGACGATCTCCTCGAAGACTGCGCGCTTGTCCTTGAAGTAGAGGTAGAACGTGCCGCGGGCAATCCCGGCCGCTGCGACGATGTCTTCGATTTTGGCGTCGTGATAGCCGCGCCGCGCAAAGACATCGCGTGCATGGTTCAGGATTTGCTGCCGCCGCTCGACCTTACCCATCGCGACGTGCCGGACACTACCATGCCGGCATCGCTGACACTCGTGTCAGTTGGCCCAAACCCCGTCGGACATGGCCCCGTGACAGCGAAAGAAGCCACACGGGAGCGGCCACTTGCGCCACTTTCAGCAAAAGGGGCGGGAATTGGACGCGCTCTCGGCTGCCAAATAGACCTTTCCTCCGCGAGCGGTTCGGGCTAGGTGTTGGTGACTGACACGCCAGTCTAGTGCCCGGAGAGGACCGCACATGACAACGAGCGGCCGAAAGCAGCTAGCGATCGGAATGGACGTGGGATCCACGACGGTGAAAGCCGTCGTCGTCGATCCGGCGACCAAGGCAATTCTTTGGAGCGACTATCAGCGGCACCACACCAAGCAGCCGGAATACGTCCTGTCGATGCTGCAGACGATCCTGGGCACGTTCCACGATCACCCGGGCGCTGGCTGGCGCATGTTCCTGACGGGCTCGGGCGCCGCGCCGCTTTGCGCGTCAACCGGTGGGAAGTTCGTCCAAGAGGTTAACGCCGTGACCCTCGCGGTCGAGCACCTTCACCCCGACGTCGGCTCCGTCATCGAGCTCGGAGGCCAGGACGCGAAGATCATTATGTTCAAGGTGGACGCAAAGACGGGGGAAAAAACCCCGAATGCGTCGATGAACGACAAGTGCGCCTCCGGCACGGGCGCCACCATCGACAAATGCTTCCTCAAGGTAAACGCCCCGCCGGAGTTCGTGACGGCGCTCCATTTCGATGCCAGCAAGCTGCATCACGTCGCCGCGAAGTGCGGGGTGTTCGCCGAGACCGACATCGTCAATTTGATCAAAAGCGGGATCCCCTCCAACGAAGTCCTCTGCTCACTCGCCGACGCGATCGTCCTTCAAAATCTCAGCGTGCTCACCCGAGGCGGAACCCTCAAGCACCGAGTGCTGCTCCTCGGCGGTCCGAATACATATCTGCCTTTTCTCCAAGAGTGCTGGCGATTGCGCATTCCACAGACGTGGGACGAGCGCGGCTACGACTGGCCCAGGGACCGTCCGATCGAAGAGACTATCTTCGTTCCCAAGAACGCCCAATACTACGCTGCGTTGGGAGCAGTTCTATACGGCTTGCATGAAGAGGAGCACGTCGGTGTGCTCACCACGCTCGAGCCGCTCAACGACTACATCACCACGGGTCGAAAGGCGCGCCTGGGGGAAACGGCGGGCCCGCCGCTCTCGAAAACCCAGAAAGAGCTCGACGAGTTCCGAGAGCTCTATCGCGTCCCCACGTTTCATCCGAAACGTTTCTCGGAGGGCGAAGTCGTTCGCGCTGTCGTCGGTCTCGACGGGGGTTCGACCTCCTCGAAGGCCGTGCTGGTGGACTACGAGGACGGCGGCATCCTTTGCAAAGCGTACCAGCTCTCCAAAGGCAACCCCATCCAGGACACGAAAGAGCTCCTTACCCAGCTACGAGACTACGTAGAGGTGGACCAGAGAGCGAAGCTCGAGGTCATGGGCTTTGGTGCGACCGGGTACGCGGCCGACGTGCTGCAGGAGTGTGTCCACGCCGACGTCAATATCGTCGAGACGGTCGCCCACATGTTGAGCGCTGTCCACTTCTTCGGCGACGTCGACGTCATCTGCGACATAGGCGGCCAGGACATCAAAGTACTTTTCATGAAGAACGGGGACATCAATAATTTTCGGCTCTCGAACAGCTGTTCCGCAGGAAACGGAACGCTCCTCCAAGCCACCGCCGACTCGTTCGGTGTGAAGGTGGCCGACTTCGCCGACGTCGCGTTCAAGGCCGAACTCGCACCGAAGTTCTCTTACGGATGCGCGGTGTTCCTCGACACCGATCGCGTCAACTTTCAGAAGGAGGGCTTCTCCAAAGAGGAGATGCTTGCCGGCCTCGCGCAAGTCCTGCCAAAGAACGTTTGGCAATACGTCGTCCAGATCCCGCGCCTGGCCGCCCTCGGCACCAAGTACGTGCTTCAAGGCGGCACGCAGTACAATCTCGCGGCGGTCAAGGCGCAGGTCGACTACATCAAGGAGCGGGTACCCGGCGCGCAAGTATTCGTGCACCCCCACACGGGCGAGGCGGGAGCCATAGGTGCCGCTATGGAAACCCTGCGCGTCGTCAAGCGAAAAGGCGGCTCTGGCTTCATCGGGATCGATGCGGCGATCAACCTCGAATATACGTCGAAGAACGACGCCGACACGGTATGTCACTTCTGCCCGAATGAGTGCAAGCGCACTTTCATCGACACCAAGCGGCCGGACAGCAGCACGAGTCGCTACATCGCGGGATTCAGCTGCGAGAAGGGCACCGTCGAGTCA
>Ga0265316_10001407_pt1 | contig 25872 bp, 25 predicted proteins | sample 4522metaG_FD_202092 | JGI IMG/M metagenome (GOLD analysis project Ga0265316, IMG submission 202092) | Rhizosphere microbial communities from Carex aquatilis grown in University of Washington, Seatle, WA, United States - 4-5-22 metaG | ecosystem: Host-associated > Plants > Roots > Rhizosphere >... | reverse complement strand
CCTCAAGAAGCACCCGCGCGGCCCGAAAAAGCCCGCCACCAAGACGCCCTACGACCCGAAACAGCCACATGTCTCAACATATCAATTATTTACAAAAAAAGCGTAGCCACTTTGAAAGGGATGCTGCATGACGAGCTATTTGAATTGGAAAGGATCAACTCTTGACTAAGCCTGTCTGGGTAGATTTATAAGCGGTAGGTAGGTTAGATAATGCGCCAGTCCGTGGGAGCGGTTTTTAACCGCGACCAGACCAGACGGCGGCACAATTCCTGACAGGGTTGTCGCGCTTAAAAAACGCTCTCACAGGTGAGATTTTCATTCTCTGAAAATAGGTGGTGTCGCCATGCCTAAAGAATTTCACAGCCGCGATTTGCGCAAGGGACGGCATTCGGAGCGCAACCGCGTCTATCATGTGCGCACGTCCACTGAGGACAAGCGTCGCTTGTTCGTTGATTTTCATCTCGGCCGCGTGGTCGTGCATAGCCTGCGCTTTCTGCACGAACGCGGTGACGTGGCAAGCCTGGCTTTTGTGGTGATGCCTGACCATCTACATTGGCTGTTTCAGTTGACGGGAGGACGGCGCTTGGACGAGGTCATGCACGCCTTGAAACGCCACACTGCCAGCGTCATCAATCAGCGGCTAGGTGTGGTGGGCGAGACGGTGTGGCAGGAAGGATATTTTGACCGCGCTTTGCGGGCGGAGGACGAGGTTCGCGTGGTGGCCCGTTATATCGTGGCGAATCCCTTGCGCGCAGGACTGTGCCAGCATATCGGCGATTATCCCTTGTGGGATGCGGTCTGGCTGTAGTGGGAGCGGTTTTCAACCGCGAACGGACGCGCGGTTAATCTCCAGGCATCGCTGTCGCGCTTGGAAAGCGCTCCCACAATGGATTCTTTCCCATGTTATGCGCAAGCCGAGTAGGGTTAGCGAACGGCTTTATCATTTGCCCATGAGGAATCTTGCGTAAACTTACCTGGTTACCTGGCTGATAACTAATCTGCGCACGGAAAAAATTTAATCCATGAACAACCCAGACATTCGCTGGCAACAACGCTTCAACCAGTTTGAAAAAGCCTTTTCGCTGCTGGAAAGCGCGATAGGCATCAACCAGCCATCTGTCATTGAGCGCGCCGGCTTGATCCAGTTTTTTGAAATGGCGTTTGAACTGGCCTGGAAGCTTCTGAAAGACTTTGAGGAGGCCGAAGGGTTTGTTGTGAAAAGCCCACGGGATGCGATCAAGCAAGCCTTTCAAGCCGGCTTCATTACCTCAGGCCATGATTGGATGGATGCGTTGGAGGACAGGAATTTGGCGACTCACACCTACAACGAGAATATTGCCATCGAAGTGGAGTTGAAGATACGGATAAAATATTTTCCGTTATTACAGCAGCTTCATCGAGACTTCAGCGCCAAAGTGGGCGGATAGCATGGCATATGGTTTGTCAGACAGGGATTTGGCGCTGATTGTCGATGCGGCCAAAGCCTTCCCGGAAATCAGCCGGTTGATCTTGTTCGGTTCGCGGGCGAAAGGCAGCTATAAACCTGGATCGGATGTGGATTTGGCGGTTAAAGGCGATGCCGTTGATTACGACACGGCGGTCAGGCTGGGCGAGGTTTTAAATGAAGAAACACCGCTGCCTTATTTTTTTGACGTGTTGCATTATGAGGGTATCCGCGAGCCTCGCTTGCTGGCGCATATCGACCGGGTCGGCGTGGTGATTTATGCCCGGGAAACACACTAGGGCCGGCTCGCGGGCGCTGAATAAAGTGTTGGCGGCGCGGGGAACGCGATAAAATGGGCCGAACCTGACTCTCCCAATAAAAAAACAGCTTAACACCATCATGCGTTTCCTGATCCCCTTAGTCGTATTTTTTGTCATGGTCGGATTTCTGGCCGTCGGCCTGAAGCTCGACCCCCGCGAGGTGCCTTCCCCGTTCATCGGCAAGCCCGCCCCGGCGTTCAATCTGCCGCAACTGACCGAGCCGGGCAAGACCTTCGGCGACGCCAACCTCAAAGGCCAGGTCAGCCTGCTCAATGTCTGGGCGTCCTGGTGCGTGTCCTGCCGCCAGGAGCATCCGTTGTTGATCGAGCTGTCCAAGGAGAACGTGCTGCCGATCTACGGGCTGAACTACAAGGACGAGCGCGCGGCGGGCTTGGACTGGTTGAAACGCCTGGGCAACCCTTACGCCCTCAGCGCCTTCGACGAGGACGGTCGGGTCGGCATCGAGTGGGGGGTGTACGGCGTGCCGGAGACTTTCGTCATTGACAAGAAGGGTGTGATCCGCCACAAGCACACCGGCCCCATCACCCCGGAGGCTTGGCAGAAGACTTTGTTGCCCCTGATCATCCAATTGCAGAAAGAAGGCTCCTCCTCATGAGACGCTGGCTCCCCGCTTTAAGCCTGTGCCTGGCGCTGGACGCCCAGGCCATGGAAATCCGCCCATTCGACGACACCGCCAAGCAGCAGGCGTATGAGCATCTGGTCAAGGAGCTGCGCTGCCTGGTCTGCCAAAACCAGTCGCTGGCCGACTCCGACGCCGACCTGGCCAAGGATTTGCGCACCGAGGTCTACAACATCATCCAAAGCGGCAAGAGCGAGCAGGACGCGGTGAAGTTCCTCGTCGACCGCTACGGCGATTTCGTGCTGTACAACCCGCCGTTGAAGCCTGTGACCTCGCTGCTGTGGCTGGGGCCGTTCGCGCTGCTGCTGGGCGGGCTGGCTTACTTCGGCTGGCTGGCCAACAAGCGCAGCCAGGCGCGGGCGTCCGAGCCTGCCATCAGCGATGAAGAGCGCCGCCGCCTGGCCGAACTCAAGAATAAACTCGAAGGTTAACCGATGATTGGATTTTGGATTTTAGCGGCGTTGACGCTGCTGGCCGCGTACGCTTTGTTCGCGCCGGCCTTGCTGGGCAAAGGACGCCGGCCTGGCATGGATCGCCAGCGGCTCAATCTGCTGTTGCACCGGCAACGGCGGGACGAATTGTCCGGCGAGCTGGCCGGCCCGGAATTGGAGGGGCTGCAAGCAGAGCTGGACAAAGACTTGCTCGGCGATTTGTCCGCCGCCGAGCATGCGGGCGCGACGCCCCAGGCGCAGGGGCGCGGAGTGTTGATCGCGGCGCTGGTCGCCGCGCCGGTGCTGGGCCTGTTGCTGTACTCGATGCTGGGCCGGCTCGATTTGGCCGATTTCCGCGCCCAGGTGGCGGCCGTGCCGAAAAAGGCCGGCGCGCCCGAATTCCAGGAAATGATCGAGCGCCTGGCCGAGCGCCTGAAAACCGACGGCAAGGATTTGAATGGCTGGATGTTGCTGGGCCGCTCCTACCAGCAAGTCGAGCAATACGGCAAGGCGGTGGAAGCCTACGCCCAGGCCGTGAAGCTGGCCCCGGACAATCCCACGATCAAGGCGGTTTACGCCGAGGCGCTGGGCGAGTCTTTGAATGGCGATTTCACCGGGGAGCCTGCGAAGATCGCCGCCGAAATCCTCGCCCAAGATCCCAAGCACCGCAACGCGCTGTGGCTGGCCGGGGCGGCCGCGGCGCAACGCGGCGACACCGTGCAGGCGATTGCTTATTTGGAGACCTTGCGCGGCCAGTTTCCGAAAGACAGCCCGGACGACAAGCACCTGGGCAAGATCATCGACGATCTGAAGCAGGGTGACCAGGCGGCCGAGGCCGACGCCACCGAGCCGGAGGAGGACGGGCAGGCCGGCGCGATGCCGGCCACCGGCGAGCAAAAGTCGATCACGGTGAAAGTCGGCCTCTCCGCCGCGTTGAAGTCCAAGGCGGCCCCCGGCGATGTGGTGTTCATTTTCGCCCGCGCCGCGTCCGGCCCGCCGATGCCGCTGGCCATCGTGCGCAAGCAGGTGAAGGATTTGCCGGTGGAAGTCACGCTGGACGATTCCATGTCCATGATGAAAGGCATGAACCTCTCTTCTTTCGACCAGTTGGTCATCGGCGCGCGGGTCTCCAAATCCGGCCAGGCCCTGCCCCAGCCAGGCGATTTGCAAGGCTTGACCAAGCCGATGGGCGTTGAGAACGGCGGGAATTACACGGTGGAAATTGGCGAGGAGGTCAAGTAGGAGGGCCGTTGTCGCAGGGCAATCGCGTTATGTTGGCCTGTCTCCAGCACAACAGAAAATCTCACGCGAAGCCCGCAAAGGCGCAAAGAAAAGCGCCTCACGCAACGACGCCACGCTCGCAACGTCGCCGGGTGTCTTTGCGTGGCGTCGTTGCGCCGTTGCGTGAGGCAAACAAATGTCTGGGCAACAGGTAAAGCTTGGCCCGACAGTATTTAAAAAGACGCGGTGACTTCGAGGAAGCCGTAGTTGGCGTTGTTTTTCGACTGGTACACGTTGCCGGTCACGTCGTCGCCGAAGGCGTGGGCGTAATACGCGCTCCAGGAAAAGTGCCGGTTGAGGGTGTGGGTGAAGCTCACGTCCACCAATTGCCCCACGGTGCTGTTGCCGCCCGAGGGGCGGCCAAAATAGCCGAAGCTGCTGCTGCGCGAGGTCGCGCCGGAGCCGCCGTAGAACAAGTCGGCGGCTTCCGCCAGCGCCAGGTAGTGGAAATCGACGCCGAGCTTGGTGCTCGGCGTCGGCACCACGAGGAGCTGCGCGAAGGCGTCCTGCATGTTCATCAGGTTGAAAAACGGGAATTTGGCGTACTGGCGCACCGTGGGCATGACGTTGAAGAAGGTGCCGTGGGTGCCGTCTTTCGCGTTGCCGTCGCCGGAGCCGATGAAATAGCCGGCTCTGAGCCAAGGCTTGAACTGCACGTCGGTCCACTGGTAGCCGCCTTCCGCGGTGAAGGCGTAGGCGCTCTGGCTTAAATTGGTCCAGTCGCCGAACTGGTAGGCGCCCCAGACCATCCCGTCGACCGAACCTGTGCCGAGCTTTTGCACGGTCAGCCAATGCGTGCCGATGGTGTGGATGGACAGGTTCGAGTTGCTCAACAAAGGGCGCTGCGCGGCGGGGCGGTTGTCGACCACCTGCGTTTCGCTGCGCTGGTCGCCATAGTAAACGTAGAACAGCCGCGCCTCGGTGTCGGGCAGCAGCACGCCTTTCTTGGCCGTGATCCCGGCATAGCCCAGGTCGATTTTGCTGATTTCGTCCTGCCCGTGGACATTGAACCCGCCCTGGTTGGGATGGGCGGCGGTCAAGGTGACGTTCAGCGAGGCGTCGTCATAGGCGGTCGAGAAGCCGTCGAAACTGCGGCTGACGTTGCTGTAGTCGAACGTGCCGATCAGCCGGCTGGCGACGCGGGTGGCTTTCAGTTGGTCGAACTTGGCGTCGCCGGTCTTGTATTCCGCCCCTTCGTTGATCTCAAAGCGCCCGCCCTTGAGCGTGGTGCCTCGCAGGCCGACCAGTTTTTGCAGCTTGAGGTTCAGATAGCCTTGCCGGAGAAACACTTCGTTGGGGTTGACGCTGTTGCCGTTGTCGCGGTAATACGCGCCGCCCAGCCCCAGCGGCCCGGTCGGCGCGCCGCCGAAGGCTTGCTCGGGCAGCGCGTAGAGGCCGATGTACTGGCCTTGGACGAAGGCGTCGAGCCAGTCGGTGGTCGCGCTGACGCCCAGCCGCGCGCGGATTGCGCCGAAGCTGTAGTCGTTGTGGTTGGCGACCACGCCGGCCGGCGAGCCGAGGGTCGGCTGGAAAAAGTCGTAGCCTTCGTAGCGCGCGCGCAGCTCGCCCAAGATCCTGAGGTTGGGCGTGATCTGCCCCAGCGGCGGCTCTTCCTCTGACCAAGCCTGCGGCCCGGCGCACAGCAGCCCCAAGCCCAGCAGCACGGCGAACCGGGCGGTTTTGGGCCGGGCTAAAAGCGGCGCTGATTGCCGCTGACGATTGGAGGGTTCTTGGCGTTTCATCGTATCGACCTCTCTTTAAGATGGATTTGTTAAACACATTATACGTTTAAAGAATAAAAACGCCCTACAATTTGTTGCAACCCGCCTACAGTTTGTTGCGGCAGCGCCTATAACCCGTGTGGGCGTTTTCTCAAATCAAGGTTTCCCCAATCGAAATCAACACCTTTGCCACTTCGATCAGTTTCAGGTTGCGGCTCATCGCGGTCTTGCGCAGGAACTGGTAGGCCTGTTCCTCGTTCATGTTTTTCTTTTGCATCAGCAAGCCCTTGGCCTTGTCGATTATTTTGCGGTCGGCGAGCTGGGTCTTGGCGCTCTCCAGCTCTTCGCGCAAACTTTGGAATTCGCGGAAGCGCGCCACGGCGACTTCGACGATGGGGATGACGCGCTCGCGGCTGAGGCCATCGACCACATAGGCGCTGACCCCGGCCTGCACGGCCTGGCGGATGTAGGCCGGGTCGCGCTCGTCGGAAAACAGGATGATCGGCTTGGGCCGGTCGCGGGCGATTTCGCGCATCTGTTCCAGCGTGTCCCGGCCCGGGGCTTCCATGTCGATGACGATGACGTCCGGCTGCTGCTTCGCCACTTCGGCGGCCAGCGCGGCGTCGTCGCCGATGCGGGCGATGACGCGGTGGCCGGCCTCGGCCAGCGCCTGCTCCAGCAGCTCGGCGCGCTCGGGGTCGCGATCCACCAGCATGACGCGCAGGCTCATGGCCGGCCCTCCGGCTGGCCGGCCTCGGCCAGGATCAGTTTCAATTCAGGGATGCAGGAGCCGCAGTGGGTGCCGGCTTTTAAGCGGGCACCCAACTGCTCGGTCGTGGCGCAGCCGTTTTGGCGGATGGCGCGGACAATGCTGTTATAGCCCACGCTGAAACAGGCGCACACCAGCCGGCCCTGGTCGTCGGCGGCGGAAACCGGCCGGCCCGCCAACAGCCCCATGCGGGCTTTCGGGTCTAGCCGGGCTTCGGCGAACAGCCCCGCCAGCCAGTCGCGCGGCGGCAATTCGTGGCCGCGGCTGACGAACAAGCAGGCCCGCAGCCGGCCTTGGGCCAGCCGCGCGCAACGGTAGCGGCCTTGCGAGGCGTCGGCGTATTCCAGCCATTCCAATTCCGCCGCGTCTTCGGGCGGCTCGCCCGCCACGGCGAAACGCGCTTTGGCCCATGCCTGCCAACTCGCCGGGACGGTTTCGTCCGCCAGTTCGTACAGCCAATAGCCCTCGCCGCGCACGGCGACGCGCCACGAGAGCCCGTCGATTGGCAGCGCCTCCCGCGAAATCAGGAAGCCGTGCCAGGCCGGGCGGTAGGCTTCCACGCGCACGGGCGTGTGCTTGGATTCCGGCTCGCCGGACACAGGGTCGACCACCGGGTTGACCAGCGCGTTGGCCACGGCGTTTTCGGCGTAGGGGCCGGACCAGTGCATGGGCATGAACACCGATCCCGGCTGTTGGCCGGCGCTGGTTTTCAGCCGCGCCAGCGCGCTGCCAAAGCGGCTTTGCAGGCGCACCAGGCTGCCTGCTTGCAAACCCAGCCGGGCGGCATCCTCGGGATGGATTTCCGCGTAGGGCTCGGGAATATGGCGGTTCAAGCGCGGGCTGCGTGCCGTGCGCGTCATCGTGTGCCACTGGTCGCGGATGCGGCCGGTGTTGAGAATCAACGGATAGGCCGCGTCCACGGCGGCCACCGGCGGCCTGGGGCTTAAGGCCAGCATCCGCGCCTTGCCGTCCGCATGGCGGAAGCCGCCGTCGCCGAACAAGCGGGCCGTCCCGCCGCCGCCCTCGGCCAAAGGCCATTGCACGGGCTGCAAGTCTTCGTAAGCCGCCTCGTCCAGCGCCGCCAACGCGCCAATATCGAACAGCCGCCGCCCCGCGTTGCCATACGCCGACAAGCGGGCATGTTCGCGGAAAATCTCGCTGGCCTGCCGGTAATTAAACGCGTCCGCAAAGCCCATGCGCTGGCCGACCTCGCTGATGATCCACCAGTCTGGCCGGGCTTGCCCCGGAGCCGGCAGGAAAGGCCGCTGCCTTGAAATGTGCCGGTCGGAATTGGTCACGGTGCCGCTTTTTTCACCCCAGGCCAAGGCCGGCAGGCGGACATGGGCGAACGCGGCCAGGTCGGTGTGATCCTCGCAATCGGACACCACGACCAGCGGGCAGGCGGCCAGCGCGGCGCGCACGGCCTGGCTGTCCGGCAGGCTCACCACCGGGTTGGTCGCCATGATCCACACCGCTTTGACGCGGCCTTCGCCTATCGCCCGGAACAGATCCACGGCTTTCAGGCCCGGGCCTGCCGCCAGGTTCGGCGCGTTCCAGAATTCGGCGACGGCCTGGCGGGATTCAGCGTCGAAATCCCGGTGGGCGGCAAGCTGGTTCGCCAGCCCGCCGACCTCGCGCCCGCCCATCGCATTCGGCTGGCCGGTCAGTGAAAACGGCCCCATGCCGGGCTGGCCGATGCGCCCGGTGGCCAGGTGGACGTTGATGATGGCGTTGACCTTGTCGGTGCCCGAAGACGACTGGTTCACGCCTTGCGACCAACTGGTGACGGTTTTGGCCGTGCTGAGGAAGAGTTGGAAAAATTTCGCTACATCCTCTTCGGCCAGCCCGCAGGCGGCGGCGGTCGCCGGAATCGACGGGCAGCTTTTGGCGGCGGCGGCCAGGGCGTCGGCGAAACCGGACACATGGCGCTCCAAAAACCCGAAATCCAGCCCGTCATGGCGGCGCAGATGGTGCAGCAGGCCGTTGAACAGCGCCACGTCGGAGCCCGGCTTCAACGCCAGGTGCAAATCGGCCAAGTCGCAGGCGTCGGTGCGGCGCGGGTCGATGACGACGATTTTCATGGCGGGCTTTTTCTCCTTCGCCCGCGCGATGCGCCGGTACAGCACCGGATGGCACCAGGCCGTGTTGGAGCCCACCAGCACCAGCAAATCCGCCAGTTCCAGATCCTCGTAACAGCCCGGCACGATGTCCTCGCCAAACGCCCGCTTGTGCCCGGCCACCGAGGAGGACATGCACAGCCGGGAGTTGGTGTCGATATTGCCCGAGCCGATGAAGCCTTTCATCAGCTTGTTGGCGACATAATAGTCTTCGGTCAGCAACTGGCCGGACACGTAAAACGCCACCGCATCCGGGCCATGTTCGTCTAGGGTCTGCTTGAAGCGGCGGGCCACTTCGTCCAACGCCTCGTCCCAACCGGCTTGCTTGCCGTTGATTTCCGGATGCAGCAAGCGGCCATCCAAGCCGACCGTGTCGCCCAAAGCCGAGCCTTTCGAGCAAAGCCGACCATAGTTGGCCGGATGCTCCGAGTCGCCTTGGATCGCCACCGAGCCGTCGGCCTTGGGCGTGGCGAGGACGCCGCAACCGACGCCGCAGTAGGGGCAGGTGGTTTTTGTGCTTGAGGCGGTCATCTCTGACTCTTGTTTAAGTTGACAGAAATTTTCATAAAGTTGACAATGTTGGCCTGTTAAGTTTACAAACTGGGGTCAAGCTCATGGTCGGTGTGCGCAAACGTGGCGAGGAGATTCGCCAATTTATTCTTGATAATGTCACGAAACATCCACTAGACATCGCCAAAGTCACGGCTGAAGCATTCGGCATTTCGCGCCAAGCGGTTAATCGACATATTCACAAATTGATTGACCAAGACTCCATCGATGTTGATACTTCAACAGGCCATTTGTTTTATCAGCTTACTGCGCAAGTAATTTTTCTGAAAATTTATCCACTGGATGGCGCACTTGCGGAAGACGCAGTTTGGCGCACCGACATTGCCCCCCTGTTGGGCGATTTACCGGAAAACGTTATCAACCTCTGGTATTATGGCTTCACCGAAATGCTCAATAACGCAATAGATCATTCTGGAGGAAGCTGGGTCTATGTTGCCATGGAGAAAACAGCAATTTATTTTCAAATCCGCATCTCTGACGATGGTGAGGGCATTTTCAAGAAAATCCAAAAAGCCCTGAATCTATTTGACGAACGTCATGCACTCCTAGAACTGGCTAAGGGCAAGCTGACCACCGATCCATCGCGGCACACCGGAGAAGGAATTTTTTTCACTTCCAGAGCCTTCGACGAGTTTAGCATTTCGTCGGGCGGCATATTCTTTTCGCATTTCTTTGACGATGCTCAAGACTGGATTAGTCAAAGAGAGAAAAATTTGCCTGCAACGGTGGTATTTATGCGGCTTGGAAATAGAGCTGAGCAAACTCTTAAATCGATTTTCGACCAATCCACTTCTGGAGAAGAAGATGACTTCCCATTTTCCAAGATCGTAGTGCCGGTTAAACTCGCCCAATACAGCAACGAAGCCCTGATGTCGCGCTCCCAAGCCAAGCGCGTTCTAGCCCGCATTGAAAAGTTCAAAATAGTAATCTTCGATTTCAAAGGCGTCGAAACCATAGGCCAAGCTTTCGCCGACGAAATCTTCCGGGTGTTCGCACAAGCCCATCCCGATATTGAACTAAGCCCCATCAATGCCAACCCCGACGTGCAAGCCATGATTTCCCGCGCCCTTGCCGCCCGCTAGTGGGAGCGCTTTGCAAGCGCGGCTTCTCGCGCTTGCCGCTGTCGCGGTTGGAAACCGCTCCCACTGGCAGCAACCGCTTGCGCCAGGTCAAGCCGCTTTGGAACAGTCGGCGGCCACCACCGCCAGCCCCAGATAAATCTCGCCTTGCTCGATCTTCACCTCAAACCGTTGCGCGCAGCCTGTGTCCGGGGCCACGGCCTCGCCGGATTCGAGTTCGATGATCCAATTGTGCAAGGGGCAGGCCACCCGGCGGCCATGCACGATGCCCTGCGACAGCGGCCCGCCCTTGTGCGGGCAGCGGTCGCGCAGCGCGAACACCTCGTCCGCCTGGTTGCGGAACAGGGCGATGTCGCCGAAGGCGGTTTCCAGCACCCGCGCGCCTTGGGCGGGGATGTCTCGCAGATTGCCGATATGTAGCCAGTTGTTCATGTTTTTGTGCCTCTTGTGCCTCGTTCCCACGCTCTGCGTGGGAATGCCTCTGGCGACGCTCTGCGTCGCGGGTTACGGGCCGCAAAGCGGCCTAGGATGCATTCCCACGCGGAGCGTGGGAACGATAAACGAGTGCTTAACCCACGCCGCGCAACTGGAGCGGCTCGAACTGCTCCTTCTCCAAGCCCGCCGCCCGCTCCGCCCAAGGATCGACCTGGGCGGTCTCTTGCGACGCCAGAAAGCGACGGTGCAATTCCGCCCGGCCTTCCGCGTCGTCGGCGATGCGCTGCTTGACGTAGTTCAAGCCCACGCGCTCGATCCAATGCGCGGTGCGCTCCAGGTAGCGGGCTTCTTCGCGGTAAAGCTGCATGAACGCCCCGGTATGCTCCAGCACCTCGGCCTCGGTCTCCACTTTACAGAGGAAATCGGTGACCCGCACTTTAATCCCACCGTTGCCGCCGACCAGGATCTCGTAGCCGGAGTCCACGCAGACCACGCCGAGGTCTTTGATGCTGGCTTCGGCGCAGTTGCGGGGGCAGCCGGACACGGCGATCTTGAACTTGGCCGGCGTCCACGAGCCCCAGGTCATTTTTTCGGTCTTGATGCCCAGCCCGGTCGAGTCTTGCGTGCCGAAACGGCACCATTCCTTGCCGACGCAAGTCTTCACGGTGCGCAAAGACTTGCCATAGGCGTGGCCGGAGACGAAGCCGGCCTGGTTCAAATCGCCCCAGATCTTCGGCAGATCGGCTTTTTTGATGCCGAGCAAGTCGATGCGCTGGCCGCCGGTGATTTTCACGGTGGGCACCTGGTATTTTTCGGCCACATCGGCAATCGCCCGCAGCTCCTTGGCGCAGGTCACGCCGCCCCAGATGCGCGGCACCACCGAGTACGTGCCGTCTTTTTGAATGTTCGCATGGGCGCGCTCGTTGATAAAGCGCGATTGCGAGTCGTCCTGGTATTCGCCGGGCCAGGCGCACAGCAAATAATAGTTCAAGGCCGGTCGGCAGGCGGGGCAGCCGTCCGGGCTTTTCCATTCCAAGGCTTGCATCAACGCGGGGATGGATTTCAGTCGCAAGCTGGCGATGCTGCCGCGCACTTCTTCATGGGTAAAGGCGGTGCAGCCGCACAGCGGCTTTTTCGACGGCGCGGTGGAATAGTCGCCGCCCAGCGTGGTGGCCAGGATCTGCTCCACCAGCCCGGTGCAAGAGCCGCAGGAGGCGGAGGCTTTGGTGTGCTTGCGCACTTCTTCCAGCGTGAACAGCTTTTTGGCCGTAATGGCCTTGACCACATCGCCCTTGCACACGCCGTTGCAACCGCAGACCTCGGCGCTGTCCGGCAGATTGGCGGCTTTGTTTTCCGCGCCGTGGCCGGTTTCGCCGATCTGCGACTGGCCGAACAGGATATGCTCGCGGAACGCGGAAATGTCCGCGTTCTCGCGCATCAATTGGAAATACCAGGCGCCGTCGAGGGTGTCGCCATATAGCACCGCGCCTTTGATGCGGTTGTCTTTGACCACCAGCTTTTTGTACACGCCCCGCGCCGGGTCTTGGTAGGTCAGGTCTTCGCAGGCCTCGCCGCCTTGGAACTCGCCGGCCGAGAACAGGTCGATGCCGGTCACTTTCAGCTTGGTCGAGGTCATCGAGCCCTCGTAGCGGGCGATGCCGAACTCGGCCAGATGGTTGGCGCAGACCTTGGCCTGCTCGAACACCGGCGCGACCAGGCCGAACAACTGGTTGCGGTGCTGCACGCATTCGCCGACGGCGTAGATGCGCGGGTCGAAGGTTTGCAAGGTGTCGTTGACGACGATGCCGTTTTCGCAATAAACGCCGGCGCTTTGCGCCAGCGCGACATTCGGCTCGATGCCCACCGCCATGACCACCAGGTCGGCGGGAATCTCCCCGCCGTCGGCGAAACGCACGGCGCGGACGCGGGTTTCGCCGAGCAGCGCCTCGGTTTTCGCCTTCAAGCGGAACTGGATGCCGATGGCCTCCATCGCGCCTTTCAGCAAATCGGCGGCGGGGCGGTCGAGCTGGCGGTTCATCAGATAAGCGGAATGATGCACGACGGTCACGTCCATGCCCTGCTTCGCCAAGCCGTTGGCCGCCTCCAGCCCCAGCAGCCCGCCGCCGATGACCACGGCGTTTTTATGGCCTAGAGAGGAGCGCAGCATGTATTCCACATCATGCACGTCGCGGAAGCCGACCACGCCTTCCAGCTCGCGCCCCGGCACGTTTAAAAAGCGGGATTTCGAGCCGGTCGCCAGCAGCAGCCGGTCATACGAAGTTTCCAGCCCGCTTTCCGAGCGCACCAGCTTCCGCCGCCGGTCGATATGGGTGATTTTGACGCCTTTATACAGCGTGATGCCATGCGTGGCATACCAGTCGTCGTCGTTAATCATGATATCCTGCACCGTCTTCTCGCCGGCCAAAACCGGCGACAACAGGATGCGGTTGTAATTGCCGTAAGGCTCCGCGCCAAACACGGTGATGTCGTATTTGTCCGGAGCCAGTTTGAGCAATTCCTCCAAGGTGCGCACCCCGGCCATGCCGTTGCCGATCAGAACCAGTTTTTGTTTCATCGCTGTATACCTCAAACCATCAGGCCGTTTACTGCCGGGGATTGCCTTGCCGCGTGGGCAAAGGCGGTTTTGCGCGCAAAAAAAAGCGCCGGGCATGCATCCAGAGGGAACCGATGCATGCGCGACGCCGTTGTCGTAAATCATGATGCGCCGCCGTTGGCGCAGATGGCAATCACTGAGCAGGAAGCGTGCCTGTGGCCTTGATGATTCTAAGAGGTTGTTAAAAAAGGATGTCTTGCCTGGTACGTAGGCTAGGCCAGTGTCTGGCCGACATTGGCCGCACCAAGGGCGAGGCGGATTGCCCGGATGTGGTGCGCTACCGGTGGCAGGGCTCGTTCAAACCCGAGGGAGATTGGCACGTGGCCGCCCTGCGGCCAGCCGGTTCCGGGCATCCGTCCGACGCCCGTCTAAAACCCCAAAGCTCTCGCCCCCTGGTAAAACGCGAAGCTGACCAGCCAGGCCAGCAGCAACGACCAGACGATGGAAAACCACATGAAGGCCTGGCTTTTCGATTCGTTGCGCAATGTCGCCACGGTGGACAGGCAGGGCGTGTAGACCAGCGTGAACAGCATGAAGCTGTACGCCTGCACCCAGTCCAGCTTCTGCGCCATCAAACCCATCAGCGCGCCGCCTTCGACGCCGTAGACCGCGGCCAGGGAGCCGATGACGATCTCTTTGGCGACAAAGCCGAAGATCAGCACGACCGACAGTTGCGCGTCGATGCCAATCGGCGACAGCACCGGGGCCAGGAACGCGCTGATATGGCCGGCCAGCGTGGCCGCGCTGGCCGGCGGGGCGTCGAAGGGCACATGGGTCAAGACCCACACCGCCACGACGCCGGCGGTGATGAATTTGGTCGCGCGCTTCAGAAAATGCCGCACTTCGTGCCAGGCGCGCAGGATGATTTGCCGCGTGGTCGGCAGCCGGTACGGCGGCAGTTCGATGATGAACGGCTCGGTGCTGGGGAAGCGGCCTTTGAACAGCCAGGCGGTCAGCAGCGCGGTGGCGAAACTCAGCAGGTACAGGCTGAACAACACGACGGGCGCGGCCTGGACGGTGAAAATCGCGGTGATTAAAAACAAGAAGACTTGCAGCCGCGCCGAGCACAGCGAAAACGGGATCACCAGCATGGTCAGCAGGCGCAAGGCGCGCGAGCGCATGATGCGCGTGCCCATCAAGGCCGGCACGTTGCAGCCGAAGCCCATCAGCAGCATGACGAAGCTGCGCCCGTCCAGGCCTAGCCGCGCCATCAAGGCGTCCATCAAAAACGCGGCGCGGGACAGATAGCCGCTGTCCTCGACCACGGTCATGACCAGGAAGAACAGCACAATGACCGGCACGAACGCGGCCACCGTGCCGACGCCGTTGTAGATGCCGTCCAGCAGCAAGCCTTGCAGCCAGGCCGGGGCGTCGGCCAGCAAGGGCTCCAGCCCCAAGACCCGCGCCTGCGCCAGCAGCCAGGCCATGCCGTCTTGCATCGGCTTGCCCAGCGTGAAGATAAACTGAAACAGCAAAAACATGATTAAAAAGAACAGCGGCAGGCCAAACGCCGGGTGCAGCAGCGCGCGGTCCAGCCGCTCGGTCATGCCGGGGGGCAAGGTTTTCGGAATCCGCACGGCGTCTTCCATGAGCCGGTCCATGGCCGCCTCGATCTCGTCGTCCGCCTTGAGGTTTTCGCGCAGCCGGGCCGGGTCGGTCGGCTGGCTGTCCGCCAGCGCGGAGGCGATCAGCGTGGAGGCCGATTGGAAGCCCTCGCCGTATTTCGCGCTGACCCAGGCCACCGGCATCCCCAGGCCCGCCGCCATTTTGCCGATGTCCACGGTGATGCCCGCCCGCTTCGCCTCGTCCGCCATGTTCAGCAGCAGCACCGCCGGCAGGCCCAGTTGCTTGGCCTGCAAGGCCAGGCTCAGTTGGCGCTCCAGTTGCACGCCGTTCAAGATGATGAGCAACAGATCCACGCGGTTGTTTTCAAAAAAGTCGCGGACGACTTTCTCGTCTTCGGAAAAGCCGTGGAAATCGTAGATGCCGGGCAAGTCCACGACGCGGACGAGGTGCCCGCCCAGCGGGATCTTCGCCGCCATCAGATCAATGGTGATCCCCGGCCAATTGCCGACCCGCGCCGAGGCCCCGGTGAAGCGGTTGAAAAAAGTGGATTTGCCGGTGTTCGGCATCCCCAGCAGCGCGACGCTTTTCATCGCAGCGGCTGGGCGGCGGCGATGCGGACCTTGTCGGCGTCGGTGCGGCGCAGGATGACTTCCGTCGTGCCGATGCGCACTTGCAACGGCCCCCGGCCGCCAAATCCGCCGCGGCGGACCAGGCGGATCTCCCGGCCGATGCGGAAGCCCAGCGCGGTGAGGCGGTAGTGCAGGTTTTCGTCGGCGGAAACGCTTAAGATGATGGCGGATTCGCCGGGTTGGAGGGTGTTCAAGCTGAGGTTGGGCATGACCGATTCTTCCAAATGATAATCATTCCTGATTATCGCATGTCAATTCGTCCTTGCAAGCGATTTTCCTCTGTGGATTGAAGGTAATTCAGCGTTTCTAAGGCGCGTCCGCGCTGTTTCAAGGCGTTCGGATACTATAGAAAGGCTTGATCGGCCAACACCCTGCACGGTTGCCAGTGCCATCAAATCCTGCCCGGCCAATGGGACGGGCGCTGCCCGCGCCGAAGGCGGCAGTTGATCAGGATTTGCCGCTTTTCAAGCTCGCTGGCTTCGCTCCATGCCAGGATTTCCGCCAAAGACCGGAAGCAGCCCAGGCAAACATTATGCTCGTCGAGGCAGCAATTGCGGACACAGGGCGTAAACCGTTTGTCGATAGGCTCGTTGGCGTCATCCGTCATTGCGGCTCCTCTGCCCAGGCCGTGGTTAGCCACCGGCCTCAACGGCACAAAAGCCGGCCAGTGGCCGGTTTTTCCACCGGGGCAGGCGTCTTGGATCAGAACCCGCCGATGATGAGCAGCAGCACGCCGGGCAGCAACACCGCCGGCCCCCACCACACGCCGCCGACCGACATGATGACGCCGGTGGCGACAAACAACACGCCAGCCGCTTGCAGCTTGCCGCCGATCTGGCTGATGGGCGCTTTTTTCTCGGTCATGACGTTCTCCGCTGGAAAAGACATTGGGGGAAGACGAAATATTGACAGGCTTTGTCGCGCACGGCAAGCTGAAGGCCGCTTCAGAGGCTCAATCCGGTTTAGGCGAGCCGTAGAGGAAGAAACGAGGCATCTGCGTCCTCGGCAAACTGTCTAATAAACACATAGCGTTCGCGCAATAACGCCAACGTAGCTGAAGTCGGCGCATTGCCGATGCGCAACCAAATGACTTTTGGCGGAACGCCATACACGAGGCTGCGTTGGTAAAAGTCCGTGTCTTTAGAGACGAGCAGAAAGTCTAGTCCAGCGGCATAGTCCCATATGCGCTTATCCTCACCCCCTAGCAAGCCTATGTCTCGCACATGGGTGGAGCCGGGATAGATGTCTTGCAGGGCATATGCCAGACGGAACGAAAGATTTTCGTCGAATAACAGCTTCATTGGGCTGAAAACAGCCGCCGCTCACGGTCTGCGGCAAACGCCAAAGCAGCCCGGATATCTTCCAGGCTAAGGTCAGGAAAATCCGTCAAAATTTCTTCTTCGCTCATCCCGCCGGCAAGGTATTCCAGAATATCAGTGACGGTAATACGCGTGCCACGGATGATGGGTTTTCCACTGCGGATTTCCGGATTCAACGTGATGCGGTCAGTTAATGCAGGCATGGCAGGACTTCTAATTCAAATGCTTCGATGTGAATTCTTGAACAAACAAGAGCATCTTCCTCACGTCATCCTTGTCGTATTCGCTGAATTCTCCATGCGCCGCTTTGTTTCTAATATGCGCCCATGAGGTGATTTCTTTTTGCTTCAGCTTTGAATAGATGTCGCTTTTTGCTAATTCAGCGTTTAGCGGATCAATCGTCAATGGCTTGCCGGAGTCGCTGACAGTTTTTACCCCTTTGCTTTCTGCAAGCTTGCGGAGGCCATCTTCCAATACGCTGCCAATGATGACGGCAGCGGCATCTTTATAACCTTCTTGCAGAAGATATTCTCCCATTTCAAGAAAGTCCGCAAATACATCAGCTTGGATCAGGGATTTAAAATTTTCCAACAAGCCGGTTTCAAGATCGTGCTGGATAGTTTTGACCAATCCAAACATCTGAGATATTTGTCTATTTCTGTTGCCATGTATAAAATAAAAATCAGGTGTATTGATAGCGGACGAGTATGATTCAAAATGCTGGCTTTTTTCGCCGTATAGTCGGCGAATTAGCTGACCAATTCTTGTTACCCATGTTGATACTTCTGCAAGATCTTCGCCTTTCAGTGCAGAATCTAACTGAGCCCTTCTTAAAATACGAATACCAGTTTCAACCAAACTAACAACTTCCAGTTCAATGCGCTTGTCGAGGTTGTTCATCGTTTTCCCTCATTACGATTAATTAGTGCAAAACGCTCAGGCGGAACCCTATAAAGCTCCGCCTTTCGCTTGCCTCAAATCATCAATGCCTAAAGTGCCTCATCCCCGTAAACACCATCGCGATCCCGTGCTCGTCCGCCGCCGCGATGACTTCGTTGTCGCGCATCGAGCCGCCCGGCTGGATCAGCGCGGTGACGCCGACTTCGGCGGCGGAGTCCAGGCCGTCGCGGAACGGCAGGAAGGCGTCGGAGGCCAGCACCGAGCCTTTGATCTCCAGGCCCTCGTCGGCGGCTTTGATCGCGGCGATGCGGGCGGAGTAGACGCGGCTCATCTGGCCCGCGCCGATGCCGACGGTCTGCCCGTTCTTGCAGTAGACCATCGCGTTGGACTTGACGAATTTGACCGCCTTCCAGGCGAACAGCAGGTCGGCGATTTCCTGTTCGGTTGGCGCGCGCTGGGTCACAATGCGCAGGTCTTCGCGGCCTATGCGCCCGTCGTCGCGGTCTTGCACCAGCAGCCCGCCGGCCACGCGCTTGAAATCCCAGCCGGGCGCGGCGACGGCCGGCCATTGCCCGCAGTCCAGCACCCGCACATTCTGCTTGGCGGCGAGAATCGGCAGCGCGTCGGCGTTGATGCCGGGGGCGATGATGACTTCGACGAACTGGCGGCCGACGATGGCCTGGGCGGTGGCGGCTTCCAGCGGCTGGTTGAAAGCGATGATGCCGCCGAAGGCCGAGGTCGGGTCGGTCGCGTAGGCGCGGTCGTAGGCTTCCAACTGGCTGGTGCCTTGGGCGATGCCGCAGGGGTTGGCATGCTTGACGATGACGCAGGTGGGCAGCTCGCTGAAGCTTTTCACGCATTCCAGCGCGGCGTCGGCGTCGGCGATGTTGTTGTAGGACAGTTCCTTGCCCTGGATCTGCCTGGCGGTCGCGATGGCGCCGGCCGGCGCGTTGGGCTCGACATAAAACGCGGCCTGCTGGTGCGGGTTCTCGCCGTAGCGCATGGCCTGGACGCGGTTGAAACGCAGCAGCAGGTTTTCCGGGAACGCCTCCGCGCCTTCCACGCGCTTGCCCAGATAGCCGGCCACGGCGGCGTCGTATTGGGAGGTGTGGGCGAAGCTTTTGGCGGCGAGCTTGAAGCGGGTGGCGGGGGACAGGCCGCCTTGGGCCTGCAACTCCGCAAGCACGGTGGCATAGTCCGCCGCGTCGACGACGACGCCGACCGAGGCGTGGTTCTTGGCGGCGGCGCGGATCAGCGCGGGGCCGCCGATGTCGATGTTCTCGATGGCGGTCTCCAGGTCGCAGTCCGGCTTGGCGACGGTGGCCTCGAAGGGGTAGAGGTTGACCACGACCAGATCGATGGGGTCGATGCCGTGGGCTTCCATGATGTCTTCGTCGATGCCGCGACGCCCCAGGATGCCGCCGTGGATCTTAGGGTGCAAGGTCTTGACGCGGCCGTCCATCATTTCCGGGAAGCCGGTGTAGTCGGAGACTTCCAAGGCGGGGACGCCATTTTGGGTCAGCAATTTGGCGGTGCCGCCGGAGGAGAGGATTTCCACGCCCAGGCCGGCCAGCGACCGGGCGAAGTCGACGACGCCGGTCTTGTCGGAAACGCTGATGAGGGCGCGGGTAACTTTTTTGCTCATAGGGATTGCTCGGGATTGACGGGTGGTTCGGTGGGTGGCGTCCCTGGCGACGGGACTGTAAGAACGGTTATTGCGGGCCAAAACTGGCCATTTTCTTGCGCAGGGTGCTGCGGCTCATGCCCAGCATGTGGGCGGCTTTGCTCTGGTTGTGCCCGCACTGCTCCAGGGCCGCCTGGATCAGCGGGCGCTCGACCTCGTTGATCACCATCGTGTAGAGGTTGCTGACTTCATCGGCGTCGAGGCGGGCGAGATAATCCATCACCGCCAGGCGCACGTGGTCGCTCAGCAGCAAGGGCTGTTTCGGCGAGGGGGTTCCCGCCCCGTCGCCGACGGGGGGTTCCATGTCGTCCATCTTCATCAAGACACCTTAAATCTGGTTTGAAACGTTCCCTTGCGGGGAGTGGTTAAAGCGTGACGGCGGCGCGGAAGCGGGCCTGTCGTTGATGCGGGCCTCCGTTTTCGCGGGAAGGCCCGAAAACCCCGAAGCTTCGCCGGACTGCTCTGCCGACGGCCTGGGGCGGGAGCGGAAGGAAGCAAACAGCGCGTCTGCCAGGCGGGTTTGCTGCTTCGCGTCCTCGGCGGTGAGAATGGGCCGCAACGCCGCGGCGGTGTCCAGCCCCAGGCTTTTCGCATACCAGCCGATGTGTTTGCGGGCGATGCGCACGCCCGCATATTCGCCATAGAAGGCGTACAACTCGCCCAGATGCTCGGCCAGCAGGTCGCGCAGCTCCTGCGCGCCGGGCTCGGCCCGCGCCGGCTTTGCGTCCAGGCTGCCTTGGATTTGCGCGAACAGCCACGGCCTGCCCAGCGCGGCGCGGCCGATCATGAGGGCGTCGGCGCCGGTTTGCGCCAGCACGCGGCGGGCTTTTTCGGGCGAGTCGATGTCGCCGTTGGCGATCACCGGGATGCGCACGGCGGCTTTGACCTCGGCGATTGTAGTGTATTCGGCCTCCCCGGAAAAGCCGCATGCGCGGCTGCGGCCATGCACGGCCAAGGCCTGGACGCCGCTCATTTCGGCGATTTTGGCGACGGCCACGGCGTTGCGGTGGCCCAAGTCCCAGCCGGTGCGGATTTTCAGCGTGACCGGCGCGTCCACGGCGCGCACGACCGCCTCCAGGATGCGCCCGACCAGCGTCTCGTCCCGCAGCAGCGCGGAGCCCGCGGCCACGTTGCAGACTTTTTTAGCCGGGCAACCCATATTGATGTCGATGATCTCGGCCCCCCGGCCGACATTCAGCTTCGCCGCCTCGGCCATCTGCCCCGGGTCCGCGCCTAAGATCTGGACTGAAATCGGCCCGCGCTCGCCGCGATGGTCGAGGCGCAGCAGCGTCTTGCGCCCGCCTTGCAGTTCAGGCTTGGAGGAGACCATTTCGGAGACCGCCAGCGCCGCGCCATAGCGCCGGCAGAGCTGGCGGAAAGGCCGGTCGGTGACGCCCGCCATGGGGGCCAGGATGAGGCGTCCGTCGAGTGGATAGCTGCCTATGCGCATCGGGTGCTTGGAAAGGAAAAGCGGGGGGTGAAGTTTATACGGAAAGGGGCGAACAGGCAAAACCTGAACCGCTTGGCCCGGCTTCAATCCGCCGCCGAAAGGGCTCCACGGCAACAAAAGCATAGAATGCCACGTAAAAGTGCGCCTATACAAAACGGCAGGCTGAAAGTAATACTGCGTATTAACGTTCTCGCCTGGCGGCGACAAGCAGGCCTTGGCCCAGCTATTGGAAACCTTTCAACCCTAATCTATCTAGGGTAAATCCCTCTTTGCTTTGCCCCTGCCATTACTTGGCAAGCGATGGTAGCCGGCGTGGATTGACGGCAAGACCGCCTGGCGGGGCTGGCCTGCCGGTTCGGCTTGATGGTAGAATCAATCGGCGGTTTCACGGCATCGCGTGATTCCACCTGGAAAATAAAGCAAATGAGGTGTAAAAATGATATATAAAAAAGTAGGCTTATTGACTTTGATGGCGGGAATGCTGGCCGCTTGCGCGCCTAATCCGCCTCCTGAGCAGCTCAGTGATAAAACCATTTGGCTGAGCCAGAACTGGACTGAGGAGCAACGGGCATGGTTTTATTTTACCAGCCAGGGAACCGCCACGCTGCCTTTGCCTTATGAATGGTTCATGGCGCTGGAGCGCCCGGAAATCAGCGTGTTCGGCGAGCCGGGCTTGTTTAGTGCCAGTGGATTTCTAACCCGGTTCGGTTTCGTCGCCGACAAGAAAAGCGCGCGCAATCCCGGCGGGCTGCCGGTTGGCTTCGCGGTCGATTACGATTACCAAGATCCGGTCAGTGGCCAGTCTCTGCATTCTGTGGGCTTTACCTGCGCGGCCTGCCATACCGGCCAATTCAATTACCGGGGCACCAAGGTGGTCGTCGATGGCGGCCCGGCCGTCAGTGACGTGCCTTCCATGATCGCGTCTTTGAGTTATGCGATGGCCTACACTAAATTCGTGCCCTTCCGCTTTGACCGGTTTGCCAAGAGGGTGCTGGGCGCGGACTACAACGCTGAGAGCAAGGAAAAGCTTTGGAACCAGTTTGGCCCGGTTTGGGACGAGTTCCAACGCCTCGTCAAACTGGACAAGAGCGTCGCCAAGGACAGCACCAAAGAGGGATTCGCGCGCCTGGACGCCCTCAACCGGATTGGCAACCAGGTCTTCGCCATCAGTTTCAAGGAGGGCAATTACCACGCGACGGACGCCCCGGTCAGTTATCCCCATGTTTGGGGCAGAGCCTGGTTCGACTGGGTGCAGTATGACGCGTCCATCATGCAACCGATGATCCGCAACGCCGGCGAGTCTCTGGGCGTGGCGGCGGGAATCAACCTGGCCGGCCCCAAGGCAACCCGCTTCAATTCGACTTCTAAAATCAAGGAATTATACGAGTTGGAGGAATTGCTGGCGGGAAGCAAGCCCCCCACCGACAACCATCAATTCAACGGACTGCAATCGCCGAAATGGCCCGAGAAAGTCCTCGGCGCAATCGACATGAAAAAAGCCGTCGAGGGCAAGCAACTCTATGTCGAGTATTGCCAAAGCTGCCATCTGCCGCCTGTGGACAACGAGGCGTTTTGGAGCGACAACCACTGGTCGCCCGCCAACGAGGCCGGACAACGCTACCTTCATCTGCGCAATTCGCCGCTCAAGGAGATTGGCACCGATCCCATGCAGGCGAAGGCCCTGGCGGACCGGAAAGTGGACACCCAAGGCATGGGTCTGGACACCACGGTGTTTGTGCCGGGCAAAAATGGCTGCGAACCCGCCGTGGTCAAAGATGGCGGCGCGCTGCCTTACGGGGCCGCCCTAGGCGCGGTTGTCCAGGAAGCGGTGAAATACTGGTACGACAAAAACCAAACCCCCGAAGCCGACCGCAGGCGGATAAATGGTTATCGCCTCAATTGCCTCGACGCCGCCCTGCAGTACGCCGCCCGTCCGCTCAACGGGATCTGGGCCACGCCGCCCTATTTGCACAACGGTTCGGTGCCCAATTTGTACGCCTTGCTGTCACCTGCGAATGAACGGCCGGAAACCTTCTACCTCGGCAACCAGGAATTCGATCCGCAGGCGGTCGGCTATCAAACGGGCGAATTCGAGGGCGGGTTCAACCTGGACACACGCTTGAAGGGCAATTCCAACCAGGGGCATGAATTCGACGACGGGCCGAAAGGGAACGGCGTCATCGGGCCGCGGCTGACGCCCGGCCAGCGCTCGGCCTTGGTCGAATATCTGAAAACCCTCTAAAACGACGGCGGGCGCGGGGGTTTCCGCGCCCGCCCGCCCATTGTTTGACCGCCTCCTTCTTTCTCCAAGGCACCGCCATGCGCTTTATCCACGCCTCCGATTTGCATCTTGACAGCCCGCTGCGCGGCCTCGACCGCTACGAGGGCGCGCCGATCGAACGCCTGCGCACGGCGACCCGCGCCGCGCTGGAGCGGCTGGTGGATTTGGCGCTGGAGGAGCGGGTGGATTTTCTGCTGCTGGCCGGTGACTTGTATGACCGGGACTGGCAGGATTTCCACACCGGGCTGTTTTTTCGCGGGCAGATGGCGCGGCTGGACCGGGCCGGCATCCCCGTGTTCGCCGTCCAGGGCAACCACGACGCCCAGGGCGTGATTTCCCGGCAACTGGCCTTGCCGCCCAACGTCCACGTCTTTTCCAGCCGCGCGGCGCAAACCCGGCGGATCGACGAATTGGCCGTCGCCATCCACGGCCGCAGCTTCCCCGACCGCGCGGTCGAGGAGGATCTGGTGCCGTCCTATCCCGAGCCGGTGCCCGGCTATTTCAATATCGGCCTGCTGCACACCAGCCTGAACGGCCGGCCCGGCCACGACAACTACGCCCCCACCGGCCTCGCCACATTGGTGGCCAAAGGCTATGACTATTGGGCCTTGGGCCATGTCCACGCCCGCGAGGTCGTCGCGGAAAGCCCGCGCATCGTCTTCCCCGGCAACCTGCAAGGCCGCCACGCCAACGAGATCGGCCCCAAGGGCTGCGAGCGGGTGGCGGTGGAGGCCGGGCGGGTCGAGGCCGAGTTCGTCGCGCTGGACGTGGCGCGCTGGAGCCATTTGAAAGTCGCGCTGGACGGCGTTGAAAGCCTGGAGGCTTTGGCTTCGGCTTTCCGCGAAGCGCTGGAACCGGTGCTGGCCGGGGCGGCGGATCGGCTGCACGCGCTGCGCGTCACGCTGACGGGAACCTCTGGCCTGCACCGGCTCGAAGCCCGCCAGCCGGGCACCTTGGCGGCGGCGGTGAAGGCGGCGGCGCAGGATGTGGCCGACGCTGAAATCTGGATCGAACAAGTCAAGCTCGCGCTGGCCTCCCCGCATGACCGCGCCCAGGCCGCGCAGCGCCAAGACGCCGTCGGCGAGCTGGCCCGGCTGGTCGACGGCATCGCGGCGGACGAGGCGGCTTTACGGGAATGGGCGCGCGGGGCGCTGGGCGAGGTGTTGAGCCATCTGCCGCCGGAGGTGGCGGCGGGCGACATGCCGCGATGGGACGAGGCCGGGGATTTGCGCGCCTTGCTGTTGGACGCCGAGGCCACGGTGCTGGCGCGGTTGGCGGGGCAGTGAGACTTGAGCTAAGAACATGGCTCTTCTCGCACCCTATCACATCAATCATTCAGGAGACAGGCATGGCCGCAAAACTCGATGTTGAATCCGACTTTACCGAACAGTTTCTTAGTTTCCTAGCCCGTGACATCAAGGCCAATCCAGGGAGTCTGCAAGTTTTGGATAGCGACTTGAGGGCGCGGGCGCAATCGTTGGTCGGCCATGTCGAGGTCGATATCGATGCCCTGCTATCGGCGGATGACGAATGAGCCATATAGGTTGGGCGAGTCTCTTTTCGCCCGACATTCCCGCTGAATCGTCGGGCAACGATAGAGCCGTTGCCCGACTTACACGGTTATCCGGCTAGTCGGCCCGCAGTGGCAATGGCTTCCCGGCGCTAAGGGCTTTGTTGATCGCTGAATTTTCATCGGCCATCTCCACTATGGCTTTCTGTTCCGCAGGGGTTGGCGAACCAAACCATGTGGACTTGCCTTCCTCCGATTGGAGCCGGCCAACCGCCCGTTTTTGGTCTGGGCGATATAAAAAATCAAGACCTTGTGCGCCGCAATTATGGGGCTCGCACATTTGTGATGAAATATATGTTCCATCCCCTATTAAAATAGGCGTTATCGGAGCGTTCACCCCCTTCGGAAACCACGACAGCTTTTTTATCCCGGCTTTTCCCATGGCTTCTGAAAATGCCGAGCGCACCGCCGCGTCGGCCTTGTAAATGTCAGAAAAATAGGGGCATTTTCCCGCGTCGGTGCATGCCGCGGCGGCGGCGGCAGTGGAGCCTTTCGCATACAGCAAAGGCGACGCCAAAACGCCACAGACAAACATTGCGGCCAATCCTAAATGTGAAACAGCTTTCATAATGCCCTCGTTGTCGCCATGTTGGCGCCGCAGGTTGGGGTGCGATAGATCCGCAGCCCAACTTACGCTGCTTAGAACGTGATGTTTCTGAAATTAGCTTGAAACCGACCATTAGATTGAAATAGTGGCTTAAAAGCTGCTATCGAGGTAGCGTGAGTGTCTATGTTGGGGAATTTGAATTCCGCTCTTGCCGGCAACCCCTGAATCAGGGTAGATGTAACCCCACACCCATTTGTCGTATGAAGGATGGTAACTGTTGGGTAGTATGCGTTATTCAGGTTATCGTATAGCACCGAAGACGCATTACCATTGGCACATGTATCATACAGCGTTTTTATAATTGATTAGTTACCCATAATTATAGATACATAAGCAGTGATTGCATAAATTTGCTATACTGTAAATCATAAAATTAAAATCTTTTTTGTCCCAATGGACTGGGCAAGCCATAAAGCATGAGGAAAAGGCCATGACTACGCTTTCC
>Ga0265316_10001404_pt1 | contig 25918 bp, 29 predicted proteins | sample 4522metaG_FD_202092 | JGI IMG/M metagenome (GOLD analysis project Ga0265316, IMG submission 202092) | Rhizosphere microbial communities from Carex aquatilis grown in University of Washington, Seatle, WA, United States - 4-5-22 metaG | ecosystem: Host-associated > Plants > Roots > Rhizosphere >... | reverse complement strand
CGAACGACGCCGCCCCGGCCGGGGCACAACGATGGACCGTGGCAGAGTAGGGTTCGCCCACCCGGAATCGTTCCTGGACCCCCGTACCGACGGCGGGGGTACGTTGACGCCGCCCCATCCGGACCCGGCGGATTACTCGATTGGGGGTAGCCGCTCGCCGGGCGTCGCGCGGGAACGCCTCACGCGAGCTGCGCCGCTCTTCTATCGTTCCGAGAAGTCCGCGACGCGCCGGTCCGGGGTCATGGGCGATCCATGGCCAATAGGTTGGATAGCCGACGGGGTTCGCGGTGGACTAGGGTGCGCCTCATGGACGAGACCAGCAGAACCTGCCCCTGGTGTTCGACGTCGATTCCGGCCGGAGTGGCCGCCTGCCCCAAGTGCGGCGCCACGGTCGAGGGCGCCGAGGCGCCCGAGATCCCCGGCGTGACGGCTGTCGACACCAAAGCCACCCTCGGCTACGACGAGGGCGGCCTTCCCGACGCCATGGACCCCAAGGCCTGGCTCCGAGCCGGCCACGACGGCGAGGTCACCAACGAAGAGGCCCTCCTCCCGCCGAGCGAGGCCGTTCGCCTCGAGATGCGCAAGATGGAGCTCGAAGCGCAGATCGAGAACGCCGGCGGATCGGTTCTGAGCGCGACCGGAGACGTCTCCCGCGACGTGGGCGCGCCATCGCCAGAGGCCCTCGAGGCCTACGACGCGGGCCTCCTGGACGCCACGGGGCCGGCCGGCGAGACCGATATTGCGGCCAAGGTGAAGGCCTGGGAGCAGGAACAAAAGGGCTGAAGCGAGTTCCCGGCCGGGTCGGGCGAACTTGACTCGCCGCCGTCGACGGGCTTAGCCTGCCTTGAAATGCGACTCCTCCTCGCGGCGGTCCTGGCGCTCAGCACCCTGATGGGGCTGCCCACGATCACGCCTCCAGCGACCGCCAGCGCCGCCTCGGTCTGTACGGGGTGGACGAGTACGCGCGTGCCGCCGACCACGATCCGAGTGCTCCGATCGAGCGGGTCATCGAAGGGCTACGTCCAAATAGTCAACTTCAAGACCTATGTCCAGGTCGTCCTGGCCGCGGAGTGGCCGCCCAGCTGGCCGACCGCAGCACTTCAGACGGGCGCCATGGCGGTCAAGCAATACGCCTGGTACTACGCGATGCACTGGCGCGGCGGAACGGCGCATTCGTCTTGCTACGACGTCTCCGACGGCAACAACGACCAGATCTATCAGCCCGAATCTCGCACGCCGTCGGCGGCGCAGCTGGCGGCGGTCGACGCCACCTGGACGACGTCCGCGACCAAGAGCGGAGCCTTCCTGCTGATGGGCTACCGATCGGGCGTCTACCCATCCGCCTGCGGCGTCGACGCCGACGGCTACCACCTCTACCAGCACAGTTCGCTGACGTGCGCCAACAACGGCATGACGTTGGACCAGATCCTGCATGTCTACTTCGACCCGGGGCTGGCGATCTGGGGGCCGCCGGCTCTCCCATCGGCCGTGTTCCTGTCACCCGCGGAGCAGGACCAGGTGACGGCCGGCTCCTCGGCAACTCTGCAATGGGTGGAGCAGCCGGCTGCCGGAACGACGATCGCGAGCCGCCACGTCTCGCTGCTCATGGCTTTGCCGCGCAACGGCAGCTGCGTTGTCGATCGCTGGGTCACCGCGTCGCCGGGCTGGCAGTCCAGCGCCGCGTCGCCCCAGACCGTCACTGGCTTGCGCTCGGGCTTCTGCTACCGCGCCGTCGTGGCGCTGACGGACTCGACCGCCGTCACGACGCAGTGGCAGTCCGGCACGATGCTCGTCGATCCGGCAGCCCCGACGGCGTCGTTCACAAACCCGATCCCGGGCGCGGTGACGGCGCTCGGCGGCACGACCGCCACAGTTCGCTGGACCGAATCGCTGACGGCGGGCACGCGCCTGGTCAGCCGCGCCCTCTTCACCGAGCGAGCGTCGGAGGCGGCGGCCGGGACCTGCGCCGCCGCCGTGTGGAGCACCATCGCCTCGGTTACCACCGCCTCGCCCGTCTCGTCGGTCGGCCTCGGGACGCTGTTCTGCTACCGCTACCGGCTCGTCCTGACCGACAGCGCCGGCCACAAGAGCACCACCGTCTCCGCCGTCCTGATGGGCCCGGCCTCCTGAGGCAGCCGGCGGCGTCGCGACAGCCGGCCGCGGCAGGCCTCCATTCGACCAGGATTCGTTCCGGGCGTACGATTGACCGTGCCTGACGTCGAGGGGCAACTTCCTCGCCGCAAACGAGGTGACCAGATGGAACCGAACGAGCAGGGTGGCGAGAACGGCGGAGCCGGCGACCAGGGCGGCGGACCTCGCATGGAACAGGCCCGCGCGACCGCCGAGAAGATGATCGCGCAGCTCCAGGTGATGATCGACCAGACCGGCAAGACCGCCGGGCCGGTTCTCCGTGACGTGGCCGCGAAGGCCGCCGAGCTGGCCGCCGTGGCAGCGGAGAATGCGGGTCCCGTGGCTCACAAGGCGGCCAGCGTCACCGAGCACGTCGGCGACCGCCTGGCGGCCCGCAGCAAGGATCTGGCCGCGGACCTCCGCAAGGCCGCCGAGGCAGCCCGCGTCCGAAACGCCGAGAGCACCGACGAAGGCTCCAAGCCGGACGACGCCCCCAGGGCATAGCGTCCGCCCGTTCGGCGCCCCTAGCCCAGACTGTCCAGCCGCGCCCTGAAAATGTCGGCGCCGTCCCGCCCCGTCAGGCGGTAGGCCCAGCCGCCCTCATGCGGCCACGTCCGGCTCAGCAGCGCCGCGTCGCGCTCGGCCGAACTGGCGAAGTCGAGAAGGTACCGGCGCGGAGCGGCCCGCATCGCTTCGCCCCCGCCAGCAGCTTCGAGCGCCTCCTCGAAGTAGTCGAGGTAGACACTGTTGTTGACATGGTCCAGCGGGTCGAGGTCGCGCCGGTGGACGTGGAAGGCCCGCTCCGCGGCGTCCGGCGGCGCCGGCGGCAATGCCACCTTGAGCATCTCGAAGCCGGCCGAGCCATCGACCACGAACCTGTGGAAGTCCTCGGGGACGCGGGTCGGGACGCCGCGCTCGTTGACCATGACCCAATCGATCTCGGCGCGGGCGAGCAACTCGCCCGCGGGATTCCTGACCTCGCTCTCGCGCCGCGCCGCGATTCGCCGGTAGCCGACGACGCGCGTGCTCACGAAGACGGCGTCGTAGGTGTGGACCGGCGCCAGGACCTCGAGGCCGATCGCCCGCACCAGCCAGAAGAGCCCGCGCTCGCTGTACCAGTCGCGTCCGAAGCCGAGCACCGTCGAATGCTGCCAGGCGACGTCGGCGAGCCAGGCCAGGTAGACGGCCGTCCGGACCGTTTCGACGGCGGTCGATTCCTCGAAACGAACGCGGAACGGCCGGACGATCCGATAAGGCAGCTGGTCCGCCAGGGCCGCCGCAGCCTGTGTCGCGGCGCCGGGCGGGCGAGCCGGCTCGGGCTCCGGAGCGCTTTCGCTCACGGGGCGGCGGTCCCGAGCTCGTCCAGGTCCTCCAGCGCAACCAGCCCGGTCCTGTCGCGCCGCGCCCTCGAACGATCGAGGCGGATTTCGGCCGACCTGCGGGCGTCGAAGACGACGAGCGCCACGGTCAGCTCGATGTCCTCGTCGGCGGCGTGCGACTGAGCGTCGTCGAGCTGGTTCAGGACGTCGGCGTTGATGCCGCGGGCGCCCCATTTGCAGTCGTAGACCTCCGGCTTCGACGGCGGCTCGACCGTGACGTCGTAGGGGTGGATCTCGGCCGGGACGCCGTCGAAGAGGACGCGCCGCTCGCGGCGCACCGTGCCCCCGCGGCGCGCGAGCAGCTTCGCCGTCAGCTCCTCGACGATGGCGCCGCGGAACTGACTGCGGGCCTGCTCGCCACGATTGGCGACCTCGAGCGAGGCGGCGAGGAGGCTCTCGGCCAGATCGCCGGCGGCGTTCCCATCGCCGGACACCGCGTCTGCCGCGGGCCCATCGTCAAAGAGGGTCGGGAACATGCGCCGCCAGAATTCGGCCTCGGTCCGCTCGCCGTTCATGACCGCCCGGGCCATCCAGCGCTCCGCGGGGCTGGCCAAGACCAGCAGCGTCGCCACGCGGGCGACCAGCGGATCGGCCTGGATGCCGGCGTAGACCACGGTCCTGGCGTCGCGGGCGGCGTCCTGGAATCTCATCGCGGGTGGAACTGGAGCAGGCGGAACGGCGGATCGTCGTCCGGCGCCGGCGGTTCTGGAGAGTCGTCGTCCGAGTCGTCGCTCGGCGCCGGCTCGGGGCCGTGGTCGACGCTTCCGCCGAGCGCGATTGCGACGACGTGCGGGAAAGTTGAGAGCCAATCGATGGCCTTGTGCGGATCGGTGATCAGCCCGATCTCATCGATTGCCTCCTCCACGGCCGCGGCCGCCCCGACGGGGAGCGGCGCGACTAATGCGCCCAGCTCCAGGATGCTCGCCTGGTAGGCGTCGGCGAGGTCGTTGACGTACTGCCACTCGTCCTCGACCGTCTCGGCCAGGTCGGCCAGGGCGCGGTAGGCGAGAGCGGCTCTTGCGGCGGCTTCGGCTCGTTGGCTCACCCGTCAAGCGTACCGGATGCGCCGGTGCCCCGACTCAGGGATCCAGCCGCACCGCGGGCTGCGCAGTGACGTCCCCGACTTGCCAGGTCACGCCGCCGTCGTGAGTCTCGGCGACAAGGCCGTCGCCGCTGACGATGCCGCCGAGGCAGACCGCGCCCGAGCATGGCGGAGGGTCGGTCGCGAAGATGGCCCACCCGTCGGTCGCGCTCACGAACGAGACGGCGGTAACGTGGCGGTCCGCTGGGCCGGTCCCGGTTGCGGTGGTCCACGTGGCACCCGCGTCCTGCGTGACCCGGAGGTGGACCGACGCCGTGCCGTGCATGCCGAGCTCCAGCCAGGTCTGCTGATCCACGATCGCCCAGTAGTCGGGCGCCGACTCCGTGAACGCCAACCGCCAGGTACGGCCGGCATCGGCGCTGACGTAGGTCGTAGCCTTCTCGCCGCCGGCGATCCAGGCGACCAGAACCACTGCCGGCCCAAAGGCGCGGAGCTGGTAGACGCCCGAGTACCGGGCCTTTCCCGTTCCATCTGCTGCGGGCAGGCTCACGCTCGACCAGTGCCGGCCTCCGTCCTGCGTCCGCAGGAAGGCGCTCCAGCCGGCGATCGTCCCATCCAATCGATCGGAGAAAGCCATCTGCGGGAGCGGACCGCTGTTCCCCGGCTCGCCGGGCAGTGCAACCGCGCCGACGCTCTGCAGAGTCGCGCCACCATCGTCGGTGCGGTACAGCGTCCACGTCGCCGGGCTATTGCCGGAGCTGGCGGTGAGGAGCAGATAGCCGGTCGAGGCCGAGACGAAGCTCATCGCCGCGCTCCAGCCGTTCGTGCCGGCCGGCAGAGCGGTTTCGACCCAGGTCCAGCCGCCGTCGACGGTCCACCACAGCGCGTCGTGGTCGAGAAACCAACCGTGGTCCGCGTCGACGAACTCGATGACGGGCTGGCTGTCCGCGACCGGGGGAGTGGCGTCTCGCCAGGTCGCCCCGTCGTCGGCGGTCATCATGAGCTGCGGACCCTGCGTTCCGGTGGTGGACGTCGCCCAGCCGTTCATGCAGAACGCCCAGCCGTTGAGGGAGTCGATCCGCCCGATGGCCGAGACCTCGAGCCCGGGCATCGTCATCACCGTCGCCCTGGGAACCGGCGAGGCCACCACATCGCCGGGCGATCCGATCAGGCCGCCCCACACCGGCGACTCGGACGGCGCCGGCGCCGCGCCGAAGTGCCGGCCGGACACTCCCAGGCCGAGGCCTATGCCGGCGACGATCACGACGACCAGCATGACCATGGCCAGACCCGGCACCGAGCGACTGGATCGACGCCGCCTCACGGGTGCGTCATCCGGCCCGGCCCGAAAGACCTCCTCGATCGCAACCGGCGGGCGCGACATGGCCGAAAGGTCCGCCCACTCCCCGATACGCCGGTCGGCGGCGGCATCGCGGTCGGCGGCGGCATCGCGGTCGGCGCCGTCTTCTCCAGCACGTGTCGAATTTCCGTTCATCACGCTTCCTCCAGCTTCCGCCGGGCGCGGAAGACCGCGGACCGAATCGCCGCGGACGTCGTACCGAGAGCCTTCGCGGCTTCCTCCGAATCGAGACCGGAAACCGCGGTCAGGGCCAGGGCGGCGCGTTCGAGCCGGCTCAGCCGGCCGAAGGCCGCCCGGACGTCGAGCCAGCGAGCGTGCTGGTCGAGATCGAGCGTCGTCTCGATCGAGTTCGGCTGGCCGATCAGCCGCCGCAGCCTCCGGAATCGGTCGGTCGCCAGACGCCGGGCCGTGGTGAGCAGCCACGGCAGCATCGGCGCGCTCCAGTCGACCGAGGCGCGCCGCGACCAGAGCCGCGCGAACGACTCCTGGGCAATCTCCTCGGCGGCCGGCCAGTCGTTCGTCCACGCCAGGGCGAGCCGGAAGACCGGCGTCCAGCACTCCGCGTAGGCACCCTCGAAGTCGCGCTGGAGCGTAGCCGTGGACGCGCCCGAAGCGCGATCCGCGGGAACGGCTATCGGCATCATCACCTCGTACACGCCGCAGGTGGCCGTTTCGTTCTACGGTAGCGGCGAACGGCGAACGAAATCGGGCAGACAGCGAAGGAGCGGGCGATGGATCTGGGTCTGGCAGGGCGGTCGGCCCTGGTCGGTGGCGCGTCGGCGGGGCTGGGGCGAGCCAGCGCGGAGCGACTCGCGGCGGAGGGCTGCAGGCTGGCGCTGTGGTCCCGCGGCGGCGACGCGCTCGAACGGGCCGCCGAGGAGATACGCCGCGCTCATTCGGTCGAGGTGACGACCATCGCCGGCGACGCCGCCGATCCCGCCACCGCCGCTCGGGTTGCCGCGGCGGCCGAGAAGGCACTGGGCCGGGTCGACATCGTCGTCCTGAACGCCGGAGGACCACCGCCGGCGGAAGCGACGAAGACGGACCCGAACGAATGGCGCCGCTCTTTCCAGCTCCTGGCGGTGACTCCGATCGAGCTCGCGACTCTGCTCCTGCCGGGCATGCGGGCCGCCAGGTGGGGGCGAATAGTGGCGATCATGTCGTCCGGCATCCGCCAGCCGATACCGGAGCTCGCCTATTCGAACGCCTGCCGGAGCGCGCTGGCGGCCTGGCTGAAGACGATCTCGCTCGAAGTCATGGCCGATGGGGTGACCGTCAACGGCGTCCTGCCCGGCCGGCTGGACACCGCCCGCGTCGCCTCACTCGACCAGACGCGAGCCGAGCGATCGGGCTCGACGCCGGCCCAGGTTCGAGCGACATTCGAGCGGGCGATACCGGCCGGCCGCTACGGCGACCCCGACGAGCTCGGCGCGTACGTCGCCTGGCTCTGCTCCGACCCGGCTCGATACCAGACCGGCACGTTCGTCCCGATCGACGGCGGCAGCCTGCGCGCCCTGCCCTGAGCGGCCCCTCGCCGGCGGATCGATCGGGGTCGTCCCGGGACGTCCCGGCGGACCGGGTCAGTCGCCGCTGTGGCCGCCGGATTCGATGCTGAAGGTGCCCCAGTGGCCGGTGTGCGCCAGCCACTCCTCGTCGACGCGCTCCACGAGCGCCGAGGCGGGGCCCTCGTGCAGGGCCTCCAGCAGGTCCTCGAGATCCGCGCGCGGCCCTTCGGCGACGACGCGGACGCTGCCGTCCTGGGCGTTGGCGACGAAGCCGGTCAGGCCCATCCGCATCGCCCGCACGATGACGAAGTAGCGGAACCCGACGCCATGGACGCGGCCGTGGACGCCGGCCTCGAGGCGGACCAGCTCGCCGGGCCCGGTCACCGGCGCCCCTCGCGGCGGGGCGCGTGGGACGTGGCGTCGGACGTGGCGTCGGACGTGGCGCGGGGCCCGCGCCTCATGCGGCGCGGCCCGGCCGGGGCCAGGCGAGGGCCAGCACGTCGAGGGCCAGCTCCGGGTTGACGTTTTCGTCGATCTGGATCTCGACCGTTGCCAGCCGAGCGAGGAACGCGGCGAGCGCTTCGGCGGCGAGCGTCGGGGCGACGGCGGCCATTTCGTCGAGCAGCTCCGGGTCGCGTAGGCTGCGCCGGCCACCCAGCGCGGCCACGGCGAGGTCGCGCCCGACCGAAGCCCAGATTGCCAGCAGCGCGGCTGCGGCGGCCCGGCGATCGGAGGCCGAAGCTTTGGGAGCGGCCGATTCGGCGGGTGCTTCCGGTTCGCCGTCGGCGCTTTCTTCGCCGGGCCGGGTCGCTGCGCCAGCCGCGGGCTTCTTGCGCCGTCCCGCAGCCGCGGCCCTGAGTCCGGTTGGCGCGGCCGTGACGCCTTCGCCGGCACCTGCTTTGCGACCTTCGTCGAGCGCCGCCTCCAGCGCGGCCGCCGAGCTCATGAGCGCCCGCACGGAAGTCAGTCGCGCGTTGCGGCCGGCGGGCAGCAGGTCGAGCAGGCCGCGCGCGATCTCGCCGCGCAGCCGCGCGGCCTCCGGAGCGTGGGCGTAGGCGAGCGCCAGACCCGGGCAACCGCCCGCAAGTCGGGCGAACCGCGCGGCCGATGGGGCGTCGGCGGCGCCGAGCTCACCCAGCCAGCGTTCGATTTCGCGCCCGGAAACCGGCCCCAGGCGGACGCGTTCGCAGCGCGACCTGACCGTGGGCAGCAGACATTCCTCTTCGTCGGCGCAAAGGACGATGGTCACTCCGGCGGGCGGCTCCTCGAGCATCTTGAGCAGCGCATTCTGGGCATCGTCGTTCATGCGATGGGCCTGCTCGACGATCGCCACGCGCGCGCCGCCCTCCACCGGAAGCAGTGCCAGCTCGCCGATGAGATGCCGGATCGTGCCCGGCTCGGCGTCCGCGGCTTTGCCGATTCGAACCTGGCCGCCCGGGCCGTCCGGCGCGAGCCGGTAGAGGTCCGGATGATTGCCCGATGCCACGAGCCGGCAGCCGCGGCAAGCGCGACACGGCCGCGCCTGCGGGTCCGGATCCACGCACAGGAGCGCCGCGGCCAGATCTAGCGCGAGCGTGGTCTTGCCGCTCGAGGGCGGACCGACGAGCAGAATGGCATGCGGCACCGAGCCGCCGACCATGGCCGCGATCGCGGCCAGCCCTCCGGGCTGGCCGCGCGTCGCTGCGTTCTGCATCGCCATTCGACCCGAACTCGCCACCGGGCCGTCGACCGGCCGGGGCTACTCGCCGGCCGCTTCCGGGGGAACCTCACCCTCGGTCGCAACCGGCTTCTTGCGGGCCGGAGCTCGACGCTTTGGCGCGGCCGCGGCCGGGGCCTCGCCGATCTCGACGGCAGGAGCTGCGACCTCGGCCGCCGCAGGCTTGCGCCGGCTTCGGGCGGCCGGCTTCGCGAGAGCCTCGGCAGCTTCGACATGGGCCTCGGCGATCGCCGGCATGGCCTCGGCGGCCTGGACCGGAGCGGCCTCGACCTTTCGGCGACCACCGCGTCGGGCGCCCGCCTTGGGCGTTTCGCCGCTTTCCGAAGCGCCGGCGGCGGCGACGGAGACTTCCGGCGTCGGAGCGCTCGGCGCCTCGTTCTGACGACTCAGCTTGGTGGACAGCTGGGCTCGCAGGATCTCTTCGAGTTCGGGCGGAACCTCGCTCCACGGCTCGGCCGAATCGCGGCCTGTGCTGCGCGGCGCTCCGGCGCCGCCACGATGCTGCTGCGGCTGGGGTGCACGCTGAGGTCGCTCATCGCGCCGCCGTGGCGGCTGGGCCTGGCGGACCGGCTCCGTGAAGCGCGGCGCCGCCGATCGCCCGTAGCGTTCCCGATCCACGGCTGAGGCGTAGGCGCTGCGAACGCCTCGGCCGCCGCCACCGCCGCCCCGACCCTGGCTCTGTCCCTGACCCTGACCGCGGCCGCCCCGCCGGCGCTCCGCCAGCAGGTACTCCGGGATCTCGGGCTCGGCGAAGTCGTCTTCGTCGGCCGGGGTCATGGGCGTCAGGCGCTCCGGCCGGCCGACCATGCCGATCTGGGAGTCCCAGAACGATCCGAACTGGTTCGGCCGAGTGGCCGGCGCGACGGCCGGACTCTCCGGCTCGCCCGCCTCGAGCGGCTCCGCGGCCTCCTCGCCGGGCGCCAGACCTTCCTGGCTCCGGCCGCCGTGGCCCCGGCCGCGACCACCGCGCCGCCGTCGGCGCCGGCCGCCTTCGCTCGTCTGGACGTCTTCGCCGCCCTCGGCAACCTGGCTCTCGTCCAGGACCTCGATATCCTCGGCGGGCGCCTCGACCGACTGGGATTCGGCACCGTCTGCCATCTGCGCTCGCGACAGCTTCTCGCCTGGCAGCGCAACCAGCCTGGAGGCTGGAACGCGAGCCACGCCGCGGCCGCCGCGCGGCCCTCGCTCGGCCGTCGCCGCTGCCACCATGGTCTCCTCGCCGTCGCGGGGCGCGGGCCTTCGCCCGCCGCGACCACGACGCCCACCGCGACCCTCGGTCTGCTTGTCGGGGACCTCGGTCATTGAGAGGTCTTCCTCGTCGCCCGACACGCGCCGCCCGGAGCGGGTCGACTCGCGGTCTACGCGAGCCAGTTGAGTGATGTCGTAGAAGACGTCCGCGACCTCGATCAGGTCCGAGCTGGTGTTGCCGCGGAAGCTGATGACCTCGACGCGGACGCCCATCTCCTGCACTGCCCGAATTGCGGGCGCAAAGTCTCCGTCCCCGCTGACGACGATTGCGACGTCGAGGTTTCGAGCAGTCTTCATCATGTCGACGACCAGCTCGATGTCCAGGTTCGCCTTGACCTTGCCGTCCCCGTACTTGCGAATGTCCTTGCTCACGACCTTGTAGCCGTGACGACCAAGGAAGCTGTGGAAGTTCCTCTGATTCTCGTTCTCCGGGTCGAGACCCGTGTATGCATATGCCCTGACGAAGTCTCGTCCGGCCACGGCCGCTTTGAGGAGCGTCACGTAGTCGATGTCCGCTCCCGCCGCCTTTGCCGCGTAAAAGATGTTCGCCACGTCCACGAAGACGGCGACGTTCTTGCTCACAAATGACTCCTTGATGGTGATGGCCCAGCGGCCCTTTGCCGAAGGCCTTGACCCGTGGCGCCGGCGCTCCCTGGCTGCTCGGCTGCGACGGTATTGTCAGCGGGTGGCCGGTGCCCTGACCGGAACGTCCGCTCGATAGATGTTGGCCTGGTCCGAGGCGAAGCCATGTCGGATCCAACACGCACGTAATTCGGCGTTGTCCGGCAAGAGGACCTCTACCGCGGCGCAGCCCTTTCTTCGTGCCGACGTCATGATCTCGACGATCAACTCATCGGCGACTTTCTCGACGGAGTGGCCCGGGGCTACGACCAGCACGTCAACCGTGCCTACGAAACCGCCGGCTCGGACAGAAGGTCTGAGGCCGAGTACCGCACCGCCAGCTATCTGACGACCCCCTTCGGCGACCACGACGCTTGCATTCGGCATGTAGATCAACTGGCGCAACAAGCCTATCGCGTCCAACGGGGTGCCGGCACCGGGCGCAGCCCCCATTTCCACGCACAGCGCATACAACCGATCGACATCGGTGATGCGGGCCTGCCTGACCAGGTACTCCACGCGAATGCACGAACCTCGTGGCGAAATGGCGATCGCACTACCGCTGCAGCCACGACGTCCCGATGGGCGCGATGGCCGCGCGCATTCGTGCCGACTCTCGGGCGGCGAGCCTTGTTGGAGCTCGGAGCCACGCCAGAACGGGGTTGGTGGCCGCGCTCATGCGTTCGGCTCACCGACTTCTACTATACGCCATCGCTCGACGAAACTGTGGAACCGTAAAGTTCGTTTCGCAGCGCCCGGCCTACTAGAAGCGCCGACGGGCCTCCCAGAGATCGAAGACGCCGCGGGCGAAGATCACCAGGCCGATCGCCGCGAGCCAGAACCCGGGACCGCGCAGGGGCTGGATCGGCGGTGTCTGGCCGAGATACAGGATCAAGCTCTGCTGATACATCGAGATCGCCCGAACAACGTATGCGACGAAGGCGATGCCGAAAAGAAACAGATATGAGATCGGCCGATCGATCGCGATCGGCCCCTCCGCGGCATAAGGCAGCGTGACCAGGAGCAGTGTCGCCACGGCCGCGAGGAACAATATGAAGCCACGGCCGTCGGAGATGCCGACGTCGGAGCGGGATGGCAGCTCGCCCGGACCGCCCCCGAGTTGCCACCACTGAATCAGACACGCGGCGACGATCACGATCGCGCCGACGGTGACGACCCAGCGGCCTCCCTGCACCGGATTTCGATTCATCGCCGACCCCCTAGGACTCGTACGCTTCGGGGCGCAGGACGCCCACATAACGCAGGTTCCGATAGACCTCACCGAAGTCGAGACCATAGCCGACGACGAAGGCATCGGGGATCTCGAATCCAACGTAGTCGATCGGAATCTCGACAAGACGTCTTGCAGGCTTGTCGAGAAGAGCACACACCTTGATCGACCGCGGATTCTTGCCACGCAAGTAGCGGAGCAGATAATTCAGGGTAAGGCCCGTGTCGATGATGTCTTCGACCAGCAGGACGTCCCGGCCATCGATCGGAGCGCTCAGGTCCTTGAGGATTCGCACGAGACCGGAGGACTCGGTGGCCGTACCACCGTAGCTCGAGACCTCCATGAGATCGATGCGCAACGGCAGCTCGATCTGCCGCATGAGATCGGCCATGAACGGAAGGGATCCCTTCAGAACGCTGACCAGTGTCAGCTCGCGGCCGGCATAGTCTGCGCTGATCCGCTTCCCGAGCTCGACGACCTTGACATGAATCTGATCTTCGGAAAGCAGGACCTCGGCAACGTCCTCGCTCAGGTCCTGGGAGTGCTTCATTGCTACCTCTTACATCACGTGGTGGTCGTGTGGGGAGCGTACGCCGCGGCGGCCCGGCGCACAGCGCGCCGGCGCGCGCCGCGGGAGCGGCGGTCGTGTGGGGAGCGAGTGTCGGGCGACGTCCCGGCCGGCCCGGTCGACAGATCCAGCTGTCGCTCCGCCGTCGCGGTTCCGGCGGCGGAGCTCTCCTCCGGCCCCGGTTCGGCGTTCTGGCGCGGCCCGACCTGGCCAAGCGTGCCGCTCAGTTCCGAGACGAGGGCGGAGCGGCCGTACTTGAGCATGAGAGCCCTGAAGTCGCGAGCGTAGAACAGCTTGATGCGCAGGTTCGGATAGAGCTCGCGCAAGCGCCGGACCTTACGGTTCTTCTTGCGGACGAGGCGCTGCTGCAGTGTCGTCAACTCGACGAAGAGATCCAGGTCGGGCAGCAGGAAGTCGGGCGCGAAGCTCTCCAGGACGTTGCCGTCCAGGTCCCACAGGATCGGGAAGACCTGCGGTTCGTACTCCCAGGTGACCTGGTAGAAGTCGAGGATGCGGGCGAACTCGGCCTCGCTGGCGTGGGCGAACGTGCTCGCGGCCGTGTCGCCGCGTGGTCTGCCGGCGTCGTTCATCCCGCCGCGCCCGTGTCGTCGTCGGTGCCGCGGCCGTGGTCGCGGGCCTCGAACAAGCCGCTCACGTCGCCGTGGTAGTCGTCCAGGAAGGCGCGCATCTCCCGCACGTCGAGTTCGCTGATCGCCGCATCCGATCCGGCCGCGGCGCCATCATCGTCATGGCGATCGCCTGCCGGCAGGTCGCCCAGAACGCTCTCGCCGAGCCCGTCGCCGTCGGCATCCGTGGCGGGAGCACCGGTGACGAGCGCCAGAGTCTGTGTCTGGCAGGCAAAGCAAGCGAGCGAAACAAAGGCGATGCCCTCGCGCTGCGCGAGCACTCGAATGTCGTGGGCAGCATACGGTTGACCGCACCGTGTGCAGCCCGCACCGAGCAAGGCCATGCGCAGACGCTCTCGCGGATCCACCCCGCAAGTCTACCGGAGCGACCGCCATCGAGTCCGCCGCGGCTTCCCTGGCGGACGGCCGTCGGCCCCTCCCGGAAGTTGCCCGACATACTCCCGGGGGGTATGATCCGGCGCGGAGGTCAAGCTTGGCGACAGACGACACGGAGAAATCGGGCGGCGTTCGCCCGGCGGTTCGATCCGAGCGGCCCGGGTCCTCATCCGCTGCCCCGAGCGGAGTCGTGGGCGTGCTGCCCGATGCCCCGGAGATCAAGCTCGAAGCGGCGGACGACGGCGACCTCGAGGGGTCGTTCCGCCACGCGTACTCCCGCGATCAGGCCACGTTGATCCGCCGCTTGCGCCGCATCGAGGGCCAGGTCCGCGGCATCGAGCGCATGATCGAGCGGCGCGAGTACTGCGTCGACATCCTCCAGCAGACCGCCGCGTTGCGGGCCGCCGTCGATTCGGTTGCCTTGCTGATCCTCGAAGACCACGTCCAGGGCTGCGTCAAGACCGCCGCCGAGCAAGGCGACGCCGATCGCTACGTCGAGGAAGTGCTCGACGTCGTGCGCCGGACGCTCGGCAAGCCGGTCCGGCCCCGCGTCTGATGACCCCGGATCGGGCACGCAGCCGAGCGTGCATTGCGGTCGGCAGGACCCGTCCACCGCGCCGGGCAAGGTGAGCCACTTATCCACGAAAGTGGAAGACTGCCCGTTTTTCGTGGACAACCGCGTTGACGCCGACCGCCGCCGGGCCTACCTTCCGACATCCGCACCGCTGCCGCGGCCCGTCAATGGGTAACCACGTTCGCGAGGGGTCTGGGGAAACCCGGCCGAGGACCGAACTTGCGTGGGAAGACCTGGGGACGCCGGGTGCGAGAAGAGACGGCGTCGGGAGCGGCGCGGACGAGAGCGTCGGGGAGCCTCACACAGCCCCGACTCGCATCCGCGAGCCGCTCCCGACGCATATTTCCGGCCTCGAGCCGCTCTCCGCGGATTACGCCGAGATCGTGGACGCCGGCCTGGCCGCCGTCGGCGGCGAGGATCTGCCCGCAGCGGCGCGTACAGCGATAGACGATCACGTGCGCCTGCTCATGGCCTGGAACGAGGCCATCAACCTCAGCGGCATCCGGACGCCGGAGATGATCGCCCGCGAGCACGTCCTGGACAGCCTTGCGGCGCTGCCCCTGCTCCGGCGAGCCGGGATAGAGGAGTTCGTGGACCTCGGCAGCGGCGGAGGCTATCCGGGCCTCCCGCTGGCCTTAGCGCTGCCGGCGCGCCGGGCGCTGCTGGTCGAGTCGATCGGCAAGAAGGCCCGTTTCCTCGATGTCGCAGTGGCGGCTCTTGGGCTGGCCGATCGCGTGTCGGTGGCGGCCGCGCGGGCCGAGAACATCGCCGCCGAGCGCGGCCACCGCGGCCGCTGGCCGGCCGTCGTCGCCCGCGCCGTGGCCGACCTGACCGAACTCTCGGAGCTGGCCATGCCCCTGCTCGCCGAGGGCGGCCTGCTGGTCGCATGGAAGCGGCAGCCCATGGACGAGGAGCTGTCACATGCGGAGAGAGCGGTCCGCCAGCTCGGCGGGCGCCTCGTCGCCTGCGAGCCAGTTTCGGTGCCCGGCCTCGAAGACCACGTTCTGGCGGTGGTCGAGAAGGTCGCGCCGACACCGCCGGAGTTTCCACGCGATCCCGCGGCGCGCCGGCGGCGGCCGTTGTAGGGTGCGCGAATGAGGATCGCCGTCATCTCGGATATCCATTCCAACCTCGAGGCCCTGGACGCGGTCCTGGGCGGGCTCGGCGAGGTCGACGCCGTCTGGCATCTCGGCGACATCGTCGGCTACGGCCCGCGGCCGCAGGCGGTGGTCGACCGGCTGCGCGCCGCCGGCACCATCGGGGTCAGGGGCAACCACGACGACGCCGCGGGCGGCGGCGACTCCATCGAGTTCTTCAACCCGGACGGGTTCCGGGCAATGGAGTGGACCCGCACCCGGATCGACGAGCGGACGCGGCTCTTTCTTGCCGGCCTTCCGGAGCGCCGCGTACCCGACGGCTCCGACTTCACGCTGGCACACGGCAGCCCGAGCGATCCGATCTGGGAGTACGTCGCCTCGCAAGACGTGGCTCAGGCCAACCTATCCGCCTTCGACACCCCGTACTGCCTGGTCGGCCACACCCACCTTCCGATTGTCTATCGGGAGTCGGGCGGGCGAATGAAGGCGGTCCATGTCGACGGCCGGACCGACCTCGCGCTCGACGGCCGCCGCATGATCCTCAACCCCGGAAGCGTCGGCCAGCCCCGCGACGGCGACCCGAGAGCCAGCTATCTGGTGATCGACACGGACGCCGGCCGGGTGACCTGGCATCGTGTCGAGTACGACGTCGAGGCCACGCAGGCGGCCATCGTCGCGGCCGGCCTGCCGCCGCGTCTGGCTCGACGGCTGACCCTCGGCCACTGACTGACGGCCGAAGAGCGGCGCGATTGTGGACGCGTGCGCGAACCCGGGCCTCGGGCGTCGTGCTAGCCTTTCACCGGTTCGACGAGGCTATCCTGCGGGACTCATCGACCCGGGCGGACCCGCCGCTCGTCGGGTGCGGACCAGCGCCGAGCCGGTCCGCGGCCGGCTCCGGAACCGGTCCACCGCCGGTTCGGACGCGGCCCTACCCATCGCCCATCTGAGCCCGCTTCGAAGAGGAAACGTCGGTCGATGACCGCTCCCAACTCACCGCTCCGGGGACGCAAGCTCGGCGACCGGCGCGTAGTGGTCGATCGGCCGCACTCCGCGTACTTCCGCTACGCCGGGGCGGGCGTGATGATCGCCAAGGCCGCCGCCAGCGCGCCCACGACCGCGTTCGGACGGCGCCTGGCCCGCGTTCGGGGCTTCGTCTTCGGGAAGCCCCTTTCGACCGCTCAGGACATAGAGGAGCGGCTCTCCAAGAAGCTGGCCCTGCCCATCTTCAGTTCGGACGCCATCTCGTCATCGGCCTACGCCACCGACGAGATCCTGCGCGTCCTGGTGCTGGCTGGACTGGCCTGGATGACCTGGTCGATTGCAGTGGCGGCCGCGATCGCCCTGATGCTGACCATCGTCGCCTTCAGCTACCGCCAGGTTTGCCGCGGCTACCCCTCAGGCGGGGGCGCTTATGTCGTCGCCCGCGAGAACCTCGGGCCCAACTTCGGCCTTATCGCAGCCGCGGCGCTGATGGTCGACTACGTGATGACCGTCGCCGTCTCCAGTGCCTCGGCCCTGGCGAACCTGGCGACGGCGTTCGAGGCGATCGCGCCGTACAAGGTCGAGCTCGGAGCGCTGATCATCATCCTGGTGACGGCGGCCAACCTCCGCGGCCTGCGCGAGTCCGGCAACATCTTCGCCATTCCCACCTATCTATTTATCGGGATGGCCCTCCTCACCATCGGCGTTGGCCTCGTCAACACCGCCAGCGGCGCCGCTCACCATCTCAGCGCCCCGCCCTTCGCGGAGCAGCCAGGGGTTCAAGCCTTCACCATGCTCTTGCTGCTCAAGGCCTTCGCCGGCGGGTCGGTAGCCCTGACGGGCGTCGAGGCGATAGCCAACGGCGTCCCTGCGTTCAAGCCGCCGGAGGCCAAGAACGCCGCCAACACGTTGATCCTGATGGCCATCATCCTGGGCACCATCTTCATCGGGCTGACCTTCGTCGGGCTCCAGTACGGCGTCATGGCCACGACCGCCCAGGGTCCGACCGTCCTCGGACAGGTCGGCAGCGCCGTTTTCGGCGGCAACTTCCTGTTCATCTTGCTGCAGGTGAGCGCCGCCTTGATCCTCTTCCTGGCCTGCAACACGAGCTTCAATGCGTTCCCGCGCCTGGCGGCGATCCTCGCCCAGGACGACTGCATGCCGCGCCAGTTCGCCTTCCGCGGCGACCGGCTCGCGTTTTCCTGGGGAATCGTCGTCCTGGCCGCGGTCGCGATCGTGATGCTTTACGCCTTCAACGCCTCCGTCGACGCGTTGATCCCGCTCTACTCAGTCGGCGTGTTCGTCTGCTTCACCCTGTCGCAGGCGGGCATGGTCATCCACTGGCGCAAGGAACGGAGCTCGGGCTGGGCCTGGCGAAGCGTCGTCAACGGTTTCGGCGCGATCCTGACCGGCGTCGTCTTCCTGGTCGTGGCCTCGGAGAAGTTCTTCAACGGGGCGTGGATGGTGCTGATCTTCATCCCGGCCCTGATCGCGATGATGATGTTCGTCCGCCATCAGTACGCCTCGTCGGCGCGCCAGCTGACGATGCGTCCCGGCGCCGCGATCCCGCAGCCGCACCGCCACAACCGCGTCGTGATCCCGATCTCGGGCGTCAACCGGGCAGTCGTCCAGGCGCTCAACGTGGCTCGCTCGATCACGACGGACATTCGCGCCGTGTACGTCTCGGATGATCCCAAGCGGAGCGATTCGATCCGCGAATTGTGGACCCAGGCAGTGCCGGATGTGCCCCTGGTGCTCGTGGAATCGCCCTACCGAGCCCTCATCGCTCCGGTGGTCGCCTACCTAGACGTGCTCGACCGGTCGTGGCCGGATCAGCAGGAGTCGCCCATCACGTTCGTTCTGATCCCGGAGTACGTAGCCCGCAGCTGGTGGGAGCGGATGCTCTACAACCAGGCGGCCAAGCAGCTCCGAGCCGCCCTGCTCGGCCGGGCGCACACGGTCGTCATCAACGTGCCGTACCGCCGAGACGACTCCCGGAGCGGCGCCGCAGCAGCCGAGCAGCCCGCCGGGACGCTCATCGCCGCCGACCACGGCAAGCCCCGCTGACGCGAAGGCCGTCGACGAGATGACGGGCACCGAGCGCTGCCGGGGCTGCGGCGCGATCGTGCCGGTCGTGCGGGAACTCCGCTCGGACCATCTCTACGTCGGCGCAGCGCCGGGATGCTGGGCCGCCTACACCGAGCTGATCGGGCTCCAGACGTCCGGCGCGCTGGCGGAGGCCCGCATGCTCTCCGTCGACGTCTACATGGCCCAGCATCCCGGCGTCCCCGGTCGCCAGGCGAGCCAGTCGGTTTGGGTCCACCTCGTCGGGCTGTGTCTGTCGCTGGAGTTCGGCTTCGACGGCGTCGCGTCGGCAAGGGCCAAGGCTCGGCTGCTCGCTCCCGGAGCGACGTTCGAGCGGCTCGAGCCTCCCGCATCACTCGGCCCTATCACGGTCCTCGACGTGCTTGCGGTACAGGCTCCCGCCGAGCACATCGTCGCCGTCGGCGGCTGGGCAGCTTGCGTCTGGGCCGCCTGGGCTCTTTGCGCCGCGCAGGTTCGGCGGCGAGCGGAAGGCTTGCTGCCGCGCTGACATCCGGTCCCCGAGTTCGGCCCAACCGTGTCCGTTGGTTCGGATCGGGGGGCCGAACGGCCGACGAGGCGGCAGGTGACGGCCGCCGGTCATGCCGACCTCCGGCTCCCTTCCCCCCGGGCCGGCGGTGGTATCGTTCGCGGGCGGATGCGGCCCAACCGCGACAATGGGGGTCGAGAACGGAGGTCAGGTGCCCGAGGCGAATACGCCCGTTTTCCGGCGCGCCGTCATCGCCTTGAGCGGCGGCTCGATCGACGCCTGGATCGTACGTCTGGCTCTCGAGGTGACCCGCCACACTCACGCCGAGCTGATTGCGGTGCACGTCGTCGAACTCGACTGGACGCAGCCGCTCGACGCCGACGTGGCCGAGCGCTCCGAGGATGCCCAGCGCGTCCTCGACGCGGCGGAGGGCATCGCCGAATCGATGCACGGCAAGCTGGAATCGGTGCTCGTTCAGGCGCGCGACGTCGGGGCGGCAATCGTCGACGAGGCCGCGTCGCGCGAAGCGGACCTCCTTATACTCGGCCTGCCCTACCGAACCCGCTTCGGCGGCGACTTTGCCATCGGGCGGGCGGTGCCGTACGCGTTGAAGAACGCCCCCTGCGCCGTGTGGGTGGTGCGTGAGCCGATGGGCGAGGAGTCTCGATGAAGATCGTGATCGTGGGCTGCGGGCGCGTCGGTTCGACGCTGGCCGAGAACCTCGACGCGGACGGCCACGAGGTCATCATTTTCGACGTCAAGACCGCCGCTTTCGACCGCCTGCCGGAGACGTTCAAGGGCGCCGCGATAAGGGGCGACGGGACGGATCCGGAGGTTCTGCGACGGGGCGGTGCGGACGGGGCCGACGTATTCCTGTCGCTCACCGAAGGCGACAACAGGAACGTGATGGCCGCCCAGGTCGCCACCGAGTCGATCGGTATCCCGCAGGTGATCGCCAAGATCAACGACCCGGTCCGGGCCGCGGCCTACGCGGAGCTGGGAGTCGTGACGCTGTGCCGGACGAACCTCCTTGTCGACACTGTGGCCAAGTACCTGAATCTGCCGATGTCGACCGGCCCCGGCATCGACACACCCGAAACACCCGGCCACCAGCATCCGCATCCGACGTCCCGCGGCCTGCGCGTGTCGGGCGAGTCGACAGCTCAGGTCCCGCATCCATCCGGGACGGGCGCTGCGCACGCTCACACTGCCGATGGTGAGCACGCCGATGATGAAACCGATTCTGTCAAGGCGCAGCGCCTTGGCTTCCGCCGGTGGCGCGGCTGAGCGCGGGTAGGAGGCAGACGTGTTCGTCATCGTCGTAGGCGCCGGCAAGGTCGGATACTTCCTGGCCCGCGAGCTCATCCAATCGGGCCATGAGGTCGCGATCATGGAGCGCGACCGGACCCGCGCCTCGCAGGTAACCGAGGAAATCGGATCGATCGTCATCCCTCACGACGGCTGCGAGGGCAAGTACCTCGGCGAGGCCGGGGCGAATCGGGCCGACATCGTGGCTGCGGTCACCGGCGACGACGAGGACAACCTCGTCATCTGCCAGATGGCCAAGCACCATTTCGACGTGCCGCGGACGATCGCCCGGGTCAACAACCCCAAGAACGAGAGCCTGTTCAAGCACCTGGGCGTGGACGAAATCGTGTCGCCGACGCGCATGATCCTGGGCTCGATCGAGGCGGACATTCCGGTTCACGAGCTGCTCCACCTGGCCGTGCTGGGCGGCGGCGAGCTCGAGCTTGTCGAAGCTCAGCTGCGCGAAGGCTCGCCGGCGGTGGGCCGCGCGGCCGGCAGCCTGTCGCTGCCCGACGGCTGTTCGATCTTCGCCGTCATTCGCGACGAGCGAGCCATGTCGGTTCGCTCCGACACGGAGCTGCGCGAGGGCGACAAGGTTATCGGCATCGGGCGCACAGAATGCGAGTCCGAACTGCACCGGATCCTGCTGGGCGAGGACGAAGCGACGGCCTGACGCTACGACGCGGGACGATCTCCGGCCGGGCGGACGGCCGCCGAGCAGCCGCGTCCGTCAGTCGCGTCTTCGGCCGAAGAGCCCGCCCTTCCTGGCCGTCGCGGGCTGCTCGGCGGCCGGTGCCTCCCGCTGGTGGGACAGCCAGTCGATCGAGGTCTCGCGGTAGAACTGGGCGATGGCGTGCTCCGGCCCGAGCTCGAAACGCTTTGAGACCTGATCCATCGGAAAGGCGACCTGGCCGTTGAACTCGACGCCGTAGCCCTCATTGGGGTGGCGGATCCAGTGCGCGCCGGTGTTCAGGATCAAGACTTCGCCCACGTACGCGCCCATGGCCGGAACCATCGACTCGTAGGAATCCTTGGCCGGGGCAGCCGGCCACCATTCGTCGATCAGTTCGTCGAGCCGTATGGCGCTTTCGGGCGAGTAGTCGAGCCAGGCCACGCCGTTCGAGCCGGCCGACTTGACGAACGCGTCGGCGGCCAGCCGCATCATCGCCGCCGGTCCGTCGACGTTGCCGGTAGGGCCCACGACGCCGCTCTCGACGGACCAGGCCCGGCTCTGCTCGAAAACCTGGTGCTGAAGCGCCTCGCCGCCGTCGAGCCGCTTCTCGACCATGCGAGTCGGCTGGGCCGGCTCGGGCTTCGCCTTCGACTTCTTGGACGCGGCCTCCGGGGGCAGCACGTCGCCGAAATGCTCGCCCGTCGCCCAGCGGCCTCCGAACTGCCGCACGAGCACCTCGCCCACGTACGCAGCCAGTTCCATGCGGGTCTTGAGGGCGAGGGGGCTCTCGCAGGCCGCGAGCACGTCGACGATGAGGTCGACCTCGCTCAGGCTGCGCCAGGTGAAGTCCAGTTTGGGGGCGCGAGCCGGTGGTGCCCCGGCAACGAACCGCTCGGCGGCCGCCACCCAGCTGGCCGTCTCGTCGGCCTGCGCCGAGCCCGCTGTCAGGTTGCCGTTCTTGCTCGCCATCTATCCCCTGGACAGATCGCCGCGCCCGCAGTCGGGCACCCCCAGCGACCACGCCGAAAGTCTGCAATCTGCGCGGGACGACTGCAAGGGCGATTTCGGACCATGCCGATCGTCCCGACGCGGGCTTGAGCGGGAGGTCTACGTGGCCGCGTCCCATTCGGCCCGGTATCGGGCCACGCCCGAGACACCGCGCATCGCTTCGACGTCCAGGACCAGGACCATGAACGCTTCCTCCGCAACGTGCCACTGGCACCGGATGCCGTGGCTGGAGGCCTTCTCGAACCCGAAGCGCGGGTAATAGCCGGAGTGTCCGAGCACGACCACGAAGGGGCACGTCGTCTCCGCGATGGCGGCCAGCCCGGCCCTGGCCAGCTCGGTCCCGATCCCCTGCATCTGCCACTCGGGCAGCACGGCCAGCGGCGCAAGGCCCAGGCCCCGGACAGTTGTGCCGTCATCCGCCTCGAGCTCGACCGGGCTGAAAAGGATGTGCCCGACGAGGCGGCCATCGACCACAGCCACGAGCGATATGAGGCTCTCGCATGCGCCGCGCAGTATCTCGATGACCGCGCCCTCGCTACCCCGCCCGAAGGCCCGGTCGTTGACCTCTCGGATCGAGAGGACGTCTTCAGGTTGCTCTCGACGGATCTGCGCCACGCTGCGCGTGCCCTCCTGCAGGTTACGGTGCGAGCCGCCTGGCTCAGTTTCAGGAGCGCCACCGGACCGGCGCATTATGAGCGACGCACGGGCCGGAGAGGGCGGGCTCTCCCCGATGCCGGCCGGCGTCGCCGGGTGGCCGGGCGGCCCGCCTGACGCAACCGTTGCCAGGTATAAGGGTTCCCACCTAGACAGCACACTTGACAACACCATTGTCAAGGTTTTATGGTCCGGGTGCGTCGTTCGGTCGGTCGGTCAGGCCCGCCGTGGGTCGCCAGATTGTCAGGACCCGGCCGGTTGGAGGTGCTCAGATGACGCTCATACGCCGAACTTCCGCCCCCTTCGGCGACCTGCTTTCGCTGAGACAGGCGATGGACCGCCTGTTCGAGGAGAGCTTCGTGAATCCGCGAACATGGACTTGGGGCGATCAGCAGATCGTCGCCCTGGACGTGTATGCCACGGACCAGGAGCTCGTCGTCGAGGCCAACCTGCCCGGCGTCAAGCCGGAAGAGGTCGACATCACGGTCGAGGGCAACGTCCTCACGATCGCCGGCGAGACCCGCGCCGCCCGCAAGGACGTGGAGGGCTCGGCCCTCATCCAGGAGATCAGGCGCGGCTCGTTCAGCAGGAAGCTGACGCTGCCCGACGGACTCGAGGCCGACAAGGCTTCAGCGACATTCGAGGACGGGGTGCTTACTCTTCGCCTCCCCAAGGCCGAGAAGGCCAAACCGCGCCAGATCAAGATCGCCCCCACCGAGGCCCAGCCGTCGCAGCCGGCCGCGGTCGGGACGAAGTAGGTAGACCGTGTCCGATCGACGTTTCCAGCGTGATCCCGAGCGCCCCTGCTTCGTGATCAGCGTCGCGGCAGGCCTCGTCCAGGCCCACCCGCGAACCCTGCGGATCTACGAGGACGAGGGCCTGCTCTCGCCCGCCCGAACGCCGACGAACATCCGCCTCTACTCCGAGAACGACATCCGGCGGATCCTCTGGATCCGGCGCCTGACTCAGGAGAGGGGCGTCAACCTCGCCGGCGTGAAGCTGCTATTCGAACTCGAGGAGAGATTGCAGACTCGAATCCTGGAAGCCCTCTTCGACGACAACCGGGCCCGTGAGGCCGGCGCAGCCGCTGCGGCTCGTCAGCCCCAATCGGGTGAATCCACCGACACAGAGAACCGCCGCGTCGCCGAAACCACTCCCGACGGAGATGGTTACGACGGCTCGGACGGGGCCCGGACCGGGGGCTACGCCGAAATGCCGGCGCAACCGATCAGGCAACCCATCACCCGTATAGTGGCCACGCGCGTGACCACGACTCGATCAGGAGACTCCAATGACTGACCGGCCGGCCGAAAAGGGCGACGACATCGTCCAGGACGGCGAGGACCCCAAGAAAGACGAACAGCAGGTCCACGTGCCGGGTGTTCGGGAACTCCCTCTCGTCGCCCTGCGAGAGACCGTCATCTTCCCGGAGATGATCGTTCCGCTCCAGGTGGGACGGGACAAGAGCGTAGCCGCGCTCAACGCGGCAACGGCCGCGAGCGGCCCCATCGCGCTCGTCACTCAGCGCGAGGCCGAGCGCGAGGAAATCGAGGACCCGGCCGAGCTGTACTCGGTCGGAACGCTGGCCAAGATCGCCCAGGTCGTGCAGCTCCAGGACGGCACCGTCCGAGCCATCGTCCAGGGCCAGGGCCGGCTCAAGGTCCTGGGCTTCGTCCAGACCAGCCCGTACATCATCGTCCGCGTCGAAGAGCTGCCCGACGTGACGCCCGACGGCATCGAGGTCCAGGCCCTGATGCGGACCGTCCAGGCCCAGATCGAGCAATACGTCGCCAACGGCGCGCCCGTGCCGCCGGAAGCGGCCGTGGCCGCGCGCAACATCACCGAGCCCGGCCTTCTGGCCGACATGGTCGCCTACAGCCCCGATCTCTCGACGGAGCAGCGGATGCAGCTTCTCGAGATGTCGGACGTGCTGGAGCGGCTCAAGATCGTCTCCAACTTCCTGGGCCGCCAGATCGAGATCCTCGAGCTCAAGGGCAAGATCCAGTCCGAGGTCAAGTCCGAGATGGACAAGACCCAGCGCGAGTACATCCTGCGCGAGCAGCTCAAGGCCATCCAGCGCGAGCTCGGCGAGGACGACCCGCAGCAGGCCGAGATCAACGAGCTGCGCGAGAAGGTCGAAGCCGCCGGAATGCCCGAGGAGGTCAAAGCTCGGGCGCTCAAGGAGATCGACCGCATGAGCCGGATCCCGTCGGCCTCCCCAGAGGTCGGTGTCATCCGGACCTACGTCGACTGGCTCATCGCCCTGCCGTGGAACATCTCCACGACGGACAACCTGGACATCAAGGCCGCGGCCAAGATCCTCGACGAGGACCACTACGGCCTGGAGAAGATCAAGGAGCGCATCCTCGAGTATCTGGCGGTTCGAAGCCTGGCCGAGACTCTGCGCAGTCCGATCCTCGCCTTCGTGGGACCGCCCGGCGTGGGCAAGACCTCGCTCGGCAAGAGCATCGCCCGGGCAATGGGCCGCAAGTTCGTCCGCATGAGCCTCGGCGGAATCCACGACGAGGCGGAGATCCGCGGCCACCGGCGCACCTACATCGGCGCGCTGCCAGGTCGGATCATCCAGAACGTCAAGACGGGCGGTTCGAACAACCCGGTCTTCATGCTGGACGAGGTCGACAAGATCGGCATGGACTTCCGCGGCGACCCGAGCTCGGCGCTGCTCGAGGTCCTCGATCCCGAGCAGAACAACACCTTCCAGGACAACTACCTGGAGGTGCCGTTCGACCTCACCAAGGTGCTCTTCATCACCACCGCCAACCTGCTCGATCCGATCCCGGCGCCGCTGCGCGACCGCATGGAAGTCATCCAGCTGCCGGGCTACACCGAGACCGAGAAGATCGAGATCGGCAAGCGGTTCCTCATCCCCAAGCAGATGAAGAACCACGGCCTGACGGAAAAGAACATCGCCATCAGCGATGAAGCGATGGTCGAGCTGGTGCGCTCATACACGCACGAAGCCGGCGTCCGCAATCTCGAGCGTGAGATCGCGAATGTCATGCGCAAGGTTGCCCGGGCAGTGGCCGAGGGCCGCAAGCGCAAGACGATCGTCGACGTCAAGAGGCTCAACGACTACCTCGGGCCGCAGCGGTACGAGTACGGCGAGCTGGAGTCGGAGGATCAGATCGGCGCCGCAACCGGCCTGGTCGTGACCGAAGTGGGCGGTGACGTCATCGCCATCGAAGTCACGCTCATGGAAGGCAAGGA
>Ga0265316_10001403_pt1 | contig 25930 bp, 23 predicted proteins | sample 4522metaG_FD_202092 | JGI IMG/M metagenome (GOLD analysis project Ga0265316, IMG submission 202092) | Rhizosphere microbial communities from Carex aquatilis grown in University of Washington, Seatle, WA, United States - 4-5-22 metaG | ecosystem: Host-associated > Plants > Roots > Rhizosphere >... | reverse complement strand
CTGAAACATATGGATTTGAAAAGAATGGCTTCGAGGCAGAAACCACACCCAGGGCAGAATCATTCTGGCAATTTACCGATCCGACCGTAGCTAAAAAATGGCTTAATAAACTTATTAATTTGAAAAATATTTTTTCATGAAAGTCTTATTATTATATGATTATCCGCCTTCACCGGGAGGACTGGCGACACAGGGACATCTGCTTTACACCGGACTTCTTGAAATGGGTGTTGATGCCCAGGCTGTCCATTTCGAATCAGCGCAGGAGAAAGAATGGTACTACCGCTGGTTTGAACCAGATGTCGTTGTTGGAATAGGCTACTGGGGACATACACCTCAACTGGTGCTTCATCCGCAACGTTACGGTGTTCAACCCGTTCCCTGGCTGGTTGCAGACGGGTATATAGCAAACTATCAGGAGGTTTTAAATGCGCTGCCTCTTATACTGGTAACTTCGAATTGGGTGAAGGAGATGTATGTACGCGATGGCATAAACGGTGATAAAATTGAAGTGTTACCCGTCGGTTGTGATACCGATAGTTTTATTCCTCACAGCAAGGATGATCCTAAGATTATAGCTGTGCGTGAATCACTTGGTATTTCTCCCGACCAGATAATGGTACTGACCGTCGGTGGTGATGCTGCTTCAAAGGGAGCACAGGAGGTGATGCAGGCTCTCGCCATTATTGATACCAAAGCGCCCGATTGGAAATATGTCTGCAAAGTGTGGCCCCAGCCACGAACAGAAAGACAAAATATAGCTGATCTTGACATGGCAGCACATCTTGGAATTGAAAAGAATGTCACCTATGCAACCAATACTATTTCAAGAAAATTTATGCCATACCTTATCGGAGCATGCGATATTTATGCAGCTCCTTCCCGGCTCGAAGGTTTTGGTATGCCCCAGGTGGAGGCCGGTGCATGTGAAAAGCCTGTGATAGGTATTAAGGCAATGGGAATGCTTGATACGCTTATACATGGAGAAACTGCATTCCTTGCAAATGTAGCACAGAAAATAGTTGTCGACCAGGTTACTCTTGGCGATGAATCGGGATTTGAAGAAAAACACAGAGTACAGTTTAAAGAGCCAAGGACTGTAGATTATCGTGCAGATGTACATGATATTGGTAAGTATCTGATGCTTCTTATGACTGATTCAGCATTGCGAGAAAAAATGGGCAAAGCCGCCAGAGAAAGAGTCGTGAAATACTTTGATTACCGTGTTGTAGCAAGACGTTTTGTTGAAATAATAGGCAATAAATTAGGGATTAAATAATGAAAACTACAGATCAGCAGGAGATTGAAGAGGCCAAAAAAGCCGCTATTGAAGTTTTGCAGCATAATGCACACGGACCATTTCATGGTCTTCCACGTACAGCAGGCTGGGGATATCCCGAACCATATACTAGAGATCTTATGTTTTCTGCATTTGGAATAGCTGTATCCGGGAACCAAAAACTTCTGGAGAGTATCCGTAAGGTATTGGAGACCCTTGCTAAAAACCAGACTGAACACGGTCATATACCTTCTCTGGTAAACGACAAAGAGGACAGAGGATCAAGTGATTCCACTCCATTGTTTTTATTGGGAGCCGGCATTTTCAGAAAAGTATCAGGAGAAAAAGATTTTCTTAACACTGCTGTAAATAAAGCATTGAATTGGATGGAGTATCAAAGTCCTTCGGATAGATATATGGTCGCCCAGCAACCGACAAGCGATTGGAGGGATGAACAATGGGTGACAGGATACGGACTATTTGTGAACACTCTTGTTTATTGCTATCTCCGGCTACTGGGGAACAATGAAAGAGCTGATAAGGTACACAGCGAAATGAGCCGGTTCACCATAACAGGAGGTACGATCCATCATCATGTTCACGAAGGACTTGTTGTAAAACATAAACCTTATTATGCTTTATGGTCTTATAAAATTTACAGCAGCGAACGTTTTGATCTTCTAGGCAATAGTATTGCCATTCTCTCCGGATTAGCCTCTCCATCAAGAGCTGAACATATTATTTCCTGGATCGAAGAGGAGTGCGATAGTATGAAAAAAAAAGGTGACCTGGCAGTAAGCCTTCCACCTAACTTCTTTCCTTATATCAAACCTGAAGATCCTGACTGGCATCCAAGATATGCAATATATAACAAGCCGGGAGAATACCACAATGGTGGTATCTGGCCATTTGTCTGCGGACTTTATGTGGCTGCTTTAGTTGCTGCTAAAAAATATGCACTTGCCAGTGAGAAGCTGGTTGTACTTACACATATTATTAAAACCTCCAATACGGCAAAAGTCAATTTTGGATTTAATGAGTGGATAAAAGCACAAGACGGTAAACCCATGGGACAGGACTGGCAGACATGGAGCGCCGCACTATATCTGTATGCAGTAAAATGCGTTGAAATAAAAGGAACGCCATTTTTTGATGAGATGCGTCTCTATCCAAATCTTTAACTTATTTATACTTTTTCTAATAAATACCATAAACATGAAAGCGACTGAATTTACTAAACAATTATTGGGGCTGGAACAAAGTCTAATGAAGTATGCATCCCGTCTTAAACTATGCAGAGCAGATGCAAGAGATCTTGTTCAGGAAACTTTTCTGAAAGCACTTTTGAGCCAGGATAAATTTGTAGATACCGGGTACTTAAAAGCCTGGACAATCACAATCATGAGAAACACTTTTATCAATAACTACAGACATAATGTTCTCCATAACACCCATTGTGATCGTACTGAGGAATCGTTTTTTATTAATCAGACAATTTGCTCAGCTTCAGATAACCCGGATTCGGCATATTCTGTTATGGAAATTACCAGAAACATTGAACAATTAAAAGATAAATTCAGGGTACCATTTAAGATGTATGTTGAAGGTTACAGGTACAGAGAAATTGCCGATATGTTTAATCTCAATATCGGGACTGTAAAAAGCAGAATTTTCCTGGCACGAAAAGTATTGATGAACCAACTTAAAACGTAAGAGAAATGTAAGTCTTCACAATTCTATTGATATGTAAATTATGCAATTAAATATTAAAATTGTGTAAACATTTTATCCTGATAATTGTCATCTTAGTGAGGAAATTTTTATCAATAATATGTGGTCAGGATTGAAAAGGATTCATGGGATAAAATCCGAAAGCTTTTTGAAGTTTTGTGAAGTTATCTAACCCAAAATGAAACCTGCTTTTAATAATAAAATAATTCGTAATAAGAAATCTCATCTTACAGGCGGTTTTCTATTGGCTTGTCTTCTTCTATTTACCTCAATAGAGGGATCGGGGCAATGCGTGAATCCTCCGACAGTTACTTTGAGCAATACCAGTGGCAGTATATGCGGATTAACATCTGTAACAATAAGCGGAAACATATTCGGCGGCGGCGCAACAAAGGTAACGCTCACAGAGAATGGCGATGGATCAGTGACTCCAACTTCTGCAACGACATCACCATTTGCATTTACATACACTCCCAAAAGTAAAGACATTGGGAAAATTATTATAATAACGTTAACTACCAATATTCCTTCGGGATCTCATTGTTCAGCTGCAAAAGCCAGCTTCACCCTAACAGTAAATGATGTTGTTAAGGCACCCACAGTTGGCACCATAACCCAACCGACATGTGAAGTAGCAACAGGAAGTGTTGTACTAAATGGGTTGCCTTCAGTTGGAATATGGACCTTAACCCAAACTCCCGGAGTAATAACATCGACTGGAACAGGAACCAGCACAATCATATCCGGTCTTGCTGCAGGTACATTTGCTTTTACTGTTGCTAATGCCGCAGGTTGTATTTCAGTTACATCTGCAAATGTGGTTATAAGTAAACAATCGCAAGCACCTACTTCACCTGTTGTTGGAACTATCACGCAGCCAACATGTGCAGTTGCTACAGGCAGCGTGTCATTAAGCGGATTACCACTAACTGGGAGTTGGATTCTGAGTCGTTATCCTGGTACAATTATATCAGAGGGTACTGGCACAACTGTAACTGTCTCCGGACTTGCTGGCGGTATGTACAACTTTACTGTGACCAATTCAACAGGATGTGTTTCAGGTCTTTCAGCAAACGCGGTGATATCTTCTCAACCGGCGAACCCATCAGCACCATTGGTTGTTTCCATTACTCAACCCACCAACGGGTTCCCCACAGGAAGTGTGGAATTAAGCGGACTGCCCGTAAGCGGATCCTGGATATTAACACGTTCGCCGGATGGACTGACTTTGTCTGGAATCGGAATTAAAAAAACTATTACTGGTCTCACCTCAGGAATTTATGCTTTTACCGTAACAAACTCTTCAGGTTGTACATCAGCATCGTCGGCCAATGTTGTAATTAACGCACCTCCGGATGTCCGGTTATTCATTGTCAAAGATCCGGCACCGATTTGTTATCCGTCTACTGTTGACATAACAGCTCCGGAGATTACAGCAGGCTCATCCCCGGATTTGACTTATACATACTGGATTGACCAGGAAGCAACAATTCCTTACAGAACTCCGGCTGATGCAACAGATGGTACCTACTATATTAATGCTACAACTACAACAGGCTTTATTTCAGTTAAACCTGTAGTGGTTACAGTGTATCGGACACCTTCAGCGAATGCGGGAGCTGACCAGTATCTGGAGTATAAGTTTGGCACAACAATGAATGCTGAACTTGCACATAATTATGAAACGGGTTTGTGGTCGGTAATTTCCGGGACAGGTATATTTTCTGATTCCTCCTCTGCAAAGACCTCTGTGAACAATCTTTCAATAGGTAAAAATATATTTTTATGGTCAGTTACTAATAGAGTCTGTCCTGAATCTCACGATTCAGTCATGATCATTGTTCATGATCTCGTTATTAAAGCTTTGATAACTCCAAACATGGATGGAAGGAATGATTATTTCGTATTGGACGGATTAAGTACGTTGGACAAACCGGAATTGGTAATTTTTGACAGAAGAGGTGTGCAGGTTTATAAAAATGAGAATTATAATAATCTGTGGAATGGCATAGATTATAAAGGTAATCCACTTCCTGACGACACCTATTTTTGCATTATTAAAACTGTGGATGGCAGAAAAATTACCGGCTATATTGTAATAAGAAGATAGAATGAAAACAATTATCAAAGTAATGTTTTTTCTGCTGATTCCCGGAGGTCTGTTCGGACAATTGACTACTGTAACGAATCAATATATCCTTAATCCGCTTACTATAAATCCGGCTTATGCAGGGAACAGAGGTGCTTTGAATATAGCAGCATTCTACAGGCGGCAGTGGGTTGGCATCCCCGGAGCACCAGAAACAATGACTTTAGCGCTGGATGCTCCTCTGCTCGATTCAAAACTCGGCTTAGGACTCATTATTACCAATGATAAGATCGGAGTAACCAAAGAAACAAATATTAGCACCAACTATGCATACAAAATCAGTATGGGGGAAGGAAATCTTTCCCTGGGTCTGGGTGCAGGAATGACTATCACAAATACTGCATGGTCTGATCTTTCTGTCCATGATCCAGGAGATGAGAATTATCTTCTCAATTCGAGTGTTTATATAGTCCCTGATTTCAGATTTGGAGTTTATTATTACAACCAGAATTACTTTATTGGAATATCGATACCTAAACTCTTAGGCAACAAATTCGACTATACCAAGGATAAATACACTCTGAAGTTCAATCCTGGTCAGTATAATTACTTATTAAATACAGGATATGTTTTTAATCTTTCTCCGAAACTTAAATTTTCTCCTTCAACACTTGTTACCATCTCGCCCGGGGAAAAGATGCTTTATGATATAAATGCTCATTTCATTTTATTTGATCGCGTGTGGTTTGGCGCCACTTACAGGAATAATAGCTCTTTTGCGGGATTATTTCAATTCGCTGTAAATAACCAGCTTAGAGTGGCCTACATATACGATTATGATTTTAATGAACTCAGGATATACAGTAACGGATCACATGAAATAATGATCAGGTATGAGTTCAGATATAAGATAAATGTCGTAAATCCTCTGATCTTTTAAAAAGTACTTAACATTTACGTTTATCGTGAGAAAAAAACTATTGACTGGCATTCTAATAACTATTCTGTTTCAGCAGTTTACCACAGGACAATTAGAAACCTATACTGTTACTTTATCTCCATTTAGTTCAAAGAAATATGATGAATTCTCACCTGTTTATTATAAAAAGGGCATTGTGTTTTGTACCAACAGGAGCCCAAACCTCTTTCTGAATTATTCAAGTTCGCAAAATAAACGACAATTTAAGATCTATTATATTGACACAACTCGCAAGGTAAATTCCAGGAGCGCAAGATTATTTTCAAAAAATCTGAAGACTAAATTAAATGACGGACCAGTAACTTTTAATAACAGGGGAGATACAATCTATTATTCAAGAAATCTGGATCTAACCGAAAAATTAAGTGCTATTTCCAGTCCAAGGAATAAGCTTGGTATTTTTAGTGCGGTACTGGTTGATGGAAAATGGTCAAAAATAAGAGAATTCAGATATAATAATGAAATGTATAATATTACTTCACCGTGTCTTTCACCTGATGGAAAAAGATTATTCTTTGCTTCAGATAAACCCGAAGGTTTTGGAGGTTCTGACCTTTACTATTGTAAGTGGCAGGATAGTTATTGGGGCGAACCTGTAAATCTGGGTCCGGCGATAAATACCGCAGGAAACGAATCGTACCCATTTATTGACTCCTCCGGAGATCTTTTCTTTTCATCTGATGGGCATCCTGGTCTTGGAGGGAAGGATATATTCTTTTCACAATTCTTCGACACTACATGGCTTGCTCCTATCCATCTTGATCCTCCTGTTAACTCAAAATTTGATGATTTCGGGATAATAACTGACACACTTTTTAAAGAAGGATATTTTTCATCTAACAGGAAGAAATCAATTGATATTTATCATTTTAAGACAAATTACCCACAGGTATTTTATAGCAGTCTCCAAAGAGAAAACCAATATTGTTTCATCTTCAATGACAATGGATCGATAGTTATAGATACTGGAAGGCTTGAATATAAATGGAGCTTTGGGGATGGAAAGTCGTCAGATAAAGCGGTTGTTAATCATTGTTTTAAAGGTCCGGGAAATTATGATGTTAAGCTTGATATTATTGACAGAGCTACAGGAAAACTTTTTTTCTCAAAATTGTCATATAAATTGGAAATACGGGATATTGAACAACCATATATTAATTCTTCCAATGTTGCAGTCAAAGGAGATATCATAGAATTTGACGGACTTAAATCTTACCTGCCCGGATTTAAGATTTTAACTTATTCGTGGAATTTTGGAGACGGTAACAGATCAGCTGGCGAAAGTGTCAAACATTCATATCAGAAAAAGGGAGAGTACATAGTTAATCTGGGGTTAACCTTAAAATCACGCTCAAAAGGTAATATTCATAAAACAGGTATTTCAAAGAAAATAATAGTTTTAAATGATCTCACAGAAAAAGCATCAATTCCGGATAAAAAGGCTTCTGATAATACTTCGTTACCAATATTAAAGAATTTTGACAATTTAAAAATTGGAGCTCAATACTCTGCAGAAACTGAATTTCAGAAAGATGCAGTATTTAGTATTGAATTATTGTCATCCAAAAACAGGACTGGTCTAAATAACGGCATCTTCAGAAATGTACCAAAAAAATACACAATCAGGGAAATATTTAATCCGGAGACTGACATTTATAGCTATGTCGTTGATCAGCAGATGAGTCTTATGGCAACATATCCCGCGTTCAGAGAAATTCTTGCACTTGGATTTAAAGATGCCCTGATAAAAATGTATGTTCTTAAAGAACCAGCTGAAAAGGAACTCCATAACCTTATCAAAATAAACGGGGCTTTTGCTGATTCCTACTTTGATACATCCGGGAAGCTGACATCAAATGCATTTGTTATGCTTGATCAGCTGGTTAAGCTAATGAAAAAGTATACCTCGCTGAGGCTTGAACTTGCCGTTCATACAGATAATGCCGGTTCTGCAGAATATAATCTTTTATTATCACAAAGACATTCTCGGGATTTGGTAAAATATCTGATTATGAGGGGTATAAATATAAAAAGACTCGTTGCGACCGGTTATGGCGGGTCCAAACCTATTGCACCTAATTTTCTGGAAAAAGATAGAAAGCTGAACCGGCGAATCGATTTTATAATTTTATAACTCAATATCCTTTATCATCCTTTATTGAATCCAGTTACAAAAGAAGAAACGCCTGAAAATGTGGGAATTGTATAGTTTTTTATAGTATTTCAGATTTAAGAGGAAACAAGCATTTTCAAATTACATCATGCGTGAATTATGTAAATCTTTTCAAAATTTATGTAACACTTCCGACAAGCTAAAACCCTAATTTTGTAATGATTGAGGAAACTCCTTATAATAATGGAATCATCACCCGATAATCACTTTTTGATAATTTCACCTGCATCAATATGAAAAAAAACATTAAAGTTTTGGTATTATTAATCATGGTGATTATTACTTCTTTAATATTTACAAAACCGACATCTGCTCAGCAAAATAATGTAAGTTTCCAGGTTTTCTATGATCAGTTAAGTCCCTACGGAGAATGGGTGAACTATCCTAATTGGGGTTATGTGTGGATTCCTGATGCCGGAGCAGATTTTGTTCCGTATTCGACTCAGGGTCATTGGATCCTGACTGAGGATGGATGGACATGGATGTCTGATTACAGTTGGGGATGGGCACCATTTCATTATGGACGATGGGATTATGATCAATATTACGGCTGGTTCTGGGTACCAGGTAATGAATGGGGTCCTGCCTGGGTCTCATGGAGAAGAGCTGACGGTTATTATGGTTGGGCGCCGATGGAACCCGGAATCAGTGTCTCCGCTAGTTTTGGCAGGGCGTATGATAGTCACAACGATCATTGGATGTTCGTAAGAGACAGGGACATTGACAGAGCTGACATCAACCATTACTATATTAGCCGAACGGATCAGGATCGAATTATCAGATATTCATCAGTGATTAATAATACTTATGTTGACAGCAGAAGGCATACAACCTATGTGACTGGTCCGGCCAGGACAGATTTTCAAAAAGTCTCAGGAAGACAGGTCAAGCCTGTAACAATTCAGGAATACAATAAACCAGGACAAAGTATTAATAATGGCCACTTTCAGATATACAGGCCTGTGGTTATTAAAAACAACGTTAAGGGAAATAAACCGGCACCGGCCAGGATAACTAATCTTAAGGATGTTAAACAACCCTCAGAAAGGAATGCTGCAAATCAACAGGGAAACTTAAATTCCACAAAAAATATCAAAGATGTAAAGAAGACAAATACTGTAAATTCACAGAAAAATTTAAATAATTCAAAGACATTACCATCACAGAATTCAGATCCACAAAAGAATGTCAAAACAGCGAAGCAACCTGTTATTGTAAAATCGCAGAATATAAATACCTCTCAGAATAATAACAAAAACCCCCAACCGAAGGATGTAAAAACGTTGAATGCTAACCGATCTCAGAATATCAAAAGCAATCAGCAACCAAATAATGTAAAGACATTGAATACTAATCAATCTCAGAATATTCAAAGGGAACAGCCACCGAATAATGCAAAGACGTTTAATACAACTCCATCTCAGAATAACAGAAAAGGACTGCAACCAATCAATGTGAAGACATCGAATCCAAATCCTGCCCGGAATACCGGAAAAGAGAAGCAATCGAATGTTTCAAAATCAGTGAAAAACAACAAAAAAGTACAACAAAATAATGCCAATCCTGAAAAGGACATAAAGTAAAAAAACTAACATCGATACTGCTGAATTTTAACTCACCTTAAATCACACGCCATGAGTACTAATGTAATAGGATACTGGGACAAGAAAAAAGGGAAACTTAAGGAAAAGTTTCCAGTTATCACCGACGAAGATTTGCGCTATAACGAAGGTAAGGAAAAGGAAATGATTGAAATGCTTGGAAACAAGTTGGGAAAATCGAAACTGGAACTACTAAACATTATTGTAGCAATTTAATTTAAATGAAATGACAAATACTACTGAACTAAAAGGAAACTGGAATGAGCAAAAAGGCAAGCTTAAACAGAAATTTGCTGTCTTAACTGACAACGATCTCATGTTTGAAGAAGGCAAAAAAGACGAGATGTTTGGAAAACTTCAAAAAAAGTTAGGCAAAACAAAAGAAGAATTACACAAAATTATTGCCGGACTTTAATTTAAAACTTTGTTCTGAAAGTCATCGTTTACAGGCCATCGTTAAACGATGACTTTTTGAATTTTAAAAACCTGCCAATATGACCCAGATGTCTTCTGCCGGAATGCTGAAATATCTGAATCTTAAAACCCGGACTGATTCTAATGTTTAGCCGGATAAGTATCTGGAAGTTTTAAGTCAGGTTTCGTGATGAAATCAAGTATTGTTATGAAAAAGATAATTCCAGTTATCAAGGTAAAAAACATTGCCAGGGAGCAATCGATTAAACTCAGCGAAAAAGTTATCTCGAAAACTGTTGAGGCGCATAACTTTTTAACAGATTTTTCTGATTTTTTTTTATTTCTTGCCCAAATATGTAAAGAAATCTTTTCCCGTGATTTTGAATTCAGAGAGTTTTTTCATCAGTCTTTCAAAATCGGGTATAAATCATTGCCTCTTATTTCAGTGACCGGATTTATTATGGGATTGGTGCTTACAATTCAGGCACGTCCATCGCTTGTGCATTTTGGAGCAGTATCATTGCTTCCCGGAATGGTAGCTGTATCACTAATAAGAGAAATGGGGCCGGTTATCACAGCATTAATTTGCGCTGGCAAAATTGGTTCAGGAATGGGAGCAGAATTAGGTTCAATGAAAGTAACAGAACAGATTGATGCAATGGAAGTGTCATCTACAAATCCCATGAAATTTTTGGTTGTTACCAGAGTTTTAGCTGCTACACTGATGATCCCCATTCTGGTATTATATGCCGATGCTCTTGGTATGTTTGGATGCTGGGCCGGAGCAAATATAAAAGGAGATGTAACTTTTGTTTTGTTTTGTTCACAGGCGTTCAGTCATCTTGAATTTATCGATTTTATGCCTGCCTTTATCAAATCGTTTTTTTTCGGAGCTGTGATCGGCCTGGTGGGGTGTTATAAAGGATATACTGCCGGACGCGGTACCGAAAGTGTGGGTATTGCAGCTAATTCAGCAGTAGTATTGTCTTCTTTGCTGGTGATAATTGTTGATCTGGTAGCTGTACAGATTACTGATTTACTATAATCTGAAAACTGATGAACACTTTCCAAAATGAATCTGATTCTCCGGCTAAACCAAAAAGCCGTGAAAAGGTTATCGAAATAAATAACCTGAGGAAAGGTTTTGGCACGCAGGAGGTATTAAAAAACGTGTCGTTACATCTTTTTGAAGGCGAAAACCTGGCAGTACTTGGAAAATCCGGCTGCGGGAAATCTGTTCTGATAAAGTGTATTGTTCGTTTATGTGATCCTGACTACGGAACAATAAAAGTACTTGGCGAGGATATGAGTTCATTGAACAATGAAAGACTGGGAGAGTTGCGAAAGAAAATTGGTTTTCTTTTTCAGAGTGGTGCATTGTATGATTCAATGACTGTGCGACAAAACCTTGAATTTCCACTGAGGAGAATAAAAAGGGATCTTAATCAAATGGAAATCAATGAAAAAATAAATGAAGCATTGGAAAATGTCGGCTTATCTGATACCCTTAATAAAATGCCATCCCAGTTATCAGGCGGTATGAGAAAGCGGATCAGCCTGGCACGTACAATTGTAGTTGACCCATTGATCATGTTGTATGATGAACCAACAACAGGTCTCGACCCCGCAACATCAGATGAAATAAGTGCACTAATCAATGACGTTCAGAAAAAGTACAAGACTTCTTCTCTCATCATCACACATGATATAGAATGCGCCCGCAATACGGCAAACCGCATTATAATGTTGAATGACGGAGAAGTTTATAAAGAGGGGCAAATGGCAGATTTTGAAAGGTCTCCTGATGTTTTAATCAGATCATTCTTCAAATAATTAATTAATAAATATCAGATTTAAAACCATATAATATGGAAAAATATACAACGAGATTCAAAGTGCGGTTAGGGCTATTTATTGCCGGTGGTTTGATGATTTTTGTAGTCACTGTTTTTATAATAGGCAGACAGAAAAATTTGTTTGTCCCTGTCTATAAGCTCACTACAACTTTTTATAATGTAAGCGGATTGCAGGTTGGAAATAATATCCGCTTTTCAGGAATTAATGTTGGCACAGTTGACAACATTAAAATAATAAATGATTCCACTGTTCAGGTGGATATGTTGATTCAGAAGAATGTTCAGAAATTTATTAAAACAGACTGTGAAGCTGCAATAGGTTCAGCCGGGCTTATCGGAGATCGTATTTTAATTATAACCCAGGGCAGTTCAGATGCTGCTTTAGCAAAAGACGGCCAGCAAATTACATCGAAGGAACCGGTCGAAACTGATGCTATCATGTCAAGCCTTCAGGTAACTGCTGACAATGCCGCAATTGTTTCACTTCAACTTGCAGAGATAATGACTAAAGTGAACAGCGGCAGCGGGACTCTCGGAAGATTTATCCGGGATTCAACAATTGCTAAAAATATTAGTCAGACTATCATGAACCTTAGAAAGAGCAGTAAAGGGTTGGATGAAAACATGAATGCAGCCAAGGAAAATTTCCTTTTCAGGGGTTACTATAGGAGAAAGGAAAAAGCAGCTGAAAAAATTAAGAATGATTCAATGGATAAAAGAACAGAGTACCTAAAAACACAAGAAAAAAAGAAAAAATAAATTTCAGCATAATGTACTCAAACATGGTAAGTCCAAATGTGGTTCAAGAAATTTATCATATTGCTCATTGTTTTAGTTTTTTTCTGTGCTTTTGCATTAGCACAGGAAACCGCTGTCAAAAAAGACTCCACTCAACTTTATAAGAATATTGAAACCTATTCAAAGCGAAACAAGTTCAATACTTTTTTGTACCAGCTGATTTTCAAACCGATTGCAATCATATCAAAAAAAGAAGTCAAAAAGAAAGTCTATAAAAAACTGATCCAGAAACCTTACAGCACCTTCCAGGGGAAAATTATCCGGAAAATAGACATAGTAACCCTCGATCCTTTCGGATATTCAGCCAGTGATACAACCGTACCTCCGCAAAACAGATTAGTTAAAGCGGGAAATAATTTGCATATTAAAACACAAACTATCGCGATCAGAAACCTGTTGCTTATCAGAGAAAATGAACCGTTCAATTCATTTTTTGTAAAAGAGTCAGAACGCCTGATCCGCACCCAGAAATTTGTACATGATGTTTATTTTTACGTTGCCTCTGCCAGACCAAAATCTGATTCAGTAGATATTTTTATACGCGAACTGGATAACTGGAGCATCGATGGTGAAGTAGATATTTCAACTTCACATATGAAAATAGGACTGTCCGATAAAAATTTTTTAGGAACAGGCGACGAATTTCAAAATGTTTTCTCCAGAAACATTAGTACCGGAATCAGCGCATTTCGTACTAATTATTTTATTCCGAATATTAAGACCACCTATATCAATTCAAATTTGCATTATGAAGTTGACGGGTATGGGAATATCAGAAGGAGTCTGGCTTTTGACCGGCCGTTTTATTCCCCATATGCAAAGTGGGCCGGAGGTATATCATTTGCTACCCAGGTAAAAAGAGATTCCCTGGCAGGTAAAAATCCTTTATATGTTCCTTTGAATCTAAAATTTAAAACACAGGATTTTTGGGCCGGAAAGGCGATACATCTTTTCGAAGGTTCTACAGAGGATGAGCAGGCAACCAATTTAATATTATCTGTTAGGTACCTGCGAATCCGTTACCTCCAGAAACCTACCGATATCAATGACCCGTTACAGATATATTCCAATGAGGATTTTTACATGGGAGGAATAGGAATTTCTACCCGTAAATATGTTCAGGATAAATTTATATTTAAATATGGCACTGTCGAAGATGTACCTGTCGGACGTGTTCTTGAATTAAATGGAGGTTACCAGTTAAAAAATAATTCATGGCGGCCATATTTGGGAATGCGGTTTTCCTTTGGGAACTATAATGAATGGGGATACATGGGTAGCAACTTTGAATACGGAACCTTCTTTCATGACTCACACACCGAACAAGGGGTTATTACTTTCAGTGTAAATTATTTCACAGGGTTATTTGAAATCGGCAACTGGAAATTCAGGCAATTCGTAAAACCTCAGGTTACCATAGGCTTAAACAGATTCCCTTATGATAGCCTAACTCTCAATGACGGTCGTGGGATTGATGGATTTAACAGTATTGGATTTTCAGGTACTAACCGTCTCCTGTTTATGTTGCAGACACAATCATATGCTCCATGGAATTTGATCGGATTCCATTTTGGGCCCTTTCTGGTTTGTTCTCTCGGTATGCTTGGTGATGCAATATCAGGATTTAAAAACCGTAAATTATATTCACAGTTAGGGCTTGGAGTTTTAATAAAAAATGAAAACCTGGTGTTTAATACATTCCAGATATCTATTTCATTTTATCCGATAATCCCCGGAACCGGTCAGAATATTTTTAAAATGAATTCATTCAGCACAACTGATTTTGGTTTCCGCGATTTTGAAATAGGGGAACCTGCTCCGGTGATGTATCGATAGTTATCTTAAGGAAATCCCCATATTAATATATTACAGCTTTGCACATTCCTACCTTTACACCATTACGCCTTTAAGCCGTTACACCCCTAATCTGTAAATGTTGTAACTCTTTTCAGCAATTCTGTAACACTTCCCATAATTATTCAAATCAACTTTGTACCTGGGATATTGGATGAATTATTAACCGAAAGACACTTAATTATACCTATTTAATACATAAACAAAATGAAAGCAACAGGATTTAATAACATTAAAAAAAACATTTTTCTGGGTATTCTTGCAGTAATTATTGTTTTTTCATTTAACTCATGTGCAACAAGTGTGAGTTTTTTAAATTCATCCGTTGTTCCTGCTGCACAAGGTTCCGTAAAAATAAAGACGGACAATAACAAGAATTATGTTATTCAGATATCTCTTAACAATTTAGTTGAATCGACCAGACTTCAACCATCAAAGCAGACTTATATTGTCTGGATGGTCACAGACCGTGAACTGACAAAGAATATCGGACAGTTAAACAGTTCAAAAGCCTTCATGTCAAAAGCGCTTAAAGGATCCTTTAAAACAGTATCTTCAGATAAACCGGTGAAAATCTTTATTTCGGCCGAGGATGATTCATCTGTCCAGTATCCGGGTACACAGGTTGTATTATCAACCGACAAGTTTCAGCTTTAATTATCAGAACAGAGTAAGAGCAAGTTAAAGACTCTCATCATTATTAGCAGATAGAGACAACTTTCAATGAGATACATGTTGCTGACCTCTACATCCTAATACGTGAATGATGTAACATATTAAGGTAATTCTGTAATGATTCCCGGAACAAAGAGACTGATCTTTGCGACGTAATTTATCTATCAAAATATTCACATTAAAATTGAATCAAATGAAAAAATTAGTTTTATCCCTGGCTGTAGTGGCATTTTTAGCAGGAACAATTTCAACATCGTTCGGACAGGTTCCTGATAAACAATCAGTGAAAGCCAGAGAAAACTTGAAGGAAGAGAAAAAAGATGTGGTAGTAGCAAAACAGGATCTAAAGGTAGCTCAGAAAGATTCTGTATCAGAATATCAAAAACTTACTAAAGAATCTGAAATTAAATTCAAAAGTAATGAGAAGAGCATTTCTGATTTGAGAGCTGCCATTACCAAAAATAATTCGAAGGAACAGGCTACAGATCAGAAAAAAGTTAGTATTCTGGAAGATAAGAACAATAGTCTGAAAAAAGAATTGGCTGAATATAAAGTATTGGGACAAACTCAATTTACAACTTTTAAGACTGAATACAATCGTGATCAGGATCAGCTTGCAAAAGAACTAAAGGATTTTAAAATATTATAGTTAGGTTCTTCGAAGGTATAGGAATTTTGATAAAAGGCTGATTAATTAATTAGCCTTTTATTTTTGTTTAAGACTTATTAACATGCGGTTTTATCAACCATTTGACCCACTGACCTTTTTTGGTTGATTTAATTTTTATTTCATAATTATTTGTGCTCAACTAGCCAGAAATTTACTTAAAGGAAATCTGCTGATAATCTAATTTTTATAATAATTGCAGAACCTTTTATGTCACGATATTGTTCTATCTTATAAAGAATGTTATTAGTATAAAAAAATGACCAGGGTTTTTCTTTTGGTTACACTTTTCTTATTGATTTCAACAGCCTCATTCGGGCAATGTGTAAATGGCCCGACAGTTACCCTTAGCAGTACAAGCGGAAATACATGCGGTAGAACACCGGTTACAATATCCGGAAATACCTTTGGAGGAAGTGCAACAATGGTAACAATAACCGAAAATGGAACAGGTTCAGTCATCCCGGTTTCAACAAAAATAACGCCCTTTGCATTTACCTATACTCCGAAAAGCAGTGACTACGGGAAGGTAATTACTATAACAGTAACTACCAATAATCCTTCAGGTGCACCTTGTGCAGCTGCAAAAGCAACTTATACATTATCTGTAAATGCAATTCCTTCAACGCCAGTGATAGGAACAATAACCAAACCGACATGCTTAATACCTACAGGAAGTGTGGCGCTGAGTGGTTTACCAGCAACAGGAATATGGACACTTACCCGTAACCCTGACGGAGAAACAACTACCGGGACAGGAACAAGTATGACAATTTCAGGTATTGCGCCTGGCACTTACTCCTATACAGTTACAAGCTCAACAGGATGTGCATCTACAGCCTCATCAAACTTTGTAATCTCACCTCAGCCTGCATCTCCGGCAAGCCCCACACAAACAGTAGAATGTACATCGGGCTCGGGTCAGGCAGTAGTTACGGTAACCGGTCCCTTAGGTACAGATCTTACGTACAGTATAGATAATGGTACATTTCAGAGTAGAACATCCTTTGCCAATATAGCTGATGGAAACCACTCCATTACAGTAAAAAACTCATCAGGTTGCACAACAACCGGAGTCAGCTTTCCAGTTTTATGCGGATGTGTAAATAAACCAACTTTGTCATTAAAAAGCAGCAATGGAAATACATGCGGTACATCACCTGTGACAGTTAGCGGTAATACCTTTGGTGGAAGCGCCACTAATGTGACAATTACCGAAAATGGAACAGGTACACTAAGTCCTTTATCATCTGGCACAACGCCTTTTGCCTTTACTTATACCCCAGCAGCAGGAGACGCCGGCAATACGATCCTCATTACGGTAATTACCAATAATCCGTCAGGTTTGCCATGTGCTGCAGCAACTGCTGTTTTTACACTGACAGTAATAGCTATTCCTTCAGCACCTTTGGTCGGAACAATAACTCAGCCAACCTGTTCTTTGCCGACAGGAAGCGTTGCATTGAACGGTCTACCAGCCACAGGATCGTGGACCTTAACCCGAACGCCCGGCGGAGTAATTACAACAGGCTCGGGAAACACCATAACCATATCAGGACTTGTATCTGATACTTATACCTTCACAGTAACTAATTCAACAGGATGTATTTCACCTTCATCAGCAGTTGCAGTTATAAACCCTCTTTCCTCAATTCCGCCGGCTCCGGTTATAGGGACCATCACACAGCCAACATGTGCGGTATCGACAGGCAGTGTGATCTTGACCGGATTACCCTCAACTGGCACCTGGACTCTGATACGATCGCCTGGTGGTGTAACTTATACAGGTTCAGGTATAAGCACAACAATTCTGAATCTTTCACAGGGAATATATACTTATACTGTAACTAATTCTGCAGGGTGTACTTCTCCCTCATCCGGTAGTATCGTAATAACAGCACAACCTGACATACCGTCGGCACCGATCATTGGAGCAATTACCTCCCCTACTTGTTTATCTTCGACCGGAAGTGTGGTAATGACAGGATTACCAGCAAGCGGGACATGGACATTGACGCGTTATCCAGGGACTATAACTTCGATTGGGACAGGTACAACTACTACAATTTCAGACCTTACTGGTGGTTTATATAATTACACAGTAACCAGTGGAGCCGGTTGTGTTTCAGGCATGTCGGCAAACGTGAATATCCCATCACAGCCGGAAACCCCATACCCTCCCCTGATTGGGACAATTACCCAGCCTGGTTACGGGTTAACATTGGGAAGTGTAGTTTTAAACGGGTTACCTTCGGAAGGGAGATGGACACTTACCCTCACTCCGGGCAATCTGACCAGCTCCGGAACCGGAACCACAAACACGATTTCAGATCTCGCTCCTGGAATCTATAACTTTACTGTAACCAACTCAGCAGGATGTACTTCCGGCTCCTCGGCCAATTTTGAAATCTATGCTTCGACAGAGGCTCCTATTGTTGTTACTACCAATCCTTCTCCGGTCTGCTTTCCATCAACAGCAGATATTACAGCTTCGACAATTACCGCAGGATCAACTTTAGATTTAACTTACACATACTGGACTGACGCATCTGCTACAATACCATTTAATACTCCTGCTGCAGCAGGTGATGGCACTTACTATATTAAAGGCACTAACTCCAATGGTTTGTTCACTGTGAAATCTGTAACGGTAAATGTTTATCATAAACCGTTAGTAAATGCGGGACCCGACCAGGTTATCGCTTTTCATGCTGCCACAACTTTGAATGCAGAACTGCTTGATAGTTATGAGTCAGGGCATTGGTCCTTAATTTCAGGTACATGCGAGTTTTTTGATACCACTTATGCAAAGACAGAGGTTACCGGGCTTTCGAAAGGCAAAAACATATTATTATGGACTGTAACAAATGGAGTATGCCCTGCAGTCTCTGATACGGTATTGATTGATGTTCGTAATCTGGTTGTACAAACTTTGATAACACCTAACATGGATGGGAAGAACGATTATCTTATTTTGAAGGGATCAGATATGATGGACAATATGGAATTAGTAATTTTTGACAGGAGAGGTGTTCAGGTCTATAGAAACAAAAATTATGATAATTCGTGGAATGGGATTGATTCTAAGGGGAATCCGGTTTCGGATGATACTTACTTTTATGTTCTGAAAACAGAGAAAGGTATCTCTGCAAGTGGTTATATTGTTGTCCGGCGATAATATATTTGATATAACCCCTGATTAATTAAAACTATTCCTGACTTTCTGTGAGTGGAAAAAAGTACGTCCGTTAAATTCAGTCATGTCCATTACTCTGTAACCATAATCTTTGAGCAATAAGGTAACACTCTTTTCCGACATGTATGTATTGGTCCTTAAATCCATTATACTATACAACATGTTTATGAAAGGATATGATGAGAAAATACCCAATTCAATAGCATCAGAACATTTCTTGTTTTCAATAAAATCAGAGCTGCTTCGTAATACAAATCTCTCAACCTTTTTGTTGTTGACAAAGCATCCGATAAAATTGCAGCTATTTGGCAAAAAATGGAGGTATGATTTAAAAAGACTCTTTATCTGCTTTATTTTGTTAAGTTCTTTCAGGTTAATAACAGTCTTCACATTTTTCATTTCCTGTACATCATAATAATAACCACGCCGTGACGAGAGGACAATCAGGTCCGGATCTTTTGCCAACCCAATACTATTGACATAATTATAGAAATCCTCACCACCTTCAGTAATCAGATTATCAACCGCTTCGTCGGCCACAATTAAATCAATTGATTTAACTGGCAGGCTTAAATTTTCTATCTCCATCAGATTTTCTCTGATACTTATTTCATTTACCACAATTTTTATTTATAAAAGGAAATTTATAGATTCAAAAAATATAGATTTTAGTTTGATATGCCTTATTTTATTAAGTTATACTTTTTTGCTTTTTCAGAGTTTAAAATGAATAATAAATTATTGGAATAAAGGTATATACACCTGCATAATCACTGGTTACACTATATTATAAATAAGTTATATAATTCACACTTGGGAGAAGCTGTCACCGGCATGTAAATAATGTAATTTTCTGTTAAAATTATGTAATACACATTCAGGTTAAAGGTTTGATCTTTGCTTTTTAAAAGATCTTCTCAATTCAGGAAGAACTGAATTATTAAAATTTTCAAAAAATTACTCTTTTAAAAAATATTCGGGCAACAATCCTGAAGACCGGGCAACAGCGGAACTGAAGGCAAATCTAATAATGATGTAAAATGAAAACTAAAATTCTGACAACGCTCTTCGCTTTACTGATAAGCGGTACATTGGTTTTTGCACAAGACACCACGAAACTTGTGAAAAAACAGATGGTAAAGACAACTACGGAGATGCAAAAGGATTCGGTATACTATACATGTACTATGCATCCTGATGTTAAAATGGATAAACCAGGTAAATGTCCACAATGTGGAATGGATCTTGTAAAGAAGACAGTTAAAGCCGGGACAAAGGAAAATAAACCGGAAGGATTAACATCCTATACCTGCACAATGCATCCGGAAGTTACATCCGATAAACCAGGCAAATGTCCAAAATGCGGTATGGATTTAGTAGTGAAAAAATAAGGGACTTAAACATTCGGAATTAGCTGATTTAAAAACTGCTATATGGTATTAACTTCTGTTTGGTGGCATGTTTCCTGTTTGAGCTTAATAACTCTTAAATGGTTTTTAAAGAAAATAGTGCCACTGAACAGAATTTTATTTTGTGATTTCAGGATAATCATTTTCAGAAAAGGAAGTTTTTCAACATTCCCTGGTACCAGGGAAAATACGTGAATTATATAACTATTTTCAAAAGTTGTGAAATATCTATCCGGTTAATGTTGCTCAACTTCGACTTCTTAAAATTCATAAAAACATATAAATTAAAAAATAAAAACTATGAAAGGGAATAAAAAATTACTATTAGTCTTGAATTCGCTTCTGGCGGATGAACTCACAGCAATAAACCAGTATATGGTTCATTCTGAGATGTGTGAAAACTGGGGTTATGGCAGACTTCATAATGCTATAAGAAAACAGGCAATGGATGAAATGCACCATGCAGAATGGCTGATTGAAAGAATCATTTTTCTTGACGCTGCTCCAACTGTATCCAAACTTAACACAATCAAGATTGGTAAAACTGTTTCAGAAATGATCAGTAACGACGATAAGGATGAACTTGATGCCGTTCAAGCTTACAATGAAGCTATAAGGTTCGCACGGGAAGTTGATGATCAGGGCTCCGTTGATCTTCTGACCAAAATACTTAAGATGGAAGAAGGCCATGTCGATTGGGCTGAAATACAACAGGCACAAATTGAACAAATGGGTATTGAAAACTATCTGGTTAATCAGGCTGAAAGTCCGGAAGCCTGATTGATAATTTATCAAAGGGAACAATCCCCCCTGGCATAGCCTGATGCGGATTAAAGACTCCGGGGAAAGTGTGAATAATGTAACTCTTTCTAATAGTTATGTAATACTTAAGGGTAGGGTGAGAACTATCTTTGAATTTAACTAATAAATCAAAATCATGCCACTATTAACTATTTTAATCGTACTGATTGCCGCAGGCGTTCTACTGTGGCTTGTTAATAATTATATCCCAATGGATATTAAGATCAAAAACATTTTCAACGTTGTTGTAGTGCTTGTTGTAATTGTTTGGCTTCTTAAGATATTTGGAATATTCAGCTACCTCAAGGATATACATATTTAGAAATATATGCTGAAGTTAATAAAAGCGTTTGTTCATTTCAAACTGCTTTGTATTATATATAAACGATTTGCAGGTAGCTTATGAATCACGTTAGCATGGAATCTATCCGCACCTTTGCAACTAAAACAGAGGCGGGGTGGGGGTTCATTGCACTTTAACACAAAACATAAAATGATCGATAAAATCTAAAATATATTTATGAAAGTATTAATAGTATTAACCTCTCATGGTGAATTAGGAAATACCGGTGAAAAAACCGGTTTCTGGATAGAAGAATTTGCATCTCCCTATTATATCTTAGCTGATGCAGGTGTAGATTTGACATTAGCTTCTCCAAAAGGAGGCCAACCACCGGTTGATCCTAAAAGTGAATCTTCTGATGCGCAATCCTCCTCTACCAAAAGATTTTATGGTGATTATGATCTGATAGATAAAGTGGCTCATACCTTAAAACTAAGTGAAGTTAATGAGACGGATTATGATGCAGTTTTTTATCCTGGAGGTCATGGCCCATTATGGGATCTGTCAGCCGATGCAATTTCTATAACTCTGATTGAAAATTTTTATAAAAATAATAAGCCAGTTGCTTTTGTCTGTCATGCACCGGCAGCACTGCTTAAAGTTAAGGCACCCGATGGTGAACCTTTAGTAAAGGGTAAGGAAGTTACTGGCTTTTCAGATACTGAGGAAGAAGCAGTTAAATTAACTAAAGTAGTCCCATTTTTATTAGAGGATGAATTAAAAAAACTGGGAGCACATTACAGCAAAGGAGACAATTGGAATTCATATGTTAAAGAAGACGGACTATTAATCACCGGTCAGAACCCTGCTTCATCAGAAGCGGTAGCTAAGCTGCTTTTAACAGCCATCAATAATAAAAAATAAATTTAGTTCTTAACACTTTAATAAGCTCAAACATCTGTTTTAAATCATGGTAACAATATTTTTCAACGCAAATAAATATAATTATGAAAGGATTTAAAAGCAACATTGAAAAAGATACACTGGGAAATAAAAATTTCCGAAAAGTATTATATACTGGTAAACATCTTCAATTGGTACTAATGACCCTTAAAGCAGGAGAAGATATCGGTGCTGAAACCCATCCTGATAATGATCAGTTTTTCAGGTTCGAAAGTGGAACAGGAAAATGTACGATTGATGGAAATGAATATAAGGTGAATGAAGGTGACGTAATACTTGTACCTGCCGGTGCAAAGCATAATGTTATAAATGTAGATCTGAAAACTGAATTAAAAATGTATACAATATATGGCCCCCCAAACCATCAGGATGGCACAATAAGAACTACAAAAGAAGATGCAGAAAGAAAAAGTGAAGAATTTGATGGTAAAACAAGCGAATAAATTTTACCGGCTGAATAAATAAAAATTATTATCATGATACGAAAGTTAAAATCCGGTGGCTACCGCATTTATTCTATTAAAATAAACCCGGAAACAAAAAAACGCAGGAATCTCGGAACCTTTGAGACAATAGAAGAGGCAAAAAAACACGAACGTGAAATACAATATTTCAAACACCTCAAATAAAAAAGAAGATCCTGAGTTTCTGGTTAAATATCAAAAAGTCTGTAAGCCTCCTGTGGTGTGAATAATGTAACTTCTTCTGAAAGTTATGTAACAATTTTCAAGCAAAAGGAACAACCTTTGTATATAAATAAAATGATAAAATGGAAACAACATTAGTTACTACTCAAACAAAGTGGTCGGTCGACCAGGCTCATTGCGAAATTGGTTTTAAAGTAAGACATTTAATGATTGCACATGTTAAGGGAGTATTCAAAACATTCGACGCAAGCATTTATACAACTTCTAAAGACTTTACTTCTGCAGAAGTCGATCTGTGGATAGATCCTTCTTCCATAGTTACCGGCGATACAAAACGTGATGAACATTTAAAAAGTGCTGATTTTTTTGATGTAAATAAACATAAACAAATAACATTCACTTCCAGCACTATCGGGAAACCGGGTCCTGATGGTAATCAGGAATTATGGGGAGAATTAACAATGATGGGCATTACAAAAAATATAAAATTGAATGTACAATTCGGAGGAATTGTTAAAGACCCCTGGGGAAATGAAAAAGCCGGATTTACCGTTACAGGAAAAATCAACAGAAGCGATTGGGGACTGGTATGGAATGCAAATATTGAAGCCGGAGGTTTAATGGTAAGTGACGAGGTAATGATTTCATGTGATATTGAACTTATTAATAAAGGTCAGATGGACGAAACAATGCAACTGGAACATTCATCTCATAAAAAAGGAATCTAATCTGTTCAAAATCCATAGGAAAATATGAAAAGAGGTCTGAATACTAATCCGTTCGACGTGATGCGAGTCAATGAGGGAAAAGACAATCTCGAGGAATACCCGTTGTATCCCGAAAGTGATGACATATATAATAAATCCAGAAAAGAAGAAAATCTGGATCCTGAGGACATTTCTAAAATCAAAAAATCAGGAAGAAAGGATAAAGTCGTGTCAGATATTGAGGAAGAGCTTGGTAACGATATGTCTGGCAGCGATCTGGATATTCCGGGTTCAGAACTTGATGATGAACAGGAAATGATTGGAAGTGAAGATGAAGAGAATAACTATTATAGTCTGGGAGGAGATGATCATAACGATCTTGACGAGGATAAAGATGAATTGTAGACACGAAAAGTATTACCTGATACCCTGATGTCATATTACCCAAACAGCCTATGGACTTGCCGGTGACATGGAAAAAGCCATTGAAGCAGGATGTAATGAATATATTGCAAAACCAAAAAATATTACAACATTGAACAATCTGATAAAAAAACTATTTACTTAGATAAGAAAATATTAATTATCAGAAATAGACAATAATGGACACTGACTCAAAACCATTCTGGAGCGTATCCGACACAGAATTACTCAGCAATTTTAAATCATCACTAACCGGACTTACATCTGACGACGCAAAGAAACGCATCATTCAGTATGGTGCAAACCGTCTGAAACCTCAGAAACGGGCAGGCGCATTTGCACTTCTTATCAGCCAGTTCAAAAGTCCGATCATTCTGATTCTGTTATTCGCAACCGGGTTGTCTGTTTTTCTTCACGATCCTGCCGATGCTTTAATTATTCTCTTAATAGTCCTGGTCAGTGGTTTGCTTGGATTTTGGCAAGAGTACAGTGCATCCAATGCAGTTGAGAAATTGCTTGCCATAGTTCAAATAAAATCAGCAGTAATCCGTGATGGAAATCAGCTGGAAATTTCTATTGAAGATATTGTCCCCGGAGATATCATTTTCCTTAATGCCGGAGATATAGTTCCCGGCGACTGCCTGCTACTTGAATCCAAGGACCTTTTTGTCGATGAAGCCATGCTTACCGGTGAAACTTTCCCGGTTGAAAAAGCTGTTTCTTCACTGGCAGCAGATACTGCCCTTGCAAAAAGAAATAATTCTGTATGGATGGGAACCCATGTTGTAAGCGGAAGTGCAAAGGCATTGGTTGCCCTGACAGGGAAAAACACAGAGTTTGGCAAGGTTTCAGAACGGCTTAAACTCAAACCACCGGAAACAGAATTTGAACGTGGTATACGGAGATTCGGCTATTTTCTTGGAGAAGTTACTATCTTCCTTGTAGTAATCATATTTGCCATTAATGTTTTTTTACACAGACCTGTACTGGAATCATTTCTTTTTTCACTGGCACTTGCAGTAGGGCTGACTCCACAGTTATTGCCGGCAATTATCAGTATAAACCTGGCACATGGTGCAAAAAAGATGGCTCAGAAGAAAGTTATCGTTAAAAGGCTTACTTCTATAGAAAACTTTGGAAGCATGAATGTTATCTGTTCCGATAAAACCGGTACTCTCACTGAAGGATCTGTACAGGTAGAATCGGCAATGGATGTAAACGGAGAGGCAAATGAAAAAGTTTTTCTGTTTGCTTATCTCAATGCTTTTTACGAAACAGGATTTACTAACCCCATTGATCAGGCCATTCTTAATTATCGTAAGATCGACCTTTCGGGCTACCGGAAACATGATGAAATTCCATACGATTTTCTTCGAAAGCGTCTC
>Ga0265316_10001401_pt1 | contig 25937 bp, 26 predicted proteins | sample 4522metaG_FD_202092 | JGI IMG/M metagenome (GOLD analysis project Ga0265316, IMG submission 202092) | Rhizosphere microbial communities from Carex aquatilis grown in University of Washington, Seatle, WA, United States - 4-5-22 metaG | ecosystem: Host-associated > Plants > Roots > Rhizosphere >... | reverse complement strand
CCAATGCGAAACCGTGTTCAAGGCTTTCGCACGCGCCTTGCGTGCCGCCCTGGAGCGTGACCCCCGCATGGCCGGCGTCATCCCGTCCACCAAGGGTTCTCTGTGACCTGCATGAGCTGGCGTGCCCCGTGCGGCACGCGGTGAAACCATGAGCCAGAACTCGATCGTCGCCGTCATTGACTACGGCATGGGCAACCTGCGTTCCGTGTGGCAGGCGGTGGCACATGCTGCCCAAGGCCTGAACGTGGACGTCCGCGTCACCAACGACCCCACCGTGGTGCATGCCGCCGAGCGCGTCGTGCTGCCAGGCCAGGGTGCCATGCGCGATTGCATGCGCGAGCTGCGCGAAGCCCACGCGGGCGAGTTGTTCGGCGCCGTGCTGCACGCTGCCGTCAACAAGCCGCTGATGGGCGTGTGCGTGGGCATGCAGATGCTGCTGGACCACTCCGAAGAGCAAGACACCCCGGGCCTGGGCCTCATCCCCGGGCAGGTGCGCAAGTTCCGCCTCGATGGCCTGACCCAGCCCGATGGCAGCCGCTACAAGGTGCCGCAGATGGGCTGGAACCGCGTCAGCCAGACGCGCCATGCCGACCTGCACGGTGGCCAGCCCCATCCGGTGTGGGCGGGCATCCCCGACGAGAGCTACTTTTACTTCGTGCACAGCTTCCACGCACATGTGGACAATCCCCAACACAGCGCGGGCGAAACCGAGTACGGTGTCCGCTTTACCAGTGTGGTGGCACGGGATAACATTTTTGCCACGCAATTCCACCCGGAAAAAAGTGCCGAACACGGCCTTGCCCTGTACCGCAACTTCCTGCTCTGGCGGCCTTGAGCAGGGCCACTCGCCGGAAGGCCACCGAGGCTTTCTGACCGAGCTGGCACCGCCGCCAACTCCGCGCGCCTGGTTCGCCAGACGCCTTGCCCACCGACCCACCGACCCGCATTCCAGCCATGCTGCTGATCCCCGCCATTGACCTGAAAGACGGCAAATGTGTTCGCCTCAAGCAGGGCGACATGAACGACTCCACCACCTTCGGTGAAGATCCCGCGGCCATGGCCCGACGCTGGCTGGACGCCGGTGCGCGCCGCTTGCACCTGGTGGACCTCAACGGCGCCTTCGCGGGCAAGCCGGTCAACGAGGCGGCCATCAAGGCCATCATCAAGGAAGTCGGCGACGAGATCCCCGTGCAACTCGGCGGCGGCATCCGTGACCTCGACACCATCGCGCGCTACCTCGACGACGGCCTGAGCTACGTCATCATCGGCACGGCCGCGGTGAAGAACCCCGGCTTCCTGAAGGACGCCTGCGTGGCCTTCGGAGGGCACATCATCGTCGGCCTGGACGCCAAGGACGGCAAGGTCGCCACCGACGGCTGGAGCAAGCTCTCCGGCCACGAGGTCGTCGACCTGGCCAAGAAGTTCGAAGACTACGGCGTCGAGGGTGTGATCTACACCGACATCGGCCGCGACGGCATGCTCTCGGGCGTGAACATCGAGGCCACCGTGAAGCTGGCCCAGGCCCTCACGGTGCCGGTGATCGCTTCCGGCGGCCTGTCGAACATCGCCAACATCGAAGCGCTGTGCGCGGTCGAGCCCGAAGGCGTGGCAGGCGTGATCTGTGGTCGTGCCATTTACACCGGCGACCTCGACTTCGCCGCTGCGCAAAAGCGCGCCGACGAACTCAACGGCAAAGCCTGAGGCGGGACGCGGACGTGCTGGCCAAACGCATCATCCCCTGCCTGGACGTGACGGGCGGGCGCGTCGTCAAGGGCGTGAACTTCGTCGAACTGCGTGACGCCGGTGACCCAGTGGAAATCGCGGCCCGCTACAACGAGCAGGGCGCCGACGAACTCACCTTCCTGGACATCACCGCCACCAGCGACGGCCGCGATCTCATCCTGCACATCATCGAAGCGGTGGCTTCGCAGGTCTTCATCCCGCTGACGGTGGGTGGTGGCGTGCGCGTCGTCGAAGACGTGCGCCGCCTGCTCAACGCGGGGGCGGACAAGGTCAGCTTCAACTCGGCCGCCATCGCCAACCCGCAGGTCATCCGCGATGCGTCCGAGAAATACGGCTCGCAGTGCATCGTCGTGGCCATCGACGCCAAGAAGCGCCAGGGCGATGAGCTGGTCGCCAAGGGGCCGGGCTGGGACGTCTACAGCCATGGTGGCCGCAAGAACACCGGCATCGACGCCGTGGCCTGGGCCGCGCAGATGGCCGAGCATGGCGCCGGTGAAATCCTGCTGACCAGCATGGACCGCGACGGCACCAAGTCGGGCTTCGACCTGGCCCTGACGCGTGCGGTGAGCGATGCCGTGGGCGTGCCCGTGATCGCCTCGGGCGGTGTGGGCAACCTCGACCACCTCGCCGATGGCGTGCAGCAAGGTGGCGCCGATGCGGTGCTGGCCGCCAGCATCTTCCACTACGGCGAGTACACCGTGGCCGAGGCCAAGGCCGTGATGGCCGCACGGGGCATCCCGGTGCGCCTCTGAGGCTGCTCTCTGATGTTGTTGGGGTCTGTGCGTGGCGTGCCCGATCCGGGCATGTGAAGCAAGTGTGAACACCTTCGCAACCATGGCGTGAGGGGCATGCTTCACGAGGTGCACAGACGGACGGCACCGGCGTAACCTGTTGCACATGATCCTGCACTGGATCGCGACAGCGAAAGGAGTGTGTCATGCCCCAACGCCACGGCCACAAGCCCCTGCCCCTTCAGTCCCTCCAATTGGCGCCGCGCCTGCCCAAGGTGCAACGCGCTGCCCAGGCGCACGACCCGGCGCTCAGCCTGCTCACCGACCTCCACCACAGCCCCTGTGTGGTTGCCAGCCACCGCGATGGCCTGGACGCCACCCTGCACCTGATGATGCGCGCGGGTGTGCGCATGGTGTTCGTGTCGGGCGCCGATGGCGAACTCGTCGGCATGGTGACGGCTGACGACATCCAGGGCGAGCGTCCGGTGCAGCGGGCCTCGCACCACCATGTGCCGCACAGCGAACTCACCGTGTCGGACCTCATGATCCCGGTCAACCACTGGGACACGGTGGACCTGGCCGATGTGCGCACCGCCCACCTGGGCGACATCGCCGCCACCTTGCAGGAGCACGGTCTGCGCTACCTGCTGGTCACGCAGCGCAAGGACGGTGGCACGGTGTTGCGCGGTCTGTTCTCGGCGCGCCGGCTGGAGATGGCCATGAACACGGTCCTCGAGCCTGACCTGCACTCACGCAGCTTCGCCGAACTGGAGCAGGTGCTGGCGCACTGACCCAGTGATCAGGCTGCTGCGGCGGCGCTGGCCACGCCAAGCGCCTGGATGGGCAGCCAAAGCTCGAAGCAGGCGCCCACGCTGGGCTGGTTGATCACGTGCACGCGCCCGCCGTGGCGCCGTGCCACGGTGTCGATGAAAACCAGCCCCAGCCCGATGCCCGCGGCCAGTCGGGAGGGGCGACCTTGCTCGACCCGCTCGTAGCGTTTGAACAGCCGCCCGAGCTCGGACTCGGGGATGCCGGGGCCCTGGTCCTGCACAGACAGCACGTGGGCATCGGCTTGCCGGCGCAGCCCGACGGTCACCTGCGCGCCATGCGGGCTGAACTTGATGGCGTTGCTCAGCAGGTTCACCAGGGCGCGGTGCAGCAGGTAGTCGTCGAAGCGCGCCAAGTGCTGCCGGCCCGGCGCCCAGTCGCCGATCAGTGCGATGTCCTTGGCCCGCGCTTGCAACTGCATCTCGCCGATGGCCCCGTCGGCCAGCGCGACGAGGTCGCCATCGCCGAGGGTGAGTGCGCGGGTTTCGGCGCGCATCACCTGCAACAGCTCCTCGCACAGCGCCAGGGTCTGGCGGGCCATGGCGTCGACGTGGGTCAGCGTTTCTTCCAGCGGCAAGGTGCCGCCGATGCGGTGCAACTCCACCAGCGAGATGAGGGAGGCCTGTGGCGAACGGATGTCGTGGGCGATGAAGCCCAGCAACTCGGTGCGTTGCAACTCGGCCTGGCGCAAGGCCGTCACGTCGGTGGCGCAGACGATGTGGCCCTGCTCGGTGGACAGCAGCGAGACCAGGCGCTGGTCGCCGTTGGCGTTGTCGGCCTCGGTGCGCAGGGGGGCGCGCTGTCGACCGGCCTGCTGCAGCAGCATCGACCATTGCGGGGCATCGGCGGGCGTCCAGCCGGCCAAGGCCTCGTCCAGCGTGCGCCCGATCGCGGCTGCCGTGGGTGTCTGCATCAAGGCACATGCCTGCTGGTTGGCCTGCGTGATGCGCCCCTGCGTGTCCAGCACCCACACGGCATCGGGCAGCACGGCCAGCGTGTGGGCCAGGAGCGCTCGGGCCTGGCGCAACTGTGCGTTGGCTTCGTGGATGGCATCGGTGCGCTGGCGCATGAAGTCGACCGTGCCGCGCTCGCCGGGCTGTGTGACCGGGCCCAGGCCAGGCTCGGCGGCCAGGGTCTGCAACTCGCGCTCCAGGGCGAGTGCCGTGGCCTGAAGGCGGCGCCAGCTCCACACGGGGTAGCACAGCAGCACGGCCGTCACCAAGGCAAAAGGCGGCCACCAGGTGCTGCGCCAGACCAGCAGTGCCCAGGACGCAAGCAGTGCGCCACAGGCCACGGCGGCACAAGCCAGCAGGGCGCGTCCCGGGGTGAGCCTGCGCATGGCCCACAGCAGGGCCCCGACCCAGGCGGCCGACAGGGCAGCGTTCCAGGTGGAGGGCACGCTCTGGATCAGCCAGCCATGGGCGAGGGCCTGTGTCACCCGCGCGATGAGTTCGGCGCCCGGCATGCCCTCGCGGGGCGTGAGGGCCGTGGGCAGGCGCGTGCCCATGCCCTGTGCGGTCACCCCGATGACGACGAACCTATCGCGCAGCCAGCGCTCGGGCACCTCGTCCCGCAACAGCGCCGAGAAGGACACGGTGCGGGGCCGCCCGGTGCGCGACAGGTCGGGCGACACGAGGCCGGTGCGGTGCCAGCCGCTCAGGTGGTCCAGGCCGCCCTCGCTGTCTTCGTCGGCGGAGGGGCGAGGGGCCTGGCGTGGCACGGTGTCGGGCCAGGTACCGCCCAAGCCGAGCAAGGCCAGGGCGGGATGGGGCAGCTGGTTGGCCTTGCTGCCCGCCCACAACGCAGCGTGGCGCACGCGGCCGTCGGCGTCGGGGGCCGCATCGCTGTGGGCCAGCACCGCGTGGGCGCCGAGGGGCTGTGCCGGCTTCAGCCAGGGCTCGGTGCGCGTGGCCCGCGGCAGCAACCCCGCGGGCAGCACCACCTTGCCCAGCGCCTGCATGGCGTCTGACAGCTGGGCATCTTGCGCCGGGTCCGTGTCGGCCTCTGCCAGCAGCAGGTCCAGCAGCACGGCGCGAGGCTTGGCCTGGGCAAGCTGCCGCAGGGCCTGCGCATGCACACCATGGCGCCAGGGCCAGCGCCCCACGGCGTCGAGGCTGGCATCGTCGATGGCCACGACGACGACCTCGTCGCTGTCATGGGTCGGGCGGCTGCGCTGGGCCAGGTCATGGAGGGCGCGGTCCAGCGGCAAGGTCCATTGTCCTAGGCAGGCCAGGGCGGTGAGGGCCATCAGGCCCAGTGTCAACCAGCGGCTGCCCCTCCCTGACTTGCTCATGGCCGTGTCTGAAAGGGCTGGCCGTTGCCGCTGCGAACACAGGTGCCACTGCCGCTGCGCAGGCAGGGCGGCAGCGCGATGGTCTGCGGGCTGCTGTGCGGCCCGACGTAACCGTCGGGGTCGATGGCGCGGTAGCGCACGTACAGGCGACCGCCTTCGTCCGGGCGAGGCAGGCTGACGGGGGCCGTGTTGGCCGAGGCTTGCGCGCTGGCTTCGGCCAGGACGTCGTGGAAGGCCGCATCGCGGGCCAGCTGGAATTCGAAGCGCTGGCCGGGCTCGCCTTGAGGCTGGAACAGCAAGGCGGTGTCGGACACGGTCGGGGCTGGCAGTGAGGCCGGAGGCGCCCGCACGGCCAGCCGCTGGGCGTCGCCCCAGGGGCCCGGATCGGTGCCCGGCGCAGCGGGCGTTGCGGTCGAGGCCACCGTGCGCAGGCGCCAGAGGTAGTCGCCGGGGGACAGTGGCACGCTGAACTGCGGCTCTGGCAGCGTGGCCTGGTCCACCACCAGGTCGGTGAAAGCCTCGTTGCGGCTCACCTGCAGCGCGTAGTGGTGGGCTTGCGGGTGCTGGGCCCAGCTGAAAGCGATGGCGGGTGTCCGCTGCTTGGCGCCGCTCAGGGGCGCGATCGGGATGGGTGGCTCCGGCCGGGCTTTCAGCTGCAGCTGTCCGGTGGCATCGGCGCCCGCCAGGCCGGAGGCATCGCTGGTGCGCACCCGCCAGTGGTAAGCGCCGTCGGGCACATCGGCCAGCCGCACCAGGGATTCGGTGCTGTCGACCTCGGCCCGCACGCGGCGGAAGTCGGCATCGTCGGCCACCTGCACGCGGTAGCGGTGGTTTGGCGCCAGGGGCGGCAGCGCGATGCGGACCAGGGGGCGCTCGAACAGCACGGGCACCCCGGTGATGTCGGGGGGCGCGGGCAAGGGTTGTGGCGGCGTCAGCCCCGCTTGCGCATCGGCCAGGGTGCCTTGACCGGCCGACACCAGCGCTTGCCGAGCGCCTTGCTGCACGGTCACGGCGCCGGTCAGCGTCTCTGCCAGGGTGCGGTCTGTTTGCGCTGTCACGCGGAACTCGGTGCCCCGCACGGCCAGCGTTGCCTGAGGTGTCTGGATCTGAAAGCGCGGAGGGGCCGCGGGTTGCCGCGTCACCAGGGATTCGATGCGTCCCCGCAGCAGTTGCCACGCCGTGCGCAGGACGCCCGCCGGCTCATGGGCCTGGGAGGACTGCAGCACGGCTTCGGTGGCCGATTGCACCTTCACCACGGAGCCATCGGCCAATTGCAGGGTGATGTAGCCGTTGCCGCCGGTGCGCAGACGCTGCCCGGCTTGCAGCGTGTCGCCAGGGTGTGCATTGGTGTCGCCCACCGCGTCGAGCACCTGAACGGTGCGCGGGGCCGAGCGCATGCGCTCCAGCGGCACGCACAGATGGCGGCCGATGGGGATGCGGCGCGGGTTGCCGACGTGGTTGAGTCGGGCCAGCAAGGGCCACTCCAGCGGGTAGGCCAGGTAGCGCTGTCCGAGGCCGATGAGGGTGTCGCCCTCGGTGGCGATGTGGGTGTGGCAGGACCAGGGGGTTGCCGAGGGTGGGGGAAGGGGGGCAGCCAGGGGCGCTGACATGGCATGCGGGCAGCATGTCAGCGATGCCGCGCACACCCACGTGCCAGCCCAGGCTGGTCGGGGCGCGAACAGCATGGTCTCGAGGGTCCTGCTTTGGTTGTGATCCCTGCAGAATACGGCAAGCCCGTGCCTTGTCAACCAGATCGCACGAGTGCCGGACAAGCCTGCTCAGGCGGGATTGGGGATGTCGATGAAGGTGTGCGTCAGGCCCATGCGCGCCGCCAGGTGGTCACCGATCGCCTGCACGCCGTAGCGCTCGCTCGCGTGGTGGCCGCAGGCCAGGAAGGCCACGCCGGTTTCCCGCGCCCAGTGCGCCTGAGGCTCCGAGATCTCGCCCGTCAGGAAAAAATCGGCACCGGCCGCGATGGCCTGCTCAAAGTGACCCTGCGCACCACCGCTGCACCACGCAGCGCGTCGCAGCACGCGGCCGTCGCCAGGGATCACCACCGGCTCACGGCCCATGGTCTGGGCGATGTGCGCCGTCAGGCCATCGAGCGTGAGCCCGGCCGGCGCGGGGCCGATGAAGCCCAGGTCCTGCTCGCCGAAACGGCCATCGGCGACCAGGCCCAGGCGCTGCCCCCACTGCGCGTTGTTGCCCAGCGAGCCGTGGGCGTCCAGCGGCAGGTGGTAAGCCAGCAGGTTGATGTTGTGCTCGATGAGGCGTCCCAGGCGCTGGCGCATCCAGCCCGTCACCCGGCCGTCCTGGCCGCGCCAGAACAGGCCGTGGTGCACGACGATGGCGTCGGCGCCCTCCGCGATGGCCGCATCGATCAATGCCAGGCTGGCTGTCACGCCGGTGACGACCTTGTGGACCTGTTCGCGGCCCTCCACCTGCAGGCCATTCGGCCCATAATCCTTGAAACGGTCCACCTCCAGCAAGGCTTGGAGGTGCGACACCAGAGCTTCTCTTTCGATCACGACAGGCCCTTTCTCGGCGATTGACGTCCACATGCGCAAAACCTGGCTGATGTTCTCACAGGCGGTGACGGTCGCCGTCGCGGTGCTGTTCGTGGTGTCCACGTTCAAGCCGCAATGGGTCCTGAACATGACGTGGCGCAAGTCGCTGCCCGATGCCACCGTGTCGGTGGTCAGTGCGCCAGCTGGCAAAGGGCGCGTAGCAGGCCAGGGCTTCAGCGAAGCCGCCCGGGTGGCCGCGCCTACCGTGGTCAGCGTCTTCACCAACAATTCCAGCGCGCAGAACCCGCACCGCAACGACCCGTGGTTCAAGTATTTCTACGGTGAGCAGGGCCAGCAGCCCCAGTCGGGCATTGGTTCCGGCGTGATCGTCTCGCCCGAAGGCTATGTGCTGACCAACAACCATGTCGTGGACCACATGGACGACATCGAGGTCATGTTGACCGATGGGCGCCATGCCAAGGCCAAGGTCATCGGCACCGACCCGGACACCGACCTGGCCGTGCTCAAAATCGACCTGCAACGCCTGCCCGCGATCACCCTGGGCAACTCCGAAACCTTGCAAGTGGGCGACCCGGTGCTGGCCATCGGCAACCCGTTTGGCGTGGGCCAGACCGTCACCGGCGGCATCGTCAGTGCGCTGGGCCGCAACCAGCTCGGCATCAACACCTTCGAGAACTTCATCCAGACCGACGCGGCCATCAACCCGGGCAACTCGGGCGGTGCGCTGGTCGATGCCAGCGGCAACCTCATCGGCATCAACAGCGCCATTTATTCGCGCTCGGGCGGCAACATGGGCATCGGCTTCGCCATCCCGGTGTCCACGGCCCGCCAGGTGATGGACAGCCTGATCCGCGATGGCCAAGTCACCCGGGGCTGGATCGGCGTGGAGCCGCGCGACCTCTCACCCGAGATCGCCGAAACCTTCAATTTGAAAACGCGCGATGGCGTGCTCATCACCGGCGTGTTGCGCAATGGCCCGGCGGCGCGCGGCGGGCTCAAGCCTGGCGACGTGGTCACCACGGTGGGCGTCGTCAGTGTGGGCAACACCGCGCAGCTGCTCAATGCCGTGGCCGCGCTCAAGCCGGGAGAGCCGGCGCAGATCCGGGTGCAGCGTGGCGAAGAACAGCTGACCGTGACGGTCGTGACCGCCCGCCGTCCGAAGGCCAGCACCAAGGCCCGCGAAGAGGAAGACGAGGACGGGCAGTGATCGATCAGTGATCGCGCGCTGTGATGTCAGCGGAGGACCACGCCGGTGCGCGAACGTTGCTCAGGGCGCCGCAGTGCCGTCTTCCTGTGGTGCTTGCGTGTGCTTGACAAAGAGCTGCGCCGCCCAGATGCCCACTTCGTACAGCAGGCACATCGGGATGGCCAGTGCGAGCTGTGACACCACGTCCGGCGGTGTGACCACCGCGGCCACCACGAAAGCAATCACGATGAAATAGCTGCGGAAGTCACGCAGCTTTGCCACCGACACCATGCCCATGCGCACCAGGATGACGAGCACCACCGGCACCTCGAAAGCGGCGCCGAAGGCCATGAACATGTTGAGCACGAAGCTGAGGTAGGCCTCGATGTCAGGTGCGGCCGTGATGCTCTTGGGCGCGAAGTTCTGGATGAAGGTGAAGACCTTGCCGAACACGAAGAAGTAGCAAAAGGCCACGCCCGTGAAGAACAGCACCGTGCTGGAGATGATCAGCGGCATCACCAGGCGTTTCTCATGCGCGTACAGCCCAGGCGCCACGAAGGCCCAGATCTGGTAGAGCACCACCGGCAGCGCCAGCATGAAGGCGGCCAGCATCGTCACCTTGACCGGCACCATGAAAGGCGAAATCGGGTTGGTGGCGATCAGCGTGGCGCCCTTGGGCAGGTGCTCGATCAGCGGCATGGCCAGCAGGTCGTACAGGCCAGAAGGCGAGGGGTAGATGGCCAGGGCGATGAAGGCCACGCCAATGGCGATGACGGCACGGATCAGCCGGTCGCGCAACTCCACCAGGTGGCTGACGAAGGGCTGCTCACTGCCGGGTTCGGAGGTCGGGTCGGTCACGTGGGGCTATCTCAGGGGCAACCGGCTGGGACGGTGGTTGTGGGGGAGGGTGACATCACCGCGGACATCGCTGCAGACATCACTGCGGACGGAAGCGTGCCACGCGGGCGGCGCCCGACTGCACATGGCGGCGCACACCCTGGCGCTGCTTGTACCACAGCGGTGTGGCGCTCCGCTTGAGCCGCCAGTTCTTGCGCACAGGCGTGCCCCCGACGTGGTACGACGGCGTGGGCAAGTCGTTGTAGAAGCTGGTGGCGCTGCTGGCTTCGCCATCGGCTGCGGTGCCACCGAGGGCCGACTGGGCGTCGTGCAGGCCGGCTTGCACGGAGTGCCCGAAGTCATGCGCAGCCGTTTCCAGCCCCTGCTTGACCTTCTGGAGTTCTTCCAGCTCGATGGAGCGGTTGACCTCGCTTTGCACCTGCGACACATAACGCTGGGCTTTGCCCAGCAACACGCCGACCGTCTTGGCCACGCGCGGCAGGCGCTCCGGCCCGATGACGATGAGCGCCACCGCGCCGATCAGGGCGAGCTTGTCGATGCCGAAGTCGATCATGGCCGGTCAGCCTCCATCGCCGATGCGCAGTGCGATGGCGCCAGGGCAAGGCGCGTCACCGAGCGCATCAGGACTTGGTCTTGCTGTCTACGTCCACGGTGTTGGCGTCACGGCGGGTGGCTTCGTTGGCCACTTGCTGGGGCGCCGGCGAGGCGTCAGCGGACGTCCCGCCTTCCTTCATGCCGTCCTTGAAGCCCTTGACGGCCGCACCCAGGTCGGTGCCGACGTTCTTGAGCTTCTTGGTGCCAAAGACCATCACCACGATGACCAGCACGATCAACCAGTGCCAAATGCTGAACGATCCCATTTTTCTCTCCAGGCGGGCTCACAGGCCCGAAATCACGGTTTGCAAATCACGGTGTGCCTTGGACGACCGGGCCACTGGGGGCGGCCGTGCGCGAGGCGAATTCTTCCAGACCCGACAAACCTTCGCGCCGGGCCAGCTCATTGACCACGTCGGCAGGGCTGAGACCCAGGTGCGACAGGGCCACCATGCTGTGGAACCACAGGTCGGCGAATTCGCCGATGGCAGCCTTTCGGTGCGCCGCGGAGGCGTCCACCGCCAGGTCCTTGCCTGCCATGACGGCCTCCACGGCCTCCTCGCCCACCTTCTTCAGGATGGTGTCGGTGCCTTTGTGGAACAGGCGTGCCACGTAGCTGGTGTCCGGATTGCCGCCTTTGCGCGACTCGATCACCTCGGCCACTCGGGCCAGCACGTCGTGTGTGGATGCGTCGCGGGTCATGAATAAATCTGTGTCGGGTCTTTGATGACGGCGTCCACCGTCACCCATTGCCCATTGTCGTACTTCTGGAAGAAGCAACTGTGTCGGCCTGTGTGGCAGGCGATGCCGGGTTCGTGGCCGGTTTGCGTCACGCGCAGCAGGATGACATCGGCGTCGCAGTCCAGGCGGATGGCGTGCACCTTCTGGATGTGGCCCGACTCTTCGCCCTTGTGCCACAGCCTGTTGCGCGAGCGGCTGAAATACACCGCCTCGCCAATTTCGGCCGTGCGCGCCAGCGCCTCCCGGTTCATCCAGGCCACCATCAGCACGTCACCGGTGCTGTCTTCCTGGGCGATGGCAGGCACCAGCCCGCGTTCGTCCCATTTCACGTCGTCCAACCAAGTCATGACGACAGTGTAGCAATCGGTGCGCCAGGGCCGTGCACGCCAGACCCCCTGCCGCGCGGGGTGCGGTCAATTGGGGGGAGAATCGTCTGCTGGATTGACCTCTGCCTGTCCGCCCCTGCCCATGACCAACGCCGCTTTTGATGCTTCTGCAACCCCTCTGGTTGGGGCGCCTCGCCTGGCCTTGACCATGGGTGACGCGTGTGGTGTCGGCCCGGAAATCATCGCGCGTTGGTGGGGGCAGGGTGCCCATGCCGCCACCGTGGTGGGTTGCCCACAGGTCATGCGGCGTGCGGTCGCATGCTTGCCCGATGGCCCTCGCCCCGAGGTGGTGCGTCTGGCGTCCTGGGCCGATGGTGGTGCGCTACTCCCTGGTCAGATGGGTGTGTGGGTGCCGCCAGGGTTGCCTGCCGATCTGACCGAGGCGCCCTGGGGCCGGGTGGACCGGCGCGCGGGCGTGGCGGCCGCCGCGTGCATCCGTGCCGCTGTCCGTTTGGCGCAATCGGGCGAGGCTGCGGGCATCGTCACCGCGCCTTTGCACAAAGAAGCGCTGGCGCTGGCCGGCGAGCCATATCCGGGTCACACCGAGCTGCTGCAGGCCGAGGGCACGCCGCCGGGGCAAGCCATCGCGCCGGTGCGCATGATGCTGGCCAACCCGCAGCTCAAGACGGTGCTCGTGACCATTCACGTGTCGCTGCGCCAGGCCATCGAGCAGGTCACTTTCGACGCCGTGTTGGAGACCCTGCGCATCACCCACCGCAGTGCCCAGCTCTGGGGGCAGCCGCGGGCACGCATCGGTGTGGCCGGCTTGAATCCTCACGCGGGCGAGGGCGGTTTGTTCGGCGACGAGGAACTGCGCATCATCGGCCCGGCCATCGAGGCGGCGCGCGCGGAGGGCATCGACGCCTCGGGTCCCTGGGCGCCGGACACCGTCTTCATGCGCGCCCGCCACGCGCCACCCGAACACATCGGCGAGTTCGATGTGGTGGTTGCGATGTACCACGACCAGGGCCTCATCCCGGTCAAATACATGGGCCTGGACCAGGGCGTGAACGTGACGCTGGGGCTGCCCTTCGTGCGCACCAGCCCAGACCACGGCACGGCCTTCGATCTGGCTGGCACGGGGCGCGCCGATGCGTCCAGCTTCGCCCAGGCCGTCGAGATGGCCCGTCTGTTGCTGGCGGGGCGGGGCGTGCGGGTGTGATGTCGCCAGCCAGCGCCGGCAGCCACCTCAGGCGGCCGTGCGTGTGCGTGCGTCGGCGCTGAGGGCGGCCAACTGACGGCGTGCGCGCACCGTGGCGCGCTCGATCAGCTCGGACTGCTCGAAGGCCTTGAAGCGGTTGCCCTCGCACATCTTGGCCAGCGTGCGGGCCGTCAGCGAGATGGTCTGCTTGTGCGTGTGGCCGTGCGTGAAGATGAAGAAGTTGCGGCCCTCGCTGATCCAGGTCAGGCGCACTTTTTTCCACTGTCCCTGCATGTGCATCTGGTAGGCCGTGCCCTTCTGGATGTGGTGCACGAGTTGGGCGCCCGCGGCTGGTGGCGGCGGTGCGTCCAGGTTGATGTCGATCTCGCTCAGGGCAGGGTCGGGGTCGCCCGGCAGCGCCAGGTCGATGTCGAGCTTGGCTTCTTGCGCAATCACAGCCTCGGCCACGAAGCCCGTCTGCTGGATTTCCTCGCGGCTGAGCGCGGCCACGACCGTCAGCGTGGGCGCGGCCGAGAGGTCGGCCAGCGGCGCGGGCAGCGGGTCGTTGGCGGCGTCTTCCCGGCTCGGGATGGCGATTTGCTCGACCTTGTGGAGGCGCTGCTCCAGCATGCGCTGCGTCAGGTCATGGTGGGGCGCAGTCTTGAGGCACTCGGCGTGGGCCGGCAACAGTTGGGCGAAAAAGGCCTGCTTGGCCTCTTCAGGCCACTGGATCAGGCCCAGGCCCTCGTTGAGGTCGCGCATCAGTTGCGGCAGGGTCAGCAAGAAGGCCTTGCGCAACTGCGGGTGCCCCTTGGGCTGCACGCTCAATGCCAGCTCGTGCCCGGCCTTTTTCATGCGCTGCGAGAACGGCGAGGTCGCACCGTCGCGCGCCGAGGCCATCACCTGGACCTGGCTCCAGATCTGGGTGATGAAGTCCCGCACGAAGGTGGGCAGTTCGATGTCGGCCAGCTCGCGCTGCAGGATCTGCATGTAGCGCTGCTGCACCCGCAAGTCGGCTTCCTTGCCGCTCAGCAGGGCGGCGACGGCGGCGTGTTCGGCCGCATCGCGCGTGCTTTCCGTGTCGATGAAGGATTCCAGCTCGCCGAGCTTGGACTCGTACACCGACATGTTGTCGAAGTCGCCATCGACGATGGCGTTGACCAGCGCCGTGACGCGCTCCAGGCAGGCCAGCCCCGGGCCCTGCTCGTAATCGTCGAAGGACGCCGACAGCGTCGCCACACGGTTCACGAAGCGCCGCACCGGGTGCTTGCGCGAATTGAAGAAGCTCATGTCGCCCAGCGCGACACGCAGCACCGGCATCTGCAGGCGGGCGATCTGGCGGGCCATCTGCGGCGCCACTTTCGGGTCTGACAAGACCTGGTCGAACAGCGCCGCCACGATGTCGATGACCATCTGGTCGAGCGCAGCACCGCCGCTCGCCTGAACGAGTTCCTCGCGGTGCGCCCGGATCAGGTTGGGGGCCATCAAGGCGCCGGCAAAGCCAGCCGATGCGGCCATGCCGCCTTCGCTCTCCCGGGGCATGGCCACGCCGCCCATGTGGCCGGCCTCTCCGGGCCACAGCGCTGGGGCGGGCTGCATCGCAATGCGCCGCAGCAGGTGCTGGAAATCTGCGCGAGCGGCCTGGGCGGTCGGGCCGTGCCCGAGGCCATCGGCCTGGCTGCTCAGGAAGCTGCCCTCCATGCCCATGGGCGCTGTGGGCAGGTGCACGCCGAACATGTGGCTGAGGGCCTGGGCTGCGCGCTGGTGGGCTTGCGCTTCGGCATGGCCAAAACCGCTGCTGCGAGCGCCACCCATGCCGCTGGGCATGGCCATGGCGCCGGGCAAGGTGGCGGCAAACGTGCCAGGCTTGCTGCCCAGGGGGCCGAAATCAGAGTGCAACCCGCCGGCTGCCGAGGGGCTGAAGGCCCCGTGCCCACTGGACGTGCCGCGGCTGCGGTTCACCGACATGCCCTGGGCCTGGATGCCGCGCTGGCGCATGTCCTGCACGATCAGGCCGTAGGTCGTGTTGAGCTCAGGCCCCAGCACGCGGCCCATCTGCCCTGCCAGCGTGAGACAGGTGTCTTCGTCGCACTCGGCGCTGGCCAAGGCTTCCAACAGGGCTTTGGCCACCGCCTGAGGTCGCAGCGGGTTGCTTTCGGCGCTCGTGTCCTTGAGCAGGGTGGCGATGTGCGCGAACAGCGATTTCAGGTGCTCTTCGCAATCTTGTGCGAGGGTCTGCGCCAGCCGATCGGCCCACACGCCGCGCTCAACCTCCTGGTTGTCCACCAGGGACAGGGCATCCCAGTCCAGCTCGCCCTTGGGTGCCGGTGCGCCGCCTGCGTCGGGACTCTGGTGTTTGTCGATCTGTGCCTGCAGTTCGCGCTGAAAGGCCTGCAGGATGCGGCCAGACTTCAGCTTGAGCTCGCGTTCGCAGGTCATCAGCTGCTGGCGCGCCTGGTTGCTCGTGGCGGCCAGGGCCAGCGGCCCCAGCTGCACGAGCGCCTTGTCGACAGCCGCCGACACGGCCGCCTGGATGCGGCTGGCGGCTGCCTGCAAAACAGGGTCGAGTCGGGGGTCGTTCACGGCGCCAGTCCAGTCAGGTGCATCGGGTGAGGGGAGGCGACCCACAGGGGATTGCCTTTCATCGATGGTTATCGGACGGACCGCGCCCGCCTTGCGTTACTTTTTCAAATTGTCACGAATCTCACGAAGCAACACGATGTCTTCGGGCGTGGTGGCTGGCGCGGCGGGCGCAGCCGGCTCTTCGCGCTTGAGGCGGTTGATCTGCTTGATCATCAGGAAAATGATGAACGCCAGGATGGCGAAGTTCAAGGCCACGGTGATGAAGCTGCCATAAGCGAACACGGCGCCCTGCTTTTTGGCATCGGCCAGCGTCAGCCCGGCGGCCTGACCGGCCAGGGCCACGTAGTAGTTGCTGAAATCCAGTCCACCGACCACCTTGCCGACCAGCGGCATGATCAGGTCGTTGACCACGGAATCGACGATCTTGCCGAACGCGCCACCGATGATCACACCGACCGCCAAGTCCACCACATTGCCCTTGACGGCAAATTCCTTGAACTCACTGAAAAAACCCATGGCTTGCTCCTGCTCGGTGTGCCGCGAAAAACTGACGGCTTGTTGCGTGAAAAATCACGCTCAATGTAGAACGACTTGAGGCACATGCGCAGCAAGTCCCGAGCCATGGGCTGGGGCAAGTTGACCCGGTGTGGTGGAAATGTCGCACCGTGTGCGCGGGCCGCCTTCGGGCTCAAGGTGGTGTCGGGCGACAAAGTGGGGGGTTGTGTCCCTTACAATGTTGAGTTGACCCCCATTCAATGTCATTGAACCACCAGTCCTCGAGGATACCCATGAGCAATCAGCCAGTGGATCAAAGCCGTCGGACCTGGGTGACCATGGCCTGCGCCGTCGGCGGTGCAGGCGGCGTGGCCACCGCCATCCCCTTCGTTTCGACTTTCCAGCCTTCCGAACGTGCCCGCGCCGCTGGCGCCGCGGTCGAGGCCGACATCAGCGCCCTCAAAGCGGGCGAGATGATGACCGTCGAATGGCGCGGCAAGCCCGTCTGGATCATCAAGCGCACGCCCGAGCAAGTCGCCGGCCTGAGCAAGATCGATGGCCAGCTGGCCGACCCCAAGTCCGAGCGCAAGCTGGAAATGACGCCCGAGTACGCCCGCAACGAGCACCGCTCGATCAAGCCGGACGTCATGGTCGCCGTGGGCATTTGCACCCACCTGGGCTGCTCCCCTTCCTCGAAGTTCCAGGCCGGTGCGCAGCCTTCGCTGCCCGATGACTGGCCGGGCGGCTTCCTGTGCCCCTGCCACGGCTCGACCTTCGACCTGGCCGGCCGCGTCTTCAAGAACAAGCCGGCGCCGGACAACCTGGAAGTGCCGCCCCACATGTACCTGTCGGAGACCAAGCTCCTGATCGGTGAAGACAAGAAGGCCTGACCGGAGAAGTCACGATGGCTGAAATGAAACAAGCTCCTGCCGGCGCCAGCGCTGGCGAAAAGCTCCTGAACTGGGTGGACAACCGCTTCCCGGCGTCCAAGCTCTACAAAGAGCACCTGTCGGAGTACTACGCGCCGAAGAACTTCAACTTCTGGTACTTCTTTGGCTCTCTGGCCCTGCTGGTGCTGGTGATCCAGATCGTGACTGGCATCTTCCTGGTCATGAACTACAAGCCGGATGCGGCCCTGGCGTTCGCCTCGGTCGAGTACATCATGCGCGATGTGCCCTGGGGTTGGCTGATCCGCTACATGCACTCCACCGGCGCCTCGGCGTTCTTCGTGGTGGTGTACCTGCACATGTACCGCGGTCTGATCTACGGTTCTTACCGCACGCCGCGCGAGCTGGTCTGGATCTTCGGTTGCCTGATCTTCCTGTGCCTGATGGCAGAAGCTTTCATGGGCTACCTGCTGCCCTGGGGCCAGATGTCCTTCTGGGGCGCCCAGGTGATCATCAACTTGTTCGCTGCCGTGCCCTTCGTCGGTCCGGACCTGGCCATCCTGATCCGCGGCGACTACGTCGTGGGCGATGCCACGCTGAACCGCTTCTTCTCGCTGCACGTGATTGCCGTGCCCCTGGTCCTGCTGGGCCTGGTGGTGGCGCACATCATCGCGCTGCACGAAGTGGGTTCGAACAACCCGGACGGTGTGGAAATCAAGGGCCCGAAGGCGCCGAAGGATGCCAATGGCCATCCGCTGGACGGCGTGCCTTTCCACCCCTACTACTCGGTGCACGACCTGTTGGGCGTCGGTGGTTTCCTGTTCATCTTCACGGCCGTGATCTTCTTCATGCCTGAATTTGGCGGCTACTTCTTGGAGTACAACAACTTCATCCCGGCCGACCCGTTCAAGACCCCGCCGCACATCGCGCCGGTCTGGTACTTCACGCCGTTCTACTCGATGCTGCGCGCCACGACCGACGACATGGTCAACGTGCTGGCCGTCATCATCGGCCTGGCTGCCGTGCTGAACCTGGTCAAGGGCAAGGGCGATGGCAAGACCAAGGTGGTTGGCCTGGTGGTCGCTGCCGTGGTGATCGGTCTGCTCAAGACCTTCGAGGCCAAGTTCTGGGGCGTGGCCGTGATGGGCGGTGCCGTGGTGATCCTGGCGGGCCTGCCTTGGTTCGACAAGAGCCCGGTCAAGTCCATCCGCTACCGTCCAAGCTGGCACAAGATTGTCTACGGCGTGTTCGTGGTGAACTTCTGCATCCTCGGTTACCTGGGCGTGCAGCCTCCTTCGGAAATTGGCAACGTGGTGTCTCAGGTCGGCACGCTGTTGTACTTCGGCTTCTTCGTGCTGATGCCTGTCTGGAGCCAGCTTGGCACCTTCAAGCAAGTGCCCGATCGCGTGACGTTCAAGCCCCACTGAAGCAGGAAACAATGATGAAAAAACTCCTTGCCTCTTTGCTGGCCACCCTGGCGCTGATGTCGGGCGTGCATGCCAATGAAAGCCTGGTGCTGGACAAGTTCCCCAAGGAACGCGTGACCGACTTGGCGGCGCTTCAAAACGGCGCCAAGATCTTCGTCAACTACTGCCTGAATTGCCACTCGGCAGCTTTCATGCGCTTCAACCGCCTGAAAGACATCGGTCTGACAGAGCAGCAGATCAAGGACAATCTGCTGTTTCCCACGGACAAGGTGGGCGAGTTGATGAAGGTGTCGCTGGACACGAAGGACGCCAAGGCCTGGTTCGGCGCCGTGCCGCCTGACCTGACCCTGGTGGCCCGTTCGCGTGCCAGCGCCAGCGGCTCCGGCGCAGACTACCTCTACACCTACCTGCGCAGCTTCTACCGCGACGAAGCCCGTCCGACCGGTTGGAACAACCTTGTCTTCCCCAACGTCGGTATGCCGCACGTGCTGTGGGAATTGCAAGGCCAGCGCGCTGCCAAATTCGTGGAAGAGGCGGACCCGCATGACCCTGCCAAGAAGGTTCACAAGTTCGAAGGTTTCGAGCAACTGACCCCCGGCAAGATGTCGCCGCAGGAGTTCGACAGCAACATCGCTGACTTGGTGGCCTATCTGCAGTGGATGGGCGAGCCCATGCAAACCCAGCGCACCCGCATCGGTGCGGGCGTGCTGATCTTCCTGGCCATCTTCACCTTCATCGCCTGGCGCCTGAATGCGGCGTTCTGGAAAGACGTGAAGTGATCCCGAGGTCCTCGCCGGTTTGCCGGTGAGGGCCCCACAGCGCAGTGGCATGCTGAGTGCGGCCACTGCGCTTCGTTGTTTGTGCTGCGAAGCGCATCCCTGTTCAGCTTCTTAGGAGCCCACCGCCATGATGGTGCTTTACTCCGGTACGACCTGCCCTTATTCGCATCGTTGCCGTTTCGTTCTGTTCGAAAAGGGCATGGATTTTGAGATCCGTGACGTCGACATCTTTGCCAAACCCGAAGACATCGCCCTGATGAACCCGTACAACGAGGTGCCCATCCTCGTTGAGCGCGACCTCATCCTGTACGAATCGCACATCATCAACGAGTACATCGACGAGCGCTTCCCGCACCCGCAACTGATGCCCGGTGACCCGGTGGCCCGTGCCCGCGTGCGATTGTTCCTTCTCAACTTCGAGAAGGAGCTGTTTGCCCACGTCAACCTGCTGGAAGGTCGCGGTGGCGTCAAGGCCAACGACAAGCAGTTGGAGAAGGCGCGTTCGCAGATCCGCGATCGCCTGACGCAGCTTGCCCCGATCTTCCTGAAGAACAAGTACATGCTGGGCGACGACTTCTCCATGCTGGACGTCGCGATTGCCCCGCTGCTGTGGCGCCTGGACTATTACGGCATCGAGCTGTCGAAGAATGCGCTGCCGCTGTTGAAGTATGCTGAGCGCATCTTCTCGCGCCCGGCCTACATCGAGGCACTGACGCCTTCCGAGAAGGTGATGCGCAAGTGATTTTCCTCGCCTGACTGATCACCTGACCGAGCATGTCCATCGAACAAGATTCCCAGGGCTCGTCCACGCGGCCGTACCTGATCCGTGCCCTGCATGACTGGTGCACGGACAATGGCTTCACGCCTTACCTGGCCGTGTACGTGGACCGCTCGGTGCAGGTGCCGCAGGAGTACGTCAAGAACAACGAGATCGTGCTCAACGTCAGCTTCGAGGCCACGAGCCAGCTGCAGTTGGGCAACGAATTCGTCGAGTTCAAGGCGCGCTTCGGTGGCGTGGCCCGCGACATTTCCGTGCCTGTGGACCACGTGATTGCCATCTACGCGCGCGAAAATGGGCAAGGCATGGCCTTCCCTGTGCCCACGCCCTTGGGCGGTCAGGGTGTGGACTCGCCTGCGTCGGTGCCTGCCGGGGACGATGTGCACTTGGTGGACGCCGAGGTGCAGTCTGACTCTGGCGCTTCCCCTGCTGCCGGCAGCCCGGCCGCTGGCGGTTTGCGTCTGGCACCTGCTCAGAAGGCCCCGAAGGAGCGCCCTTCGCCCGTCAAGGCGGTGGACAAGCCTGCCCAGGGGCCCAGCAGCGGCGATGACACTGACCCTCAGCCACCCGAGCCGCCCTCAGGTGGACGCCCGGCCTTGCGCCGCGTGAAATGAGCGCTTGCGCTCGCGTTAGAATCACGCATTGATTTTCGCCGGCTTAGCTCAGTTGGTAGAGCACCCGCCTTGTAAGCGGTAGGTCGTCAGTTCGAATCCGACAGCCGGCACCAGCATTTGAAGGCCTCTCCATGGTAGTGACAACTAACATGGCGGGGCCTTTTTCATGGCACGGATACCTCTCCGTGCGCCATATCGCCCCAATGCCTGCACGGCGTGCGAGCGCGGGCCGTGATCTTGGGCAAACGAAGGGTCGTCACAGCTTGCCAAGCCTGCAGGTGTTGCGCGCAGAATGCAATGTGCAATGTGCCCGTCGGCATGCGAAAGGGGGGAGGACCATGACCACAAAGCCCACGTTGGTGCGGAGTCGTGCAGCCCAGGTCCAGGTGATGGCCACGCTGGTGGGCCTGTCCCTGACGGGTTGCAGCATCGGATGGCAAAACCGGCAAGCGGCCCAGGAGGTCGCTAAATCGGCCACGCCACCGGGTTCGGTCTATGCAGGCTGGCGCTTGTTCCAGGACAAGTGCGCCAGCTGCCACGGGGCTGCTGCCACAGGGGCTGCGGGCGGGCCGAATTTGCTGCCGAGGGTGCGCGAGATGGGTTCTCGCCAGTTCGTCAGCACGGTGCTTTACCGCTACGACTGGGGTCTGCCTGTGTCGAAGGACAGCCGTGCGGATCCGGCCCTGGACGCCTTGCTGGACGATCTCCTGCAGCGTCGGCAGCATGCCCTGACAATGCCGGCTTGGCAGGGCGAACCCAGCGTGACCGTCCACATCGCCGACCTCTACGCGTACCTCTCGGCCCGTGCGCAAGGGCTGCAGGGGCCGGAGCGGCCCTCGCCGTGAACCCAGGCCTCAGTTCGCCAGCAGCTTGTTGAGCTCGGAGAGGTCTTCGGCTTTCAGCGTGCCGCTGGCTTGGCGCAGCTTGACCGAGCCGACGATCACGTCGTAGCGGGCCTTGTAGAGGTCTTTCTGCGTGCTGGTCAGCTGGGTTTGGGCGTCCAGCACGTCCTTGTTGATGCGCACGCCCACGCGGTAACCCAGCTGCGTGGCTTCCAGTGCGAGCTTGGCGGACGATTCGGCGGCCTCGTAGGCCTTGACCTGCGCCAGGCCCGATTGCACGCCGAAGTAGGCCTGGCGGGTGCCCAGGGTCACGGAGCGCCGGGCGTTGTCCACGTCGTGCTCTGCCTTCTCTTTGAGCTGCAGGACTTCGCGGATGCGGTTCTGGACGGAGTTGCCTGCGTACAGCGACATGTTCAGCTCCAGCCCGATCGAGCTGCTGGTGCCAGCACCACCGGAAATCTTCGCGTTGGCGTTGCTGGAGTCGATGTCGTTGCGCACCACGTTGGCCACCGCATCCAGCGTGGGCAAGTGGCCGGCGCGGGCCTTGTCGATTTCGAGGGTGGCCACCTGCAAGCCGATTTCGGCCTTGCGCACGCTCGGTGAGGCGGCCGATTGGCCGACCCAGTCTTCCACTTGGCCGGGCGACAGCGCATCGAGGTTGACCGGGGTGCGCAGGGGCGTGGGCGTGACGTTGCTGCGGCCGACGAGTTGGTCGAGGGCGATGCGCTTGACGCGCAGGTCGTTGGCGGCGGCGATCTCCTGGGCGGTGGCCAGGTCGTGGCGGGCCTGGGCCTCGCGGGTGTCGGTGATGGTCGAGTTGCCGACTTCGAAGCTGCGCTTGGCGGCGGCCAGCTGCTCTGCCAGGGCGGCTTTGTTGGCCTGCGTGGTGTTGAGCACGTCTTGTGCGCCCAGCACGTCGAAATAGGCTTGCGTGATGCGCACCGTCAGGTCGTTGGTGGCCGTTTGCAGGTCGGCTTCTGCGGCCAGCAGCGATTGCTCGGCCTGGTCGACCTTGGCCGTGTTGCCCGCGTTGTACAGCGCCTGGCGCGCAGCCAAGCCCACTTTGCGGCTGGTAGAGCTGCTGCTGTAGCTAGCGGGGGATCCGGTCAGGGGGTTGATGAAACTGGGTGCGCTGGAGTCCAGGTGGTTGCGGTTGATGCCCGCTTGCAGGTTCACCGAGGGGCGCTGCAGTGCGCGCGCTTGTGCCGCCTGGTATTGAACGGACTCGGCCTGCGATTTGGCGCTCAGGTAGGCCGCGTCATAGCCCTTGGCCGCGTCCAGCAACTCCAGCAGACCTTCGGCTCGGGCGCTCAGGGGCATGGCGGTGAGGCCCAGGCCGATGCTTGCGCAGGCCACGACCCTCACCACGGGGCGCCACGCGGCGACCACAGAACGGAGTGAGCTCGGGAACTGGGGCGCGCGCGTGGACATCTTGGGATCCTTGGGGTGAGACAGGGCGGCGCGGCCGAGGCCACGCCATGCCGAAGCAGAGGGGTCAGAAGTGGAATTTGCTCGGCTCGGGAAAGCCGGACAGGCGGTTGGCGACGGTGTCGAACAGCTCCTGGCGGCTGAACTGGCCGTCGGCCACGCGGGTGAAGAGCGTGGCTTGCATCACCGGTTCGTCACCGACGATGGCCAGCAGGCGGCCGCCGACCTTGAGCTGGTCGAGCAGGCTCTGAGGCACCTGGGCCACCGAGCCAGCCAGCAAGATGGCATCGAACGGTGCTTGGGCTGCGAAGCCCTGGCTGCCATCGGCCTGAACGATTTCGGCGTTGTTCACGCCACCCTTGCGCAGGTTGTTGCGTGCCACGGCGGCCAATGCGGCATCGGCTTCCAGGCCGATCACGCGCTGGGCCTTGTGGGCCAGCAGGGCGGCCACGTAGCCGGTGGCAGCGCCCACGAGCAGCACGGTGTCGCGCTTGCTGAGGTTGAGGTCCTGCACGAGGCGGGCTTCGACGCGCGGGGCCAGCAGGCTGCGGCCGTTGCCCAGGGGCAGCTCCAGGTCCATGAAGGCTTGGGCCTGGTGGGCTGCGGGGACGAAATCTTCGCGGCGCACGGCCGACAACAGGCCCAGCACCGAGGTGTCCAGGACATCCCAGGGGCGGATCTGTTGCTCGATCATGTTGAAGCGGGCTTGTTCGACGTTCATGCTGGGCATCCTACGGGAGACGATATGGGGAGGGAATGCGGGGAAAACTGAGATTTTAAGAACACCCACCTGAATCAGGGAGGGGTTCATGCGGGTGTGGTGGCGGATTCGTCACGCCTGAGGCCGAACCTCCAGGCCACGCAAGAGCAATTCGATCTGGGTCTGCATGAAGCGCTCCGGGTCCAGGGGCACCGGGTTGGCGGCGCACACGGCCGTGCACTGGCGGTAAAGCACCAGGAACTGGGCCGGTGCGATCAGGGCCTGCACGACCGAGGTGACGTCCATGGGCCTGAACTCGCCGCGGTCGATGCCACGTTGCACCACGCGCGCCAGCAACGCATGGCTGGGCGCGACGACCTCGTCCACGTAGTACTGGGCGAGGTCGGGGAAGGCCGAGGCCTCGCTCATGATCAGGATCATCAGCGCGGCGGCCTTGGACGAGCCCACCTGCGTCCACCAGGTGTGGGCCAGCAAGGGCAGCAACTCCGAGGCGGGGCCGTCGAACTTGTCGGCCATTTCCGTGCCCACGGCAATCACTTGGGCCAGGTAGGTGTGCACGACCGCCTTGAACAGCGCGTCCTTGCTGGGGTAGTAGAGGTAGAGCGTGCCCTTGGAGACGCCGGCCAGCCGGGCGACGTCTTCGGTGCGGGTGGCCGCCAGGCCTTTCTCCACGAACAGGCCGAGCGCGGCTTCCAGCAGCTCTTGCGGCCGAGCGGCCTTGCGGCGCTGGCGCACACCGGGCAGGCGCTGCGCGATGGCCGCGACCGTCGCGCCGATCGGGCAGGCCGGGATGTCGTCCACGGCCTGGGCAGACAAGGGCGATGCGGGCTGGGCAGGGCGGCTCAAGGTGGACTCAGGGGCAAATGCTGGCGCCTGGAGGCGGTGGTCCGGTCAACTGACCGGCGGGTCATTAATGTAGCCTCGCCTTCGATGGCCGGTCAATGCAGGCCGTGCGCCGCCAAGATCATGAATAATCAGCCGCCATGAGCAGCCGACCCCAAGCCCTCCCTCGCGACGCCTACGCCCACTTCAGCCGCATCACCACGCGCTGGATGGACAACGACATCTACGGCCACGTCAACAACGTGACCTACTACAGCTACTTCGACACGGCGGTGAACCGCTACCTGATCGAGGCCGGTGTGCTGGACATCCATGCCGGCGAGGTCATCGGCCTGGTCATCGAGACGCATTGCAACTACTTCGCGCCCCTGGCCTTCCCGCGCAACGTGGACGCGGGCATCCGCGTGGCCCACATCGGCAAAAGCAGCGTGCGCTACGAGATCGGCCTGTTCGAAGAGGGCGAGCCCCTTGCCGCGGCTTGTGGCCACTTCGTGCACGTCTATGTGGACCGCGACAACCGCCGCCCGACCGCCTTGCCCGAAGCCTTTTTGGCGGCCCTGCAAGCCCTGGTGCCCGTGAGCGGCGCCTGACGGCAGGCAGTATGTGAAACGTCGCGTCATCAGATGAGGGCGGGGCGGGCATCCCCCTTAGGCCGCTGACCCAAGGGGTTTCCCGGGGTGGGTGAGAGCGCGACAGGCCCCAAAGCCGTCTATGATTTTTGGTCTGATCTGGCTGTGAGTGTTTTCACATTCACCAGCGGGTCGGCTCGACACATCCCAGCGTTTTCTGTCTTCCGGAGGTCCCCCATGAGCCTGATGGGCAACATGATGCACATGCCCTTGATGATTTCGTCCCTGCTGTCGCACGCTGCGCGGCACAACGGCGACATCGAAATCGTGTCCAAGCGCGTGGAAGGTGACATGCACCGCTCCACCTGGGCCGAAGTCGAACTGCGTTCGCGCAAGCTCGCTCAGGCCCTCGATCGCCTGGGCCTGGAAGCCGGCGACCGCGTGGGCACCCTGGCCTGGAACGGCTACCGCCACATGGAGATCTACTACGCTGTCTCCGGCTCTGAGCGCGTCTGCCATACCATCAACCCGCGCCTGTTCCCGCAGCAAGTCGCCTGGATCGTCGGTGACGCACAAGACAAGGCCATCTTCGTCGACATCAACATCTTCCCGCTGGTCGACAAGCTCTTCCCCATGATGCCGACCGTCAAGCACGTGATCGTCATGTGCGGCCGAGAGCACATGCCCAAGGAATCGTCGATTCCCAACCTGCTGTGCTACGAAGAGCTGATCGCTGCCGAAGATGGCAACTACGCCTGGCCGTCGTTCGACGAGAACACCGCTGCGTCCATCTGCTACACCTCGGGCACGACCGGCAACCCCAAGGGCGCGATTTACTCGCACCGCTCGACCGTGCTGCACGCGTTCGCCGCTGCGCTGCCGGATGCCATGGCCATCAAGGCCACCGACGTCATCCTGCCCGTGGTGCCGATGTTCCACGTC
>Ga0265316_10001400_pt1 | contig 25939 bp, 25 predicted proteins | sample 4522metaG_FD_202092 | JGI IMG/M metagenome (GOLD analysis project Ga0265316, IMG submission 202092) | Rhizosphere microbial communities from Carex aquatilis grown in University of Washington, Seatle, WA, United States - 4-5-22 metaG | ecosystem: Host-associated > Plants > Roots > Rhizosphere >... | reverse complement strand
CACCAGCTGCTGACGTCGGTGTTGTGCCGGTCCCGGTAAAGCAAATCCCCAATTTAATCCTTCCAACCCCAGCATCACCAGGTCGCGGCCGCGAATCGGCATATCCGGATCGAATGACCTTCTTTGCAGCACATAACCGATCGACTGGTTCCCCCGGTGCGGGATTTCCCCCAAAACCCGGACTTGCCCCTGACTCAAAGGTTGCATCCCCAGCAGGACACGGAAAAGAGTGCTCTTACCCGAGCCGTTAGGCCCGACCACTGCGATGAATTCACCCTGTTCAACATTGATAAAGGCATTATCCCAAATCTGATGATTTTCCAGTTGCACGGCTGCATCCTGCAGGCTCACTGTTAATTCCCGCGGTTGTTTCTCCGGTATTCCCATATTTATCTTCTCTGTTAACTGATTATCAATCATCTCTGCTTCCCATCACTTGCTCACAGCGCCGGTACTCAAAGCGTTTTGCAAAGCCGTTAATTGTGCATACTGCCAATCCTGGAAAGTAGTACCCGGCGGCTCCATTGTTTCCGAAATGCCCACCACCGGAATATCTTGCGTTGCAGCCAGTTGTTTCAAATTCGTGGTTACCGCGGTGGCAGTCTGGTTGTTATATATTAATACGGAGATTTGTTTCTGGTTGATTTGCTGTTCGAACGCCGCGACCGATTGTGTCGGCGGGTCGTTCCCTTCGGATACCGCATTCATAAAATCAGGCAGCGAAATTAAATCCAATCCCAGCGCATTAGCCAGGTACACCACAATGCTTTCTGTTCCCCCGATTTGTGTTCCCTTATAAGTCTGCTTAATCGATTGGATTAATTGCCAGTAAGGAGTAACTGCATTCTCCAGTGCTGTCTGTTGGGTCCTGAAATAAGCCGCATCTGCCGGGTCAAGTGATTGATAATCGCCGGTAATCTGATTTATCACCTGCTGTACATAGTCCGGGTCATACCAGAAATGCGGGTTGTCGCCTTCCGTCTTCCCCAGTAAATCGGCGACGTTTAATACCTTTCGTCCGTTCGACGGGTTAGCCGCCAGCAGCTTTTGTCCCCAGGTATCGTAACCGGCGCCGTTTAAAATAACATAATTGGCATGAGCGAAGTCCAGCGCATCGGCGGTATTTGTTTCAAATTCATGCGGGTCTGCATTGGGATCCGTGACGATACTGATGACATTAACATGTGTCCCGCCCAGTTGCGCGGCAATGCTGCCCCAAAAGTTTTCTGCGGCTACCACCTGAATCACACCACCGGAAACAGTAACGGTTTGACCGGTCTTGGACTGGCAGGCAGTTGTGCCTATCAGTACCAGACTCAGAAAAGTGGCAATTAAATATTTGACCATTGACCGTCACCCCCTGCAATCAAAACTGAACCGCTGTTTTGTCTTGATATTGATAATGATAATGCATTATCATTAAGCAGTCAAGCATGTTTGTAAAATTATTTCTATTAATGACAAAAATCAGAAAAGGGTGTTACAATATCGATAATAAATTATCATCTTCAGGAAGCAGATTTATGGTCAGAAACACACAACAGGGGAACGCCATTCGCCAGATGCTGAAAAAAGCCGGCCGGCCTCTGTCTGCGCAAGAAGTGCATTCCATGGCGCAAAAAAAAGTCCCCGGCCTGGGAATCGCCACTGTCTACCGTAATTTAAAATCGCTGCAACAGGACGGGTCAGTGGTCGCGGTGGAATTACCCGGCCAGCCGCCCCGCTGGGAATTAACCCCGGCAAAACACCACCATCATTTTCTCTGCAATACCTGCGACAAATTATATGAGATTAATGCCTGTCCCGCCGACTTGCAGCACCTCCTGCCCGAAGGTTACACCCTGGAAGAACACGATATCCTGCTCCGCGGGCTGTGCAACGACTGTTTCGCAAACAAAAGTTTGACCGGGAATAAAAAAACTATCTAAGCCCATTTGGTTCTCTTTAACGCTGGCTGTTTCTCTGCAAATTCCTGATAATCTCCCCCGGTTTCGGCCTCTTCCCGTACATCAGCAGATACGTCCGCAGCAGTTTCGCGGCTAATATCCGCCCGCCAATAATCGACAATATCATCACCGTAATACCGGCAGCTATTTGCCGCCCGTCACGCCATATATGCCCAACTTTAACGTCATCGTCACCTTCATCCGTTGAGCCCAAACAATGCATATTTGGTACTTTAGTACTAAGTACTCGTAGCCCAAATGGGGGATAGGCTCATAGGATTTTCGATGGTTTAATAGTCTCAACCCGGGTCAAGGCGTATCATCACCGCACAAATCAACAATCATATCAAAATATCCTTTGCTGACGACGGTCACGGCACCCCTCAGGAAATCATCAATCGGATATTCGACCCCTTCTCCACCACCAATGATATCGGGAAAGGCACCGGTTTAGGTCTGAGTATCAGCTATGTCGTTATCACCAAACAGGGCGGCAGGATTTACGCCGAGAACCAATATGGCAAGAGTGCAACCTTTATCATCGAATTCCCATTGAAAAACGACAAGGTATCCGGCGTTTCCCCGGCTCAGCAACCCTTGTAGAAACATAAAAAATAGCTGGCATGGACTTGAGATCGATACCAGCTATCCTGTATATTTTTAAAAGATTAATTTACTATTTTAGCCCGGTGTAACCGCCGTCTTTCGGCGTTGCTTTCTGCCGTGCAAGCCCGGGCAGCAGTTTGGACATCCCTTCGCTGTTCTGATTACACCAGCCGTAGATGATACTGACATCCCAACCGATGCAGAAATGCTTCACGCCCATATCGATAAACGGCTTCGCCAGTTCGAAAGAGCCTACTTCCACTCTGGGTGCGACGCCTTTCTTCAGCGCCATTTCAATCATCCGCTTCTGTATATCCATGATTTCCGGGGATCTGGCTTGTGCCGGTTTGCCGTAGCTGATGGAATAATCGCTAGGGCCGAATTGAACCATATCCACACCAGGTACGGAGAGGATTTTCTCCAGGTTGTCCATCGCGCCGGTTTTCTCAATCATAATCGCGATGACGATATCGTCCATCGCTTTCGCCCAGGTCTCGGGGCCGTCTGCCACGTAGCCGACGCTGCGGCGCATACCATAGCCGTGCACCCCGCCGGCATCCGGCCTTTCCGAACGTACCGCGCGGATGCAGTCTTTGACATCATCCACGGTGCGGATATCGGTGAAAAGGACGCTCTGGAAACCGGAGTCAATTGCCCTGGGGGTAATAAAACCGCGGCCGTTCTCCTCCACTTTCATCATGCCACCCAGGTTTGGGAAAAGTTCAATCGCGCGGCAGAAATTATCCATCACTTCCAGGCTGAAAGGAGAATATTCGCCGACATACTCGATATAATCAAAACCGCCGGATTGCCCGACCACTTCAGCCATTCCGGGCCATGGCCCGATTAAATGCATCCCCAGCGTCGGTTTCCCTGCTTTTAATAACTCTCTCAGTCTGTTTGGTCTCACGTTAATCTCCTTACTTTTATATTGTACTGACGACTTAAGCAATATAAATATTATGCTGTCAGTCGTTCAAATATTGCAAGTTTTACCTATTGGCGTAAAGTTCTTTTTTACTATTTAATTGCTGTTAAAATAATTATTTGCATGTCCATATATAGTCCACTCACTAATGGGGCAATAGCAGCGATTGCATTGACCGATTGAATACTAAGGGGTGTGGGGATAAGGTATAAACTCAGAGTAACACGAGGGTGTTTGCCCTCGGGAAAGAGGCTAAAGGGATGGGGCGTTGTACCTGCATTAACGCTGTAAAAGCAATTCCTAACCTAATTATTTGTTATATGGTTTACGAAAAATTAAAACTTGCCCGATTCTTCTTTCTTAGCTAACACGCTAACAATTAAAAACCCTTATTCCCCCTTCAAAAATATATCTGCTTTCTCCAGCAATTCCGGTATCGCCAGCTGCTGCGGGCATTTGTCCACACATTGTTCGCACTTCGTGCAATTATCGGCCCGCTGCTCCGGTTTCATTCGTGTATATTCCCGCCGCGGCCTGACGGCATCACCGTAAATCATTGCTTCGTTGTAAAAACTGAATATCCGCGGGATTTCCACGCCGTTGGGACACGGCATACAATACCGGCAGGTAGTACAGGAAATACCGTTGGCAAGATAAGCGTCTCTAATACTATTCACCAGCGCCACTTCGTCTACCGTAAGATTGTGCGGCTGGGAATGCTCTGCGCTGGCCACATTTTCGATTACCTGCTGCATGCTGCCCATCCCGCTAAGCACTGTCGCGACCTCGGGGTGGTTCCAAACCCAGCGTAATGCCCACTCTGCCGGCGTTCTTTGTACCGGCGCACCGGCCCACATTTTAGCCACTTTTTCCGGGGGGCGGGAAAGTCTTCCGCCGCGAATCGGCTCCATCACCACTACTGCTAAACCCTTTTTATACGCGTATTCCAGCCCTTTGGTGCCTGCCTGTGTCAGTTCGTCCATGTAGTTGTATTGAATCTGGGCCAATGTCCAGTTATCGTAAGCATCGATTATTTCCTTAAAAACATCGTAATTGTCATGGAAAGAAAATCCAAGATGGCCGATGCGCCCTTCCGCCAGTTGTCGTTCTGCCCACTTCATCACCCCAAGGTCGCGTACTTTCGCCCATTCTACCTTGTTCAGGCCGTGTAAAAGATAAAAATCTATTTTATTGTTCAATCTGCCTAACTGTTCATTGAGTAACCGGTCGAAATCTTCGGCGGTATGCACTTCCGGGCACGGCAGCTTGGTGGCCACCTTCACTTTTTCACGATAGCCGTCCCGCAGCGCTTTCTCTACGATGACCTCACTCATCCCCCTGTGATAGCCCCACGCCGAATCGATATAATTCACCCCGTGGTCGACGGCATAACGTATCATCGGGATGACCTGGGATTCATCAATTTTGGCATAATCTTCATTCAAAATGGGCAGCCGCATCGTCCCGAATCCCAGGGCTGAAACTTTCCAATCCAATTTACCGAACTTACGGTACTTCATATCTCAACCTGCCTTTCCTTCCCGCTTTACATCTTTTAAACAAATAATCTTGACATTATTGTAATAAAATCAGACTCAAATAACAAACAGCCATCACCCTGTTGTTTTTTAATACCCTCACCCAATTAAAATGATGGCTGCTCATGTTTGAAGTGTTATGTTACTGCGATTCTAATACATGGTGATTCGACCCGGTTCGCGGCGAAAGACTTAGCGGCGAGCAGAGGTGCCCCGGTTTAATGCAGAAAGTGCTGGGCTCCTGCAGGTACCATGTGATTGAAGAAAGTTTGGGCGGCAGGACCATCGTCCGGGAAGACCCCATCGAAGGGCATAAAAACAGCAAAGGGTATCTGATTCCTTGCCTCACCACCCATTCTCCACTCGACCTAGTCATCATCATGCTGGGCACGAACGACCTCAAGTACCGGTTTTGCGCCACCGCTCAGGATATTGCTGCCGGAGCAGGGATTCGGGTGGATATTGTCAACAAAAGCGGCACCGTTAAAAATCCTAAAACGCCGAAAGTATTATTATTGGTCTCGCAGGCGCTGAAAATGCTGGAATATAAACGCATCAACTGCAAACCGATCGTGTCCGCCGTTATGCCGCTGGCGGATGTACAGCAGGCCTTCAATTTTTGTATCAGGGCAAAAACACGCTGGTGATGCTGAAACCCTGAATTAAGTAAGTTTTGTTTCCCTCAGATTTTAAAGCCGCGGTCGCGGATTTTCGCCGGAGCAATCCCTTTCGCCTTTTGCGCGATCAGGAACATCGTCAGCGATTCGATATCGATAACCCGGTTCAGCGGATGTAAATAGCGGCTCAGCTGTTCGGTATAGCTGATGGATGTCATCATGCTCTTGCCCGGGCTGGTTTCCGCGCCCTCGACGCGGTAGTCCGTTGCCTGCACCAGGATGTCGTCAGGCACCGGCGTCAGTTGCAGCTTGAACTCCGGCGCGCGGTAGGCCAGCGGGCTGTGTTCCAGTACGTACAGCGGGTAGACCACAAAACCCAGCTCCAGCCGCTTGTGCAGGCGCTTGAAGAAATCGAAAGTCTCCAGCGCGTCCGCGTCAGTTTCACCGGGCATCCCTACGATACTGAAAACATGCACCAGGATGCCGGCCTTATGGAAGTTTTCCAGAATTAGCTCGACATCTTTCAGCTTGACCCCTTTGTTGATGATGTCGTTGACTTTTTGCGACCCCGATTCCAACCCCACATGTCCCCCGATAAAACCGCCGGCCGCCACTTTACGACAAAACTCCAGCGATTTGAAAGTCCTCTCCATGCGGAAAAGGGCGGAAAACTTCATCCGGTTTTTCGTGCGGATGTTTTCGTTGGCAATATCCTCTATGCGCTTCGGGGATAAAGAAGAATCGGTAAACCCGATGCACACCGGGTCATATTTCTCTTTCAGTTTTTTCATGTCGGCCAGCACCAGTTCGGTCCGGCGTGTCCGCTTCTGCTGCGTTTTGGTATCATAAGTCGGCGTGCCCTGCTGCGGGTAATAACAGAACACGCACCGGCCCCAGTAACAGGCGCTGGAAGTCTCCAGTGGCAGAGGGCTCTTCGCTCTGGCTGCCGGGAATTCCGGGGTGCAGGCTTCGTTGATATCGAATTCGTGCAGCTTTTCGCCCTTAATAATCTTCCCGTTCTGCTTGTAGATGATGTTCGGCACGCCGCCGAGGTCGGCTTTTCTCTCCAACCGCTCTATCAGTTCGGTAAAGGCCACTTCGCCCGGCCCTTCGATCAGGCTGTCAAACATTTCCCACAGCGGCGGATTTTTCACCATCCGGTAAGCCAGTTCCGTCACCAGTCCGCCGCCCAGTACGATATGAATATTCGGGTCGACGGATTTTATCATGTGCGCCAGCGTGAAAGCAGGCACCAGCTCCGATTGGCAGGTCATCGAGATTCCCACCACATCCGGGTGTTCCGCCTTCACCTGCGGCAGCACTTTTTTCCGGTAATACGGAATCAGGAAATTGTACCGCTCGTCGGTCACCGCGCGGATGATATCAGCCGTTGCCACGCCGAATGCCGTGCCGTAAAAACCAAGCCCCAAGTCAATCTGCGTGGGGTAGTAGGCGGCATCGATAATCGCCTTTCCGCAAAGCAGTGTATAATAATGCTTTAAAAAGACATCCGGCGCCAGGCGCATATATCCTTCATCGAGGATTTTCCGGCTGCGCTCTATCTCTGTCAGCACGAATTCCTTCTCGCTGAGCAAAGCGTAAAGCACTTTATCCGGTTTGATTTGAGCGCTCACGAATTTGGAGAGCGGGGACTTCACCACGCCCATGTTCCGGACGGATTTATACCATGATTTTTCCCGCAATATACCTTCAGCCAGCAGCTGCGGCATGGCGTTGCCGGAACTGTGTGCCAGTGTTGACCCCAGGTCTTCCCGCATGAACCGGTTCCGGGACGCGGAATCCACAGACCACTGCACCCTTTCCAGCACCGGTTCCAGGTATTCACGGGAAAGCAGGTCGAAAAAGGCGTTCTGGTTGAGTTCCTGGAAACGGACGTCATAACCCTGTTTCTTGACGTAGGCATAGAGCCTGGCCGACCCCAATGATGGGATGAAGAAATTAGCCATCGGGGCGCAAATCCATGCTTTCATTTTGCCTATTATACATTAATACTAAACAGTTTTCTACATCTGTGACAGATAAACCTTAGTACTATATAATAGAGATTGGCTCAAAAAACACCTTTACCCGCCCACTATCATCCGCGGAAGAATAATCTCCCCAGCAGCGGGCTCTCAATGTCGATGGCCCCCTCCTGGCATGTCTCCTGGCAGCAGTAACAGCGGATGCAGCGGTCGTAATAATGCTTCGGCGGTTTGGTTTTGTCGCCGTTAACCCAGTTCACCGCCTTTGGTTCGACGGGGCACATTTTGACACAGGTGCCGCAGTGTGTGCATTTGGTTTTGTCAATTACCGGCCGCGGCGTAATCTTGTTCTTAATGAAAGACATCACCCGGTTGCCTTTATTCGAAACCGGAGCTGTTCTGTTTACTTTAAACTTTTTATCGATAAATGAATCGAGGTTGTCGCCGGTAATTTCGATATTTTCCTTATGATATGTTCCCAGATTGGCCTTTTCGCCCAGTTTAGCCGTCGGCACAATTTCCGGATCGATATCAATGATTCGGCATGCGGTCGCATCGAGCGCAACCGGGTCGGCAGACAGCAGCAGCACATTTAGCTGCTTCGGTTTTCCGCTTCTCGGTCCGTTGCCTTCCATTGCTGTGATGCCGTCCATCACATAAAGACGCGGCTTAATATATGTATTGATATCTACCAGCATCGCTGCAAAATCATAAGGGTCCGGCAATTTCACGTGATATTGGCCTTTCAGAATGCCGGGGATGCAGCCAAACTGGTTCTTAACCGCGCCGGTGAATCTCACCAGTCCGTGCGTCTTCAGCTTTGCCAGGCTGACCAGTCCGTCGCCATCCAGCACGCCGTTGGCAATGACAAATTTTTTAACCAGCAGGGCGTCTTTATGGCTGATCTCCCTGCCTGCATCAAAATCAGCTAAAATAAACCCCAGTTCGTCCCCGACCTGTTTGAGGCCGGCCTTTCTTAAATTCGGCTCTGCTTTACCGAAACTGGGAGAATCACCGTAATAGACTTTGGCCCCTGCCTCTTTGAACAATCGGCCTATGCCGCGGAATACTGCCGGATGTGTAGTCACACATTTTTCCGCGTCTATTCCCACAAGGATGTTCGGTTTCAGAACTATTTTCTCACCGGGTTTTACGAACAGGGAAATACCGCCGAGCAAGTCGATCCCTTTTTTCAGGGACGCCAGTACCTGATTATCGTCATAACTTTCGCACCTGATTACCGCGACTTTAGTCTTTTTCATCGTATTGTCCCCCCGGTTAGCCAATTTGATTTCAATACCGGCAAGAAGCGACTGCACTGGAAATAAATCAAGGCAAAGCCCCTTATCTGACTAATGGTTCGTCGCAGCGGATGCCGCCGCCACTACGTTTATAGTTATCGGTCGGCTGGTTATTCCGGACATGGATGCTGTAATATTAGCGGTTCCAACCGCCATGGCAGCTGCTAAACCGGCTGAGGAAATAGTTGCTGCTGCCGGCGTATCGCTGGCCCAGGTAACCTGGGAACTGATATCCGCCGTCGAACCGTCCCAATTGATTCCGGTGACCATAAACTGCTGCGTTGCGCCTACCGCTAGCGCGACGGGTACCGCGGGCGCCACCACAATCGAAGATAGCGATATCACCGTTATTGTTAAACTCTGGCTGGTTATTCCGTTCAGAGTCGCCGTGATATCGGTCGTTCCGTCTGCTAAACCGGTAACCACGCCGGTTTTGCAGATAGCGACACTCGGGTTGGAGCTGTCCCAAATTACATCATTGGTCAGGTCCGGGGTCAGGCCGCTCGAATAGTTCCCCGTTGCGTCTAATTGCATAGTGGAATGCATCGTTAAAATGGGTACGGTCGAGTGTGTTATCGTAACCCCGATGGAAGTTAATACCGGCGTTGTCGTTTTTGCACCGCATGCTGTCATCATCGGGATTACAGAAACTGCCATGAATACCACTAACAAACAACCGATAACCCGTATCTGCTTTATTTTCATAATATTTTCAACTCTTCTTTTATCTGATATTTTTCGCTGCGCATTGGTGCGTATCTTAAAAAGTTCCGGCATTAAGCCATATAAGATGCCAGTTGTTTGATGCGCTTCAACGTATTGGGATGCGTTGTGAAGATTTCTCCAACCTTAGCCCAAAAACTTAATTTCACATTCATCTGCCGCAGGGTGAGCAACTCATATTGGTCGATAACGCCATCTTTGTTCTTGTCGATTTGAGAAAGCTCTCGCAGCTCATTCATCGACTGCATCGGGTCGCTGATAAAGAACGCCTTGGCTCCTTCGACTTTCTTGAGTTGATTTTTATCTCTGATATTAGCACTGCTGTTCACCAGTTTGTAGAGCGCAGTCGCCAGCTGGTTCGGCTGGTTTCCCAATTCAACGCTCCCTTTATCGGCATAATACTCACGGATTCTGGAACCGTAGAGCACCAGTAAATTGGTGATGAAGTAGAAGATTAAGGCGCCAATGCCAATCAGAACGGTATAATTACCGTTGCTTTTCCGCCGGCTGTCGCCGCTGGAGAAGCCCCCGTACATCGTCATAATGGCCACCCAGTATAAAATCATGGGAATCGCCGAAAGTAAGGTGATGATTGCCATATCGCGGTGTTTGATGTGCGACATTTCATGTCCCAGCACCGCTCTTAATTCATTTTTGTTCAATAATTTGAGGATTCCCTGTGTCACACAAATCCGTCCGTCTTTCTGCGTCCGTCCGTACGCGAAGGCGTTCGGCACATTAATCTGGGAAATACCCACCCGCGGTTTCGGCAGATGTGCCTCCTGCGCCAGTTCGGCCACCATGCGGTGCAGCTCCGGCTCCTCTGTCTCGGTCACCCACTTCACTTTCATCGTCCAACCGACGATTACCGGACTCACTAAATATTGCAACAGCATAAATCCGAAAGCCAGGATAATATAGACAAGTGCGCCTCCGATACCCATGACGGTACCGATTATTGTAATCACCCCGTAAAGCACTGCAAACATTACTGCCACAAGCAGAAACATCCGCGTCTGAAGTCCCATTAATTATTCCTCCGCTGTAGACTGGAAATTCTTTCTCTTTCCTAAAATATTATACACCTTGAGGTCAGCAGACTGTAATATTCAACTTTAGTTGAGGTAAGAAATACCCTCATGCTTTCTGATTTAAAAGAAACCGGTAGATCCCTTTCGACTGCGGTCTGAAGAAATATACTTTAGTGGTAAAATGCCGAAGGCCGCAACCGGAAGTAATCAGCTCATCGAACTGAGACCCGATGCGCTAAACCGGTTGGGCAAACCTGTTATGGCGGGAACAGAAAGGGGGAACCTATCTCCCTATCGCGGGAGAGACGAGGTTATAGTACTTACGGAGTAATATACACATTATTTCGTAACCAAATATTTCGAAATAAATATATGCAGAGGGATTTTTTGTAATCCATCCCATCTGCCGACAAAACTACTGCACAATTGAAATCCACCAAGGCCCTTTCCCGGTGGTATAGGACTCCATCAGCTTTAATTCCGCCGTCTCCGGATTCACCATCACATACAGCCGTTTTAAAAAGGCCGGCAGTGCTTCGCCGCGACCTCGATGTATTTATCCGTTACTTTTTGCGATTTATCCGGTGGAAATACCGCCGTCGTTACCAGGAACATCTTCATGCTCCTTGTTAATAATCTAGAATGTCTGAATCCAAATCAGACGCAAACGTTCGAGAAAAATTCCGGAAGGCCCCTAATACCCAAACGCAGCCGGAACAGCGCCCCCGCATCATTTCCGTGGGTTTTCCGGTCGCTGGCGCCGGCCGTGGTCACATAAATCTCATCCATGTTTTCGCCGCCGAAGGTCACGCTCGATACCTGGTCTGCCGGGAAGCGTATCCGCCGTTCTTCCATGCCTTGCGGTGAATATCTCACCAGGCACCAGCCGCCCCACCTCGCCGACCAGATGTATCCTTCTGCGTCCACCGTCATCCCATCCGGGCCTGCTTCTCCGGCAACCTTCGGCACTTTGATAAATGGGTGCTGATGGGACAGTGCCCCTGTTTTCCGGTCATAGTCAAAGAGGTAGATTGTGAGCGCCGGGTGAGTATCGGTGTAGTACATCTGTTTTCTATCCAGGGTAAAACCCATGCCATTCGAACAGCCGATATTATCCAACAGCTTGGTTATCTTGCCGTCTATATCCAGGCGGTATAGCCTGCCCGGTTTCCCTTCCGCCGAATAAGTTCCGCAGAAAACCCGTCCCGCCGGGTCCGCAATCACATCGTTAAAGCGGTGCTCGTGTTCTTCCGGCAGTTCTTTGATGACTGTCTTTGTTTTCCCGTTTTTCCAGATAACTACCTCTCCCCTGGTTCTAAAAAGCAGCAACGCTCCGTCTTGCTGGATGGTGAATCCGCCCACCGGCACGTCCTCATAGCACATCTCGCTCTTTCCGTTGGCCGGATCGTACCAAAATATCCTTCCTTTTATTATGTCAACCCAGTAAAGCTTCTTTTCCAGCGGGTGCCACAACGGATTTTCACCGCATTCACATTCATGATTTACAATCAGTTCCGGTTCCATCGATATCTCCTTAGCGAAAAAACGATTGGCTCAATATATTACCACATCATAGAAAAAGGAGGCGGAATTGTCAAAGAAACAGGTCTTGTCTTAACTTTATTGTCACTGGACATCTGCCGGGATATATGCCATCCTATACATATGATTTATTGGCAGTCCTCTCACACATTCTGTTGTCGGGAGAATTCAGATAAAATTAATTTGTTTATAATATACTAAAAGTGAAAATTAATTTATCATTATTATCTGTCAACATCGTTATCGCCTCTTTGTTAACAAGGGAGGGAGCCGGATGTTAGGCCAGACACTCGAATATAAAGTCTTACAGAAAAACAAAAATTTCGAAATCAGACATTATGCAGAGTACATCATTGCTTCCATTGAAATAGATTCTGATTTTACTCAGGCTTTGAATTCCGGTTTCAGTGTCCTGTCCGATTATATTTTGGGTCATAACTGGTCCCGGAAACATACTCCGATTGACGGCCGTGTCACCGGCCAAAAAGTCTCCGGGGAAAAAATCGGGATGACCAATCCGGTGCTTGCTGCCGCGGCCGAACGGCAAGGGTACATCATCTCCTTTGTCATGCCGCCGAAATTCTCACTGGAAAATCTGCCGGAACCGTTTGATAAACGGATCTACATCCGAGATATCACTGCGCATAAAACCGCGGTCCTGAAGTTCAACGGTAATCTTGATGAAATAGTGATGACCGAAAAAACAGCCGAAATCGAAGCATGGCTCACCCCCAACAAGTTGTACCATAAACCCGGCTTCACCTTCGCGCAATATAATTCCCCCGGCATCCCCGCCCGTTTCCGCCGCAACGAAATCATCGCCAATCTGGACTAGTACTTTTGGAGGACTTCATTGGATATTAAAACCAATCCATGGGATGATATTTTCAAACAAAAAGGCCGGTTCTTTCACGAACCCCATGCGGATATACCGGCCATAGCTCAATTAATGAAAGAACACGGGGCGAAAACCGTGCTCGACCTGGGCAACGGCACCGGCCGGCATGCTGTTTTTCTGGCGAAAAATGGCTTCACGGTTTACGGCATGGACAATTCCCCCCAGGCAATCCAGTCGGCACGGGAATGGCTGCAAGCGGAAGGCTTTAACGCCGACCTGAAATACGGGGATATCACCGAGCCGTTCCCTTATGCGGACGCTTTTTTTGATGCCTTGATTTCCATCCAGGTTATCAATCACGGCGATAACGCCACCGTGAAAAGGATTGCCGACGAAATTACCCGCGTCCTCAAACCGGGTGGGGTGCTCTTCATCACCGTCGCCACTTTGAAAAACCAGGCTAAAACCTGGGAGCAAATCGAACCGAATACCTTTATGCCGCTGGACGGCCGCGAAAAAGGCCTGCTCCATCACTTCTTCACCCCCGGAGAATTACGGGAACTGTTCAGCGGATTTAATATCACAGACACCCACCTGGATAAAGGCAAACATTATTGCCTCACCGCCGTGAAAAAATAACGCAGTTAGCCAGCGGAGTTTTGGCAACTTTCATTTTTTATTATCGCTGTAACTTTGTTTGAATGTTTGTCCAATGAAGCGGATAGTTATTCGATACCTTTCGCATTTCCGACTAAACGTAAATTTTAATCACGTATGGAGATGCCTACACTCGATGAGTATATCTTTTATATAAATTGGTTCTATTTCAATAAAACGGAATTTAAACAATTCTGTTGTTTAATGTTTATCTGACAAGTTGCGTATCGTTCCAACTTAAACCTGAGTATGGTGCACCCTGTATTTGTCATGCTGAGTCAAAAGTGTAAGTGCCGCTGATTTTTCCTAAATTAAGACAATTGGAGAGCACGTAATCAGTTTCCGTATACTCGGTAAAGCTGGCTGTTGGTAATTTCTCGGAAACATATGCTTCTGCCGCGGTGTTCTTGACTGCTAATTCGATGTTATCTATCGAAATTTGACCGGATTTATTAATCCCACTCCATTCGTAATAATGACAGCAGCAAAGAGGTCTGGGATAACTATGACGATTAGCCGCTCGATAAAAGTGGAACCTTTTCACCTATCTGGAATGACTTGATTATTTATAAAAGATAGTTGCCTTTTGTAATACTTTGGCATATCATTGTAGCATCGTTAGTACCATATCAACTCGTAGGTAACAGGAGATGTTTGTGGTTGAGATAAAAAAGCTGCCCCTGGAAAGATGCGAGGATTATAAGAACCTTCGACTGGAAGCCTTACAAAACGAGGCTCGTTCTTTCGCGAGTGCATATCAGGAAGAAGTTACACTTTCCAAAGAAGTTTGGCAAGGCAGAATGAATAATGCGTTATTTGCCTTAACGAATGATAAACCGATCGGTATGGTGGGATATTCCTTTGACAACCAATTAAACAGTAAACATATTGCCCGCATACATGGTCTTTACGTTAACAGGGATTTCAGAAATCAAGGGATAGGGATTAGATTAATGTATCAGGCAATTGCTTTAATACATGAAAACAAAGATATTCGTAAAATCGAATTAGCAGTAAACCCTGAACAGAACATCGCGGTTAAACTCTGCAACAAATGCGGTTTTAACAGTATCGGCGTATATAAAAATGAATTTTGTATTGACGGTCGATATTGCGATATTTTAGCGATGGAAAAGTTTATCTGGTCACAGGCTGAATTTGATAGTAATAATACGGCATCGTTAGCACAACGGAAACAAACTTTAAAAGATATTTTAAACAAAAAAATATGGTAACGCGATAACAACCGGCTCTATTGTGGATGGCAATTTATTCAATAAACGTGCGCCGCAGTCATCCATTTTGTGATATTGTTGTCAAAAACCAAATATCTGGATGTATGCCGTTCCATGATTACGTTTCTAGCCGTTCAGATTTAATGCCATGATAAAAAACAAATTATTTTGTGAGTTATTTATCGCTAAATCACATCATTTTTCTCAAACAAAAGATAATGGTTAACAGAGCTGGTTAAAGCGTCACTCAATGTCGCTTGATAGGTATGAAGGTGCCATCCTTTCTTCTGATAGCTGTCAATAGTATCGGCAATTTTGTCGTGGTGGTTGACCAGAACACATTCGTATTTTTTCATGTTTACCTCGCCTCTTTAATTTCTTTTGACTATTCATCATGTGAACAGTGTTAATGAATATATATGATATCATAATGAGACCGGCATGAAGCTGGCTGTCAATCTAGGATTTTCCGGTATTGCGACTTGATGCCATGTTCTTGAATAATTTACGATGAAAAACAGTCAAAGCCTGCGATGTAGAAATAACTAAAACAGTCTTCAGTTGGAAATTCCGGTGAACAGTAATGAATTATTGCCGGTACAATTAACTGTTAATTCGTCACCGGTTATTTCAAAATTCTGAGCGTGTTGCAGCAGGGCAAAATATGTCTGGTATTCATTTGAAAAACCCTGAGGTGTATCTTGAACCGCAAACCCGGCGAACGTCGTTACGCCGAAAGTGATGTTATTTCCCCCGACCTTATAGGTCGCGCCATAACTGCCGTCGTTCCCGTCACTGCCCTGATAACCGCCGCCGGCATTAAACGACAAAGTAATTGTTTTACCCGGGATTGCGTGGAGCATTTTATCCGTTTCCCCGAAGGATTTAAGCGCCCAAATCGTATTTATCAACTTTTGCGCGTTATCGTCGATGGTGGTAGTGGAGGATGATGCGGAACTGGACCACGTAACGGTCGTGCTAGCGGTTATTGAAGGTGTTTTTTGATTAACACAGGCTATTGGCATCACGCACACAGTCGCAATTAGAAATATAATCAGAATCAAACCCCTTCTATTCATAGCTATAATTTACCATCAATGAATTATTAATTCAAGACCAATTAAAAGAATTCGGTGGTCAAATTCTCTGTGCGTACCTATCAATATAAATAATTATTTGTTTTTACAGAGGTCTAACCTCGGCTGTCACCTTTTCCATTCCGCCCTTGATATTCCGTAAAACAACTGGTCGCGGAACTCGCCGTTCCACTTGAGGTGGCTCCGCAGCAGGCCTTCCCGCTTCATGCCCAGTTTTTCCATTACCCGCCACGAACCGGTATTTCTCGGGTCGCACCAGGCATAAAGCCGGTTGAAACTATAGTTCTGAAAAGCCCAATCCATCACCGCCCGGGCGGCCTCGGTCATTAATCCTTGATTCCAGTGCCGGCGGATTAAAGAGTAACCAATCTCCACCCGTTCGTTGGGACGATCGTCTTCACGCCGGTTTAACGCAATTTCCCCGATTACTTTATCGTCCAGCACGATCGCGAAAATCTGCAGCAGGCCGATTTTTTCCCAGGCTGCGGTGTCCGAGAACATTGCCGTCAGTTCTTCCGCCTGTTTTCGGGATAACGGCACCGGCAGGATATTTATCTGGTATCTGGCCCAATCCTGATCGGCGGTTATTTCCAGCCAATCATCCACATCACTCATCCGGAACGGCCTGAGCAATAACCTTTCCGTTCTTATTTCGATTGGTTTAACCATTTTTATCTCCCGATTTTTTATCTTTTACTTCTGTCCTTGAATAGCCCCGCCAGAACAGGAACCCGACCGCCGCCACGAAAACCGGCACCGCAATCGGCCCCCACACAAACAGCGGCTTATCCGGGAACCGGTCCAGCAAAAAACCCCCCAGCAGCGGCCCGCAGGAAGTGCCCAGCACGGCGCACAAATTCAGTATCCCCATGTTTTTCCCGATGTCTTCCGGTTTGGACATTCTGGCGATGGCCGAGTTCGATGTCGGCACGAACAGCATCTCCCCTGCCACCAAGATGGTAATCGAACCCACAGCCGGTAAAAACGCTTTCACCCAGGTCAGCGATAAAAACCCCAGTCCGTACAAAATGCTCCCCAGAAACAGGGATATGCGGGAACCCAGCCGGCCTATTTGCCGGGATATCGGGTACTGGAAAATGATAATCATCACCCCGCTGATGGACATCAGCAGGCCGTACTGTTGCGGCTTGAAACCGATGTAGTCCACCGAGAACACCGAAAGCGTCCCCCCCCACTGCGACATCTCAAAAAAGAACAGCATGCACAGCAGGCAAAAAGTAATCATTGTGGAGTCGGAAAGGAATGCCTTCAGTGTGCTTTTGGATATCAGCGCTGTATGTTTCCCCGTACCGCCGCGCGGCAGGTAAGGCGTGCCGAATAATGACAATGCCGTCACCACGGCGCCTGCCCCGAAAACCCAGGCATACGAATAATGCGCCAGCAGCAGTCCTCCGGTTAACGGCCCGATCGCCCATCCCAGGTTCCCCCCGATGGCCATCATGCCGTAAGATTCGGCCAGGTTTTGATTTTGCGCGGCGTCCGTTACCAGCGCCGAAATGGCCGGGGCCGCCATCCCGCCGGCCATCGAAACCAGCAGCGACGTGCCGCAAATCACCAATACCGGCGCGTTCATCCCCATCAGCACCGCCATCAGCGCAAACATCAGCGTTTCCGTAATCTGGAAGATGATAAATATCCGCCGGTGCCCGAATCGGTCCGCCAACGCGCCGCCAACCACGCTGAATCCCCCGGAAATTAACCCGGAGATCAGGATAATCAGCCCCACCAGTGTCATTTCGAGGTGGCGCTGCAGGTGCAGGTAAAGCGATAAATAGGAAAAAGAGATGGACATCCCGGTGATGCGGATGGCCTGGATACCCATCGCCGCCCAGATGCCGGGGCCGAACCGCTTCAGGTTAACCTTATTCATTATTTTATTAAATATATTCACTTTTTATCTCATTGCGTCTTAATATTCAGTCCGGAAAAAGAAAGAGCCCCGGATATTTGTCCTGGGCTCAGTGTGCGCTTGCTGTTTTGAGGGTTATTTTAGAGTATTGCTTTCTCCGGAAAACAGGCACACCGAGCCGCAGACTGGAATCCCGAAACGCCCGCGGTACGAATGATTCTAACGATGCCTGCTGTCCTCATTTTAATTTTTACTTCCTTACATGAATGCCATACTATACAACGTAAAAAGATTTTTTGTCAAGTGTGCATAATAAAACGAATTTGTAACAAAAACTTGATTTATTTTTCCGATGGATATTTAAGGCCCCATTGTTTTCGCAAAGCATCCAGAATCTTCATAATTTTCAGAGATTCATCAAGCGGCATAATGCTGCTTTCTGTTAATCCTTCCCGCAGGCAATACATTGCCTCTTCCGCTTCGTGAATGTAGCCGGTGGACCGGAAAGGAATTTCGAATTTTTTAATCTTGCCGTTCTGATAAAGTTCCAATCCTGATGCACGCCAGAAATCCGGAACCCTGATATAACCATCCGTGCCGATGATTCTGGCGTCATTGGGGAGGGATGTCCTGACGGCACCCGATAAAGCGGCTATCCTGCCGGCTTCATAACCCAGGACTGCGGAAAACTGTTCGTCAACTCCTGTCTCACCAAGGGAAGCGATACCGGTTATTTTAGTCGGGCTGGGCCCCAATACCATGGATGCAAAGGAAATCGGATAGATTCCGACATCGAGCAGCGCCCCACCGCCGAGCTCAGGGTTGAGCAGGCGTCCCGCGGGCTCCCACGGTATCCGGTTGCCGAAGTCGGCTTTAATCATCCTTATTTCCCCGATGGTGCCTTGAGCCAGCAGTTCTCTGACTTTTACGATTGCGGGCAAGTATCTCATCCACATAGCTTCCATCAGGAATAATTTTGATGCTCCGGCTGTTTTGATGAGCACTTTCGTTTCGAAGGCGTTCAATGTAAAAGGCTTTTCGCATAAAACTGCCTTTCCGGCTTTCAAACACAAGAGCGCACATTCAAAATGCGCCGGATGCGGTGCGGCAACATAAATAATGTCAACATCCGGGTCTGATGCCAGGTCGATATAACTGCCGTAAGCACGGCTAATGCTGTATTCTGTAGCAAACTGCGCCGCCCGCTCGATTGAACGGGACCCGACTGCCGTGATTTCCGCATCTTCGATGCATTTTACCGATTGGGCAAATTTGTGTGCGATGCGTCCAGGGCCAAGTATGCCCCATTTGATTATCTTTTTCATTTGTTTCCTCCCTTAGTCATTCTCCAGTAATTCGACGATTAATTTCAAATCATTTTCACAGCCCATATAGGCGTATCTGCCGCCTTTGTATTCACCTTTTTGCAGCAGCGGCATGCCGTTCTTTTCCAGATTGATGATTTTCTCTTTCATACCGTTAATCACAAAAGCGATGTGATGGACGCCTTCCCCATTGATATCCAGCGATTCCCTCCAGGTACTGGGTTGATGGTCCGGTTCGATCAGTTCAATGGACAGGTTTTCCTCGACCTTGAAAAAAGCCAGTTTTGCCCTGGCTGCCGTTGGCTTACCTTTGAACTCTGTCCAGGTTTCATTGTAAACATTCGTAATTTTAAAACCCGGGTTTTCCACACCCAGAAATTCAGCGTATTTCTGGCAGGTTTTCTCGATGTCGTTAACCAGAATCCCGATTTGAGTAACCACGTGTGTCCCGATTAATCCTTTTTCCATTTTTGCCCGTCGCTCCATTAGTTCTGATAAACAGAACCGGTAATTTTACCATGATTATATAATATCCGACATAAAAAAGAAGGAACGGCCGATAGGGATCAAATTTCTTGACAACCAGGCTTCGAGCCGTTATCCTGAAAAGCAGGTTTAGCTTAAAAAGGAGCTTTACGTGAATCAAATTAAGATTGACCCTGAGCGTATCATTAGCGATATCGACCGGAATATTTTTGGCGGGTATCTGGAAAACAAAGTTTACGGCGGTATTTATTACCCCGATTCGCCGCGTGCCGATAAAGACGGTTTGCGGGGTGATGTCCGGACCGCGTTAGAACAGATGCGTATGTCAAACATCAGGTGGCCCGGCGGGAACCTGGCTTCAGGTTATCGATGGATGGACGGTATTTGGCCAAAAGAGGAACGTCCGGTACGGCACGACCTGGCCTGGAATGCGCAGGTCTCAAATCAATTCGGCACCGATGAATTCATGCAATTTTGCCGTAAGATGCACATCGAGCCGTATTTTTGCGCCAATTGCGGTGACGGTGGTATGCGGGAAGCGGCCGATTGGGTGGAATACTGCAATGGCACCGGCGATTCTGCGCTCGTAAAATTACGCCGCAAACACGGCTTTGATGCACCGCATAAAGTCAAATTTTGGGGTATCGGCAACGAAGTTGACGGTCCGTGGCAAATCGGCTACAAAACACCACAGGAATATGCCAGGGCTGTCACCGAGTTCAGCAAGGTGATGAAATGGGTTGACCCGACAATTAAATTGGTCGCTGCGGCAGTCTCCATCTGGGAAGATTATCCGTTCCCCGATCATATCGGCATTAAAACGGAATGGGTGGAACGGACCCAATTAATCATGGAACAGGCCGGCGCCAATATCGATTATATGGCGCTGCACCGTTATGCGCACCTGGATAACAGCGCCCCGTTCGAAACATTCATGGCTTTTGCCGAAGATTTTAACCAACATCTGACCGCTTACGAAGGATTGATTCACGCTGTCAGTCTGGAACGCGGCATCAGGCACGCGGTTAACATTGCCATCGATGAATGGGCAGTGATGCGTATGCCAAATCGTGACGACCGAGTAATCATTAATTATCTTGAGGATGCCCTGGTGGTGGCACTGCATCTTAATGCTTTTATCCGCCATGCGCGCTCTGTAAGATTAGCTAACTTTACTTCGATGATGACCGCTATCGGTATTAATTACCCAAGACTGGCACGTCTCGATAAGCCGGTGATGCTGAATACCATTTTCTATCCGTTTGAACTTTACAGCCGTACCTGCGGACAATTATCACTGGATGTATCCTGCAGCGGCGATACTTTCTCCGGCACTTATTTGGGCCGTACTTACAATGGTATCCACACGCTGGATGTAACGGCAACGCTGGATGAATCACGCAAACAGTTGGTCATTTTCGTGGTCAATCAGAGTAAAGAGAAGGCGATGGAAACAGGCATTTCACTAACCAGCGGCGATTTTACGGGAAAGATAAAATCTTCCGTGATTAACGGACCCGGAATTAAATCTGAAAACACCGAGGAAAACCCAAACCGGGTCGGGATAAAAGAGACTACGGTTAAAGCCGGCGGAAAATCTTTTAATTACATATTTGAGCCACACTCAGTTACGGCGCTGGTTTGCGCCATCAGTTGATTCATATTTAGACTTAATAGACACGCATGCATTGCGAGAATCAGGTTTTTCGTGCCGTATAAACTTTGTCTAATATTTCATGTTTTTGTAATCTATTCGCCATAAATTTTATGACTTCTACATGATTAAGTTTATACACTTACTTCATAGAATACGGTATGGATGGTACGAAATCCATCTGAAGAAGGAGTAAAACATGGCAGGGAAAACAGCAGCGGCAACAAAGAAACCGGCGAAGAAGAGAGTCAATACCGGAGATTCTCTGGTTTGCGAAGTATGCGGTATGTCGGTAATTGTAGAAGAAATCGGGGGTATCCAAGTCGCGGAAGAAACAGTATTGCTCTGCTGCGGCAAGCCGATGAAGGCAAAAGCGAGTAAAGCTAAATCAACCAAAAAGAAATAAGATATCCCGGTCCGCTTGTTATTGATATTAAACCTACGTTGGTACTTTGTTGTGTTAAGCAGTGTTAACCTGTTTGTCATTATCAAACCGGCAATGCAGTTGAATTACCGACCATGCTCATCTGCAAGAATTTAAATCGCAATATTAAGACTGGTAATATGCTTTTTGTTTGTTCCCGGTAAAAATTGTACCAAATTATTACTTGTGTTACAATTATTACTAGTATGAAGATGATGAATCAGCCCCGGTTATTAAGTATCACCCGTCTGAACGAGAAGGGCCAACTGGTTATACCGAAAGAAGCGCGTGAATTTCTTGGTATCGGGCCGGGCGACCGTGTACTGATTTCGGCTGCGCCGTTTCGGAAAGCACTATTTATTGCGCGTCCGGAAGACGTGGAAGAACAACTGCAGCAGATGGTCTCAAACACGGAAAAAACTATTGTCGCGATGCGCAAGAAATTAAAAAAATAATATTTCGGTATCCATGAAGGGCGACACCTAAAAACAATCGCTTATTTCAGATTTACGTTTTCGTGAATTACTGTCTTAGGTGATAGCATAAAACTGCCGTAAAATCACAGGGAAAATATTTATCAATAGCCGCCGTCAAATCAAAGAACAGATTGTGATTTGTTGATACAAAAAGAGGGATAACAAATATGACCATAAATGGGGGAACTCAAGTTGCTGCCGCTGCTCAGGGCGACATGGTTCTGCGTACTATCGGCCTGAGTAAGAGTTTTGGCAAACTGGACGCGGTGAAGAACCTGAACATTGAGCTTAGACGGGGCGAAGTATTCGGTTTTCTGGGGCCGAACGGCGCCGGTAAGAGCACCACGGTCGGGATGATTCTCGGTCTGATCAAGCCTACTGCCGGCAGCGTCGAACTCTTCGGGGTAAAACAGGATGGCCACCGCTGGGCCGCTCTCCGGCGTATCGGCGCAATTATCGAGGAACCGGCTTTCTATCCTTACCTTTCCGGTTGGGATAATCTGGCTGTGCTTGCTAAATCCATCGGCGATATACCGAATAGTAAGGTCACCGAAGTGCTGGAACGGGTAACTCTGTTAGACCGGGCCAAAGACCAATACGGCCATTATTCGATGGGGATGAAACAACGGCTTGGTATCGCCTCGACACTATTACGTGACCCGGAGCTGATAATCCTGGATGAGCCGACCAACGGCCTGGACCCGGCGGGTACCAAAGAAATACGGGATCTTATCCCGAAACTGGCACATGAGAGCCGGGCGGTGCTGCTTTGCAGCCACCTGCTGCATGAAGTGGAAATGGTCTGCGACCATGTGGCGATCGTCAAGCAGGGTAGAGTGATTGCTAATTCTCCCATCAAAGAACTCCTTTCACACGGCAATCTTTTGCAAATAAGGGTAAACGATGTTGAAAAGGCGACCGTCATCTTGCGCGGCATTTCATGGATTAAATCAATAAAAAAAGAAGACGACTATCTGGTGTTAGATATTCCCAGTGAGCGCAGCGCCGAGGTCAACATGGCGCTGGTGCAAAAAGGGATCATGGTCTCTGAACTGGTGAACCGCACTTCGAGCCTGGAAAGCGTTTTCCTGCAATTAACCGGAGGTACGAGTGGTGATTAGTAATGTTTCTGTTGTGAAAAAAGAAACTTTTATTTCGGGATTAGGCAGAATGATAGGAGCGGAGTTCCTCAAGCTGCGTAAACGCCAAATGACATGGGTTTTGCTTTCCATTCTTGTTGGTATTATTGTGTTAGTAAATTTACTACTGCTGGCGATATCCAAGGTTAAAACGCCCGGTACCGGCCTCGGGGCAGGAAATATCGCTGCGCTTTTAGGCCTGCAATCGGCAGTGCCATTTGCGTTTTCAATGATGGCATCGTTCGGCACAGTCCTCGCCATTATCCTAACAGCCAGTTCAATGGGTGGCGAGTACAACTGGAAAACAATTCGTCCGGCGCTCGTGTCAAGCGAGAGCCGCTTCAAGTTTATCATTGCCAAACTGGTCTCTTTAGGTATTCTGATCCTGATAGGCATGCTGATCGCCGTTATTGCCGGTTTTATCATGGGCCTGATTACTACCGGCCTCGGCGGCAATGCTTACAGTTTTGGTTTTCTCACCGGCTCTTACATATGGACACAATTCCTCCAGTACTGGCGTACTTTCTATATCATTATGCCATTTGCATTGCTGGGGTTTATGATGGCGATTGTGGGCCGTTCCGCAATGCCCGGTATTGCTACCGGCATCGGCGTGGTGTTTCTGGAAGCCATCATCACTACTTTCATGACAGCCGCCGGCGGTTGGATTGCGAAAGTCCCTGCTTACCTGTTGAATGCTAATATGACGGCCATTACGGCCCTAAACAAACTTCCCGGCAGGTTTGGAGGGGGCGGCGGGGGTACGGATACTACGATACCGAGTTTAACCCATGCGTTTGTAATTTTAGGTCTTTACAGCGTCATCTTCCTGGTTTTTAGTTTCTATCTCTTCCGCAATCGGGATGTTACCGGGTAAGGAAGGGAATCCTGAAAATATTATTTATTATTGTTTTGTGCTAAATTAAGGATAGCGGAACTTTCAGGCTGCTGCGCCGGTGTTCATTCCGGAAAGCAGCCTCTTTGTTGCGGAAAGGCAGGGTTTAGTTTATTACCTCTTTTTACTTCCCCTCTAAATTTTGTTGAGTGCCAAAAACTTTTCGCGGCAACTTCAAACATTTTCCTGTTATTAAACCTGCATAAAAGCACACTTAAATTGTGAGATTTTGATGAAACTCAAAATGGATTATAAATGGGTGGTCCTCTCGGTCACCACCGTCGGCAGTTTTATGGCAAGCCTTGATTCGACGATTGTGACTATCGGGCTACCCACAATTTTAAAAGATATTAACGCCAGTATCGTTCACGGTATCTGGATTATTACCGGCTATTCGCTGATGATGACAATCTTGGCCGTCGTCCTCGGTCACCTGGCAGATATATACGGCAGGGTCAGATTATACAACCTTGGATTTGCCATCTTCACCATAGGTTCCCTCCTTTGTGCTTTATCAAGAAGCGGCGAACAACTGGTCATTTTCCGGTTATTGCAGGGTTCAGGCGCTGCCTTACTTGCGGTCAACAGTATTGCAATTATCACCGATGCTTTCCCGAAAGAAAAATTGGGTATGGCGCTGGGCACAAATATCATGGCAATGAATTTGGGAGCGATTACCGGCTACACACTCGGCGGAGTGATGATAACACTAATTGGCTGGCAGTCTGTTTTCCTGATCAATGTCCCCATTGGGATTTTCGGCACTATCTGGGGCTATATGCGGCTTAAAGCCATTACCGCGAAACCGGTTAACCAAAAATTTGATTATTGGGGTTCTATTCTGTATTGCGTCGGTCTGACCACGATACTGTTGGGTTTGACCCTCGGGAATCCGCTTTCGCTGCGAAATCTTCTGATTATCGCTGCGGGCATAGCCTTCTTCATCGCGGTAATATTTATTGAGTTAAGGCAGAAGTTCCCGACGCTTGACCTGACCCTTTTTAAGATCAGGGCTTTTGCCGCCGGCAACTTCGCTGCTTTTTTGAACTTCCTGGCATTCGGTTGCGGCCCGTTTCTGCGGTCGTTATATCTGCAGTTGATTTTGGGTTACAGTGCTTTAAAAACAGGTATCATGCTCATACCGCTGGAAGTCGTCATCTTTGTCCTGAGTCCGATCAGCGGCAGACTGGCGGACAGGTACGGCAGCCGTGTACTCACATCAGTAGGACTAGCCGTGAATGCCGCCGCATTATTCTGGTTTTCTACGCTGAATCAAACCTCTCCTTACAGCGCGGTATTATTAAGCCTGGTGTTATTCGGTTTAGGTTCCGCTTTGTTCGGTCCGCCCAACATCAGTTCAATTATGGGTTCGGTACCATCAGAAAAACGTGGTGTAGCCAATGGTATCCGCATGACGCTGGTGATGACCGGCGGCGTAATCAGCGTGCCGTTTTCGCTGCTGCTGATGTCACTGGTGATGCCTTATAGCCGGCTTTCTCAGATTGTCGGGAGTACGCAGCTTGTCGGTGGTAACGAAATACCGCTGTTTATGAAATCGATTAACCACGCCTGTCTAATACTGGGGATAATCGTGTTGTTTGCAATTATTCCATCGATGTTAAGAGG
>Ga0265316_10001399_pt1 | contig 25955 bp, 21 predicted proteins | sample 4522metaG_FD_202092 | JGI IMG/M metagenome (GOLD analysis project Ga0265316, IMG submission 202092) | Rhizosphere microbial communities from Carex aquatilis grown in University of Washington, Seatle, WA, United States - 4-5-22 metaG | ecosystem: Host-associated > Plants > Roots > Rhizosphere >... | reverse complement strand
AACAGCGCGCGGCCATCGGGATAGATGCAGGGGTACTTGGCTTCGGGAATATTCAGCGGGTTCGGCTTGCAGTCGTCCGCCGCTTGCCCCCAGCACAACGCGCAACCAAGGCCGGCTAGAATCGCGATAAATCTCATGAAACCTCCATCTTGGGAGGCGGCGGGCGGCGACGCTGGCAGCGATACCGGCCCCGCGGCCGTCCCCGGAAAGTTTGGCATCCGCAAGATCAGATCCGAAGCCGGTGTAGCATAAGTGAGAACTCTCTGTCAAAAGGAGAGTTTTGCAATTCTGCAGTTTTGCCAGCGCATTCTTGCAAGCGCATACAATCCCCCGGCGCAGATTTGGCAACCGCGCCGCATGCGCGCGCTTGCGTTCAAGCCCCGGCAGCGATGGCGATCCATTTCTTACGGCCTCCGGTGACGGCGACGCCCGCGCACCCCCAGGCGGTCCGGACCGGAAACCTGTGCTATGCCCCAACGGCCACTGGGCCGCTGGTGGCATCTCCGGCATGGAGGGCGCCCCCGCCCCGTCAATTCCAATAATTCCGGTCCAGACTCCGATACTGCACTGCCTCGGCCAGATGTTTGGCGGACACGCGCTCGGCTCTGCCCAGGTCCGCGACGGTGCGCGCCACCTTGAGGATGCGATCGTGCGCCCGCGCCGAAAACCCCATCCGCCGCACGGCCATCTCCAGCGTCCGCTCCCCCGCTTCGTCGAGCAGGCACAGATTGCGCAAGGCGCTCGGGGGAATGTGCGCATTGTAGTAGCCCCGCCGTTGCTGGACGGAGCGAGCCTCCTGGATGCGCTCGCGCATCTCGGCCGACGATACGCCGCCGTCGCTGGCGCGCATTTCCTTGTAGGGCACCGCGGGCACCTCAATATGCAGGTCGATGCGGTCGAGCAGCGGCCCGCTGATCTTGCCCAGGTATCGCTGAACCTCCGCTCCGGTGCAGCGGCATTCGCGAGTCGCGTCGCCCCGAAATCCGCACCGGCAGGGGTTCATCGATGCCAGCATGGTGAAGCTGGCAGGAAACGACAGGGTCATGTTGCTGCGCGCCAGAGTAACCGTGCGGTCCTCCAGCGGCTGGCGCAGCATCTCCAGCACATTGCGCGCAAATTCCGGAAGTTCGTCCAGGAAAAGCACGCCGTTATGCGCCAGGCTCACCTCGCCGGGCCTGGGCATGCCTGAGCCGCCGCCAATCAGCCCTGCGTCGGACACGGTATGATGCGGCGCACGCAGGGGCCTCTGCGACAACAGACCGGCGCCGCCCGGCAGCAGGCCCGCGACGCTGTGGATCTGCGTCGTCTCCAGCGCTTCCTGAAAGGTGAGCGGGGGCAGGATGCCGGCAAAGCGCTTGGCCAGCATCGACTTGCCCGAGCCCGGCGGCCCGATCATCAGCACGTTATGCCCGCCCGCGGCAGCCACCTCGAGAGCCCGTTTGGCGGTCGCCTGACCCCGTACGTCGCGGAAATCCGGAAGCCGCTCATCGAACTCCGGCGCTCGCTGCGGAACGGGCGCAAACGGTTGAAAACGATCCGGGTTTCCCAGGTAGGCCACAACTTCGGCCAGGTGGCGCACGCCGAACACGTGGACCCCCTCGGTGACCCCGGCTTCGGCGGCGTTGTCGGCTGGAACCACAATGTTCAGGATGCCGTGCCGCCGCGCGCAGGCAGCCATGGAGAGCACGCCCCGCACAGGGCGCAACGTCCCATCGAGCGACAACTCCCCCACCAGAAGATGCTGGTCGGCAGCCTTCGCCAATCCCATCGCTCCCAGAATTCCGATGGCCATAGGCAGATCGAATCCGGCGCCTTCTTTGCGCACGTTGGCCGGCGCGAGGTTGACGGTAACGGCTTTGTTAGGATATCCGAAGCCGGAGTTCAGCATGGCGGATTTGATGCGCTCCCGGCTCTCCCGCACGGCGGTGTCCGGCATCCCGACGGTAACGAAGTCGCGGGCCGAGCCGTTGTACATGTCCACTTCCACGTCGATCACGTGCGCTTCGATGCCGTAGACGGCGGCGGACCGCGTTCGAAAGAGAGCCATACGGGTTAGTGGGCAACACGGGCAAGATATCTTGGGAAAAAGAAACCCGCTCCATCCGGATCTCCCCAGGGGCGTTGGCTAGCCCTCTTAGCACCCGTCTCGGGCTACCCCGTCGCCGTCGTCTCCCGTCCCGCAAGCGGACACTGCCCGCCCCGCCTTTCGCCGCCTAAGTGCCTGTTTACAACCATATAGCGTGGCTACATCGGATTCATGCCGGCTCAGCATGAGATTTCCGGAAGGCGCATCTCCCGGCGAACGGCAATTCTTCGCCGCGCCTGAGCCGGCGGCCCGGACCGCGCCTTAAGCCTTCGCCTGCTTCAATAGCCCGATCATGTTGCCTTCCGGATCTGAGAACCAGGCAAACGTACCGGTCGGAATCGCGATCGGCCCAACCACCTTCGTGCCGCCCAATTCGACGGCCTTGTCGAGCGCAGCCTGCACGTCCCCGACGTCCACGTAGAACAATATGTAATGCTCCGGCTCGTGGCCGAGCGAGATGATGTGACCCGGGATGCCCTGCGGACTCCCGGTTTGAATATTCGACGCGGGGCCGGCGGCCGTGATCTGCCAGCCGAACAGCTTCGCATAGAAATCGCCGGTCTTTTCGCGGTCGCGGCATCCGATCTCAAAATGAACGACTGGCCTTCCCATAGGCTTCTCCTCCTTTTGACCGAGTAAGTGTGGCGCCGCCGCTGCTAACAAGAGCGCCGAGCGGCGTGTAAGCATGTCTTTCGATTCCACGTGGTCGATCCCGTCCCCTCCGGTCCCACCCCGGTTCCTGTCATGCTACCACTGGCCGCCGGCGCAAAGTGAGCGAACGCCCTCGGGCGGATGTCAAGACTGGCATAATGCTTAGCTTGCCATGTCGATGCGAGGAGATATGCGGCTTATCGCGCGGGGTGATTCCGGGTCACGGCAGGCTGTGCGATGAAGCCAGCGTGGTGGAATATCGCGACATGGTCACCATCATCCGCGACCGGGTGTAAGACACGATACGGCGCCGATAAGGTTTGGACTTCCGATAAGTTCTTCGAGGCCGTGTATAAGAGCCTGCAGCCGTCCGAATAAATAGCTGGCGCGGGTGCGGTGGGGTAGCCAGCCGAATCGGAGGGGGCGGGCTCCGGCCCGCGCGAGCCGGAGCGCCCCCTCCATTCTTGCCGATCCCAACAACAGGAACGGGAGTTAGTGCCAGGTTGACAGCTCAGGCAAGGTCGTAGCGGCCAAGGTTCATCACCTTGTTCCACGCAGCTACGAAGTCCTTCACAAACGCCTCCTTCGAGTCGTCACATGCATAGAATTCCGCGATTGCCCGGAGTTGGGCGTTCGAACCGAAGACAAGGTCGACACGGGTGCCGGTCCACTTAGTTTCGCCCGTCGCGCGGTCGCGCCCCTCAAACACGCCTTCGGCTGTGGAGGAGGCTTGCCACTGCGTACTCATGTCCAGCAGGTTGACGAAGAAATCGTTCGTCAGCGTCTCGGGCCGGTTGGTGAAGACGCCGTGTTTGGACTGCCCGAAGTTAGCATTCAGGGCGCGCATGCCGCCAACCAGAACCGTCATCTCGGGTGCAGTCAGTGTCAGCAACTCCGCGCGATCCACCAGCAGTTCCTCCGCCAGCGCCTGGTGTTCCTTGCGGAGGTAGTTGCGGAATCCGTCCGCAGTCGGTTCCAGTACGGCGAATGACTCCACATCGGTTTGCTCCTGCGAAGCATCCATGCGCCCCGGAGTGAAGGGAACCTTCACAGCGTGCCCGGCGTTCTTCGCAGCTTCCTCGACGGCTGCGCAGCCGCCCAGCACGATCAGGTCGGCAAGCGAGACCTTCTTCCCGCCGGACTGCGCGCCGTTGAAATCCTTCTCGATCGCCTCCAGCGCCTGGAGGACCTTCGCCAGTTCGGCCGGCTGGTTGACCTCCCAATCCTTTTGCGGCGCCAGGCGAATGCGCGCGCCGTTGGCGCCGCCGCGCTTGTCGCCGCCGCGGAACGTTACCGCCGACGCCCAGGCCGTCGTAACCAGTTGCGGGATGGAAAGCCCGGAGGCGAGTATCCTGGCCTTCAGGGCAGCTATGTCCTGCTCGTCGACCAGTTCATGATCCACAGCGGGAATGGGGTCCTGCCACAGCAGCGTCTCTTGGGGAACGAGCGGGCCAAGGTACCGCGAAACCGGCCCCATGTCGCGGTGCGTCAGCTTGAACCAGGCCTTGGCGAACGCGTCGGCGAATGCCTGCGGGTTCTCGTGGAAATGCTTCGAAATCTTGGCGTAGCTCGGCTCCAGCTTCAGCGCCAGGTCCGTCGTGAACATGATCGGGGCGTGTCTCTTCGCTGGATCGTGGGCATCCGGCACGGCGCCCGCCGCGGATGCGTCCTTGGGCGTCCATTGGTAAGCACCGGCGGGACTCTTGGTAAGTTCCCATTCATAGCCGAACAGGTTGTCGAAGTAGTTGTTGTCCCACTTCACCGGGTTGGTGGTCCATGCGCCCTCCAACCCGCTGGTGATCGCGTCGCCGCCTTTGCCGTTGCCAAAGCTGTTCTTCCAGCCGAAGCCTTGCTCTTCGATGCCGGCAGCCTCGGGTTCGGGACCGACATACTTGTTCGGGTCGGCAGCGCCATGGGCTTTGCCGAACGTGTGTCCGCCGGCGATGAGCGCTACCGTCTCCTCGTCATTCATCGCCATGCGGAGGAAGGTCTCTCGGATATCGATGGCCGCGGCGAGCGGATCCGGCTTTCCGTTGGGACCTTCCGGATTCACGTAAATCAGGCCCATCTGAACCGCGCCCAGAGGATTCTCGAGCTGACGGTCGCCGCTGTAGCGCTCGTCCGCCAGCCACTTAGCCTCAGGCCCCCAGTAAGTATCTTCCGGCTCCCAGGCGTCCTCGCGCCCGCCGCCGAAACCGAAGGTCTTGAGTCCCATCGATTCCAGAGCTACGTTACCGGCGAGGATCATCAGGTCGGCCCAGGAGATCTTCTGGCCGTACTTTTGCTTGATCGGCCAGAGCAACCGGCGCGCCTTGTCGAGGCTCACGTTGTCCGGCCAACTATTGAGGGGCGCAAATCGCTGTGCTCCGGAACCCGCGCCGCCCCGGCCATCGGCGATCCGGTACGTGCCTGCGCCATGCCACGCCATACGGATGAAGAGCGGCCCATAGTGGCCGTAGTCCGCCGGCCACCAGTCCTGCGATGACGTCATCAAGGCATGGAGGTCCTTGATCACGCCATCCAAGTCGAGGCTCTGGAATTCTTCCGCATAATTGAACTCCTTGTCCATAGGATCGGACAGGGAGCAGTGCTGGTGCAGGATCTTGAGGTTGAGTTGATTCGGCCACCAGGCAGCATTCGTCGGGGCCCCCGCCCCCGTGTGTCTTCGAGCGCCGCCCGATACCGGGCACTTAGTTTCGGCTTCGGGGACAGACGCCCCCGCAGCAGTGGTTAGTTTTGTATCCATATATTTGTCTTCCTTAGAATTAGTCGATAAACTGTGACGAACTCCGAACCCATCATGGCTTTCCCATTCGCGGAATCCCATTCGCGAACCATCCGCTTACCGGGGGAGCCCGAGGCAGGCCTTGGCCGCCCGCATCCGCTTCACCCGGCAGAATTCATTGTAGCTCCGCCGCGTCCGGCCTCAGTGACGTCACAACCGGGTACCGGGGCGCTGAGTCTGCTCCGGGGCACAGATGCCGGACCCGTGCCCAATCCGCACTACACGAATCCGATGGCGCGGTCACCCGATCCCACCCTGTTGGGAATTTTCATATTAGATTTTCAGGTCTCATTAAGTGTAAATCCAACCGCCCCGAATCACGCGAGTAGCATAGGCCTTGCCCGCGGAGGGCCTGGAATGGTGGAAGTTCGAGCCGCATCCGGAACTGGTTCTGGAGTACCCTCAGCCGTTAGCCTCCGCGATTCCCGGCCGGGAGTATCTGGTGTATGCCCGATACGGCGGCCAGTTGAAGCTCGATCTCGGTTCCTCTTCGGAGTCCGACCGGTTCCGCTTCACGTGGATCGACCTGGTTGTTTCGAAGGAAGCGCGGGGCGGGACCGTCAACGGCGGTGGCATCCGGAGTTTTCACGCGCCGGAGGACTACCCAGGAAACCGGGAGTACAAAGACTGGCTGCTTTATGTGGTGAAGGAGACGAATTAGCGTACTATCCACCTCCATATGCCGGTGGAAGTGTGGCGGCATTCGAACCTTCGAGAACGGGCGCGCCCGTGCGGCGAAATTCCCGTATAGTACTGTTTATGGCCATCATCGCGGTTGGAGGACGGAAAGGCGGAGTTGGCAAATCCACCATCGTCGGCAACCTGGCGGCGGAGTTCGCCAGGATGGGGCGAAAGGTGGCGGTGCTCGATGCCGACCCGCAGCACAGCCTGGCGGCGTGGGCAGAGCAGGGCGACGGAATGCTCTCGCGCTCGGTCGAGAAGGTCGAGGACGGCGCCGCTGGTCTGCGGGCGCGGGCGCGCGCGGCCGAAAAGAACGCCGATATCGTGCTTATCGATACGCCGCCGGGCATGCCCGAGACGGCGTACCAGGCGGCATTGGCAGCGGACCTCATGCTGCTGCCATGCGGGCCCTCGCCGCTCGACCTGTTCGCGCTGAAAGAGGCTCTGTCGCTCTCTCTCAAAGCCCGCGCCGAGCGTCGTTCGAAAAAGCCGCGCATCCGTTTCGTGCCTTCCAAAGTCCTCATGAGCACAAACCTGGGCCGGGGACTGGCGGCCTCGCTGGAGGCCATGGGCAAGAAGGTCCTGCCTGCCATCGGGCAGCGCATCGTGGTGGCGGAGGCGGTTTCGAGCGGGCTCACCGTGGCGGAATATGCTCCCAATTCCCCCGCTCACGAGGAGTTCCGCGCGCTCGCCAAAGCCGTCGAGAAGATTCTGAAAGGCTGAGTCTCGGCCCGATCCCATGGGCGGGTGGCGGCGACCACGCACCCCAGGCTGCTACCACGGCCCGCACCGGCAGCGAGCCCGGGTGAAGCGCGGCCCCTCTTTCGAAGTATCAACTGCTCACCACTTCCGGCGAGCCGGCCAGGAGGCCAGCTTTGCGGACCGGAGGTCCGCTCCACAAGAAAGAGCGCCGAACGCCGTCCAGTTATTTCCTGAACACAACACTAGCGGCGGTGAACGCTGGTCCGGGCTCGTGGTCCACGCCCCGTTAAGGAAGGGGCCTCACGCTGCGCAGTGGCCCGGGGCACGTCCGCAGATATCGCCGGCGGATAGACGCGTTACCGCGGCTCACCCAACGCCGGCAGGCGTCCGACCGCTATTTCCCGCCGCGGATGGCGCGAATCAGGTCCAGCGTGCCGCGCACTTTGGCGGCCATGCCGGCATAGTCGGCGGCTTTGACCATCTCCTTGGTGATGAGGTTGGAGCCCATGCCGACGCACGCCACGCCGGCATCGAACCAGGCCTTGAGCGACGCTTCGGTGCTTTCCACGCCGCCGGTGGGCATGATCGAGACCCAGGGGCACGGACCCTTGACGGCCTTCACGAAGCCCGGTCCGCCAACCTCTTTGCCAGGGAATATCTTGAGGATCTCGCAGCCCAGCTCTTCGGCCTGGGAGATCTCCGAAGCGCTGCCGCATCCGGGCGAGTAGGGGATCTTGCGGCGGTTGCAGGCGCGCGCCACATCCGGATTCAAGACCGGGCCGACCACAAAGTTGGCGCCGCAGTTAATGTACAGCGACGCGGTTCCGGGGTCCACCACGCTCCCGACCCCCAGGATCATCTCGGGAAGCTCGCGCGCGCAGAACTTCTCCAGTTCGGTGAAAACCTCCCAGGCGTGATCGCCGCGGTTGGTAAATTCCAGCAACCGGCATCCGCCCGCCGTACAGGCCGCCGCAACTTCGCGCGCCACGGCGAAGTCCGGGTGGTAAAAGACGGGCACCATCCCCGTCTCGATCATGGTGTTGAGGACCTTCAGTCTCGAGAAACGTGCCATAAATTGCTCCCGCTTAGGGAAACCAAAAGACTAGCATCTATCGCGCCCCAAACACACCTGCACCCCGCGGTTCCGCCACAATGAGCCCCGCGAAAATCCGGGCAGGCCCGGCGCAGCGGTACAATAGCCGGTTTGGGAGGTAACTGCTCGTGCCGGATATCACGATACAACCGACCGCCAAGTTCATCAAGGCCGGCGCCATCCTGGTGACCATCGTTTTTCTCGCGCTGGAAATCGGCTGCCTGTTGTCCTGGAACGCCAAGGTTGGAAGCGCGCTCATCATGATCGCGCCGCCGCTGTTATTCCTGTGGCCGATGAGCCGCGCCATGCGCCGCCGTTATACCAAGGCCAGCATCACCGGCGACCGTTTACGTTACGAAAGCGGCATGGCGGCCAAGACCACCCGCAACATCCAGCTTTCCAAAGTCCAGGATGTGCGCGTGGACCAGCGCGTGAGCCAGCGCATGTTCAACGTGGGGAATCTCTCCATCGAGACCGCCGGCGAATCCAGCCGCCTGACGCTTGAGAACGTGGACGATCCGCAGGCCCTGGCCGACGAGATTCTCAACCGCTCGCCAAAGGCCTCCGGTGCGGGCAGCGGAACGGATTAGGCGGCCGGCTCTGCCAGCAGGCAGCGGGCGCCGTGCGCGGCCAGTCCCCGGTCGAAGGTAACCAGCGTTCCCTGGGCGGCTTCCGCGACGGCCAGCAGCCAGGCGTCGGCCCACAGCTTGGGCGAGGCTGTGCGGCTAGCCGTGTGTTTGCGAAAGCGCGTCTCGACCTCCGCCGGTTCGGCGACAAATCCCACCCGATCGTCCTCGAACAGCCGGTCACCAACCGTAGGAGACCCATCTGAGTCATCCGGCCCTCCGTCAAGCGCCCGTTCCTTTCAGCGGACAGCCGGCGCCACGCCCCTTCACTGCTCCAGGCCCTTGGCCGCCGCCTCCTGGAAAGCGATTCTCACATCCGAGTTGTCCGGATTGCCTTTCCCGTCGCGCTCGAACATCACAATCCAGATCAGGTTCTTCGCCGGATCGGCCCAGCTTTGGGTGCTGAATGCGCCGCCATGGCCGAACGAATTGGGCGCGAGCGGTGCATTGGCCGCCATCTTCGTGGGATCTTCCACCACGCAGAATCCCAGCCCCCAGGGCATCCCCGGCCGCGCCGTGAGCTCGCCCGTCTGCTTACGGGTCATCTCCGCTACCGTCTCCGGCTTGAGGATGCGCTGTCCATTGAGCGCGCCCTGGTTGAGCATCATTCGATAGAACCTGGCCATATCCTCCGCGGTCGAGAAGAGCCCGGCCCCGCCGAGCGGCGGCCGCTCGCGGTCCGTCACCGCCGTGTTGTACAGGTACGAGATTTTCGTCTCTTCCAGCTTGCTGGTCTGCGCGTTCCAGCGGTAGGGGTGCGCCCAGCGCGATTCCTTCGCCGGCGCAATCCAGAAGCTCGTGTCTTTCATCCCCAACGGGTCCAGCACGCGCTTCTGCAGGAACTGGTCGAAGGGCATTCCGCCGGCCACTTCCACCACGCGCCCCAGCACGTCCATGCCCGCGGTGGAGTATGCCCAACGGCTTCCCGGCTGGAAGCGCAGCGGCTGTTGCGCCAGTTTCCTGCTGGTTTCGGCCAGCGTGAGATGGGGCTCGCGATTGGTCATCTCCCCAATCCCGCTGGTGTGCGTCATCACGTCACGCAGGGTAGGCGCGCGCGACGGCTTGGCGGTCTCGCCGTTCTGGCTCACCATCGCGCCGGCGAACTCCGGCAGATATTTCGCCAGCGGGTCGTCGAAGCTCAACTTGCCGTCGTCCGCCAGGATCGCGATGCACACGTTCGTGACCGGTTTGCTCATCGAGGCAATCCAGAAGATGTCGTTGGTCTCCATCTTCCGATCCTTGGCCAGGTCCGTTTTGCCGACCGCGCCGAGGTGGAGTGTCCGGTCCCGGGTGGCGATGAGCGTCACCACGCCGGCAGCTTCCCCCTTGTCGACAAATACCTGCATGCGGGCCGTGACGGCCGCAAAGCGGTCCGCCTGCTGCCCGCGCACCAGTCCCGCGGTGACCGCGATACCGAGCAGCGGCGCGAGCGCCGCAACGGCCAGTCTCTGTTTGTGCGATCTCATGCCAGTAAGCACCTTCCCATCAGATCAGCTTACCGCAGCCCGCCGCCGAAACCCGCTTCCGCCCCTCCCGCAGGCCCCCGCGGGTGTGCGACCGTTTTGGGGGACGCGCCCGCTCGCTCAGGAAGCGGTTTCGGGTGCGCGGCCGTTTTGGGGCGAGGGGGATTCCCGCGCTCTCACCTGGCGCGGAACCAACGGCGCTGGTCGCCTGGCCCGCCCAAAATGGGCGGAGTTCGGAGTTCCTTTGTTGCAATCAAACGGGTTGCGCGGACTTGTCCGCCCATTTTGGGCGGAGCTGCCTTATCCCAGCGCTGAACCGGCTACTGTTTCCCCGGAACGGGTGCTGCCCTCCCGCGGGTGTGCGATGGGCGCCTGCCCTGTGGGCCAGGCCAGCAGGCAATCCAGGCGTTTCGTCAAGTCCTTTGGGTGAATGGGTTTGGTGATGTAGTCGTCCATTCCCGCGCGGAGGCAGCGCTCACGATCGCTGGCCATGGCGTGCGCCGTGAGCGCAATGATCGGAACGTGCTTCCCCGTGTGACGCTCCCTGTCCCGGATCAACGCGGTGGCCTCGAACCCGTCCATTTGCGGCATCTGCACGTCCATTAGCACCACATCGAATACCTGCTGTTCGTACTTCCGCAACGCTTCGCGGCCGTCCGCGGCGATGGTCACCGAGCATCCGTGTTTCTCCAGAATCCGCACCGCCAGACGCTGATTGACCGGATTGTCCTCGGCCAGCAGGACGTTCCACGACCGTGGCCGCACACTACCCCGATCGTCCGGCGCCGCGCACATTTCTTCCTCTCGACAAGGCATCAGAGCGTTGAGAAGAGCCTGCCGTAGCTCTGGTGGAAGGATCGGTTTCACTAGTTGGGCGGCCGGGTCCTGGCGGTCCGGCCGGTCGCCGTAGTGGCCCGCCGTGCTGACCATAGCGATGGCCGCCGACTTGGCATCGAGCTTGCTGGCGATCTCTCGCACGCCCGCCATCTCGTCATCGAACAGCACCAGAGGCAACGGCCGTCCGGCCGCCTGCGCCTGCTCCAGGGCGGCGAGCGCCTCCGGGACGCCGGCCGCGAGGACTACTTTCATGCCCCACTCCACAAGAAGCCGGTGGAGCACCCTCCGGCTGGTATTGTCGGCGCCAGCCAGCAGGATATGGACGCCCGCCAGGGACTCCGCGCGCTCCCGCGGCGCGCTATCCTCCGGCGCAGCGGCTGCCGGCAATTCGACGCGGGCTGTCACGTGAAACGTGCTGCCGCGGCCGGGTTGGCTGTCCACCCAGATGGCGCCGCCCATCATCCGCACCAGTTTCGTGCAGATAGCCAGCCCCAGACCGGTACCGCCGTAAGTCCGGTTGGTCGAGCCGTTGGCCTGCTCGAAAGGCTCGAAGATGCGCCGCTGCTGGGCCTTTTCGATGCCGATCCCCGTGTCGCTCACCGCCAGGTGCAGCATTGGAGCGGCGCCCTGGCATGACGCCACCCCGACTTGGACCACGATCTCGCCCCGCTCGGTAAACTTGATGGCATTGGCCACCAGGTTGAACAGGATCTGGCGCAGCCGTACCGCGTCGGAGACGATCGACTCCGGGGTCCCCGGCAGCACTTCGCAGATCAGCGCCAGGCCCTTCTGATGAGCCCGCAGGGCCAGCGCCTTCAACGGCTCGCGCAAAACGAAGCACAGGCTGAATTCGGTCCGGTTCAAAGCCAGCTTGCCGGCTTCGATCTTGGAAAAATCCAGGATGTCGTTGATGATCGTCAGCAGCGCCTCGGCCGAACTCCTGGCCGTTTCGAGATCGTCGCGCTGCTCGGCCGTCAACCGGGTTTCGAGCGCCAGGTCGACCATGCCTATGACCCCGTTCATGGGGGTCCGAATCTCGTGGCTCATGTTGGCGAGAAACTCGCTCTTGGCCCGGCTGGCTGCCTCGGCTGCCTCCTTAGCTTTCTGCAGTTCGGCCATCACGCGCTTTCGCTCGTCGATGTTGCGGGCGTTGACCACAAGCGCCCGCACGTCCGGATGGTCCAGCATGTTTCGGACGGTGAACTCGTACCACCGCCAGGAGCCGTCTTTCTGCCGGCGGAGGCATTCGCCGCCCAGGATTGCCCGCGGATTCTCCAGCGTGCGGGCCAGAATCCGGCGAGCGTCCGCCAGTTGGTCCGGATGCATCCCATCGAAGATGCTCCGGCCTACGAATTCCTCCTCCGTGTACCCGGTCACCAGCGGCGTAGACGCCCCGGCATAGCGGACCGTTCCGCTGCTATCGACCAGAAAGATAACGTCCAGGCCGTTTTCCACCAGCGCCCGGAACCGCGCCTCGCTGGTGCGCAGCACTTCTTCGGCCCCTTTGCGCGCACTGATGTCTTCCACGTGGGTGATGAAATGCAAGGGGGCGCCGCGAGCGTCCTTTACCACCGAGATCTTCAGCCGGACCCAGATGGCGGCGCCGTTCTTGTGGACATAGCGCTTCTCGAAATCCACCGAGGTGGCCCCGCCCTCGAGGAACCGATCGAGCGCTTGTCCGGAACGTTCCATGTCTGCCGGATGCGTGAGCTTCTGCCACGCCCCCTCCAGCAACTCCTGCCGGGAGTAGCCCAGCATCTGGCAGAGCGCGGTGTTGACCTCCAGATAGTGGCCGTCCGGCGCGGCCAGGCTCATTCCGAACGGGGCCAACTCGAAGGCGGTGCGAAATCGCTGTTCGCTCTCGCATAGCGACTCCACGGCATGCCGGCGATCGCCGATGCCGCGGGCAACGGCCGCAGTGCCAGTCACCTCTCCGGCGCCATTCAGGATGGGCGATATGGTGAGGGAAACGTGGATCGCAACGCCGTCTTTGCGGACTTGGACCGTCTCGAAGCGGACAGTGCCTTTGCCTTGCCTGATCTGCTCCGGAATTCCCGGCGCTTCGCCGGGGCGACCGGGCGGGAAGAGCATAGCGTCCCGCCGTCCGACGGCCTCGGCGGCAGAGTAACCGTACAGCGTCTCCGCGGCGTGATTCCAACTGACAATGGTTCCGTCCAGCGCCTGGCCGACGATGGCATCGCCGGAGGAATCGGCCAGCGGCGCCAGGAACGGCCGCGCCTGTTCCTCAAGCGTGCCTTCCGCCGGGCACCACTCGCCGCCGGCAGAGTTAGCGCCGGTGCCGAACTCCAGATCCTGTGCCGCCGGAGAACGCAGGTGAACCGACTCCTTTCGTAGGTCTTATCGGCATTTTCCGGCGTTCACTGAAGGGCAATCATGTCTCAACCCTCTAAACCCTACGCTGGCTCCGCCGCGATGCCCGCGCCAGCCAGCGCCGCTTCGACCTCCGCGGGACGCAAGCGCGTGGCGTCGTATTCCACCATCAGGTGCTCCAGATCGGCGGCCACCTTCACCCTCTGGATGCCGTAGATGGCGTGCGCGTCGGAAAGCCGCGCCAGCATTTCGTCGTTGAGCGGCTGCCGCAAACGGAAACGAATCTGTACCCTGGTCATAGAAATCTAAGGATCGCACGGAGGGGGGTGCCCGCTCAGAGCGGGAACAAAGCCCGCTCAGAGCGAGCCCTCACTCCGGCAGTTCCGCTTCCCCCTCCAATTCGTCCAGCAACTGCACCGCCAGGGCGCGGTAGCCGGCGTCGAATTCCGATTCCGCATCTTTCGGGATGTGCGCGGTTATCCAGGCCTGCAACACTTCCGTGACCGGTTTGGCAACGGCCTCCTCGGCTCCCGGCTCGAAACGGAGCGGAATTTCCGAGCGTTGGATGGCGGCGATCAACAATTCCGAGAACTTCATCGAACCTCCGCATGATGATTGACCGGTCCGCAGCCGCGCCCCAATCCGGGGTTGCCGCGGATGGCTTCGTGGATGAAACGCTTGGCCCGCTCGACGGCCTCGCCCAGCGCCGCACCGCCAGCCAGCCCGGCGGCGATGGCGGCCGAGTAGGTACAGCCGGTTCCGTGGGTGTGGCGCGTCACGATGCGCGGGGCGGGGAACTCGCGGTACTCCGCGCCATCGAACAGCAGGTCGGTGGCATCGCTTTCGAGGTGCCCGCCTTTGATCAGCACTGCGCGCGCGCCCATCCCGTGAATCAGGCACGCGGCGCGGCGGGCGTCGTCCAGGCCGCGGATGGCCATTCCGGTGAGCGCTTCGGCCTCCGGCACGTTGGGGGTCACGAGCGCCGCGCGCGGCAGCAGTTGCTCGCGGATGGCGCGCATGGCGGCCTCCGGCAACAGCGGCAGCCCATGTTTGCTCACCATCACGGGATCCACCACCAGGGGAAACGCGAACTCCGCGGCGGCGCCGGCCACCGCCTCGACTACTTCCACGGAACCGAGCGCCCCGGTCTTGGCGGCCGCGGGAGGGATGTCCTCAATCACCGCGGCGATCTGTTCCAGCACCAGCCAGGGCGGCATCACTTCCACGCGCGAAACCCGTACGCTATTCTGCACGGTGATCAAGGTGATGACGGCTTCGCCGTAGGCGCCGAACTGGTGGAAGGTCTTCAGGTCGGCCTGGATGCCCGCGCCGCCGCTGGGGTCGGATCCGGCGATGGTGAGGGCTACAGGCGGCGAAGCGCGCATGAATCAAGTGTACTGCCGGGCGGCGGCAAGCCACAGGATTTCCCGTCCCACGCTCGCAGCCGTTCGAGCTATACTTCATGCAATCCATATGAAGACTGCGCTGTTCGTGGGACTGGGCGTTTTCACCCTGGGATACCTATACATCTGGATTCGGGAGATTGTCCGCACCCGCGGCGCCGGCGCGCGCATGCCTTCGGCGCTCGATACCGGCATCGGCTTCTTTACCAATTTCCTGGATACCCTGGGCGTGGGCTCCTTCGCCACCACCAGTTCGCTGTTCAAACTGGGCGGACTGGTGCGCGATGAGCAGATTCCGGGCACTTTGAATGTGGGCGACAGCTTGCCCACGGTGGCCGAGGCCGTTCTCTTCCTGGGCCTGGTGAAGGTGGATGTCACCACGCTGATCTCCATGATCGCGGCGGCCACCATCGGGGCGTGGCTGGGCGCGGGCATCGTCAGCCGGTGGCCGCGGCGCAAAGTGCAGATCGGCATGGGAAGCGTGCTGCTGGCCGCGGCCGCGTTCATCGTGCTGAAGCTGATGAGCTGGATGCCCGGCGGCGGCCAGGCAATGGGGCTTACCGGAAGCAAGCTCATTGTCGGAATCGCGGTCAACTCCGTGTTGGGGGCGCTGATGACCCTGGGAATCGGACTGTTCGCGCCCTGCATGATTCTCATCGCCCTGCTGGGCATGAACCCGCTGACCGCGTTTCCCATCATGATGGGGTCGTGCGCGTTTCTCATGCCGGTAGGCAGCGTGCGCTTCGTGCGCACGGGGGCTTACAACCTGAAAGCCGCGCTGGGCCTGGCGCTGGGCGGCGTGCCGGGCGTTTTGCTGGCCTTTTACCTGGTGAAATCGCTGCCGCTCACGGCCGTCAACTGGCTGGTGGTAGCGGTGGTGGTATACACCGCCGCGATGATGCTGCGCTCGGCGCGGCGCGAGCGGCGCGAGAGCGTGCTGGTGGCGGCGGAAGCTCCGGCGGATTAAGAGCCGGGCGCGGTACCATGGAATCCCATGCATACCAACCGCCTCGCCAACGAGAAAAGTCCCTACCTGCTGCAACACGCGCATAACCCCGTCGACTGGTATCCGTGGGGACCGGAGGCGTTCGAAAAGGCGCGGCGGGAAAATAAGCCCATCTTCCTTTCCATCGGCTATTCCACCTGCCACTGGTGCCACGTCATGGAGCGCGAGTCCTTCGAAAGCGAGCAAACCGCGGAGCTGCTGAATCGCGAGTTCGTGCCCATCAAGGTGGACCGCGAAGAGCGGCCCGACATCGACCGCATCTACATGACCTTCGTGCAGGCCTCGACCGGGGGCGGCGGATGGCCCATGTCCGTGTGGCTTACTCCCGATCTGCAGCCCTTCTTCGGCGGCACGTACTTTCCTCCCGTCAACCGCTACGGCCAGCCCGGATTCGCCTCGGTGCTGACGCAGATTGCCGCCGCGTGGCGCTCGCAGCACGAGCAGATTGTGGACTCGGCGCGCGACGCGGTGGAGCAGCTTCGCAAACAAGCGGCGGTCGAGCCGGCGGGCGCGGGCGGCGCCGAGATCGACGCCGGCGTGCTCGATACCGGCTTTTTTTTCTTCCGCCGCACCTTCGACGCGCAGCTTGGCGGATTCGGCGGCGCGCCCAAGTTTCCGCGTCCTTCGGTTTTCAATTTCCTGCTGCGCTACTATGCGCGCACTAAAAGCGAAGATGCGCTCGAAATGGTGCTGAAGACCCTGCGCGAGATGGCCAAGGGCGGGATCGACGACCAGCTTGGAGGCGGCTTCCATCGCTACTCCGTGGACGAGCGCTGGCGCGTGCCGCACTTCGAGAAAATGCTGTACGACCAGGGGCAGCTTGCCATCGGCTACCTGGAAGCCTTCCAGATTACGCACGACCGGCAGTACGCGGATGTGGCGCGGCGCATCTTCGACTACGTGCTGCGCGACATGACCGATGCCGGCGGCGGCTTCTATTCGGCCGAAGACGCCGACAGCGCCGCCGACCCCGCGCAGCCGAACGTCAAACGCGAGGGCGCGTTCTACCTCTGGACGGCGGCGGAAATCCGCGCGGTGGTGGAGCAGCCGGTGTGCGACTGGCTGTTCCATCGCTATGGCGTGCTGGAAGACGGCAACGTGTCGCACGATCCGCACGGGGAATTCACCGGCCGAAACATTCTGTACCAGGACAACGAGATCGAAGACACGGCGCTCGAATTCGCAGTGACGGTAGAGGAAGTGAGGGCCGGCCTGGAGCGCGCGGAAGAGGCTCTCCTGGCGGCGCGCTCCGAAAGGCCGCGGCCGCACCTGGACGACAAAGTCCTGACCTCGTGGAACGGGCTGATGATTTCGGCTCTGGCGCGGGGCGGCGCGGTGCTCGAAGAGCCGCGCTACGCCCATGCGGCGCGGCGCGCGGCGGAGTTCCTGATCGCCCGCATGTACGATCCCGAAACCGGCATCCTGCTGCGGCGCTACCGCCAGGGCGACGCCGCCATCCCCGGGTTTCTGGACGACTACGCGCTGTTCACGCAAGCGCTGCTCGATCTCTACGAAACGCAGTTCGACCGGCGCCACCTGGACCTGGCGCTGCGGCTCACCGCCAAACAGCGGGAGCTTTTCGAGGATACGGAGCAGGGCGCCTTTTTCAGCTCCGCGGCGGGCGACACCGGCCTGGTGTTGCGCGTGAAGGAGGACTACGACGGCGCGGAGCCCTCGGGCAATTCCGTGGCGTTCATGAACCTGCTGCGCCTGGCGCAGATGACCAACCGCGACGATCTGCGGGAAGCGGCCGACCGCCTGCTGACGGCATTCGCTCGGCGGCTGACGGCGGCGCCGGTGGCCCTGCCGCAAATGCTGGCGGGGTGCGAATTCCGGCTGGGCCAGCCGCGCCAGATCATCCTGGTGGGCGACCGCGAAGGCCCCGACACGCGGGCGCTGCTCGACGCCCTCAATTCCCGGTTCCTGCCCCACCGGATTGTTCTGCTGGTGGACTCCCCGGAAACGCGCGATGCCCTGGCCGCGGGAATTCCGTCAATCGCGGCCATGGACCGGATGGAAGGCCGCGCCAGCGCATATGTCTGCCGTAATTACACTTGTCAACTGCCAGTGAACGAGGCGGAGCGCTTCGCCGAATTGATACAATACTAAATTCACACCTTAAATTGGAGGAACTATGGAAAGACTTGGAGCAACGACTCTGAAGGGCAATCCCCTGACACTGATCGGCCCGGAGCTGAAGGCGGGCGACGCGGCCCCCGATTTCCACGTGGTCGACAACGGGCTGAAACCGGTCAGTTTGAAAGATACCGGCAACCAGGTGCGCATCATCAGCGTGATCCCGTCGCTCGATACGCCGGTATGCGACGCGCAGACCAAGCGGTTCAACGAAGAGGCCGCCAAGCTCCCCAACGTAAGTATCATCACGGTGAGCATGGATCTGCCGTTCGCCCAGAAGCGCTGGTGCGGAGCGTTCGGAGTAGACAACGTGAAGATGCTCTCCGACCATGTGGACGGATCCTTCGGCTCGAACTACGGCACGCTGATCAAGGAACTGCGCATCGAGAGCCGCGCCATTTTCGTGGTGGACGCGGATAACAAAATCCGCCACGCCGAGTACGTGAAGGAAGTGGCCGACCATCCGAATTACGAGGCGGCGCTATCCGCCGTCCGCAGCGCCGGTGCCGCAACGGCGTAACCGCCGCGGCCGCGCCCCCAGGGCCCAGAGGTTCGACTGAACACCACGCAACCATCCCCGCCGATCGCGTCCGAGGGCGTGTTTACGCGCGCCGTGGAGAGTCCCGTGGTGCGGGGCGGCCTGACGCTGGTGGCCGGCCTCCTGACGGGCAACTTGCTGGGCTTCGGGCGCGTGGCGCTGACGGCCTATTTTCTGGGCACGCACAGCCGGGCCGATTCGCTGGCGGTGGCGATGGGCCCGCTCGACACCTTCAACTCGGTGTTGATCAACAGCGTGGTATTCGCCTTCGTGCCCATGCTCACGGCATCGAGCGAAGCGGAGCGCGCGGCGCTGTTTCTAAAACTGAATCGCTTGCTGGTATGGGTGTTTTCGGCTGCTGCCGCCGCTGTCATAGTATGCGCGCCGTGGCTGATGCGCCTGCTGGCGCCGGGCCTGGATCCGCACTACTTTGGCACGGCGGTGACCATCCTGCGGGTGCTCTCGCTCTCCACCATCGCGGCCGGTACGGGCGCCGTGCATTGCGCGCTATTGTATACCGAACGCCGCTTCCTGCCCACGGCCTTTTATCAAGCCGCGCTCAACGTGTTCACGATTATTGGCGCGCTGAGCCTGTGGAAGTTTCTGGGGGTGTACGCCTTTGCCGCCGGGTACACGGCCGGGGCGTGGGCACAGTTGGCGATTGTGTGGCTGGCGACGCGCCGCGGGCTGAACGCGGTGGCAGCGCCCGGCTGCCGAATCCACTGGCGGGAGATCCTGGCGAAGCCGGCGTTCTTCATGGTGTATGCCGCGGGGCTGGGCCTCAACATCACGTTCACGCGCGCCTACGCCACGCACGCCGGTCCGGGGATGGCGGCGGCGCTCGACTACTGCATGCGCGGCGTCGGCGTGCCGCTGGCTCTGCTGGTGACTCCGATTTCCAATTCGCTGCTGCCGGAGATTGCGCGCCTGCGCAGCCTGTTCCGCCTGCGCGAGGCGTTCCGGCTGATCGACCGCACCACGGCGCTCGCGGCGCTGGTCGCGGTGGCTGGCTGCGGCTTCGCGCTGGCATTCCGCGAACCGGCGATCCGGCTATTCTTCGAGCGCGGCCAGTTCGGCGCGGACTCCACGCTGCTGGTATCGGCGGTATTTCTCGCTCTGGGCCCGAGCCTGGTAGGCTGGAGCCTGCTGGAGATCGCCTCCCGCTCGCTATTCGCGCTGGACCGCCCGTGGCCGCCGGTGATCGCGGCCTGGATCCCGCTGGTCTGCAACGTGACGCTGACCTTCTGGATGCACAGCCATCAGCCGCAACTGATCGGCCTGGGCGCTTCGCTCGGCCTGCTGATCGGTTTTGCGGTGCTGTTCGCCATGGCTCACGCGAGGAGAGGGAAGTGGCTGGCGGCGGGGTGACGGGCCGCGCGCGGCATCGGCGCCAAGCTAGTCGGCTACTCGCGCGCTTTTTGGGGCGGCCGGCGCATCGAGCCCTGGTTTCTTGAGGACCGCCGCGAGCTGTGCGGCTATAGGTAGTGTTGAACCGAGGGCGTACCGGTGCCTTTGGGCTGGCTGTAAGAGCCAGGAGGCTAAGGTGTCTTCAAATATCTCCTCTTGCGAACAAGCATCGACAAGATGCGCACCTGCTCTCAACGCAATGTAGCCACCTGGCACCATGTCATGGGCATACTGCCCCTTCTCACTATGCTCAAACACAGCATGAACATGCTCTCCGTCGGCCAGCTTCGCCATCATGGGATTCCCTGCCAACGTATAAATCCGCAACCGATCTTTACCTTTGTATACGCTCTTCAACCAATCAGTGAGGCCGGCGGTTGGGATGCTTGCGAAGTGCCCGGTTTTCTGCGCATAAAAGCAGATTGCGATCTGACGCGCATATTCGGGGGTCCGTTTCAGCTCCTCCATTTGCTGTGCTGGCAGTCCAACGTCGGGCGGTGCTTCAAGACTCCTTGGTTCAGGACCGCGTAGCCGTCGAGGTACAGTCCCGGCTTTGGATGGGATGAAGAAAGCTGAGAACTGGTCCGCACCATAAATTGAGCCATTTGAGTGATGAACAAAGCTGGCGATAATTAGTGGCGGAGGCCCAGGGCGGAAGAAGACAAGTGCTGAACACCAGTTCTCAAAGCCACGCTCCAGGAGGTCGCTGCCATCGATCATATCGACGATGGCCGTCATTCGGGTTTCCGGAGTGTTGGAAACGATTGGATCTGCGCCCGGCCCGAAAGAGACAGACTGCTTAGAGAGATCTAAACTGTCTGGCAACTTCCAGAGGGTCTCCTCCCCTAAAACCAAAAGGTTCTCCTCTCCGCCAAATTTGTCGAGGAGAATAGTTTTGCAACGATTCTCGGCTTCTTTGTCAACCTGGAGCATATCTTTAGGCTTGCCGTCATCGCGGTAGTATGTCAAGTGTTCCAAGCCGGCTCCCGACGCGAGCGATTTCAGTGCGTCCTTGCGGACGGTTTTCAGCGTGGCGAGAGCCTTCCTCCAGAGGTCTGAATAGGGGAAGGCGGGCAAGAAGTACTGATTACTGCGCATAAAAGACACCGAGGTATTGTTCCCTGGGCGTGCGCAAATTATAGCACGTAGCTATTCTGACGGCAGGATACAATCGTCTTCCGATACCAGTGGCGATCCCCAGATCTCCCGGCAGCGTTGGGCTTGTTGTTCAGGCAGGCCGGCCGCTTTTGCTTCTTGATAGGCTTCTTCGCCAAGCCGCTTCGCGAGATCCTCATCTGCTTTTCGAGAACTGGGCGCCCATTTCTGGGCAACGGCCAACAGCCAATCATCAACAACGGGTGCGGTGCGGGCGGCGTTGCGTTGTGACATGTGCAATCCCTCCGGTGGATTTACTGTCTTGCGCGATTTGTGCGGCATTGGCTCTAACACCTCCACGGCAGGAGGGGAATAAGGAGAAGACGTCTCAACAGAGAGATTCCTCTCGCTATGATGTAGGTGTAAAAGGCGTGCCATACGTTTCACAAAAAACAGCCGACAACCAGAACAGTGTACTATGTTTCTCTTCGGCCGGATTGCCTGTTTTAACGATGGGTCGGCTAGTATTTTGGGGGGGTGTGGTTAAAAAGAATCGACAGAAACCAGTTTTGTGTGCTTTTAGCCACACCGATCGGCGGGCACTTGTGGGCGGCCATTTGCGGCGTGGGGCCGGGAGCCACCGTTCGCCCATGCCAGTGACGCGAGAATTCCAGCGGGGAACCCCAGGATCGATTTCCGGAAGCTGGGTAGGAACTAACAAGAATGACGCATCGATGGCGTTGAGGAACGGCCCGGCCTTCTCGCCGGCTTGGGGTCGTTTCGCCTGCCCCACCAAGACCAGTCGGATTCGTGGGGCGGGCGCTCCCGCGTTCCCCCCAACCCCAGGCCGGCGCTATCCTATCCTTTACGTATCCGTCTACAACTCGAGGACCCATGCTCAAACATTTTCTATTCTCCGCAGTCGCGGCTGCGGCCCTTCTCACACCGGCGCGGGCGCAGACCAAATTGCTGCGCTTTCCCGATATCCACGGCAACCAGGTCGTGTTCACATACGGCGGCGACCTCTGGACCGCGTCCACGGCGGGCGGCACGGCTACGCGGCTGACCGCGCATCCGGGGCTGGAGTTGTTCGCCAAGTTCTCGCCCGACGGCAAGTGGATCGCGTTCACCGGCCAGTACGATGGCGATGAGCAGGTGTACGTCATGCCCGCGGCCGGCGGGGAGCCGAAGCAACTCACCTTCTACCCGGCGCACGGTCCGCTGCCGCCCCGCTGGGGGTGGGACAACCAGGTGTACGGCTGGACTAACGACGGCAAGCGCATCGTCTTCCGCTCGATGCGCGACGGCTGGACCAACTTCGTCTGCCGCCTCTACACGGTTTCCATGGACGGAGGGCCCGCCGAACCGCTGCCCATGCCGACTGCCGGCTCGGGGTCGTTTTCGGCGGCGGGAAACCGCATCGTCTATGCGCCGCAGTCGCGCGATTTCCGCACCGAGAAGCGCTATAGCGGCGGCACGGCCGACCAACTGTACATTTTCGATCTGGAAAGCCACCAGGCCAAGAAGATCAGCGAATTCGAACGCGCCAGCCGCGACCCCATGTGGGTGGGCAACACCATCTATTACGATTCCGACCACGACGGCCACTTCAACCTCTACGCCTATGACGTTTCGACGGCCAAGACCACTCAGCTCACCACTAACAAAACCTTCGATCTTCGCTGGCCCAGCTCCGACCGCGAATCGCGCATCGTCTACGAGCTCGCGGGCGAGCTGCAGATCTTCGACTTGAAATCGCGTAAGGTCACGCCGCTTTCCATTACCGTGCCGAGCGACGATGTGGCGCGCCGGCCCAGCCACGTGAACGCCGGCAACCTCATCGAGGAGTTCGACCTGAGTCCCAAGGGCGAGCGGGCGCTCTTCTCGGCGCGCGGCGACATCTTCACCGTGCCCATCGAAAAGGGTCCGGTGCGCAATCTTACGAACAGTTCCGGCGCGCACGACAAGTGGCCCGCCTGGTCGCCCGACGGTTCCCAAATCGCATTCATCTCCGACAAGAGCGGCGAGGAAGAGATCTGGGTGGTTCCGCAGGATGGCTCCGGCCCGGCCGAACAACTCACCACCGGCGGCCAGGCTATGCGCTACCACCCGGATTGGTCGCCCGATGGCAAGAGCATCGCTTTCTCGGACAAGGACGGAAGGCTGCAGGTGCTTACCGTGGCCGACCATAAGTTGAAGGAGATCGCCCGCGACACCAAGCATGCCATTTTCGATTACACCTGGTCGCCGCGCGGCAATTTTCTGGCTTTCAGCATGAACGGCGCCAACGGGTTCAACTCCATCTATATCGCCAGCCCGGATGGCCAGTTGCACCACATCAGCAGCGAGTACTTCAACTCGCGCGAGCCGGTGTGGGACCCCGACGGCAATTATCTGTACCTCCTCAGCGATCACGAATTCGGCCCCATCGTCTCCGATCGCGAATACGACTACGCCACCTCGCGCGAGACCGAGATCTACGCCTTGGCGCTGCGCAAGGATGTAAAGAACCCGTTTCCGCCGGAGAGCGATGAGGCCGCGGTGACAAAGGCGCCCGACGCGGCGGCCAAGGATGCGAAAAAGGACGACAACGGCGGGGACCTGACCATCGACTTTGACGGCATCCAGCAGCGCGTGGCGCGTGTTCCCCTGGAAGCCGCCAACTACTCCAACCTCTACGCGAAGACCGGCCACCTTATCTACACCGTGTCGCCCGTCCCTTACTTCGGGCGCGATGCCGGCACGCAAAACTCCCTGCGCATCTATTCTCTGAAGGACCGCAAAGAGACCACGCTGGTGGAGGGCTTCGCCGGTACTGCGATCTCCCGCGATGGCGGCAAGCTGCTGGTCCGGCAGGGCTCCGGCTACTCTCTGATGGATGCCAGTCCCTCCGGCGCCGCCGGCAAAAAAGCCGTCGCCACGACGGGCCTGTTTGTGGACCGCGTGCCGGCCGAGGAATGGAGCCAGATCTTCAACGAGGTCTGGCGGCGGTATCGCGATTTCTTCTACGCGCCCAACATGCACGGCTTCGATTGGGAAGGCCTGCGCAAGCAGTATGAGCCACTGTTACAGTACGCCGCCCATCGCACCGACGTGACTTACGTCATCAGCGAGATGATCGCCGAATTGACCGTGCAGCACGCCTACATCGACGGTGGCGACTACACCATCCCGCCGCGCCCGCGCGTGGCGCTGGCCGGCGCGCGCTTCGAGCTCGACCCGGCGTCCAACCGTTTCCGCATCGCCAAAATCTTTGAGGGCCAGAACGAAGAGGAGGAGTACCGCTCGCCGCTGACGGAGATGGGCGTGGACGTGAAGGTGGGCGACTATGTGCTGGCCATCAACGGCCACGAGCTGACCGGCAAGGACGATCCCTACCGCCTGCTGCGCAATGCCGCCGACAACCCGGTCCACTGGACGGTCAACTCCACGCCCTCCACCGCGGGCGCCCACACCATCACTTATCGTCCCGTTACGAGCGAAGAGAAGCTGATTTACAGCGACTGGGTGTCGGCCAACCGCCGCCGCGTAGACGAATTATCGGGCGGCCGCGTCGGCTATCTCCAGGTCCCCGACATGGGCGCCGACGGGATCCGCGAATTCATCAAGTGGTATTACCCGCAGATTCACAAGGAAGGCCTGATCATTGACGATCGCGCCAATGGCGGCGGCAGCGTGTCGCGCATGTTGATCGAGCGGTTGAGCAAGCGCATCCTAGGCGCGCAGTTCGGCCGCACCGACGACGAACCGATACTCTATCCTGACGCATTCGCCGGACCGATGGTGACGCTGCTCGACGGCACTTCCGCATCGGACGGCGATATCTTCCCGGCCATGTTCCGCGCTGCCGGCCTGGGCCCGCTGATCGGCAAGCGGAGCTGGGGCGGGGTGGTAGGGATCAACGACCACGGCCAACTGATCGATGGCGGCCACGTGAACGTGCCGGAATTCGGCTTCGTGAACGCGCAGGGCGAGTGGATCATCGAGGGCCACGGCGTGGACCCGGACATCGAAGTGGACAACGACCCCGCATCCGTCCTCCAGGGCAAAGATCCGCAATTGGAGCGCGCCGTGGCGGAAGTGCTGCGGAGGATCAAGGAGCATCCGCCCAAATGGCCCACGCGCCCGGCCGATCCGGTGAAAGTGAGGTAGGGAGGGGCGGGCGGAAGGACTAGAGCCCAACAAAGAGTTCGGACAGAACAATCCGGGAGCCGAACATCGCCAACGGAGCCGCTTCCTCGGCGCCGTACACACGCATGCCGCTGCTTTTCCTATGCACCAGCACCGTTCTGGTTTCCGCGTCGACAATCCAGAACTCGACGGCGCCGGCGCCCGCCAGCGTCGTCATGGCCTTGTCGTGCATCTCGGCCCTGGTGTGCGACGGCGACTTTACCTCGATCACCAGCTCGGGCGAGCCCTCCAGCCATTTGTCGGTCGCGTCATAACGAGCTCCGGACACGCAAGCCACATCCGCGCCCCACACTTCGTTCTCAGCGAAGGGGCGGTAAGGGAACTCCGTGTCCACTACGTAGCGTTCCGCTCCCGGCAATGCTTCCAGCATTCTCCGCAATCGACGCTGCAACTCTTTGTGCTGCCGAACGGGGAACGTCACGAATGCCATTTCGCCATGATGCAGTTCGTACCTGCCGCCGGGCGGATCGGGAATTCGCTCGTATTCCTCGACGGTGATTGGCCTCGGTACGCTTTGAGCACCCACGATTACTCTATTCTACAGCTTATCGGCGGGGTGGCAGCTCCGTCGGGACCGGGCGAACATCGACGTTCCGCCAACCGAAGGAGATCGCTGTGATACCGCCGTTCCGGTGATAATAGGACAGAGGCTGGACAATGAAGAGGTCAATCACGAGGGGGCGCGGGGAATCTTCCCTGTACGATGCGGACTTCTATGCCTGGACCCAGAGCGCCGCGGAGGGGCTGCGACACGGGCGGTTGTCGGAATCCGACCTGGAGCACGTAGCGGAAGAGGTAGCTGACATGGGAAAGCGCGACCGGCGAGAGCTCCGCTCCCGTATGACCGTGCTGATCATGCACCTGATGAAGTGGGCTGCACAGCCAAAACTGCGCAGCAAGTCGACCTGGAGATCCACGATTAAT
>Ga0265316_10001397_pt1 | contig 25964 bp, 21 predicted proteins | sample 4522metaG_FD_202092 | JGI IMG/M metagenome (GOLD analysis project Ga0265316, IMG submission 202092) | Rhizosphere microbial communities from Carex aquatilis grown in University of Washington, Seatle, WA, United States - 4-5-22 metaG | ecosystem: Host-associated > Plants > Roots > Rhizosphere >... | reverse complement strand
TGATCAGGTACTGATAGTTGGCGGAGAATACCCCGCCCTTGGCGGTGACCACCAATGGGTCCTTGGCCCGGCTCAAGATCTTGGAGAATTCCCCAGGCTCAACCCGCACCAGGACGCCCGAGGCTTTGATCGCCTGTGCGATCGCTGCCGCTGCCGCCGCTCCTGCTCCTGCCATATGCTCAGTTTAGTCCATCTTCCCGCGCTCTGGAATCGGGGAGTGAGGAACCTCGGCGCCCGATCGACAGTCAATCTGCGTTATGTGTTTTCGAAACACATAGCCAAGAGTCTTGTAAATGAGTTTCGCCGCTAGAAAACTTGAGGCGTTGCTGGCGGGGGAGCCACACAATTCCACGAGATCCATTCCCACAACGTTTCGCTTTGTGGCCAGGGTGCGTATCAAGGTCAGCACCTCGTACCACATCAGCCCTCCGGGCTCGGGGGTCCCGGTCGCCGGCACCAGGCTCGGGTCGAGCCCGTCGATATCGATTGTCAAGTACACATTCTCTGTCAGTGAATCGACCGCGCTGTCGACCCAATCCACCCGCCCGGTAATGTCTTTGGCGTAGAAAACGCGGGTGGGTAGATGTGGGATGGCACGCGCTTCCTCGGCGGAGAGCGACCGGATTCCCACTTGGACCGCGGGACAGATCTCGAGAACCCGGCGCATGGTTGAAGCGTGACTGTACGGCGTTCCTTCGTAGGTGTCGCGCAAATCGGCGTGGGCGTCGATCTGCAAGACGGAAAGGTCCGCAAACTTCTCCCGAAATGCCCGAACTACGGGCGCTGAAATGGAGTGCTCGCCTCCCAACATGCAGAGGAACTTATTGGTCGCGAGCAGTTTTCGGGCTTCCTGCTGCAATACCCGCATCATCTCATCCGGTTCGCGCTCGGCATCGATCGCAGGCAACGTATGGATACCAATTGTCGCGGTTTCCCCGCCGGCTTCTTCGTCGTAGATCTCCATGTACCTGGAGGCGTCTATGATTGCCGCCGGGCCCTCCCTTGTGCCCCGCCCATAGCTCACCGTTTTCTCAAAAGGAACTGGCCAAATCAATACTCTCGAGTTTTCAAAAGCCGACATTTGGGGATCGAGTCCGCCAAAAACGAAAGGAACTTCTGGTGATTGGGTCATAGAAAGCTATCCTAGTCCTAGCTCTGGCGACGGTTGCGATTGTGAATCACTTCCCTCCGCCGCCCGGCGTGCGGAGCGTCAGCTCCCAAAGAACGCGGTGAAACGAAGTATTCGTGTGATGTTCATCGAGCAATTCTGCCCACTGATCGCGAGAAATCGGGATTGGCTCCGCCCGTGCCGTACGCTGTCCTTCGTTGTATCGTGATGTGTAGCCCAGGCCAATTCTGTAGCCGGAAGTGTCGCCGCCATCCGATTCCGGGTAGTCGGGCCGGAACAGGAACTTGACTTCGTACGGGACCAGGCCCATTGTCAACCGTGCATCGGCAGCTTCGACCAGGCACCCGATAAATACCGAGTCGGCCTCGGGGCCGCAATGCTCCATCAGCCGGAACGCAATGCCGTGCTTCTGCAAGGCCTCCGCAACCAGGTCTGCGTCCTTCAGCGTGAAGCCCACCTCGTGGTAATAGATATCGACCGAGCATTTTGGCCGAGCTCTTTTGGCTGCCCTGGGGGAGGCCATTCCGAGATTTCGAACAACTGACCATTTCCCGCTCGGATCGCGCAGTGTCTCGGTCAGCATCCTTGCCAGGCGTGGAATCTGCTCGTTAAGAGCGAGGGGGCGGAGAGCATGATCATAGTGGAATCTGTTGAAGTCGGCCACGTCAAACGGGGCTTTAGTGAGTTCATCCATGACAATTACGTACGGTTTCTCCGCCCGAAGTGCCCAGCCCAGTTCGATGAATACGTTTGAGTTGGACGAGGAGACATCGCACAGAACCACGTCTGCCTCCTCTATTTTCTTCCAAATGTTCAACGAAATCGGCCGGGACGAGAGGTCGTCATCATCGCGGTGGCACTCCAAACCAGCAGCTACCACGGCGGGCCGCAGAAAGCCGCTATAGACCTCTTTCCAGTGGTTCTCGGGGTAGTGTCGACGATCCGAGTCCCGAAGCGCAAACGGCATCACAACGAGGCAAGAGGCGGTCATTGCGTTGCCTCCACGATATCCGAGCGGCTGAGGATGGGAGCGTACGCGTCGATCCGCCGGTCGCGCAGGAACGGCCAATTGCGGCGCGTGTCTTCGATCTCGCGCGGGTCGCATTCCACCACCAGCGTCTCTTCGCCGCCGTGCGAAGCCTCGGCCATCACCTGGCCGTGCGGATCGCAGACGAACGATCCGCCCCAGAACTCGATCCCCTTCTCCGGCGGCCCTTCGTAGCCCACGCGGTTCACCGCCGCCACGTACACGCCGTTGGCAATGGCGTGCGCGCGCTGGATGGTCCGCCAGGAATCGTGCTGCGCCTTGCCGTACTGTTGCTTCTCGGCGGGATGCCAGCCGATGGCGGTGGGGTAGAGAATCACTTGCGCGCCGCCCAGTGCGGCAATGCGCGCCGCTTCGGGATACCACTGGTCCCAGCAGATGAGCGGCGCGATGCGCGCGTAGCGGGTGTCGAACCAGCGGACGCCCAGGTCGCCCGGGGTGAAGTAGTATTTTTCGAAATACAGCGGATCGTCGGGGATGTGCATCTTGCGATAGAGGCCGAGCAGTGTGCCGTCGGCGTCGATCGCGAGCGCCGTGTTGTGGTACACGCCGGCCATGCGCCGTTCGAATACCGAGCCCACAATCACTACGGCCAACTCGCGCGCGAGGCGCGTGAAACTCTCGCTGGTGGGCCCGGGGATGGGCTCCGCCAGGTCGAAAAGCTCGCTGCGCTCTTCGCGGCAGAAGTACTGCGAGCGGAAAAGTTCCTGGACGCAGATGATCTGCGCGCCTTTCCCGGCGGCTTCGCGAATGCGCCACTCGGCCTTGGCCAGATTTTCGTTCGGATCGAGCGCGCAGGCCATCTGGACCAGGCCGACGCGGAATTTCGCCATCTTCACAAGACCATTGTACCGGCGTATGATTTTTATTGAGCCATAAAGCGCTGGTCCTCTTCGATATCGACGGCACGCTCACCCGGCGCGCCGGCCCCCACCATCGCGAGGCGCTGATTCACGGCATCCGCCGCGTCACCGGCCTCGAAACCACCACCGACGGCATCCCCGTACAGGGCATGCTGGACCCCAACATTCTGGCCATCATGATGCGGCGCGCCGGCGCCCCGGCGGCGCGGGTCCGCGAAGCCATGCCCGAAGTGATGCGCGCCGCCGAGCGCTACTACCTGCGCGTTTGCCCGGAACTGCGCGACAAGCACTGCCCCGGCGTGGAGCCGCTGCTCCAGCGCCTGACGCGGCGCGGCATCCTGCTGGCGCTCGTCACCGGCAACCTGACGCGCATCGGCTGGCGCAAGCTGGAGCGCGCCGGCCTGCGCGATTATTTCCGGTACGGTGCTTTCGGCGAGATGGCCAAGACGCGGGCGGGGCTGGCCAAGCTGGCCATCCGCGAAGCCCGCCGGCAGAAGCTGATCGCGCGCGACGCGCCCATTTCGCTGGTTGGCGACGCCACCTCCGACGTGATCGCCGCGCGCTCGAACGGCATCCGGGCAATCGCGGTCCGGACCGGGCTCACCTCCGCCGAAGACCTCTTACGCGAGAAGCCGCACATCCTGCTGAAGGATCTCCGCGAATTGCGCCTGCGGATGGTGGAGAAGCCGCTCGCCTCTCGAAGCTGACAAACTGGCGGCGGCGATCGCCCCGTAGCTGCCTTGGTCCGCGTCCGGGCCTTGGATGCGGCGGCCGTGCCTCATGGCGCGGATCGCGCCACCGAATGCAAATGAAAAACCAGCCCGCGGCGAAGATGCGGCGAAGACAGAGGCTCGGTGGCTGGTTTTTCAGGGGAGCGGTCGCCGGGGACCGGATTCCCGAGTTTGTTTAGGCACCCCATCGCAGCAGGGTGCCTATTAACCGTTATGGGGGTTGCTGGCCGAAACCGCTCCCTGACGGTCGCGGCTCGGACACGGGCGCGTTGATTTCGCAGGGGTTACTGAGCCGGGCCCAGGGGGCACCCCGTGAGCGAGCGGAGGCATTCCCCAAAACGGCTACGCACCCCATCGCAGCACGCACGGACTGCCAGTTTTGAGGGGGGCGTTATAATCGCTGGTAGCGCTTGACGGGCGGGTGCTCCCATCCGCGGCCCGGCGGCGGACGAGGTGCCACGAATGACGAAACGGGCGGCTGGTTGGATCGGTGCACTGGCGTTGCTGCTGGCGCTTTCGCTCGGCGGCGTCAAGCTGGCGCGCGGCGTGAAGCGCGAAATCCACCGGTTCCATCGTCCGATACTCGCCGAGGCCCGCGAGGCGGTTCCCGAGGCCCCTCAGACGGTCGACCCGCGCACTCCGGATTTCCTCCAGCCGCAGCGCCTGGATGCCTGGCGGATCATCGGCCCCGGCGGCGGCGGCACATTCTACAATCCCGCAATCAGCCCGCACGATCCCAACCTGGTCTTCGCCTCCACCGACATGACCGCCTGCTATGTCTCGGAGAACGGCGGCCGCACCTGGCGCACGTTCAACTTGCGCTGGACCTGCAGGTTTGTCTTCGATCCCAAGCTTCCCAACCGCGTGTACGCCATGGCATCCGGCCTGTTTCGTTCCGACGACCGCGGGCACACGTGGAACATGGTCTATCCCGATGCGTCCAACAAGCCCGGATATCTGGACGACGAAGCCGAGCCCTTCCTGCACGGTTCCGCGGGATACCCGGCGGGAGTAGCCGCCCTGGCGGTGGACCCCGACGACAGCAATACGCTCTACGCCAGCATCGAGGAGCGCTTGCAGGTGTCCCGGGACGCAGGCCATAGCTGGAAGATCCTGGCACAGGATGCCGCCGCGCAGCAGCTCTGGATCGATCCCACTTCGCCGCGCGAAAAGCGCACCATCTACACCCGCCGCGGCATCGTGATCGGCGCCTGGGACGGCGCGGTCTATGTGAAGCGGACCGTCCCGGGAATCGACGACTGCTCCGCGGCAGCGTTCGGAACCCCCACGGGCGGCGGCAAGCCGGTGCTCTATCTCACCACCAACTACAAGCTGAACGGCGACTCCAGCTACCGGTCCGGCGGCATACTAGCCACCAACGACGGCGGGCTAACATGGCGGTCGCTGAACGACGGCATCTTGAAACAGGCGGTGAAGGGCACCGCTCCCAATCTCACAACCGTTGCCACCAGCCTCAAGCATCCCGAAGTAATTTACGTTTCCTTCGAAGGTCTAAGGCCGGTCAACGACCCGAACACTTACTACGGCATTATGAAAAGCCTCGATGGAGGCGCCACCTGGACGCTCGTCCGCTCGGAATCCAGCGTGACCGCGCCGAATTCGCGCAACGACTGGATCGCCAGCCGTTTCGGACCGGACTGGGCCAACCAGCCATTGAACATTGGCGTGGACGATAACAACCCCAACATAGTCTACGGGAGCGACCTGGGGCGGATGATGCGCAGCGTGGATGGCGGGAAGAACTGGGCCGGCGTTTACTCCGAGAGCACTGGCACGGGTTACACCACGACCGGTCTGGACGTGACCACGTGCTACGGCATCCACATCGATCCGTTCGACCCCAAGCGCATGTTCATCAGTTACACCGACATTGGGTTGATGCGCAGCGAAGACGGCGGCGAAAGCTGGCTGAGCGCAACCGCCCCCGGCTCCGGCGTGCCGAAGGCCTGGCAGGCGAACACGTATTGGGTGGAGTTCGACCCGGCCGTGAAAGGCAAGATGTGGGTGGTGATGTCGAGCCATCACGATCTGCCCCGGATGCGGGAGCTGAATCGCTATGGCGGCGGGGCCGGCGGAGTGGCCGCATCGGTGGACGGCGGCCACACCTGGACGGCGGCGAGCCATGGTCTCACGCCTTCCATAGTGCCCACGCACATTCTTCTCGACCCCAAAAGCCCGGTCGCAGCCCGCGTGCTCTACATCGCCGCTTTTGGCAGGGGCGTCTACAAATCCACCGACGGCGGCCAGAATTGGGCGCCGAAGAATAACGGCCTGCCGGCGAATGCTCCGTTGACCTGGCGCATGGCCCTCGGCGGCGACGGAACGTTGTATGTGGTCACTATCCGCCGGTCACAGGATGGAAAGTACGGCAACGACAACGACGGCTGGGTGTTCCGCTCGCGCGACGGGGCGGAAAGCTGGGAGCGCGTGCCGCTGCCGCAAGGGTTGAATGGCCCGGTGGGAATCACCGTGGACCCGCGCGATCCCGGGCGCCTGTACGTGGCGGCGTGGGCGCGATACACGCTCTACGCGGCGGGCGAACTGCCCCCCGATGGAGGCGTGTTCCTGTCGGCCGACGGCGGCCAGCACTGGCAGAACGTGCTGAACGCGAGCCGCCGCATTTACGACGTGACGGTGGATCCGCGCAACTCCGGCCTGGTGTACGCCGTGGGATTCGAAGCTTCCGCCTGGCGTTCCACCGACCGCGGCAAGACCTGGAGCCGCATCGGAGGCTTCAACTTCAAGGACGGCCATCGCGCGATCCCGGATCCCACGGATATCGACAAGATCTACATCACGACTTTTGGGAACAGCGTGTGGCACGGGCCGGCGGCCGGCGATCCCAAAGCCACCGAGGATATCGCCGGCCCTCCGTCGATGCTGTTTCAGTCCGCCGGCAAGTAGCCGGGGGGGGCGGACACCCGGGCGGACACCCTGATCCCGATGGCGCTCTCTATCTCCGACTGGCGGGCGCGCAAGCCTTGCAGCTCTTCTTCACCGAGCTTTTCGGCGCAGCCTGCCACCACCCGCATTCCGCGCTCGACCAGCATGCGGCGGAACTCCGCATCGGGGGTCGAGGCGGCGATGTCGCCGAGGGCTCGCAGCAGACGCAGGCTGACGGCGACATCCGTCTTCGAATACATGCGGATCTGCTCAAAGGCCGCTTCCACCAGGCGGCCGAAGGGGATCCATTCAATGCTGGCGCGCACGATGCCCGGCGGATCGTAGAGCAGGTCTTCCGGCGGCTCCCGGGACGCAAAGCGGATCAGAATGCGGCTCAACTGATCGATGCAGGTGATGGCCGTGGTGGGGTCGTTTACGGCGGGCGAGATGGCCTTCAACGCGATGTCGACAATCTGCAGGACGCCGAATTCCACGTCCTGCTGCAGGGTTCTGGTCGGGCCGATGTCGAACACGGCCACCAGCTCGGCGATTGCTTCGGGGGGCAGCCGGTTCCCCTTGGAGACCATCATCAGCGGGATTCCCGCCGGAACAAAGTGGCCGACCCGCCGCAGGACGCGGATGCTGACGTGGTAGTGCTTCGCAAAGGCCACCAGGCGCCGCGTATCGACGAAGCGGATGTAGCCGGAAACATCGCTCGCCACGGCCAGCTCCACCGGGCTGGATCTGAGCGGCTCGGCAGCCGGCAGGCCGTTCGGCCGGTGCGGCAAGGGCATCAACTCGTCGAGGACGGCCTCGGTTTCGTCCGCGATTCGGTCGACGATGTGATTGACGCTGATGGCTTGCGAGATGTGGTGAATGAAAAAGAGCAGCCAGCCGACGCATACCAGCGCCAGCACCATGGCGCCCAGGACGGTGGCCACCGGCGCGAAAGGGTGAGGCTGCGAGCGCGCCGCCGGAAGCGCCGCCATGCAGTAAGAGAAGGTGCCAAGGAAGATGCCGAGCGTCCATTGCGTCACGTGGTCCCGCGAAAAGCTTACGATGATGCGCGGGGAGAACTGCATCGATGCCAGGGTGAGCGTCATCAGCAGGATGGCGAACACGATGGACACCACCGTCATGATGGAAGCGGCGATGCCGGCCAGGATCACCTGGGCCACTTGCGGATCGGCGTGCGAGGGGAACAGGGACGTGGGCACCCAGGCGCTGGCGGCCGGAAACGTCTCTTCCAGCCATGCCAGGAATGCGCCCGCGCTACCCAACGCCAGCGCGATGGTGAGCGGGCGAATCAAAAAACCGCCCCGCAAGTTGTACATTGCGTGGCGAAATACCAATGGAAGGCTCTTGTTCACGGCTCTATTCGTTCAAGTGTAGTGGATTGGCGCGGCGCCTACAAATTATTGAATCCTGATCCTTTCTTTACGACTTCTTTATGCCCCCGCCCGTATTTTGAAAGGGATGAGAACCAGCAGCGAGTATCAGATCGACCCCGGACGTCTGGACACGGGCGGGGCAGGCGGCGAGTTGGAGATCGTCGTGCCGTATACCGGGCCTTCGTCCACCGCGGCCGCTCTGGAGCGAGCGCCGGTGTTGACCGCGGGGCTGAACGCCAGGGTCCTGCTGATTGCCGTGCACGCGCTGCCGTATCCCCTGCCGTTCGAGTGCCCCGCCATGGTGCACGCGCATTTGGTAGAACAGTTAGTGGACCTCGCGAGCCGCTGCCCGCTCCCCGTCAGCCCGCAGGTGGTCCTGGCCCGCGACGTCCAGGAAGGCTTCCGGTATGCGCTCAAGCCGGCATCCACGGTGTTGGTGGGTACCGCCCGCCACTTCTGGCGGACCGGGGAAGAAAAACTGGCGCGCTCCCTGGCGCGCGAGGGCCACAAGGTTGCCCTAGTATACATCGCTTAGGTGAAAAAATGTTAGATGCCTTTTTCGTGCTGGTATCGATTCTGTTTTTTGTCGTCAGCTGGGCGTTCGTGAAGGGCTGCGACCGCCTCTAGGCGCGGCTCTCTGGGAGCAAATATGGAATACGTGTTGCCACTACTGATCGCGGCGGCTCTGGGTGTGTACCTGTTGTACGCCCTGCTCTGCCCGGAAAAGTTTTGAAGGGGATGGCATGACCGGAAACGGATTATTGCAAATCGCGTTGTACTTTCTTGTCCTGTTGGCGCTGACCAAGCCGCTGGGGGCCTATATGGCGAAGGTATTCGCCGGCGAGCGCACCTTCCTGCACCCCGTGCTGCGCTGGTTGGAGGTGGGCCTGTATAAAGCTTGCGGTATCGATGAATCGGGCGAGCAACACTGGACCGTCTACACCGGGGCCATGCTGGCTTTCAGCTTAGCCGGCATCCTGTTTAGCTATCTATTGCTGCGCGTCCAGCAATGGCTGCCGCTGAACCCGCAGGGGCTCCCGAACGTGGGACAGGACCTGGCTTTCAATACGGCGGTGAGCTTCGGCACGAACACCAACTGGCAAGCGTACACGCCCGAGACAACCATGAGTTACATCAGCCAGATGATCGCGCTGGCGACCCATAATTTCTGGTCCGCGGCCGCGGGAATCTGCGTGGCTATCGCCTTCGCGCGCGGCTTTGCGCGCCACTCGGCGAAAACGCTGGGCAGCTTCTGGGTGGATTTCACCAGGTGCACGGTCTATATCCTGCTGCCGCTCTCGGTAGTGGGCGCGCTGCTGCTGGTTTCCCAAGGCGCCATTCAGAATTTCCACCCCTATACCAGGGCAACCACGTTAGAGGGCGCCGTACAAACCATTCCGCAGGGACCGCTGGCATCGCAGGAAGCCATCAAGATGATCGGCACCAATGGCGGCGGCTTCACCAACGCCAATTCGGCGCACCCCTACGAGAACCCCACGCCCTTTGCGAACTTCCTGCAGATGCTCTTCATCTTCATCATTCCCGCCGGGTTGACTTACACCTTCGGCAAGATGGTGAAGGACACCCGGCAGGGCTGGGCGCTGTTCGCCGCCATGAGCGTGCTGTTCCTGGCCGGCGTGTTCGTGACTTACGCATCGGAGGCGTCCGGCAACCCCAACCTGACTAAGCTGGGGGTCCAGACGGCCGCCACGGACACGCAATCCGGCGGCAACATGGAAGGCAAGGAAACCCGCTTCGGCATCGCCAACTCCGCCCTCTTCACGGTGATTACCACCGATGCCAGTTGCGGCGCGGTGAACAACACGCACGACAGCCTGACGCCGCTGGGCGGACTGGTGCCGCTGATCAATATCGAGCTGGGCGAAGTGATTTTCGGAGGCGTGGGCTCGGGCCTCTATGGCGTGCTGCTGTTCGCCATCCTGGCGGTGTTCATCGCCGGCCTGATGGTGGGCCGCACGCCGGAATACCTGGGCAAGAAGATCGAGCAGAAGGAAGTCAAGATGGTGATGCTGGCGGCGCTGGTGCTGGCGTTCACAATTCTAGGGTTTTCGGCGATGGGCTCGGTGATTCACTTCGCAAAAAATAGCTGGGTAAATCCTCCGGGCGACGCCATCGCGAACCTGGGCAACAGCGGGCCGCACGGGCTTAGCGAGATGCTGTATGCCTACACCAGCGCGGTAGGCAACAACGGCAGCGCCTTCGCCGGCATCAACGCCAACACGCCCTTTTTCAATACCACCATCGGAATCGCCATGCTGTTCGGGCGATTCCTGATGATGATCCCCTTGCTGGCGGCCGCGGGCAGCCTGGCGCAGAAGAAACTGGTGCCCGTCTCGGCCGGCACCTTCCCCACCCATGGGCCGCTGTTTGTGACCCTGCTGGTGGGTGTGGTTGTGATTGTCGGTGCCCTCACGTTCTTCCCGGCGCTGTCGCTGGGGCCGGTGGTGGAGCACTTCTTCATGAATGCAGGCAAACTCTGGAGCTAACATCATAATGTCAACTACTATGACTCCTCCTCCCGTTGCCGATCCTGTTACCCTGATGCCCAAGCGGGGAGCGCGCGCGCGCCCGCTGCTCGATCCGCCCATCGTGAAGCGGGCCCTCAAGGACTCGTTCGTCAAACTGAATCCGCGCACCATGATGAAGAACCCCGTCATGTTCGTGGTGGAAGTGGGCGCGGCCATGACCACCGTTCTGGCGGCGCGGGACATCGCCTCCGGTGCGGGCGTGGCGGGCTTCACTTTCCAAATCACTCTGTGGCTCTGGTTCACGGTGCTGTTCGCCAACTTCGCCGAAGCCATGGCGGAGGGCCGCGGCAAAGCCCAGGCCGACACGCTGCGCAAGACCAAGACGGAAACCACCGCCCGGCGCCTTTGCAATGGCAAGATAGAGACGGTTGCGGCCACGCAACTGCGCGCGGGCGACGTGGTGCGGGTGGAGCAGGGCGAGACCATCCCCGGCGACGGCGACGTGATCGAAGGCATCGCCAGCGTGGACGAATCGGCCATCACCGGCGAGAGCGCGCCGGTGATCCGCGAATCGGGCGGCGACCGCAGCGCCGTCACGGGCGGCACCAAAGTGCTGTCCGACTGGATCAAGGTGAAAATCACTTCCAATCCGGGCGAGACGTTCCTGGACCGCATGATCGCCCTGGTGGAAGGCGCGTCGCGGCAGAAGACGCCCAACGAAATCGCCCTCAACATTGTGATCGCCGGGTTGACGCTGGTGTTCCTGCTGGCGGTGGTGACGCTGCAGCCCTTCGCCATCTACAGCGTGGCGGCCAGCGGCAGCGGCACGCCGCCCACGGTGACGGTGCTGATCTCGCTGCTGGTCTGCCTGATTCCCACCACCATCGGCGGGCTGCTCTCGGCCATCGGCATCGCCGGCATGGACCGCGTGATGCAGCACAACGTGCTGGCCATGAGCGGCAAGGCGGTAGAAGCGGCGGGCGACGTGAACACCCTGCTGCTGGATAAGACGGGCACCATTACGCTGGGCAACCGGCAGGCGGTGGAATTCATCCCGGTGGGCAACATCACCGAATCCGAACTGGCCGACGCGGCGCAGCTCTCCAGCCTGGCCGACGAGACGCCCGAGGGCCGCTCCATCGTGGTGCTGGCCAAACAGAAGTACAACATCCGCGGGCGCGAAGTGGCGGAACACGAGGCCCACTTCATCCCCTTCACGGCACAGACGCGCATGAGCGGCGTGGATATCGACGGCCGGCAGGTCCGCAAAGGCGCCACCGAATCGGTGATGGAGTTCGTCCACGAGCACGGTGGCACGGTTCCCACCGAATTAATGGATGTGACCGAGCGCATCTCGCGATCCGGCGGCACGCCGCTGGTGGTGGCCGATCGCGACCGCGCCCTGGGCGTGATTCACCTCAAGGACGTGGTGAAGGGCGGCATGCGCGAGCGCTTCCAGCAATTGCGCGCCATGGGCATCCGCACCGTCATGATCACCGGCGACAATCCGTTGACCGCCGCGGCCATCGCGGCGGAAGCCGGTACCGACGATTTTCTGGCGCAGGCCACGCCCAAAGACAAGATGGACTTAATCAAGAAAGAGCAGGCCGGCGGCCGGCTGGTGGCCATGACGGGCGATGGCACCAACGATGCCCCCGCGCTGGCGCAGGCCGATGTCGGCCTGGCCATGAACACCGGCACTATGGCGGCCAAGGAAGCCGGCAACATGGTGGACCTGGACAGCAACCCCACCAAGCTGATTGAAGTGGTGGCCATCGGCAAGCAGTTGCTGATGACGCGCGGCGCGCTGACCACGTTCTCCATCGCCAACGACGTAGCCAAGTACTTCGCCATTCTGCCGGCCATGTTCATGACCACGTATCCGGTGATGGGCAAGCTGAACATCATGGGGCTGCACACTCCGCAAAGCGCCGTACTGGCGGCGGTGATCTTCAATGCGCTGATCATCATTGTGCTGATCCCGCTGGCGCTGCGCGGTGTGAAGTACAAGCCCATGAGCGCGGCGGCTCTACTGCGGCGAAACCTGTTGGTGTACGGCGTGGGCGGTGTGATCGCGCCCTTCCCGGGCATCTGGCTGGTCGACCGTTTGTTGGGATTGTTGCACCTGGCATAAGCCACGTCTTTTTCGGAGACTAATATGAAACAACTCATCATTGCCATTCGCGTGACTCTGGTTTTCGCGATACTTACCGGCGTGGCTTATCCTTTGCTGGTGACGGGACTTTCGAAGACGATCTTCCCCCACCAGTCGGATGGCAGCCTGATCCGGCCGAATGGCAAGACCATCGGCTCGGAACTCATCGGCCAGCGGTTCACGAAGCCGGAGTATTTCCAGGGCCGCCCCTCCGCCGCCGGCAACGATGGTTACGACGGGCAGGCATCGGGCGGGCCCAACCTGGGCCCCACCAACCAGCACCTGGTGGATCGCGTGCAAGGCGACCTCAAAAAGTTCCGCGAGGCCAACCCGGGCTACACCGGGCCCGTTCCGGCCGATCTGTTGACGGCCTCCGGCAGCGGCCTGGACCCCGACATCAGCCCCGCTTCCGCCGAGGCGCAAGTCCCCCGCGTGGCCGCGGCCCGTGGAATGAGCGCGGACGCGCTGCGTCAACTGGTGGCCTCCGAAACCCAGGACCGCCAGTTCGGTATCCTGGGCGAACCCCGCGTCAACGTTCTGAAATTGAACATGGCGCTGGACCAGAGCGCACCGGTCAAGAAGTAAAAGGAAGGTTCGAGTCCTGCGTGGGGAGCCTGCGGATTATTCTGGTAGCGGTCGCTACCGCTCCGGAACCCCGCCGCTAATCGACACGGTGGGCGAGTTGCCATTGAGCCCGTACACGCCGCGGTCAACGAGATGGAGAACGACGCCGGGAACGGCAGGCCGATGAGAATTGCCGACCGGGCGAGGGTAGACATCAACGCATCGAATATGTTATGTTTTGATGCATGCGTACGACGCTCAGCCTGGATGACGACGTTGCAGCACTACTCGAACAAGTGCGGAAGGCGAGAGATACCACTTTCAAGCAGGTTGTGAACGACGCTCTTCGTGAGGGGTTGGCACGATTGAGTTCGCCCGCTGAACCGCAGCCATTCCACACCCAGCCGGTCGAGTTGGGGAGCTGTTATTATCCCAATCTGGACAACGTTTGGGAGGTTCTGGACGAGGTGGAACATGGCGGGTCGGGAAGATGATTCTGGTGGACGTCAACCTGCTGGTCTACGCTTGGGACCTCAGGGCTCCATCAAACGAGGCGGCTGTCCGATGGCTGGACACAAAGCTGAGCGGATCTGCTCGCGTGGGACTTCCCTGGGAGTGTCTGCTCGGTTTCATGCGGGTGGTTACAAATCCGCGCATCTACGAGAGACCCGCGCCGGTGAACCTGGCGTGGGACCAGGTGCAGCATTGGCTGAGCGCCCGCAATGCGTGGATACCGCTGCCAGGGGAGCACCACCAGGAAATACTTGGGCGTCTTTTGATCCGGCTGGGTGGTGGGGCGAAACTGATTCCCGACGCTCATCTGGCAGCCCTTGCGATCGAGCACGGACTAGACCTCTGCTCCACAGACGGCGATTTCGCGCGATTCGACGGTCTTCGATGGGTAAATCCGTTGATCCCGTAGTTCGCCCGGGCAGTTCGAAGTTCGTCCTGACTGCGGGGCACGGAGCTGCACGGAGCATCGCGCCTTCACGTCCAACTTCACAGATTCCGAGTCGGCGACCACTCGGGAGTTGGCGACTTTGCTCTACACCGCGCCGTTAGGGAGGATCGATTAGGGGACTCTGCCTTGGGCCTTTCGTCGCAAAGGTCATTTGCGCTCGGCAGGCATGTGTGAGCGGAAGTAGTCGATTGCTTTATTCAGATGCTGTTCGATCAACCCGTCGTTGTTGATTTCGTGGCCCTGGCCGCGGTAGACGATCAACCCGGCCGGACGGCGCGCCTTGCGTAGCGCGTCGTAGAAGGCCAACGTATCCAAATAGCGGCTCCCACCGCCTGGAATGCTGTCCTTATCTCCGATCGCCAACAAGAGTGGGGTTTGTATGTGGTCTACGTGTTTCACTGGCGAGATGCGATCATACAAGCCGGGAGAGTCTTCGGGTCTTTTACCACCCAAGAAGTTCGGAATCGTATCGTCTCCTCTGGGCTGATTGGCTCGGTAGTATCCCAGCCAGTCCGCGACCCTGGTCGGGAAGACGGGGCAGGCGCTGACAGCCGCCCTCGCCACCCGCGTTATACTGGGAACTACCAGACAACTCCCGTGCAAGACTTCATCCGGATTCGCGGCGCGCGGGTCCATAATCTGAAGAACATTTCGCTTTCCATTCCCCACAACCGGCTCACTGTGGTGACCGGTGTCTCGGGGTCGGGGAAATCGTCGCTGGCGTTCGACACCATCTATGCGGAGGGGCAGCGGCGGTACGTGGAATCGCTCTCGGCGTATGCGCGGCAGTTTCTGGAGCGCATGGAAAAGCCGGAAGTGGATGAGATCGACGGCATCGCGCCGGCCGTGGCCATCCGGCAGAAAAATACCAGCCGCAATCCGCGATCCACCGTGGCAACGTCCACCGAATGCTACGACTTCCTGCGGCTGCTCTATGCCCGCGTGGGCCAGACCTTCTGCCCGAATTGCGGCACGCGCGTGCGCAAGGATAGCGTGGACGAAGTGGCCGCGCGGCTCATGGAACTGCCGGCGGGGTCGCGGTGGTATGCGCTGTTTGCGTGCGGCGAACACCCGAGCACCCAGGCGCTGCGCGACCATCTCTTCGAACTGCGCAAGAAGGGTTTCAATCGCCTGTTTCAAGGCGGGAAGCTGTTCGAGTTCTCCACGCCGGAATCGCTGCTGGATGTGGATTTCTCGCAGCCCGTGTTTCTGCTGGTGGATCGGTTGGCGATCTCGGCGGATCTGCACCAGCGGTTGGTGGATACCATCGAGATCTGTTACCGCGAGGCGGGCGAGGTGATCTTCGAGAGCGCGGCGGGCGACCGGCGGCTGCGCTTCAACGAGAAGTTCCAGTGCAAGACGTGCGGCCTGGAATTCGCCGAGCCGGAGCCCATCCTGTTCAGCTTCAATTCGCCCTTCGGCGCCTGCCCGCGCTGCCAGGGCTTCGGCAACACCATCGATTTCGACATGGACCGCGTCATTCCCGACAAGACGCTCTCGCTCGCCGAAGGCGCCGTGGACCCGTGGACCAAGCCGAAGTACCGGTCGTGGCTGGGCAACTTTCAGAAGCACGCCAAGGGCGCGGTCGACATGCGCACGCCGTTCTGCGATTTGAGCGAGCAGGCGCGCGACGCGGTCTACGATTTTATCCGGCGCTTCTTCGACCACCTGGAGACCAAGAAGTACAAGCTGCACGTGCGCGTGTTCCTGAGCCGCTACCGCGGGTACGCGCTGTGCCCCGAATGCAAGGGAGCGCGCCTGCGCAAGGAGGCGCTCTACGTGCGCGTGGGCGGGAAAAACCTGGCCGAGATTGTGCGCATGAACATCGCCGAAGCGTATGAATTCTTCGGCGCCCTGGAGCTCAGCCCGGAAGAAACCGCCATCGCCGACAAGATCCTGGTGGAGATTCGCCAGCGGCTGAAGTTCCTCAATGACGTGGGGCTGGACTACCTGACGCTGGACCGGCTCTCGGCCACGCTCTCCGGCGGCGAGGCGCAGCGCATCCAACTGGCCACCAGCCTGGGCTCGCGCCTGGTGGGCGCCTGCTATGTGCTGGACGAGCCATCCATCGGGCTGCACACGCGCGACACCGGGCGGCTGATCCGCATCCTGGAAGAGTTGCGCGGCCTGGGCAACACCATCGTGGTGGTAGAGCACGACCCCGACGTGATGCGCGCCGCCGACCACATTGTGGACCTGGGCCCGGGCGCCGGCGAGCACGGCGGGAACATCGTGTTCGAAGGGACGCTGGAGGCGCTGACGGCCGATGGCGCCAGCTCGCTGACTGCCCGGTACCTGCGCGGCGAACTGCGCGTCTCGGCCCCGCGCGAGCGGCGCGCGGTGAACCCCCGGCACACGCTGCGCATCGTCGGCGCGCGCATGCACAACCTGAAGAACATCGACGTGGAAATTCCGCTGGGCATGATGGTGGCCGTCACCGGCGTTTCCGGATCGGGCAAATCGACGCTGGTGCACGACGTGCTGTTCCGCTCGCTTGAAGCGCTGCATAAGGCGCGGGAAACGGAGGCGGAGTCCGAAATCGACGCCGCCGATCCGGAGATGTCCGCGGCGCCCAGGCTGGCGTGCCGGAAGATCGAAGGCGCGGAGCGGATTTCGAGCACGGAGATGATCGACCAGTCGCCCATCGGCCGGACGCCGCGCTCCAACCCGGTAACCTACATCAAGGCGTTCGACCTGATCCGCGCGCTCTTCGCCTCCACGCGCGAGGCGGAAAAGCGCGGGTACACTGCCGGCCATTTTTCATTCAACATTCCCGGCGGCCGGTGCGAGGTCTGCCAGGGCGATGGCACGGTGACGGTGGAGATGCAGTTCCTGGCGGACGTGGAGCTGGTGTGCGAGGAGTGCAAGGGCACGCGCTACAAGAGCGGCATTCTGGAGATCCGCTACAACAATCGCAACATCCACGAAGTGCTCCAGCTCACGGTGCGCGAGGCCATGGAGTTCTTCCACGGGGCGCCGCGCCTGGTGCATAAGCTCAAGGTGCTGGACGACGTGGGGCTGGGCTACCTGCGGCTGGGACAATCGGCCACCACGCTTTCCGGCGGCGAGGCGCAGCGCGTGAAGCTGGCGGCGCACCTGGCGATGGCGAACTGCGCGGGCACGCTGTTCATCTTCGACGAGCCGACCACGGGCCTGCATTTCGACGATATCGCCAAGCTGCTGGCGGCCTTCCAGCGGCTCATCGAGAGCGGCGGGAGCTTGATCGTGATCGAACACAATCTCGACGTGATCAAGGCTGCCGACTGGGTGATCGACCTGGGTCCCGAGGGCGGCGGCCGCGGCGGCGCGGTGGTGGCCGCGGGCACGCCGGAGACGGTGGCGGGCGTGGCGGAATCGTACACCGGGCGGTACCTGCGCGGAGTGTTGTAACCGGCCCCAACGCCGGAGCGCTAAAATCTACTTGGAGGTCCGATGCGGTCTATTCTATTGCTCGCCTTCTTGCCGGTCTGCCTGGTTGCGGCGCCGGCGCTCGAAATCGTCAAGCCCGCCATCGCCCAATCGGATGGCGGGGATGCGCTCCCGGCCAATTTCGCGCATACCGCCGGGGAGACGATGTTCTTCACGTGTAACGTTTCCGGCTTTACCAAGTCGCCCGAGGAACAGATTCATCTGACTTACTCGGTGGAGGCTTTTGACCCTAAGGGCGTGCCGGTGGCGGAAATCTACAAGAACGAAGTGCAGGAAGAAGTCGGCCCGCAGGACAAGAACTGGCTGCCTAAGATCGAAACGCAAATCGTGCTGCCCGATATCCTGCGGCCGGGAACTTATAAGATCGTGGTGAAGGCCGGCGACCTGCTGGCTAAGACGTCCGCCGACCTTTCGGTGCCGTTCGAAGTGCGCGGCCGCGACGTCGCGCCCAGCCCCACGCTGGTGGTGAAGAATTTTCGCTGGTTCCACAACGAAAACGAAGAGCGGCCGATGACCCAGCCTATCTATCACGCCGGCGATAACATATACATGAAGTTCGATTTGACCGGCTTCAAGTACGGCGCGAATAATAAGGTGGACGTGAGCTACGTCGTGTCGCTGGTTCTGCAGACCGGCAAGACTATCTTCTCGTCGGATCCGATTGTCGAACAGAGCGAATCCTTCTACCCCAAACCGTACATTACCGGCGAAGGCGGTATTTCCCTGCAGAAGAACTTTCAGCCAGGCACCTACACCATGGCGATCGCCGTCAAGGACGGCGTAGGCAAGTTGAGCTACGAGGGCAAGTTCCAGTTCATTGTGCAGTAGCGATGCCCGCCAGGATGCCCGATAGCGTAACTATGCCCGCCGGGCTGGTGTCGCTGGTCAGGACCACGGTGCTGCCGGTGGTGTCGTCGAAGATTTCGAGCGTGGTCTTCACGCTGCAATAGCCGGGGGCCGTCGCCGGCGCGGTTGTGCTGGACGCCGGGTTGACGGTCACCACGCCGCGAATCTCGACGCGGCCCGGCGCCGCGGGCGTCACAGCCGTGCGCGGCAGGTCGAACGAGGCGGCGGTTTGCGGAGCGAAACCGGTCACTGTAGTTTGCCCCAGCGAGTTGTTCTTGGCGTCGAAGAACTGGAGTTGGACGTTGCAATTCGCCGGCGCGGTGGCGTTCGCGGCCGGGACGCCGTTGAGGTTCAGAACGTTGAGCCGTGCCGTCTGATTGGATGTGAGGCCGGTCATCCCGGTGGTGAAGCTCTGCTGAAAAACCGTCGGGATAGCGGGAAGGCTCGGCCCAACGCTGACCACCTGCGCCATCGACGGCGCTCCCAGGATCAGAATGGCAGCCAGTGCGATACCGAATGAACGCTGAGGTTTCATAAAGTTCTCCTGTGACGAGGGCCGACAGGGAGGGCGCGGAGAGCCCTGGTGCCCTTCTCGATTTTAGCCCAAATTCCAGCGCGAAGATGTGTCGGGAATGGGCACGGGGCCAACCTGGCACGGCTGTGGCACCCCCGAGCCCCAGTCCGCACCACGTCGCTGGCGCCCCCGCGCCCCGGTCCGCGCCACGCGGCTAGTCCCCCAGGGGGCTAGTCCCCCAGGGGCTTGCTTTTGGACCTGCAAACGAGATACCTAGGTTGATGTCACGAAATCCTGAACCGCCGTGGAGGGTGCGTATGCAGAGTCCTACTCGAAGGTCGTTGATGAAATGCTCGCTGATGCCGATCGCGGGCTTTATGGGTCTTCCGTCGATTTCGGAAGCCTTACAGACACAGCCAGCCGGCACGTCTTACCGGCGTCCCAAAATCAAAATCACGGAGATCCGCACGGCCGAGGTGCGCGTCCACGGCTACCAGGTCCACGTGCGGGTGTACACCGACCAGGGCATCGTGGGCCAGGGAGAATGCACCGACGCGGCGGATGGCGCCGTGCCGCTCATCAAGTCGTTTGCACGCATGCTGGTGGGGCAGGACCCGCTCAACGTCGAAGCCGCGTTCGAACGCATCCGCACCGCGGGGATTTTCGCCGGCGCGCAGGGCGGGCAGTACATCACCGCGCTGACGGCGGTCGAGATCGCTCTTTGGGACATTGCCGGGAAGGCCGTGGGCCTGCCGGTGTACCAACTGCTGGGCGGTAAGGTGCGCGACCGCGTGCGCGTGTACTGCGATTCCGGCGCGCGCGAGATGACTCCTGGCGACGAGCGCTCGCTGGCGCGCATTAAGGAGATCCAGGCCATGGGCTTCACCGCGGCCAAGATCGATATCGACGACGCCGGCGACCCGGCGCGCTTCGACCGCGTCAACTGGACCGCTTCCAATGGCGAGATCGAACACATGGTGGCCAAGGTGGCCTACACGCGCGAGAATTATCCCAAGAACATCGACCTCGCGGTGGATATGCATGGGCGCTACGACCTCACCACCGGCAAACGCGTGGCGCGGGAACTGGAGCCGTTCAAGCTGCTGTGGCTGGAGGAGCCGGTGCCGCCGGACAATATCGACGCCATGCGCGAGGTCCGCGAATCCAGCCGCACCCCCATCTGCTGCGGGGAGAACATTTTCCTGCGGTTTGGTTTCCGCGAACTTTTTGAGAAGCGCGCGGTTGACATCGTTATGCCCGATTTTCAGAAGTGCGGCGGGCTATTGGAAGCGCGCAAGATCTCCGACATGGCGCACACCTACATGGTGCCGGTGGCGCCGCACTCGGTCTGTTCGCCCCTCGGCATGATGGCCACGGCCCACGTCTGCGCCGCCATCCCCAACTTCCTGGTGGAGGAATGGCACTGGATCGATTCGCCGGACCTGTGGCGCAACTGGGTGAAGGAAGGCGACATCATCGTGAAGGGCTACATCACGCCGCCCGAGCGCGCGGGTTTGGGCGTGGAGATGAACGACGACGGCGCGCGCAAAGCGCAGGTGCGCGGCACGCCGTGGTTCGAGAAGGCGTGAGCGGTCAGCGCATCAACTGGCCGCCGTTGATCTCGATGGTTTCGCCCACCACGTAGCTGGCGGCATCGGAGGCAAGGAACGCGATCACGCTGGCGCACTCCTCCGACCTGCCCAACCTGCCGAGGGGAATCGTCTTGATGGTATTGGCGATCATCTCGGCCGTGGAAAAGACCTGGTGGAATGGCGTGTCGATGGTTCCCGGCGAGACGGCGTTCACGCGCACGCCGTGCGGCGCCATTTCCTTGGCCAGCGATTTCGTGAAAGAGACGACGGCCGCTTTGGCGCTCGAATAGGTGCCGGCGCCCGGACCGCCGCCGTTGTGTGCGGCGATGGAGACCACGTTGATAATGGCGCCGGAGCGCCGTTCGATCATGCTTGGGGCGACGGCTTGCGAGGCGAAGACGGCGCTCTTGACGTTGAGGGCGAAGACATCGTCCCAAAGCTCTTCGGTGAGGTCTTTCAGCAGCGCGCGCTTCACCAGGGAGCCGGCGTTGTTGACCAGGATATCGATGGGGCCAAGGTCTTTCGAGACCCGCTCCACCACGGCGCGGATATCGTGAATCCTGCGGAAATCGCCGAACGCCGGGACCGCCGTGCCGCCGGCGGCGGTGATGGACTCGACCGTCTGCAGCCCGCCCTGTTTGTTGTGGAAGTAGCCGACGGCCACTTTCGCGCCCATTTCGGCGAACAGCACAGCCGTGGCAGCGCCGATGCCCGAGGATGCGCCTGTGACCAGGGCGACTTTCCCTTTCAGATCCGTATAGGTTGGCATAGAAGCTCTATTGTTTCACAGGCGGGACGGTAATCTCTCGTGGCCGGCCGGCGGGTTGGGCTCTGGTCCGCTCCTTTCGCGTGCCGGCCGGCGAAACGAAGTCCCGCGTGAGCCGGAGGGCCGCCCGGAGCGCCCCGATCCAGCCGCTCCGATCGGAGCCAACCGGCCCGCGTTTCCCCTCTTCTTGCCCGCTCCGTGCAAGACGCCTCCGGTGTTGAGAGAATGGAATCGGGGAGCCCGATGACCAACTTAACAATTCAGATTCCGGATGACTTGGCATATGGTCTTGAGGGGATCGCCTCGGCCCAGAAGAAGAGCGTCGAGCAGGTCGCCTTGGAGAGCCTCCGCTCTCTGTTCGACCGGGCAAGTTCGCCCCATGCCGTTTTGCGGGCCGTTCGGAAACTGCCTCACCCCAGCCCTTCCGCAGTGGATGATCTCGATGCCGCGATCGCCGTCGCCCGGCTACCCGTGAGCGTTCAGGGGGCTTTCGACCGGTCGCGCAGGGGATGACGTATCTGCTGGACACGAACGCGATCAGCGACCTGATGAGGGCGGGCCCGCGAATCGAGAACTGGATGGCGGGGCTGGACGAGGACGACCGCGTGGTCACCTGCACAAATCGTTCGGGGCGAGGTCCTTTTTGGGATCGTCAAGCTGCCGAAGGGTAAACGGCGCACTGAGTTAGAACGGACGGGGCACCAGTTCCTGGCGTCCTTGCGTTGTGAACCGGTGCCGGAACGGGCGGGCGACTTCTATGCTGCCGTCAAGCTCGCCCGCCAACAACGCGGTCTCTCCCTGGACGAGAACGACCTTTGGGTGGCCGCAACGGCACTCGCACTTGGTGCGGCACTGGTCACCCGCGACACCGACTTCCGGGGCATTGACGGCTTGAGTGTGGTTGCGTTGGATTAGTTGTGTGCTGGGAGGGAAAGGCCGTGGCCTACGGCGCGCCGCCTCTATTGCAGCCGGGGCCGCATCTGCTCGTTCGAGATCAGGCCGTCGAAGATCGCCAGCACCTGCTTGCGGTAGGCATACACGCGGTGCAGGTTTTGGCGGAAGTTGGCTTCAAAGTCCCGCGCCCGCATCCACTTGTCCAGCATCGACCGGGGGACGTCGATATCCTGGCGCAGGGTTTCCACGTCGTGGCCGCGCAGAAAGAGGCCGTAGAAAAAGGCGGCTTCCCGTTGGGGCGCCAGGGGGTCGAATTCGTCTCCCGCCATCATAAAACGTAGCAGCGAAAATGCCAGTATACCGATGCCCCAACCGGGAGGCAAGTCCGAAATGGCCGGGAACTGCTACGATGGCGCCATGCCCACCCTGATTGCCGCGCCGGCGCGCGTGGAAGCTGCCGGCAACAAGCCCAAATTGATTGACGAATATGTCGGACGTGTGAATTCCGCACACGAACAAGTCAGCATCGCTCATATGCGCAGCCCCGGGGGATGGGTGGAACCCGGCCAGAAGCCGGAGTTCGATGAGTTCACGGTGGTGCTCAAGGGCACCCTGCGCGTGGAGCACGAGGGCGGGATGATGGATGTCCGCGCCGGCCAGGCAGTAATTGCCCATCGCGGCGAATGGGTGCGCTACAGCACACCCGATCCCGATGGCGCCGAATACGTCGCGGTGTGCCTGCCGGCGTTCTCCCCGGCTGCCGTCCACCGCGACGCGTGACGCGCTATGTCTTCGATCGTACTTGTTCGGGAGACTTACCCGCTCGCGGCGGCAGTAGCGGTCCCGCCGCGCGTGCGGAATTCATAGCGCTCAATGCGCACCGCCGCCCGGTTGCTCTCCGCCCGCACTACCCGGCCGGTGGCCACAAACTGCAACGGGCATGTGCCCCCGAGCATTGCGGGCCACGACACGGAGAGTTCCACCGTGCGGCCCACCGGCAACCGGTCCTCAGTGGTGAACAGAAGGCCGCCGCTGCCGAAATTGAGGGTCTTTCCAGAGCCGCTGGTCTTGAGCGTCTTGGAATGCACCACTGTGTATTTGACGTCTTCCCGAAGTGGAAACCGGCTGGTCTCCCTCCGATCAGGCACGCCTCCGAAACCTGCACTTCGTGTTTGAGTGCTTATATCCATGCTGATCCTAATGATGCAGTGAGTTGTCCCCGGCCACAATAGCCTGAAAGGTCCAAATTCCCCCCTGCCGACTGGTACTTTTGTCTGACGCTTCACTGAGATTCTGCCGTGTGCGGACACAAATGTCAACTGTGCGGTTCAGCACCCGCGGCCGGTTGGAGTTGCGTATTCTGATATTCTGGCGTCATGGACCAGGAGCAACTGCGATCGCTGTTCGAACAGGTCCGCGACGGTGCGGTGGACATCGACGCGGCCATGGTGCGCATGCGCCACATGCCTTTCGAGGATCTGGGATTTGCCAAGGTGGACCACCATCGCGCTCTGCGCCATGGCATCCCCGAGGTCATCTTCGCCAAGGGCAAGACGCCCGGCCAGGTGGTAGCCATCGCCGGCAAGTTGCTGGAGAACGCCCGCAATGTGCTGATCACCAGGGCCGACCGGGAATGCGCCGCGGCCGTCGAGGCGGCTCTGCCGAGCGGCGAGTATGCCCCTCTCTCCGGCACGATTCGTTTCTGGGGCGACCACACGCTGCATGGCAAGGGCAAGGTGGTGGTGGTCTGCGCCGGCACCAGCGACATGCCCGTGGCCGAGGAGGCGCAGATCACCGCCGAGGTGATGGGCAACCAGGTGGAAGCCATTTACGACATCGGGGTCGCCGGCATCCACCGCCTGCTGAGCAACCGCGAGCGGCTGACGGATGCCCGCGTGGTGGTGGTTTGCGCCGGCATGGAAGGCGCCCTTCCCAGCGTGGTGGGCGGACTGGTTTCCTGCCCGGTGATCGCCGTCCCCACCAGCGTAGGTTACGGCGCCAGCTTCCACGGCCTGGCGGCGCTCCTGGGCATGCTGAACAGTTGCGCCAGCAACGTGACGGTGGTCAATATCGACAACGGTTTCGGAGCGGGATACGTGGCGAGCCTGATTAATCGGCTGTAGATAGGGAGAAGGAAGAGGGAAGACAGAAGCGGGAAGCCGGAAGCTCGCGACCGCCGCTCGCTCCCCGCGGCCACCGGCAGGGCTCCGGAGAAGGAAGACGGAAGTCAGAAGAGGGAAGCCCGAAGCTCGCGGGCTACCGCCCGGTCCCCCGCGGCCACCAGCGGGGGGCGGAGAAGGAAGAGGGAAGCCGGAAGAGGGAAGTCAGAAGCTCGCGGCTGCCGCCCGGTCCCCCGCGGTCACCAGCGGGGAGGCGAAGAAGGAAGAGGGAAGTCAGTTGGACGCGAAGCATGCTGACCCGCCCGCCAGCGCCGGCAGGACTCCCGAGAAGGAACACGGAAGCCGGGACAGTAGAAGCTGCCGCGAGCTTCTGGCTTCCCTCTTCTGACTTCCCTCTTCTCACTCCTTACTTCCCTCCCCTCCTCGCCAACCAATACGCCGGCACTCCCGCCAGCACCAGGATCGCTCCCAGTTCCAGGGCGTTGATGGGGCCTACGGGCTCGATTGCATTGCGGAGGGCGGTCAGCACCAGCAGCGCCAGCGGCAGCAGGCCCACGCCGATGGCGCCGGCGATGCCGCCCGGTACGCGGTAGGGCCGGAGCAAACCGGGCTCGCGAATCCGCAGAGCTACCAGCGCGGCGAATTCCAGCAGCAGGCTGAGACCCGTCAGCAGCACGTCCAGCACAATCAGCTTCAGGAAACTCAACCGCAGGCACAGCATCCACACCGCCGCGCAGGCCAGAATCGCCACCCAGGGAGCGCCGGTCTTGGCGCTCCGCCGCGAGAAGATGGGCGGCAGCAGCCCATCGTCTGCCATCACCGCGGGCAGGCGGGAATACTGCATGGTCTGCGCGTTCAAGGTGCCCCATGCGCCCAGCATGCCGCCGATGGTGATGAGGAACGCGAACACCCGTCCCGCGCCGGCGCCGGGAATCACCGCCCGCGCCACATCGGCCCAGCCGCCCGTGGACCAGCGGTTGGCGTCCAGGCCGGTCACGGCGACGGCGGCGATGGGCAGCACGTAAGTGAGCGCCACCAACGCCACTGCGCCAGCCATGGCCAGCGGATAAGTGCGCTGCGGGCGGTCCACTTCGTCGGCCACCGTGGAGGCGTAGTCCCAGCCCATGTAATTCCACAGCGCCACCAGAATGCCGCCCAGCAGATCGACGTTGCGTAGTGGGACGGCCGGGCCCGCCGGCGCGCCGCCGTGGAGGAAGCCGTAGACCGTGAGCGCCGCGAAGGGCGCCAGCAGCACGATCCCCATGGCCAGTGAGCTATCGCCCACGGATTTCGCGCCCATGAGGTTCCACGCCGCCGCGGCGGCCACCAGCGCGAAAGCCATGGCCGTGCCGCGGCCGCCGGCGGTCATCCACGGCGCCAGGTGGCCCAGGTAGCTGACGAACAGCGTGGGGTAGATGGCCACGTCGAAAACGCTGCCCGCCAGTGATAGCCAGGCTTCCTGGAATCCCCAGAAGCTGCCCATGCCCCGCGTCACCCAGACGTAGTAGCCGCCCTGGTCGGGCAGTGCGCTCGAAAGCTCGCTGACCATCAGCGCCGTGGGCACCGCCCAG
>Ga0265316_10001396_pt1 | contig 25998 bp, 21 predicted proteins | sample 4522metaG_FD_202092 | JGI IMG/M metagenome (GOLD analysis project Ga0265316, IMG submission 202092) | Rhizosphere microbial communities from Carex aquatilis grown in University of Washington, Seatle, WA, United States - 4-5-22 metaG | ecosystem: Host-associated > Plants > Roots > Rhizosphere >... | reverse complement strand
GACCCGGTCTCGCCACCGCATTGCGCACGCGCTAGGGTGGGCCCTCGCGCTCGCCGCGCTCGCGTTCGTCGCGTGGGTCGTTCCGGTGCGCGACCGCTGCTGGGATCCGCGCTCGCCCGCGTCGACGCGCCTGGCCGTATCACGCGACGCGGACGGTGCGGGCGCATGCGTCCTTCACGCGAGAACCGGGGACGTGCGCATCGACGCGGCACAATGCTCCGAGCTCGCCTGCGAGCCGGGCGTGGCGTCGACGATGCGGCACGCGCATCTGGGCTTGCTCGCCGTCCTGCCGCTGCTTTACGCCCTCGGTACCGTCGCCTGGGCCGCGCGCTGGCGTGCCCTGCTCGGGCTGACGGGCGTCCATCTGCCCCTCGGTGAGGTGTGGCGCGTGTCCATCGAAGCGCAGGCGGGTGGCGTGCTCCTTCCGGGAGGAATCGGAGGCGATGCCCTCCGGATTGCGTCGGTGGTCGCACGGCTGCCTGCCGGGGGACGCGAGCATTCGCCGGTGTCGATCGCGGTGGCGTCGGTTCTCCTCGATCGCGCGGTTGGGCTGGCGGTCGTGGGAGCGACGGCCGCGGTCCTTGCCTTCGCTTGGGGCGGCACGCAGGCGGGAGCGATCGCGAACGTCTTGGCGGCGCTCCCGGTCGCGTTCGTGCTGGGCGTCGTCGCGGTTCGACGAGTCCCGCCTCGGGGCATCGGGTGGCTGGTCGGGGCGCGTTTCGGTCGAATCGCGAAGCCGCTTCTCGAGTACGTTCGTGACCCCCGCGCGCCGCGCACGCTCCTCGTCGCGGCGGCGCTGAGCGCCCTGGTGGCCGGGGCTCAGTTTGCCACGATTCGCGGTCTCGTCTCGGCCCTGGGCGGGGTTCCGACAGCCGAGAAATGGGTCTACGTCGGAACGGCCATGGCGTTCGTCGTGTCCGCGCTCCCCGGGCTCCCGGGCGCCTGGGGAACGGCCGACGCGACCTACGTGCTCTTTTTCGGTCTCGCGGGCCTGCCCGCCGGTATCGCGCTGTCCGTCTGCCTCTCGTACCGGATGTTCTGGTACGCGACCGCCGTGGTGGGCGCGGTGCTGCATCTCGGGCGCGCGCGGAATCTCGGGCGCGCGCGGCCCTGACTCGGCAGGGGGATCGCTCTCGTCACGGCGTGGCGTCCGCCGCCGAGACGGCCCTCAGCTTCGACCGCGCCAGAATGGTATGGACTTGCGCGATTCGATCGTCCTCGTCGACTTCGCACCGAAGCACCAGGCGCGGCGCGGTGCGATGGGGTGGGTTGTCCCTTTCGATGAGCAGCGCCGGGAGCCCGTTCATCGACCGCCATACGACTCGGGAGGGTACGTTCTTCTTCAGAAGACCAAGATAGAAGCGCGCCACGCGCGAGGCTCCGACGACGTGCCGCAGCGCCGCTCGAAAGTCTCCGCCCGCGTCCGTCGTGGTCACCGCCCCCGGTGCGAGGAGCGCCTCGACGGCCGCGAGGTCGCCGGTGCTCAGCGCGAACGCGAAGCGCTCGAGAGCGGTGCGCGTTATTTGCTGAAGACTGCGCGTGGGCGCTCGGCGGGCCGAGTCATAGCGCTGCATCGCGGCGCGAGCCCGGTGATGCGTCGTCTTCACGTTGGGAGGGCTGAGTCCAAGGGCGCCTGCCGTCTCTTCCACCGAGTACTCGAGGACGTCGCGCAGAAGGAGCACGGCTCGCTGGCGCGGCGTGAGCGCTTCGCAGGCGACGAGGAACGCGAACGAGACGCTCTCGAGCATGCCGTAGCGGCGCTCGGGGTCTTCGGTGTCCGCGGCCTCCTCGCCCGTCTCGATCGGCGCCGGGAGCCAAGGTCCCGTGTAAGGCTCGCGCTTTCGCCGGCGGAGGCGATCGCGCGCCAAGTTCACGGCGCACCGCACGAGCCAAGGTCTCCATGGGGCCGCCGGGTCCGGGGGCGGGCTCCGGAGCGTTCGCGCGAACGTCTCCTGCGCGAGGTCGTCGGCGTCCGCCGCGCTGCCCGTCATGCGGTAGCAAAGGCCCCACACGTGCCGGAAGTGTTCGCGATAGACGGAATCGATCACGCGACGACCAGCGTATCCTCGCGGGGCATCCTGCGCTCTCGAACGCCCGCCACGTGCGCGATCGCCATCCGCGAAGCGACCCGCGCGCTGGCGAGCGCCGCGTCGGCCAGCATTCCTTCGTCCCCGACCCAATCGCCCGCGACGAATACGCCTTCCGTGGAGCAGCTGTCCACGCCGGGCCTGTGCGCCGCGGCCTCGACGAGCGCGTGGGTCGTGACGACGCCCGGCAAGAATCGACGCGCCGTAACCCGGTCGCGCCAACCGGGCTGGAGGCGGTCGAGCATCTCTTCGAGCTCGCGCTCGTCGGCGGCGGCGTCGTGCGGCTCGCTGGGGTCGAGATACTTCATCACGTGCAGAGTCGCCCCGGCGTCGGCGAGACGCGCCGACGCCGAGTGGACCGAGAAGTACGTGGGGCGGTCGATCCCGAGCGCAAAGAGGTGGTCGGGGCGCGGGAGCTCCGAAAGACCCACGTCCAGGCAGGCCGCGCGCAATGCGAGCGTTCCCCCGAGCGAGTCCACGCCGAGGAGCGTACGGGCGGTCGTCGGGCCGGCGCAGACGATGACCGAGCGGCTCCGCAGGGGCTCTCCCGGTTCCGTCGACACGACGAGCGACCGTCCATCTCGCCTGACGGACGCGACCTGCCGGCCGGTCAGGACCTCGGCTCCGGCCGCGCGCGCCGCCCGCTCGAGCCCGTCGACGAGCGTCTGCCATCCGCCGTGAAGATAAAGAACGCCGTGCTCCAGCGAGAGTCGTATCTGCGCGATCGTAGCCCCCGCGCTCGCACGCCCCGGCGCGTTGGCGTAGGTGGAGAGCCGGGCGAACGCGTCCAGCACGTGGCGAACCTCCGGCCGCTTGACGAAGCCGTCCACCCAGGCTCGCCAGGTGACGTCGCGCGGCGGTCCGGGATTTTCGCGCGCGATCGCGGTGAGCGCCCGCGCCGCTTCGATTTTTGCGCCGAAGCCGAAGAGGTCTGTCGAGAGAATCGAAACGAGCCCCGAAGGGAGGCGATGGACCGCACCCTCCGAGATGGCGAGCGACCCACGCAAGGGTGGTGGTCCCCCCGCGAACGGCACGCCCAGATCAGCCAGCGCGCGCGCCGCGGCGCCGCCGCGGTAGAGTGCGTGGCCGCCCTGGTTGAAAGCGTGGCCTGCCTCTCGATCGGTCCTCGCCCGACCTCCGGGCCGGCTCGCCCGCTCGAGAACTGTGACGCGAAGACCTGCGCGGCCGCACCAGGCGGCTGCCGCTAGGCCGGCGAGGCCGCCGCCTACGATGACAACGTCGTTCATGCAGGCTTCACGAACGAGAGGGGCAAAAGGTTACACGTTGCGGGTCTAGACGTGTTCGGAATGCCGACTGTCACCGCCGGCCGAGCTCTTGCGCCAAAATAATCACGCCCGACCATCGAGCCGCAAAGGCTCGAAAGCGGGCGTGAGTCCGTCGCGCCGGCCGACTATTCCTCCGGGTTGACCTCAGAAATGTTCGGAGCGACGTTCAGCACGAAGCCTGCACCAATTTTGCCTAGGAGCGTGAACGTGGATAGCACCGCATCGCCATTGAGATCGCCCTGGGCCGTCGCGGTGAACTGGTCGTTCACAGCGGTCCCCGCCCCCGCCAAGACGTAGTTGTAAGAATAGTATTGGGGCGCGTCCATCGTGAACTTCAGGCACGGAAAGCCCTTTTGGGCAACACCGGCTGCTCCGATATCCGCAGGATTCGCCCAGTCGGCCGGGGAAGATTGATATTTTGCACCGGCGGGTACTGCGACGGGAACAGCCGCTGCAGCCGAACCGCAGAGTGATCGCGACATAGCGGCGGCCGCTCCTTGAGCCAGCACCGCGCCGGTCATCGACTCCCGCTCGTAAGCGGCCGCCGCGTCCTTCGCGATCTGCCCCAGCGAGTTTCGCGCCTCGGCCGTCTTGGCGTTCGCCAAGTACTTGCGCACGCCGTAAATGGCGAGCACGGCCAAGATGCCGACGATCGCGACGACGATCATCAGTTCAATGAGCGTGAATCCTTCTTTTCCTTTGCGCTGCGATACCTTCATCATGGCCTCTCTCCTTGTTGCGTCCGTCTCTCTTTTCATCTCGCCCGTCACTGCCCCTCGTTGACGGTAAACACTTGATTGCTCCACGACGTCGTCATGACGTACGTATTGGGCGCCCCCTGGCCGTCGATGTCGCACGTGGCGACGACGACGAACCAGTCGGTCACCGATGTGACCGGAAGCGTGATGGCGCCAAGCGCGGCGGGAACCTGCGGGGGGTTGGTGTTCGCCGGGCCGGCCTTTGTCGCGTATCCGAACATGACCGGGCCGTCGACGTGGAGCGGAAGCGCCGACCAGACCTGCGTGGGGCAAGTAGACGCAGGACAGACACCACCCCAGGCAGTCACGGTCTGCCCCGTGGGCTGGGACTGGGGATAATAGGCCGTGGTGAGATCGGCGGAGATGTCTGCGTATTGCTGCGTTTCGGCGTGATAACTCTCTTGCGCGACGCGTATGGCCTGAACGGTATTCGCAGCTTCGGTCACGTGTGACGACTGAACGATCTTGCGGTAACCGACGACCGCGAGCATCGCGAGAATGCCCACGATGACGACGACGACCATCATTTCGATGAGCGTGAACCCTCTCGCGCGTCGCACCGGGACGGTACCCCTTGCAGCGTGCATGCCACGGACGCGAACGACGGCAATCGCAGGAGAAATCGCGTGATCGACGAAGATGCGCACTTCCACGGACAGCCGTTGAATGACAATTTTCGTCACTCGGCCCGTCGTCGGATGCCGAGGTTTGTCGCTTACCTCAGACCGGACCGTCCGAATCGGGCACATCGTCGCCCGGCTCGCCGAGCGCGTGCTTCTGAAGGCGGTACCTCAGACTCCGCAGCGTGACGCCAAGCAACCGGGCAGCCTGGGCGCGCACTCCTCCCGACCTTTCGAGCGCTTGAAGGATGAGACGGCGCTCCACTTCTCCCACCACGTCGTCCAGGTTGCAGCCTTCTTCCGGCAAAGCGACGAGCGAGGGCGTTGGCTGCGCCGCGGCACCGGAGACTTCGCGCGGAAGGTCGCCGAGGCCGATCGTTTGCCCGACCGCCAGCGCCACGGCGCGCTCGATGATGTTCTCCAGCTCTCGCGCGTTTCCAGGGAACGCATACCCCTCGAGCACCCGCAGCGCATCGGGGGACAGTCCGCGAATTTGCTTGTCTTGCTCAGCCGCGCAGCGTGCGAGAAAATGGTCTGCGAGTGGCCGAATGTCTTCGCGCCGGTCGCGCAGCGGCGGAACTTCGATGCGAATGACATTGAGGCGATAGTAGAGGTCTTGCCGGAACCGCCCCGCGGCCACGTCCTCCTCGACCCGCCGGTTGGTCGCCGCCAGGACGCGCATGTCGACCGCGGTTTCGGCCGAAGCGCCGACGCCGCGCACTTTGCGCTCCTGGAGCACACGCAGAAGCTTCACTTGAAGCGCGAGCGGAAGGTCGCCTATCTCGTCGAGGAGTACCGTCCCACCTTCGGCCTCGCGGAAAATCCCGAGACGGCTGGAGACGGCGCCGGTGAACGCGCCGCGTTCGTGGCCGAAGAGCTCCGCCTCCATGAGCGATTCGGGGATGGCTCCGCAGTTGACGACGAGAAACGGCTTGTCCTTTCGGTCGCTCACGTCGTGAATCGCGTGCGCGATGCGCTCTTTCCCCGTGCCGCTCTCTCCGGTGATGAGCACGGTCGTGCGCCCGTTCGCGATCCGGTGGACGAGGTCGAGAATGCGGCGCATCGCCTCGGAGCTTCCGAGCAATTCGCGCCCGCGACCGCGAACGAGCCGGGCTCGTAGGCTCTCGTTTTCGGCGACGATCGCGCGCTTTTCCAGGGCTTTCTGGACGAGAGCGCGGAGCTCGCTCGTGGCGAACGGCTTGGTGATGAAGTCGTAGGCGCCGCGCTTCATGGCCTCGATGGCGGTCTCGATTCCGCCGTGCGCGGTCATCACGATGACCTCTGTATGCGCTGAACGCTCTTTGGCGAGCGTGAGCAGGTCCATTCCGTTGCCGTCCGGCATCAGCTGGTCGGTCAAGACGATGGCGTACGGATCGGCGGCGCGTTTGATCGCGTCGCCGGCAGTCGCGAAGCCGGGTGCCAGATCGACGTCGAGCCCTTCGCGGCCAAAGAGGATCGCGAGCATGTCGCGAAGTCCCGGCTCGTCGTCGACGACGAGGATTCGCGGCTTCGATCCTGCCATCCTCGGGCAGAGTATCAGGTCGACGAGAGAACGTTTCCGAGAAGCGGGCGGTGCCCCTCGATGCTCGCGCTTTAGTTGGCCAGTTTCGCGACTGCCATCTGCGTCTGCCCTACGCCGACCGACACTGTGATCGTCTTCGACAATTGCTGCTCGGCGTTGACGAACTTCACCTGGTGAACGCCGGGCGATACCGACACGTGCACTCTCGGCGTGGGGCCGAGCTGCTTTCCGTCGAGGAACGCGGTCGACGGAGGGATCGAATTGATGTTGAGGAAGCCTTCGCCTCCCGCTGTGGCGGGCGCCGGCGCCGCGGCCTGGGCCTGCGCCGCCACGATGGAGTGCTGCACCGCGACGGGCGGGGGCCCGGCTGGCGCCGGATTGGCCAGGGGAGGGGGCGATGCGGCCGCACCTGCGACCGGCAGGCCCACGGCCTTCTGCTGCTGGGCCGCGGCGAACTGGGGCGGAGCAGACCAGGCGTTGCCGATCTGTGCTGCTTGGCCTGCGCCTCTCGGTTCGAGGGAGACGACGTACGTCTTTTCGGCCAGGCCGTCGTCGAAACTGATCGGCTGGTTGTAGTCGGTATAGCCAAACCTGTTCGCCTGCAGCGACCAGTTCTTCGCCGTCTCGATGTCGACCGAAATGGGGAGCGTCTGGATCTCACGTCGATCGCTTCCGCTGACCAGAAAGACGCGTGCCCCCGGGGTGGCGAGCGAAATGGTCACTTTGCCTTTGACCACTTTGAGCGTCACGGTGCCGAGGTCTTCGACTCGGTCTTTCTCGACGGTGACGTGCCTCTCGAGCGGCTGGTACCGCTCGGAGCCAACGATCTTGACGACGTGGTCGCCGGGGGTCATCTCGCGGTAGTCCTGGGGAAGCGGGCCGATTTCCTTGTCGTCGACGTAGAGCTTCACGCCCGGCTGCGTCCCGCCCACTTTGATTCCGGTGCCTTTGCTCGAGACTCCAAGGGTGAAGGTCGCGGCGACGTCTTTGCGTGCCTCGACGTTCACTCCCTGTGTGGGCGGCAGGTCGTAGCCGTCCGCGACGACCTTCACTTCGTGCGGTCCCGTGCTCTCCTGTTCGATGATGCACGGAGCGGTATCGCACTGCTTTCTGCCGTCCACGTAAATGTCGACGCGCCCGACCGGAGCGCCTTTCGGATCGCTGACATTGACGACGATGCGGCCGGAGTGCGGCATGAGGAACATGACGACTCCCACCAAGGCGGCGGCAGCCAACCCGAGGAAGGCCCACCGGGCGGTCGAGTTCTGTCCCGGGCGAAGGAGTGCGGTCGCCTCCATGCTGCGGATGGGCGGGTGGCTGGACACGCCCCCGGCGCGTCCCGGCGACAACGTCGTCCCCGGCGCGGGCAACGCGACCAGAGGAGCGCCCGAGATCGAGACCGGCGGAGGCGGGAGCGATCGCGGTGGGGTCGACCCGCCGAGTCCCTGAAGCATCGACGACGGCGGGGGAGGCAACGTTCCCAGGCCGGGAGGCGGAAGGGATCCCGGGACGCTCGACCGTGTACTGATCGGTCCGGGCGGAGTCGGAGAGTTTCGACCCGCCGAAGGCGGCGGAACCATCCCCAGAAGGGTCGACTTCATCGACATGTTGGGGGGCGGCGGCGTACCCGCGGCGGGCAGCGGCGCCGCGCGACGCATGAGAGGCAGGTCGCCTTCCTTATCGAAGATCTGCGTGGCTTCGTCTTCGTCGTCCCAGTCGACGCTGGCGCCGTCCCTCGCTCCTGTCTCCGCAGGAGAGGCGGGCGAGACCGGCGGAAGAGCGGTGCGGCCTGGCGGCGGCGGCGGCTGAGACGGATCCGGAACGCTGGGCTCCGCCACAGGCATGGCGGCTGGTGAGGTGAGACCGAGCAATGTGCGCGATCCGTCCCGCGGAGGGGCCGGCGGGCCACCGGACTGGCCCGTGGGGCCGCCACCTTTTTTGGTGAGGCCCTCGAACACATCGAGGTCCGATCCGTTTTCGTCCGTTGCCATGGCCCGAGTCTCCTGCGTCGGCGCGCTCACCATATCACCAGCGCCCGCGAGGGCGACATCGGTGAGCCACGTAGCTTCCGAGGTAGCATAGGCTGCCTCATCGGGTGGATTGTAGCCGATTCGAGGGGCGTAGGGTGCCGCTCGGAGGTATCGGCCATGCTTCTTCGGTTCTGCTTGCCGCCGAACTTGCCGGTGTCGAGGGAGTAGGAGGCATAGGCTTGTAAAAATATCGGATACGCTTGGCCTGGAGCGGCTGCCAAACCTGCGCGGGCACGATCGGAGTCGCGTCGAACACGGTATGCGCGTCGGGAGCGCGGTCGCGAACTAGGCGCGAGCCGATGGGGGCCGAGGCGCCAGCGACGGGGCCGCCCGACAGGTCGAGCGAGCCTCCCAGAAATGCCCTCGCGTCTCCGGGGAGCGACATCCGCGTCGTGCACCCGAGGCGGTCGAGCCATGCGTCCATCGCCGCGGCCGTGCGCGCGTCGGGTGCGGGCGCGTCGGGCGGCAGTTCGATCCAAACGAGCATTCCGTCTTCGTCCTGTACCCCGACCGCGGCTCGCGCACCGGCGGACAACGGCGAAGTCATGGGAACACCGCCCATCAAAATCGTTGCGTCGGCGGCGGGGGCGCTCGCCCCGATTGAGAAGACGTGCGCGTACCACCACAACGACACGGTGCCACGCGTACCGGCTGTCATCGACAGGACGGTGGGCGTCTGCGCGCCGCCGCCGGTCGCGGGCCTGACGGCGCGGGGATCGACGCGGAGCACGCGGACCTTCGATCCGCCCGCGCGCACCCAGCTGGTGGCCAGCGCGTAGGGAAACCCGTGTTGCGGCAGCCCTTTGGTGCGCCACGTTCCTTCGTCCGGTTCCGCCGACGGGCCCGCGTCGAGCGGGGCTCCCGGGAGCAGAGGCCGCGTCGTGAGATAGAAAAAGTCGCGCGCTTCACGCTGGATATACCGGGGAAAGAGCATGTGGCCCATCCCTCGAATCATGCGGCGCGAGCGGAAGACGTACCCGGTCATGTTCGGGACTTTTCCTTCCGCTTCCCAATCGCTCTGGAGCGGCCGCTTGAGGGGCTTGAGACCGCCCTCGGGCGCGACATCGTAAAACTCGAATCCGGCGTGCCCCGGATTCATGTCGAGGTGGATGCCGAATGCGCACCGCGCGTGAAGCATTCCTTCGGCAAGGTCTTCTGCCGAAATGCTCGTGCTGTAAAAATATCCGACGAACCCTTCTTCGGTGAGACAAACCGCGCTCCGCGTGCTGTGCACTTGATCGGCCCAACCCGGCGGCGTTCCTCCCCACCAGGTCCGCCCCCACGGGTTGAACTTCCCATTTTGTACGAGCGCGGTGAGGTTTTGCCGGAGGGCGACGATGTCGCTCGGGACGACCGGCGCACCGCCTTCGCCGACGGCACCATCCGCGAGCGGACCCGGCCACGCGCCGAAGGCGTTCGATCCGTCGCGCAGTTCGACGACGGTCGCCGCATACGGCTTGGGAGGGAGGTACTCGATTCCGTTTGCCTGCATCCCGTACTCGCCGTGCTGCGCCTGAAAACCGCCGTTGAATCCGGCGACCATGTGCCGGATGACTTCCGGCGCGCGCGGCACCAGCCCCGGCCCGTGCTCGCCGCTGGCCCCCACAGGCTCGACCGCACCCGCCTCGATGTGGAGCGCGATCTGGCGCGGGTCCCAAAGCGTGACGTAGACCCGGACGTCCTGCCGGTGCACGTTGGGGCGAACGAACGAGGTGACGAATGCGGGAGCGCTCCCGCTCGGCGCCGGGGTGATGAACGGGTCTTTGTCGAGGGCGATCCACTGACCCTCTCCGGGGAGAAGGGGGGAGACGGCGGTCTTCATCGGGGGAGGTGGCCAGCCGATTTCGGGATCCGTGAACGTCGGGGCAAACGTGGTCGACTGCGCCAGCCCGAGTTCGTCCTGCACCTCCTGAGCGGTCGTTCCGTTGGAGAACTGCGCGTGCCAGCGGTCGAGCGCCGTGAACGCCACGGCCTTTACCCACTGCATCCGGTCGTCGCCGAACGACGGCATGGCCCGCACCCGGTCGACGGCCCACGTGACGAGATTGCCCGGGCGCGCTCGCTCGTCGAGGAGGACGCGCACGAACTCGGTCCCCGACACGACGCTGCCGCGGGCCGGATCGATGACGACGGTACGGTCGTCCGCTTGCACCTCGACCATTCCGTCGTCGCGCCAAACGAATGTTGCGTTGCGTGCGACCGGCTCGAGCGCAAACGTGTCGTGGACGACCCCGTCCATTTGGCCGGTGCGCTGCAGATTGGTGAGGGCAATCTGCGTGCGCTGAAGCCGGCTGAACTCCCCGCGCGAAGCGGCCTCTCGCCCTCCGAGGTCGAGCACGTGAATTCCGGTACAGAGACCGTCGGACAAGGCGGCGTAGACCGCGAGGCGTCCGCGTACGACGGGACGCGATTCGTCAGCCCCTGTCGTCTCGGTGACGTTCCACGCGTCCCCCACGGTAAGCACTTCGCCTTCGGGCGATACGCGCGCGTCGATCAAATAGAGGTCGTTCGGTTCGTCCGGCGCGTGGGCGTGCACGAGGGCGCGCGCTTTGGAGGTGATGGCGCCCCACGCGCTCCGCGGGCGCGAAATCCAAGTGACGTCGGCTGCCTCGCAGAGGAGACCGCGCCCGGCGAGGGCGTCGGCGACTGCGCTTTCCGGACTGGGTGCTGCCGTGGAGGGTCCGCAGTTGCGGGACGCCAGCGCGGACGCGATGGCGAGGACGATCGGGATCGGGCGAAAGCGGGAATGCCACCACGAGAGCAGCCACGAAGGCCGCGCCCAACGTTCCGAAGCGGGAATCGAACCGAGGTGTGTGGTCATGCTCTCGCCGGTACGCGCGCCTCTTTACGGAAAGGAGGAGCATGCCGCGGCGACTACGGGGTGTGCAATTGGGCAACGCGGTTGGCGGGTCGCCGGCGGCAAAACTGCGAATTTCCGCGCGAAGCCGAACGGCCTGAAACGTGCTAGATTCGATATCCGAACATGCCCCGGCGCGCGCTCGCCGCAAGCCCTGTGTTCGCGCTGGCGATTGCGTGCGCCAGCCCGACGCTGCCGTTGCCGCCGCCCGAGGAAGTGTCGGTGGGCCTGGGGCCCGACGCCGACCATGTCACGCTGGTCGGCCTTTGCGGCGGCACTCCCCGGAACGTATTCGTCGTGGTCATCAATGAGGGCGGCTCGAATGTACCCGTGCCCCTCGACCAAGCAGTCGGCGGCGCACGGACCGACCCCACCTGCGGAAAATGGGACGCGACGGTATTCGCGCACCCGGGCGATTTGCTGTCCGTCACCTACGACGAGGACGAAGTCGCCAGCCAGTCTTTGCTCATCGGAGTGCCCTGACGCTGTGGCTTTCGTTCTCACTGCCAGCGTGTCTCCTGCGCCCCTCCGATGACTTTGAGTGCCACGCGCTTCGGAGGCGCCTCGCCCGGCTCGTCGATCAAGTCGCCGACGAGGTCCCAGTCGCTCGCCTGGGCGATGCGCACCCGCCGGATCTCTCCGGCGTGCGCTTCGCCCTCCGACAGAAACACACTGCCATCGATGTCCGGCGCTTGCCCGGGGTGGCGGCCTTTCATGACGAGCTCGTGCTCTTCGCTGGGTCCCTCGACGAGCACCTCGAGCTCGCGGCCGATGAGGGCGCGATTTTTCTCGCGGGCGATGCGCCGTTGCAAGGCCATCAGCTTGCGCGCGCGGTTGGCCGCGACGAGCGGCGCGACCTTGCCTTCGAGCGCGCTGGCGGAGCACGTTTCTTCGTCCGAGTAGCGGAAGACGACCGCGTGCTCGAAACGCGCCCACTCCACGAACGCGCAGAGCTCGTCGAACTCGGTTTCGGTCTCGCCGGGATGCCCGACGATGAACGCCGTGCGGAATGTCAGCGTCGGAATCGCGCGGCGCAGGCGCTCGACGACACGCCGCTGTCGACCTTGGCCGTGCCCGCGGCGCATTCGCGCGAGCATCGCGTCGGCCGCGTGCTGCAGCGGCATGTCCACGTACGGGACGACCCGAGGATGGTGGGCGAGAAGCTCGACGAGCGCCTCGTCGATCGTCTCGGGGTAAAGGTAGAAGAGCCGCACCCAGCGCACCCCGCGTACGTCGGCGACCCGGCGTACGAGCTCCGCCAGGGCGACGCGCGAGTGCTTGGGAAGATCGCGCCCGTACGAGACGGTGTCCTGGGAGACGAGATTGAGCTCGAGCGCTCCGCCGTCCACCAAACGCTCGGCCTCCGCGACGATGTCATCGACGGTTCGCGAACGCTGGTCGCCTCGAATCTGGGGGATGACGCAGAAGGCGCAGGTGCGGTTGCACCCCTCGGCAATCTTCAGCCATGCGCTCGCGCGCGACTGCGTCAAGACGCGCGGGTCGCTGGAGCGCACGAGCCAGTCGGCGGGATTGCCGACGAGCATTCGCTCGACGTCGCCGGAGAGAACGTCCGCGAGTTTCATCATGTCGCTCGAACCGAGAAAGTGGTCCACCTCCGGCATTCGAGCCGAGAGCTCGGCGGGGTAGCGCTGCGAAAGGCATCCGGCGACGACGAGCTTCTTGCAGGCGCCGATCCTCTTGTATTCGGCGAGCTCGAAGATGGTGTCGATCGATTCCTTCTTCGCCTCCCCGATGAAACCGCAGGTGTTGACTACGATGACCTCGGCCTCGTCCGGCTCACCGACGATTCGCCAGCCCCCGGCCGCGGCCACGCCGAGCATCACTTCGGTGTCGACGCGGTTCTTGACGCAGCCCAGGCTGACGAAGTGGATTTTGCGTGGTTCGGTCATGCCGGAAGGGCAATGGCCCTAGCATGGTTCGACGGCGCGGGCCTCACTCCGAGTCGAAGGGAACCACGCTCGCCTCGCTCAGTTTCGGTATCGCGCCGCGAAGGGGTTCGAGGACCTCGGCGGCGGTGCCCACGGCGACGACCAGGAGATCCTCGGGGTGGATTCGGGTCTTCACCGCTGCGCTGGATCCCTCGGAGTCGACGGCGCGGACGCGCTGCACCCAGGCGGAATAGTAGTCGCCCGGGAGCGCGAGCAGTTCGACGTCGAGCGCCTGGTGGAGCCGCTTGGCGGCCGTATCCACCTCGAACGCATAGGACCGTTCGAGGTAGCGTTTGATGAAGGCGACCTCTCGGGGCAAGACGCCTCCGGTCACCCACGCGTCGAGCATCTCGAGGGTCAACTTGAGACAGGCGGCGGAGTCCGTGGCCGACGGAAACGTCCACATGACCCAGGCCTGTCTGCGGCGGTCGACCGTCGTCCGCGAGCTCGCTCCGTAGGACCACCCGCGCTTCGACCGGACTTCCTTCATGAGGCGCGATGTGAACGTGCCTCCGAAGATCGCGTTTGCGACGACGAGGTCGACGTGGTCGGGGTCGTGTGCCGACGTGCCTTGTGTGCCGACGAGGAGCTGAACCTGCGTGCGCTCCGGCTTGTCGACGACCAGAAGGCGCCGCCCGGTGCGCATCACCGGCTCGGCGACCTCGTCGGGGGTGCGTTCGCCGATCTGCAATCCCGCCAAGAGCTGTCGCGTGATCTCGGGCGCACGCTCGGCTGTCACGTCGCCTGCGATGCCGACGACGACGTTGGCTTTGACCAGATAGCGCCGGTAGAAGGCGACGACGTCGTCGCGCTCGATCGCGCTCACGCTGGCGGTAGTGCCGCCCGAATTGTGTGCGTAGGGGTGGCCGTCGAACAGCGCCTGCTGCAGCGCCTTCTGCGCGAGCACGCGATCGCTGTCGCGGGCCTCGATGATTTCGGCCACGGTCTCACGCTTCAGCCGTCCGAGCTCGTCCTCTGGAAACGTGGGCGTTGCGAGGAGCCGGGCCAAGAGAGCGACGAACGCGTCCAGGCTCCGCGCGATGACCTGAACGTGCAACGCGACCGTGGACGGCGACGTGTCGACGGCCATTTCGCCCCCGAGGGAGTCGATGCGGAAGTCGATTTGCTCGGAGCTCATCCCCTCGCACCCTCGGCGGAGCATGCGGAGCGCGATGCGGGCCAGCCCCCACTTGGGGGGCGGGTCGACCGCGGATCCACAGCGAAGCGCGATGACGATCGACACGAGAGGTACGGCGTGGTCGGGCTCGAGGAACCCGACGGCGCCTCCTTCGAGCTCGAAGCGCAACGGCGCCGGACGCGCCCGCGCGCGCGACGCCGCCGTCACTTCGACTCCGCGGGGGCAGCGGCTGCGGCGTCGGGCACGACGCGCACGATGGTGCGCGCATGATCGACCAGATACCGGCGCGCAGCGCGGCGCAGATCTCCCGTCGTCGTCCTCCGAAACGCGTCGACCCGTCGATAGGCATAGGCCGGGTCGCCGAGCACCGTCTCGAAGAAGCCGATCTGCTCCGCTTTGCCCGAGATCGTCTCGAGCTGCTGGAGCATTCCGAGCTCGAGTCGCGCCTTCGCACGCTCCAGCTCATCGTCTGTCACGACGTCGTTTCGCACGCGAGCAAAGGCCTCGTCCATGATGGTCTGGATCTCTCGCGTCTTGTGGGCGCCACGTGCCGTCGCCCAGCACTCGAAGAGCCCGGGGTCCCGGAACGTCGACACCCACCCCCGCACGTCGGTGGCGAGCTCGCGATCCACGATCAGCGTCCGGTAGAGGCGGGACGCGCGCCCGCCGAAGAGGATCTCGCTCAGGACGGTCATCGTGGCGTGGTCACCGTCGCCGAGCGCCGGGCCTTTGTACGCGAGAAGGAGCTTTTCGGTGGCCGTCGGCTTGCGCACGTCGACCTCGCGCTCTTCGAGCTGCGTGGGCTCGGGATAGATGTCCTCAGGAGGAATGGGCTGACTTGGAATGGACCCGTAGGCGTCGCGAATGGCGAGCAGGAGGTCGCCCTCGCGCACGTCGCCCACGGCAACGACCGTCGCGTTGTTCGGCGCGTAATACGTACGATAGAACGCCGTGCAATCCTCCGGAGAGAAGCCTTCGATGTCCTCCATCCAGCCGATCGTCGGCCACTGGTACGGGTGCTTGACGAAGGCGGTCTTGTAGAGAATCTCGCCCGCTGCCCCCTCGACGTCGTCGTCGACGCGATAGCGCCGCTCGTTGGCGACCACTTCTTTCTCGCTCGCGACTTGCGGTTCGCGCAAGACGAGTCGCGCCATTCGCTCCGCCTCGAGTTGCACGGCGAGCTTGATGCGGTCGGACGGAATCGACTCGTGATAATAAGTCCAGTCGACCCACGTCGCCGCGTTCGTCTCGGCGCCGCTTTCTTCGAGCTTTCGGTCGAAGGCTCCGGAGCGCAGGTTCTCCGTCTCGTTGAACATCAGGTGCTCGAAGAGGTGCGCAAGCCCGGTTTTTCCCGGCTTCTCGTCGCGCGAGCCGACCCGAAACCACGTGTGGTAGCTGGCGATGGGCGCGGCCGCGTCGACCAGCACCAGCACGGTCAGCCCGTTGCCCAGGCGCCAGCGATGCACCACTTCGCCGCCGAACGGGTGCGCCCCTTCGTACTTCAGTCGGGCGCCCTCGGGCGCGCCGCTGCTGGATTGCTCTGCCCAGTCGCGGCGCGCCGCCGCCGAGTCGCGCGGCCCCAATTTCTTCATGCGGAGCGATTCGCCATCCGAGGGATCCTCGCGGATCAGGATTTCTTCGGCTGAACGACGATTTCTACGCGCCGGTTGGCGGCGCGACCCTCGATCGAGCTGTTGTCCGAAATCGGATTGTCGGGACCCTTGCCCTCCGCCGTGATGAGGTCCCGCGGGATGCCTTTTTGCACGAGGTAGTCGCGCACCGAGTTCGCGCGCCGCTGGGAAAGGTCCATGTTGAAGTCCCGCGTTCCCACGTTGTCGGTGAACCCGTAGACCACCATCGGCTGCTCTTTTCCGCGCAGCGCATCGGCGATCTGGTCCAGCTTGGCCATCGCACCCGGTTTGAGGTCGGCCTTGCCCGTCGCGTAGAGAACCTCGCCCTGGAGGGTGATGACCATGCCGCGGTCGTCGTCCTTGACCGCTGCGATCTTTGCAATCGTGTCGCGGGCGTCCTTGAGCTTCGCCTCGAGGTCCGCGAGCTTCTTCTGCTGCTCGGCCGCTTCGGCCTGTTTTCGCTGCAGCTCGGTCTGGGTTTGATTGAGCGTTTGCTGCGTCTTGTTGAGCGCTTGCTGCGTTTGGTTGAGCTGCGAAGACATCGTGGCCTGAAGCTGTTGCTTGGCCTGGTCGGCGTCCTGCTGGGCCTTGAGGGCCGCGGCCTCCGCCTCCGCGATTTGCGACTTGCGCTGGGCGATGATCGCCAGGTCGAGCGTGTTCGGGTCGTCCGGATCGCTGGTCCAGGCTTGCTCGGCCTGCTGCAGGGCGAGATCGGCCACGTGGACGTCGGTCGGGTCGAGCTGCATCGCCAGGCCGGCCTTCGCCTGCTGAAACTCGGATCGTGCATCGGTCAGCTGCTTGGGCGGAAGTCGCTCGCCCCCGCAAGCGGCGAACGCGCCGAGCGCGATCCCGGCGACGACGAGCGCGCTCCTTTGGGTGGTGGTGCGCATCATTGGGGTCCTTTCTTCGCCTTCTGGAGGTCGTCCTCGGCCTGGCGCGCCGCGGTCTGCGCTTTTTGGGCTCTGGCGATACTGAGCGCCAGCTGCGCTTCGACGCGCGCAACCGCGACGAGGCTGGCCGCCCGACGGTTGTCTTGATTGATAAGGTCTTTGGACTTTTGCAGGTCTTCCTGCGCGAGCTGCAGATGCAGTTTCGCGTCGGGCACTTCTGGCGCTCCGCCGGCCTCGGCCTTGCCGACGTCGTTGTTCGCTTCGGCCCACTCCGTGTTGGGGGGCGGCAAGCTCGCTCCGCATGCCGCTGTGGCCGCGGCGAAGAGCGCGATCGTTGCGATCCGCATGTGAGATATCTCCTTGGTACGCCGAGGGTAGTTTCGAGAGCCCACCTGTATCAAGGGGATCGTCTCAATCCACCTTGAGGATCGCGAGAAACGCCTGCTGCGGGATCTCGACGGTCCCCACTTGCTTCATGCGCTTCTTCCCCTCTTTCTGCTTCTCGAGGAGCTTTCGCTTGCGGCTGATGTCTCCCCCGTAACATTTGGCAGTGACGTCTTTGCGGAGAGCCTTGACGGTTTCGCGGGCGATGACCTTTCCGCCTATTGCCGCCTGGATCGCCACCTCGTACTGCTGGCGCGGGACGAACTCTTTCAGCTTCTCGGCCAACGATCGACCGCGGGCGTACGACTTCTCCTTGTGGACGATGATCGACAGTGCGTCGAGCGGTTCACCGTTGACCAGGATGTCCACTTTCACGAGGGAGTCGGCGCGGTACCCGACGAGCTCATAGTCCATGGAGGCGTACCCTCGCGAGACGCTCTTCAGCCGGTCGTGGAAGTCGAAGAGCACCTCGGCGAAGGGCAGCTCATAGGTCACGATCACCCGGTCCGCGGCGGCGTACTGCATCGCCTTCTGTGTTCCGCGGCGGTCCTGGCAAAGCGCGAGGATCGCGCCGACGAACTCGACTGGCACGTGGATGTTCATCGTGACGAGCGGCTCTTCGATGCGCTCGATCAGCTGCGGCGGAGGAAGCTTCGCGGGGTTCTCGACGCGCACGGCTTCGCCGTCGGTCTTGTAGACGTTGTAGACGACGCTCGGCGCGGTGGTGATGAGGTCGAGGTTGAACTCGCGCTCCAGGCGCTCCTGGATGATCTCCATGTGGAGAAGGCCCAAGAACCCGCACCGAAAACCGAAGCCGAGCGCTTCGCTCGTGTCGGGCTCGAAGCTGAACGCCGCGTCGTTGAGATGCAGCTTCTCGATGGCGTCGCGCAGCTGGGGGTAATCGGCACTGTCGGTCGGGTAGACCCCGGCGAAGACCATCGGCTTGACTTCTTTGAAGCCGGGGAGGGGATCGCTCGTCGGACCGATGTGATGGGGACCCCGGCCCGGCGCGCTCACGGCGTGCGTGACCGTGTCGCCGAGCTTGACGTCGTGAACGCTCTTGATGTTCGCCGAGACGAAGCCGACTTCTCCGGGACCGAGCTCGTCGACCGGAGCGACGAAGGGCTGAAAGATGCCCATCTCGGTCACTTCGTAGTCGGTGCCCGTCGCCATGAATCGGATCTTGTCGCCCTTCTTGACCGTGCCGTCGACGACGCGGACCATCGCGACGGCGCCCCGATAGGCGTCGTACCAAGAGTCGAAGAGAAGGGCGCGGAGGCGGCCGGCGGCGTTTCCCGAAGGCGCCGGGACTTTGCGCACGATCTGCTCGAGGATTTCGCGAACACCGGCGCCGGTCTTGCCGCTCGTCGCGATCGCCTCGGAGCAATCGAGCCCGACCACCTGCTCGATCTGGGCCTTGGTCCGTTCGACGTCGGAGCTCGGGAGATCAATCTTGTTGAGGACGGGCAGGATCTCGAGCCCCTGATCGAGCGCGAGGTACACGTTGGCCAGCGTTTGCGCCTCGACTCCCTGCGTCGAATCGACGACGAGCACCGCTCCCTCACAGGCGGCCAAGCTCCTGGAAACCTCGTAGTTGAAGTCGACGTGACCCGGCGTGTCAATCAAGTTGAGCTCGTACTGCTGGCCGTCGGACGAGGTGAACGAAAGGCGTACCGCCTGAGCCTTGATCGTGATTCCCCGTTCGCGCTCGAGGTCCATCTTGTCGAGGAACTGCGCTCGCATCTCGCGCTGGGCGAGCGCGCCCGTGATCTCGAGGATGCGGTCCGCCAGCGTCGACTTTCCGTGGTCGATGTGGGCAATGATGGAGAAGTTTCGGATCGATTGCTGCGGGGTTGGCATCGGGGCTCCGTCCAGTACCACGATGCGGCGAGGCCGCAGGCGTGCGTGTCAGCCCTTGCCGGCCGCGGCGCGTTCTGGCTTCGCCTCGGAGGTGGAAGGGCCTTGCTGCGCTTCGACGTGCGGACCGCGCGGGAGATCGGGCGTCGGGCTGTCGTCGCCACGGGCCGAAGCGAGCGGAAGCTGCCCCGGAAGGAGATGGTCGTATTGTCGCAGCACGAGATCGATGCCCTCCCGAATATAGACGGCCACCGGGACCTTCGTGCGCTCGTGCAGGAGCCGAAGCCGGTCGCTTTGCTCCGGGGTCACGTAGATCGTGGTCGATATCTTCTTGCGGGACATGGGGCCCGAGGGGACTATAGCTCCGTGATGCCGAGGGCTTACGGTACGAGGCGAGGGTAGGCGACCCCGCGCCCCAAAAACGACGGGGCACTGCGCGGGGACAGGAACGGCCAATCCGAGAAGTGGGACCGTGAAGTTACACTACGTGAACATACGTGCTCCTTCAAGCGCGAGCGGGCCGCGGTGCTCTCGCATCCGAGAATTGCTCGTGAAATCGGGTGTCTTGCCCCCGCAAGGCGTCCGCGCGTATTGTCCCGCGGTAGCGCGCAGCCCTTCCCATCCGGATGGTCCGATGACCGACGTGCCCCCTCGCCACCCAAGACGGAACCCGCAGATGGGAGACGTCGTTCGATGTCACTGAACTCGCCGCGCGTTGCCCTTTTCCTCGCCGGACTCGCCGCCGCTTCGTGCGGGGGCACCGAGAAACCTGGTCCGGTCGCGGTCGCGCCGAGGGGACGATCGGAGAAGATCGAGCACGAGAAATGCGACGTCTCGGGCAGCAACGTGGAGGCGGTCGACACGAATGGGGACGGAAAGCCCGACATTCGTCGCGTTTACGACGGCTCCAAGCACGAGATATGCCGGGTGACCGACCTGAACCACGACGGCAAGCCCGATCTCTACGAGTTCTTCGACGACAGCGGGGCGATTCGTCGCCGCGAATTCTCTTACGGCGACACGGGCGACGTGAACGCGGTCGAGATCTACGAGGCCGGTAAGCTCGTCCAGCGGCAGTACGACACCACGGGGCAGCACAAGATCGACACCTGGGACTGGTTCGATCCGCAGGCTCCGGTCGACGCAAAGACCGGACGGCCGTTGCACCCGATTCGTCGGGAGCGCGACATCCACGGCGGCGGGACCATCGACCAGTGGTGGACATGGCAGGGCGACAAGGTGACCATCGCCACGGATCGAAACGGCGACGGACACCCCGATCCCGACTCCGCGATCACGATCGGCGGGGCCGACGACGCGGGAACCGCCACTCCCGCGCCGTCCCAGGCCACTCCGGGCAACGATGGCGGATCCATGGAAGCGTCCGTCGCCGACAACACAGACGGAGGGGCGCAATGAGCCTCTTTGGTGCTGCGCGCGCGGCGCGGATCCTCGGTGCGGGAGCCCTATTGGGCTCGATCACGTTCGCAGCGTGCGGCGGCCCTCCGGCGCCGGTTACGAAAACGGCACCCGGCGGCTCGCACGATGCGCAAAACTGGCCGGCGGACGACCGCTCGCTCTGCCAGGGGTTCGTCCACTGGAAGAGCAACCCAAAGCTCGAAGTCAGCGAGACGGTGGGCCCGGGCTCCGTCCGGCCGAACGTTCGGCGCGTCTACAAAGTCATTGGCGACCGTGACGACCGGCACTCGGTCCTCATTTGCCGAGAAATCGACAGCAACTTGGACGGCATCAAGGACGTGGTGCGCACGTTCAATGAAAAGGGCGAACCTCTTCGCGAGGAAGCGGACACCAATTACGACGGCAAGATCGACGACTGGGTGAATTTCGCCGACGGTCGAATCGAAGAGGAGGACATGGACACGACGTTCTCCACGGGCCGACCGAACGTGTGGAAGTTCTATATCAACGGAGAACTCTCCCGAGTCCGCCGCAACACCCATTGCGCCAGCGGCAGGGCCGACACCTGGGAGATCTATTTCAAGAACCGCCTGGAGCGCGTCGGCAACGACACGACGTGCGACGGACACGTCGACCGGTGGGACCGCGACGCCCAGCTCATGGCCCAGGAGGAGGCACAAGGCCAGGTCGAGGTCGCCGACGCGGGCGCGGACGCATCGCCTTCCGACGGCGGTGACTTCGGCGACGCCGGGGCGTTTCGTGACGGCGGGTCTCGAAGCGGAGTCCGGCCCAAGCGGCCGCGGTGACCCGTTTGCGCTACGGCAGACGATGGGAAGACCCTAGCGGCCCCGGCGGCCCTGGCGGTTTTCTTCTCTTAGGTTCCGGCCCGCCCGTAGGCATCTTCGATGCGCACGACGTCGTCGAGCTCCGGCGTGGATACCTCGATGACGTCCACGTCGGTGAAGGCCACCATGCGATGCACGGTTCGCGGTGGACAGTGAAATGACTCGCGCTGGCGCATGCGAATGACCCGGACGTCAGCGCCCTCGCCGATCTCGAGGTCCATCTCGCCCGTTTCGACCAGAAAGGTCTCGTCTTTCTTGAGGTGGTACTGCCTCGAGAGCTTCTGGCCGGCCGCGATGTGCAAGATCTTGCCGACGTAGCGATCGGTCTCCGCCCAAATGATCTCGTAGCCCCAGGGCTTGCTGACGCGTCGCATGCCGAGTCCGTTTAGGATATCACGCCGGGCATGGCCAGCGTTCGCCTCCAGAAAGTGCTTGCCCACGCGGGCATATCTTCGCGGCGCGCCGCCGAGGAGCTCATCGCTCGCGGGCGGGTGCGCGTCGACGGACGTGTCGTCACCGAGCTTGGGACGAAAGTGAACCCTCGCGTGAACCGGCTGGAGGTCGACGGACAACGCGTGATCGCCGAGTCACCCGTCTACATCGTCTTGCACAAGCCCCGGGGCGTCGTGTCCACGATGAACGACCCCGAGGGACGACCCAGCGTGCGCGAGCTCTTTGCCACGGTATCCACGCGTGTCTTTCCGGTCGGCCGGCTCGATTTCAACACCAGCGGGGTCCTCCTTGCGACCAACGACGGCGACTTCGCAGAGGGTTTGGCGCACCCACGCCGGGCCGCTCCGAAGAAATACGTCGTCAAAGTGAACGGAGAGATGAAGCCCGAAGATTTGGACCTCTGGCGGCGAGGGGTCGAGCTCGAGGACGGAAAGACCCTTCCGGCGAAGGCCAAGCTCCTTCGCTACGAAGGGGGCAAGACCTGGTTTGAGCTGACAATCACGGAGGGACGCAACCAGCAGGTTCGCCGGATGGGCGAGGTGACTGGATTCCGAGTCATGCGCCTCGCGCGCCTCGCGTTTGCCGGAGTCACTTCCGAGGGGCTTCGCCCGGGCCAATGGCGGTACTTGACCGCCGACGAGCTGGCGACCCTGAAGAAGGAGTACGGCGTTCCCAAGCGCGTCGTTTCCCCCCCGCCGCCCGCGCCACCTGGACGACGCTCCGCGGAGCGACCACCCGCGCCACCTGGACGACGCTCGCCGGAGCGACCGCCCGTGCCACCTGGACGACGCTCCGCGGAGCGACCGCCCGCGCCACCTGGACGACGCTCCGCGGAGCGACCACCCGCGCCACCTGGACGCCGCTCGCCGGAGCGACCGGTCTCCGACCCGCGATCGAGCGACCGGCGGCCCCGGTACGGCGGCGGCGCGCCGGCAAGGCGGGATATTGCCACCCGAGAGGATTGGGGCGGCGGCGTTCGCCGCGGTTCGAGCGGCGAGCGCGACGAAGATCGACCGGTGCCCGGCGCGAGACCGGCAGGGCGGGGGGGCCGCACCCGCACGACCGGCACAGGCGGGGGAATCGGCGCGCAAGAAGGCGCGGTGTACCGCGTGCGCGGACGCCGGGGGTCGAGTACGTGAGTCCCACGGAACCATGGCGCACGTAGAGCCCCGCGCACATCGACGCCATGGCGTAATGCTCGGTTTTTGCGCGGGGCTCGCGTCGGTATGCGGCATGGGTCGAGTGGGCCGCGCGGACGACCTCGGGCAACCGCCGCCCGAACCGCCCCGGCACCACGCGCACTGGGATGCGGGGTGGACGCACGCCGGCGCGTGGGACTATTCGGTCGCGGCGGTCAGCGCGGCCACTTTGTTGGTCGAGGCTTTCGCGCTCCAGCCCATCCGTCCGCCACTCCGATGGTCGGGGCCCATCCTCTTCGACGCCGACGTACGCGATGCCCTCCGAGCCTCGAGCGCCAGCACCCGGAACTCGCTCGAAGATCTCACCTGGGGGCTTTGGGGCGTGCAGGTCGCGTATCCCGTGCTCGTCGACGTCCCGTTCGCGTGGGCTCACGGCGACCACGCGCTCGCCCGAGATTTGTTCTGGCAAGACGCCGTGACCCTGACCTTCGCAGCGGCAGTCGACCTCGGCCTTCGCGACCTCGCGGGCCGCGCTCGTCCCTTCGTCTACGACTGCCTCTCGCGCGGGGGGACCAATTGCCTGAGCAACGTCGAGAGCACGCGATCATTTCCGGGGGGGCACGTCGTCAACAGCACCGCCGCCTCCGTGCTCACCTGCACGCAGCACCTCTACATGGATCTCTACGGAGGCCCTTGGGACGGCCTGACGTGCGCGACGACGCTGGCGTCCGACCTCACGATTGCGATCCTGCGCACCGTTTCGGACAACCATTGGGCGAGCGATCAGATCGCGGGCATCGCCATCGGTAGCCTCATTGGATGGGGGGTGCCGTACGTGATGCATCTTCGCAACCATGGGGACGCCGTTCCGGCGGATGGCGGAGGCACCGTCGGCGAGACGGGTGGACCGTTCGCGATCGCCATCCCGATCCCTTTGGTTCTCGATCACGGAGGCGGACTCGATGTCACCGGGATCTTCTGAGCGCAGGCGAAATCGCTCAAGTGCCGACTTTTCGCCAGACGGTGGCGAGCCACGGCTGCTCGTGGCGTGGCTTGTCCTTCGGACGATAGTAATGAGCGACTTCTTCGAACCCGGAGCCTTCGACCATCGCTCGCCAGCGCTCGAAATCCCAATAGCAACCGTACCGGTCGCCGCTCCAACCCTCTTCGCCATGACCAACCGGGTTGGAGCAAAAAAGGACGCCCCGGTCTTTCAGTGAGGCGTGGAGTTCTCGGAGCACGCGCGGCAGCTCGCGGCTGGGAACGTGGAACAGCGAGGCGTTCGCGAAGACGCCGTGAAACCGGCCTGCCGGAAGTGCGAGCGCCAGAAAATCCTGCTCGAGGACTTGGCAGCCCGAGTACCGACGCGCCATCGCGCAGAACGTGGAGCACCCGTCCAAGCCCACGGCTTGGTGGCCGAGGGACGCGAAGTGCGACAAATCGCGGCCCGGTCCGCACCCGAAGTCGAGAATTGTGAAGGGTCCGGGCCCTTCGAGGTTGACGAGGAGGGCCTCGTAGTTCTGGGAAACGTCGTGGTCTTTCGTCCCCTGCCAGAAGTCGGCTGCGTTCGCCTCGTAGTGGGAAAGAGTCCGCGAGGAATTCGGGTTCGGCTTCATGGAGGAGGGGCTATTTCCCCGGCAGTTGCCAGTCGCTTCCAAACTCGCCCGCGGCGCGGACAGACGCGGTCCCGAGGACGAGCATGCCGCGGGCGGGCGCGACGTTTCGATCGAAGACGACGTAGTCGGGAAGCATTTCCGGAAGCGAGAGCGAGCGCCACGTGCCAAGCGGCCCGACTCCTTCGACCACGACGACGTAGTGGTCCGGCCGGCGCGGGTTGGGCTGGATGAACGCGGCGCCGAGCTGCGATGGTTCCGCCCCGCTGTCGTCGGGCTCGAGCAGCCTCCCGCCGACCGAGACTCCGTCGCCCTGGATGCGGATGGGCAAGCTCGGCTCGAGCTCGCGCACAACGCGGTTCGACTTCGCGTTGCCCACCAGGAAAAGCGCACGGTCGTTCGCGACGGGCTCGCCGCGTGCGAAGAACTCGGTGTCGCTGATGACCGGATAGTCGACGCGGACGCCGCTCCGGACGCGGGCCCACGCCCGCGCCACCTCCTCGTTCGCCCGGGCCTGCGCCGGATCGCTCGCCCCCCACACGAAGAGCAGCGGTTCGTGGAAGACGTCGGGGATGGGCCCCGTGATCGCCGCGCGCTTGAAGAGGCCTTCGTGCGGCGCAGCTCCGGCCTTCCACGCCCCGTGCTCCCTGTGCAGCTCGAGCGCCTCGCCCGCTTGAAACACGATCTTGCTCTGGTCGGCGAACACGACGACGGGAGCCGCGTCGTCGATGAGCGTCGGGTCTCGGTCGAGCTCGAGCGCGGCGATGCCGTGGGTGGCGACGCGCACGACGTTGTCTCGGTCGATTCGGGCGGAGACCTCTCCCCAGGCGAGGCTCGACGACAGCTCGCGCACGTGGACCCAGGCGTCGTCGGCCCAGCGGGTGCGAGGCGTCTTGAAGCGGATCGCGCGTGGGTGCGAAGGGCGGCGGTGGTCGAGCAGCCACTGCGCTCCCTTGAGGTCCTCGTAGGTCGGCTGCCACACGTTGTGCCCGAGTTCGGGGTGCTCGTGTTTCACGTCGTAGTGGAGCTCTTCGTATCGATCGATGAGAACGCCGCTGTTCTCCTCGGGCAGATCCTTCGTGCCGTGCACGATGTAAAGAGGCAGGTACTGGCCGTTCTCCGCCCAGAGGACGTTGGACCGCACCTCCGCTTGGAAGTGCTCCCAGGGACGCATCCCCGGAGCGTCGCCACGCACGAAGAAGCTATGGTAACCGCAGAGCGGCTCCGCGGCCGCAAACCGATCGGGGTGATGGAGCGCGCACGCCGCGGCCCCGATGCCCCCCATCGATGGGCCGGTGACCGTCACGCGGGCGTCGTTGATCGGATAGGTCGCCATGGCCCATCCGACGACCCGCATCACGTCCTCTTCTCCGAGATCGCGGTACATCGCGTTGTAGTGACCGTCCGGCGCGACGACGATCGCTTCGAGCGGCTCGAGGCTCTTTCGCGGGTGGCGGTCTTCCCAGAATCCGTCGCGCGATGGATCGTCGTGGCCGAAGAGCCACATCAGCATATCCATC